>ERZ1645187.1053-NODE-1053-length-26054-cov-120.125851_pt1 | contig 26054 bp, 22 predicted proteins | sample MGYA00575352_ERZ1645187 | MGnify/ENA primary metagenome ERZ1645187 (study PRJEB40837, sample SAMN11349314) | freshwater sediment metagenome | isolation source: river sediment | host: Sediment | place: India: Wazaribad , New Delhi | collected 2017-02-21 ...
CACCGAGAGCGAGCGGGCGATCCAGGAGGCGCTCGCCGAGCTGGCCAAGTCGCGGACGACGCTGGTCATCGCCCATCGCCTCCAGACCATCCAGCGCGCCGACCGGATCTGCGTGATCGAAGGCGGCCGGGTGGTCGAGGAGGGCCGCCACGACGACCTGCTCGCCGCCCACGGCCGCTACGCCCGCCTGCACGAGATCCAGTTCGGCTGAGACCGAGCCGACGAAGTTTCGACCTTTTCGAAACATCGTCGACGAAGGCGAGTCCGAACTTCATCTGCCCGGTAGGAGACCCCTCGGCGATCAGCCGAGCCCGTGGCGCAGCGCCACCACCGCGACGACCCCGACGACGATGGTGACCAGCATCGGCGCGCGGAAGGCGGCGACGATCGTCGCCGCGGCGGCCAGCGTCTCGGCCCAGCCGGTGACCAGCACCGTCGGCGCGATGACGGCGGTCAACACCGCCGGCGGGATGGCGTCGAAGGCGGCGCGGAGCCGCCCGGTCGGCCGGAAGCGCGGCCCGAGCAGCAGGCCGGAGATGCGGCAGCCGAAGGTCACCGCCGCCATGCCGAGGATGGCGAGGAGAGTGGCGGTCTGATCGCTCATGCCGCCTCCTCCGGCTCGCCGCCGAGCACCGCCGCCACCGCGATGCCGGTGAGCGCCCCGGCGAGCACGTGCCAGGGGGCGCCGATCGTGACATGGGCCGCCGCCGCCGCGCCCGCCGCCGCGACGATCACCAGAACCGAAGTGCGCGACCGGGCGAAGCCCGCGGTCAGCGCGATGAACATGGCGGTGAAGGCGAAATCGGCGCCGTAGCGGGTCGGATCGCCGATCAGCGGACCGGTCAGGGCTCCGAGGAGCGAGAAGCTCATCCAGTTCACCCAGAACACCGCCCCCATGCCGAAGAAATAGGGGGCCGAGATGCGTCCGCCGCCGGCGCGCCGCTCCGACATCGCCCAGTTCTCGTCGGCCAGCACGTGGAAGCCGAGGATGCGGCCGAGGAGCGGCAGGTGGGCGACCTTGGGCGCCAGCGACGCGCTCATCAGGATGTAGCGGGCGTTGATCAGCAGGGTGGAGACGAGGAGGGCGGCGATCGGCACCGGATAGGACCAGATCTGCACCGCCGCGAGTTGCGCCCCGCCGGCGAAGATCAGGCCGGAGGCGAGGAGCACATCGACGACGTCCATCCCCTTGGCGGTGGCGAGCGCCCCGTAGAGCAGCCCGATCGGTGCGGCGGCGACCAGCGCCGGCGCGATGTCGACGATCGCCTGCCGGATCTCGGCGGCGGCGGGAGGAGGAGGCGTGGTCATGCCGGCGACAGTGCCGCCTCGCCGCCCGCCGGTCTTGAACGAAATCGCCCCGTCTCGCCGACGGCGCGGCGATAGGCACCCGGCGGCACGCCGATCCGCGCCTTGAAGGCCCGGGTCAGATGCGCCTGATCGGCGAAACCGACGGCACTCGCCACCGATGCCGGCGTCTCGCCGGCCCGCAGGAGGTCGCGCGCCCGCCGCACCCGGACGCCGATCAGATGGGCATGCGGCGTCAGCCCCACCTCGCGGCGGAAGGCACGGATCAGGTGATGGGTGGAGAGACCGGCGATCCGCGCCAGATCGGCGAGGCGCAGGTCCAGCCGGAAGTCCTCCTCGATCGCCCGCATCACCCGCGCCACCGGCCCCGGCTCGCGCCCCAGGCCGATCGCCGCGATACCGGCGTGGCGCATCAGCACCCGTGCATAGGCGGCGGTCAGCCGCTCCTCCGCCGCCAATCCGTCGTGGCCGCTCTCCAGCAGCCGATGCGCCACCTCGAACAGCGCCGCGCTCTCCGGGTCGTGGACGACGTTGTCGCGGAAGAACGGCGTCACCACCCGGCCGCCGGAGATCTCGCCGGTGAGGTCGCGCAGCAACGCCTCGCTCGGATAGGTCATCCGGTAGGAATAGCCGCCGTCCTGCGGCATGCCGTCGTGGACGTCGAGCGGCAGGTTGAAGAGCACGTCACCGGGGCCGGCGTAGTGTTTCCGACCGCGGGCGTTCCACACTTCGACGCCGGCGCCCACCGCGCCGATCACGTAGGTGTCGTGGGTGTGGGGGGCGTAGGTGTGGGTGGTGAAGGTGGCGGTCAGGCAATCGAGCTCGGGGAAGCGCCGGCAGACGAAATAGCGCGCCGATTCGCCGGGAGCGAGCGGTGGCATGTCGTGGGGAGCTTCCGACCCGGGGTTCTCGATCATCGTGCCCCATGCTGCCACGGCGGCGACGGCGCGTCTTGAACGAAATCGGCGCGGCGGCGCGATCTCACCCCTGAGCCCGCGGCGGCTTCGAGCGGCGCCAACCGGCGACGCGGGGGCGGCGGCCGAGGCGGACGGCGCGGTGGAAGAAGCCGGCGAGATCCTCGGAGCGGCCGAGCGCGATCACCGAGAGGCCGGGGATGGCGGCGAGCGCATCGAAGATCCGCCGCTCCTGGGTGGCGTCGAGGCCGCTCACCGCGTCGTCCATGACGATCCAGGCGGGGCGATGCAGCAACGCCCGGGCGAAGGCCAGGGCCTGCTGCTCGTCCAACGACAGGCGCTTGTCCCAGCGCTCGACGTCGTCGAGACAGGAGGTGAGCCGGCGCAGGCCGACCGCCTCCAGCGCGGCGCGGATGGCCGGCGCGTCGAAGCGGTCGCTCTGTTCGGGGTAGGAGATCGCCTCGCGCAGGGCGCCGAGGGGGAAGTAAGGGCGCTCGGGCAGGAAGGCGATGCGTTCGCGCGGCGGCAGACGGATGGTGCCGTTGCCGCGCGACCACAGGCCGGCGAGGGTCAGGAACAGCGTCGACTTGCCGGCCGACGGGTCGCCCCAGATGCGGACGCGCTCGCCGGCGGCGATGGCGAGCGACGGGGTCTCGAAGGAGGCGCGGCCGCTGGGTAGGGCCAGTTCGAAATTTTCGAAGACGAGGCCGTCGTCGGGGTCGACGACGAATTCGATGTGGCCGTGGACACCGTTCGGCCGATCGAGCGAGGCGAGCGCCTCGTGCAGCGCCTCGACGCGGCGGAAGGTCGCCCGCCAATCGGCCAGCCGCGAGAAGTTGTCGACGAACCACCTGAGCGACGACTGCACCTGATTGAAGGAGTTGACCACCATCATCATGCCGCCGAGCGACATGGCGCCGGAGAAATAGCCCGGCGAGGCGACGATCACCGGCACCACGAGGGCGAGCCAGCCGTAACCGGAGGTGACCCAGGTGAGGCGGGCGAGATCGTCGGCGAGCCGCCGCATCGCCTTGACGACGTTGTCGAACAGCACCGCCATGGTGCGGCGCTCGTCGGCCTCGCCGCCGTAGAGGGTGATGCCTTCGGCCGATTCGCCGATGCGCACCAGGGCGAAGCGCATTTCCGCCTCGCGGGCGTAGCGGGCGGCGTTGTCGTCCACCATCGGTCGGCCGACCCACCAGGTCAGGGTCGATCCGGCGACGGAGAAGGCCAGCGCGCACCACACCATGTAGCCGGGAATGCCGACGAGCTTGCCGTCCCAGTCGAACTTCACCTGCTCCGACAGCATCCACAGCACACCGACGAAGGAGACCAACAGCAGCGTCGCCTGGAGGAGGCTCGCGCCGAGATCGGCGGTGAGCTCGGCGAGGTGGCGGGTGTCCTCGTGGATGCGCTGGTCGGGATTGGCGCCGTCGGCGCCGGCGAAGGTGAGCAGATAGGCTCGCTTCGACACCAGCCAGTCGTCGAGCAGATCCTCGGTCAGCCAGGCGCGCAGGCGGATCTTGATCATCTCGGTGAGCCAGGTCTGGGCCACCACCAGCACCAGGAGGGTGCCGGCGATCTTCAGAAAGTTCAGCGCTTCGGCGACGAAGCCCGGCCAGTCGCGGCGCTCGAGCGCGTCGTAGAAGTGGCCCTGCCAGTCGTTGAGCCAGAGTTGGCCGCCGATGTTGGAGACGATCACCACCACGAGCCCGGCGACCAGCCAGAACAGCGCCCGGCGGTCCGGCGAGCCGGCCATGCGCGAGATGATTCGACGCAGGTGGCCGAGGACCCCGAAGGGCAACGGCAGGGGCGCGACGCCGGGGCGGGAGGCGAGAGGCGGGGTCGTGTCCGTCATGGTGCGTCCCGTGCGGAACGAGCCTCGGCCTTCGAAGCGCGATGCCCCGTCCCGCCGCCGCCCGTGCGTGTTCTTCCCGAGCGGAAATCGATCGCCGACCGCCGTTCGGGCGGGGGCCGTTCACCGAATATCGACCCTCCCGTGCGACACTCTATGCCTCGATCGCAGAAGAAGGACAGTCCCACATGTCACGGATCGACGCCCTCCTCGCCGCCATGACCCTCGACGAGAAGATCGGCCAGTTGGTCATGATCTCGCTCGGTGCCGACACCATCGTCACCGGTCCCAAGGCCGCCCAGGAGCCGAGCGTCGCCGACGTGCGCGACGGCCGCTGCGGGTCGGTGCTCAACCTCGTCGGTCGCGACCGCATCCACGCGCTGCAGAAGATCGCGGTGACCGAGAGCCGGCTGAAGATCCCGCTGATCTTCGGCCTCGACGTCATCCACGGCTACCACACCTGCTTCCCCGTACCGCTCGGCGAAGTGGCGGCCTTCCGTCCCGCCCTGTGGGAGGAGACGGCCCGCGCCGCGGCCGAGGAGGCGACGGACGACGCCCTTCATCTCACCTTCGCGCCGATGCTCGACCTCGCGCGCGATCCGCGCTGGGGCCGCATCATCGAGGGGCCGGGCGAAGATCCGCACGTCGGCCGCATGCTCGCCCGCGCCAAGGTCGCCGGGTTCCAGACCGCCGATCTCGCCGGCCGCTCGTCGCTCGCCGCCACCGCGAAGCACTTCGTCGCCTACGGCGCCTGCACCGCCGGGCGCGACTATGCCAGCGTCGACATCTCCGAGCGGATGCTGCACGAGGCCTATCTGCCGGCCTTCGAGGAGGCGGTGAAGGCGGGATGCCTCGCCATCATGCCGGCCTTCATCGACATCGCCGGTCGACCGATGTCGGGCGACAAGGGCTTCCTCACCGATCTCGTCCGGACGAAATGGGGCTGGGACGGCATCTACGTCTCCGACTTCGACGCGGTCGACGAACTGATCGCCCACGGCGTCGCCGCCGATCAGGCGGAGGCCGCGGCGCTGGCGCTGAAGGCCGGCATGGACATCGACATGCAGAGCCGGGCCTATCCGGAAGGATTGAAGCCGGCACTGGAGCGCGGCCTGATCGGCCTCGGCGACATCGACGCGGCGGTTCGTCGCGTGCTCGCCGCCAAGGAGCGGCTCGGTCTGTTCGACGATCCCTACGGCCGCGGCTCGGTCGCGGGCGGGGCGTCTCGGCCGCTCGAGGTGCGCCGCGCGCTCGCCCGCGAGGCCGGCGTCGCCTCGATGGTGTTGACCAAGAACGACGGGGCCCTGCTGCCGCTCGCCCCGACCGGCGGGCCGATCGCGCTGATCGGACCGGCGGCGGTGAAGCCCGACGAGGCGCTCGGCTCGTGGTACGCGCTCGGCGACATGAACCCGATCACCGGGCTCGACGCCGGCATCCGCGCCGCCTTCCCCGACCGCGAGATCCTGGTCGAACCGGGCTGCGACATCGCCCTCGAGGGCAAGCCGAAGCGCGGCGACGGCATCGCCATCGGCCGGGCGGTCGAGGCGGCGAAGAAGGCCGAGATCGTGCTGCTCGCCATCGGCGAACCGGCGCTGCTCACCGGCGAGGCGGCGAGCCGCGTCCATCCGGGGCTCACCGGCAAACAGGCGGAACTGGCGCGGCGGATCATCGCCACCGGCAAGCCGGTGGTGCTGCTGCTCGGCTGCGGCCGGCCGCTCACCGAATCGTGGCTCTACGAGGCGGTCGGCGCGGTGCTGGTCACCTGGTATCTCGGCTCCGAATCCGGCGCCGCCATCGGCGACGTCGTCTCCGGCCGGCGTTACCCCTCCGGCCGCCTGCCGGTCTCCTGGCCGCGCGACGTCGGTCAGATCCCGATCTTCTACAACGAACGGCCGAGCGGCCGACCCTGGGCGGAGGGCGAGCACTTCACCACCCGCTGGGTCGACAGCCCCAACACGCCGCTCTGGCCCTTCGGCCACGGGCTCTCCTACGCGAGCTTCGAGGTCTCGGCACCGCGGGCGGCGGCGACCTTCCGGCCGGGCGAGAGCCTCGCCGTCGAGGTGGACGTCGCCAACACCGGCGCGCGGACGGCGGCGACCACCGTCTTCCTGTTCCTGCGCGACCGCGTCGCCTCGACGACCCGGCCGGTGATGGAGCTCAGGGGCTTCGAGACGGTCGATCTCGGGGCCGGCGAGCGGCGGACGCTGCGCTTCGCGCTCGCGCCGCAGGACTTCGCCTGCCTCGGCCCGGACATGGTGTCGCGGGCCGAACCGGGCGAGTTCGATCTCCTCGTCGGCGAGAGCGCCGACCGGGCGAAGCTGAAGAGCCTGACGGTGACGCTGCTCGACGCGGCGCCGGCCGCTGCGGTGGCGGCGGCCTGATCAGGTCTTGGTCGGCGACGGCGGGACGAAGACGACGGCGGTGTAGAGCAGCGCCCCCAGGACCATGACGGCCGGGGTCGCCATCGCACCGCCGATCCGCGTCGCGATCAGCGACAGGACGATGCCGCCGACCTGTTGGAACAGGCCGAGCCAGGCCGAGGCCTGACCGGCCATGTCCGGGAAGGGTCGCATGGCGATGGCGATCGCCATCGGCTGACCGATGCCCCAGCCGACGTAGAACGGCAGGACGGCGACGAGGATCGCCGTCCAGTGCCGGAACCCCAGCCACAGCACCAGCGTCAGCCCGATCGTGCCGAGGAGGAGCAGCCCCGAGGCGATCCGCAGGATGTGACGCGGCAGCAGGGTCTTCGCCAGCCGCATACCGACGAGCCCGCCGGTGACGAAGCCGGCGGAGCCGACGGTGTAGACCAACGACGCCTCGAAGCGGCTCTGCCCCAAGCCGTCGACCAGGAGGAAGCCGGAGGTGGTGAGCCAGGTCAGCAGCGACCCGTAGCCGGCGGCGAGCGCGGCGATGCCGACGAGGAAGGGGCGATGGCGGCCGAGATGGACCAGGGCACGGGCGATCGATACCCCGTCGGCGCCGTGGACGCGGGTCGGTCGGGTCTCGGGCAGATGCCGCCGGAGGAAGAGACCGAGGCCGGCGCCGTAGAGGGCGAGGACGACGATGGTCACCCGCCAGCCGCCGAGATGGGCGGCGAGGGTGCCGATCAGCGGAGCGGTGAGCGGGGCGATGCCGAGGAGGGCGCCGAGCTGCGCCATGGCGCGGCCGGCCTGCTCGGGCGGGACGGTGTCGCGCACCAGGGTGCGGGCGAGGATCGGGCCGCAGGCCGCCGCCATGCCCTGGACGGCCCGCACCGCGACCAGCAGGTCGAGGCTCGGCGCCGCGGCCGCCAGGACCGAGGCGACGGTATAGACCGTCAGCCCGACCAGCGCCGTCGGCCGCCGGCCGATCCGGTCGGCGAAGCGGCCGATGAAGAGATGGGCGAGACCGAAACCGAGGGTGAAGGCCAGCATGGTGCGCTGGACCCCGGCGACGTCGACGGCGAAGTCGCGACCGAGATCGACCATCGCCGTCAGATAGATGTCGGTCGACAGCGGCAGCAGGGCGAAGAGCGCAGCGGCATGGGGGACGATCGAGACGCCCGAGCGGGGCGTCGGCGGGGTCGACGAGGCGGAGGGAGACGACATGGAATACTCGGCGCCGGCGATCGAGGGCGCGACCGCGGATCCGGTCGACGGTCCGTCGACGGCGGCGCGGCCGGGTCGGGACGCACCACTCTAGAGCGGTTCGCCGGTGGATTGCAGCAAGTCATCGATCACTCTGCGGCGCATCGGCACGAATCCCCTGTCCTCCGGCCGTTCGTGGCAGCCGGAAACGGGTCCGCTGCGGGGCGCCGAACACGCCGCGCCGGAGATCGTGCGCCGGCGCGTCAGCCGGCGACGTCGATCATCACGCCTTCGTCGGCGGCGAGACACAGGGTCTCGGCGACCGGTTCGCCCTCTCGATCGAGGCCGGTGGCGAGCAGGATGTGGCCGCCGGCCGCCTCCGGCAGCGCCACGTCGCGCGGCTCGTGCGACAGATTGAGGGCGATGCAGATCCGTTCCTCGCCGCGGCAGCGCATGAAGGCGAGCACGTCGTTCGCCCCGGTGAGCACCGTGACGTCGCCGATCGCCAGCGCCGGGCGGGCGCGACGCAGGGCGATCAGGCGGCGGTAGAGGGTCAGCATCGAGGTCGGATCGGCGCTCTCCACCGCGACGTTGACGGTCTCGTGGCCGGGCACCAGCGGCAGCCAGGGCTCGACGGTGGAGAATCCGGCGAGCGGGCCGGCGTCCCACTGCATCGGTGTGCGGGCGATGTCGCGGTTGTGGCCGGGCAGACCGGGCTCCTGCTTCTCCTGCGGATCGCGCACCCGATCGGGCGGGATGACACCGTCGGTCAGGCCGAGTTCCTCGCCCTGGAAGATCGTCGGCGTGCCACGGGCGGCGAGGAGAAACATCGCGGCGACCCGCGCCTGCGGGAGGCCGAACCGGGAGGCGACGCGACCGTTGTCGTGGTTGCCGAGCACCCAGTCGGGCCAAGCCCCCTTGGGCAGCGCGGCCTCGTACTGCTCGATCAGACGGGCGACGACGTCGGCGCGCCAGGGATCCATCAGCAGATGGAAGTTGAACGGCAGATGGCAGCCGTCGAGGGCGTCGCCGTAGTAGGCGCAGAGCCGTTCGACGTCGAGATAGAGCTCGCCGATCATCAGTCTGTCGGGGAACTCGTCGATCACCTTGCGGAAGCCCTTGACCAGATCCATCACGCCGGGCTGGTCACAGGTCATGATCTGCAGGATCTCGCGGACCTTGGGCTCGGTCGGCTTCCAGTCCGGGTTGGGCGGGTTGTCGCGCCACTGCGGATCCTTGAGCAGGTGCCAGATGACGTCGACGCGGAAGCCGTCGATGCCGCGCTTCAGCCAGAAGCGCAGGACGTCGTGCATGGCGGCGACGACCTTCGGATTGCGCCAGTTGAGGTCGGGCTGCTCGGCGAGGAAGGCGTGGTAATAATATTGGCCGCGCTCTTCGCACCACTTCCAGCCGCCGCCGCCGAACATCGAGCGCCAATTGTTGGGCGGGCCGCCGTCGGGAGCGGCGTCGCGCCAGAGATACCAATCGGCCTTCGGATTGTCGCGGCTCGAGCGGCTCTCCAGGAACCAGGGGTGCCGGTCGGAGGTGTGATTGGGCACGAAGTCGAGCAGGATGCGGATGTCGCGGGCGTGGGCGTCGGCGACGAGGGCATCGAGATCGGCCAGCGTGCCGAAGATCGGATCGACGTCGCAGTAGTCGGCGACGTCGTAGCCGAAGTCCTTCATCGGCGAGACGAAGACCGGCGACAGCCACAACGCGTCGATGCCGAGGTCGACGAAGTGGTCGAGCCGGGCGCGGATGCCCGGAAGGTCGCCGACCCCGTCGCCGTTGGTGTCCTGCAGCGACCACGGATAGACCTGATAGACGATGCCGCGTTTCCACCACGGCTCGGCGAGGCTCACGGGATGGAACTGCATGGAGACCTCCTGGCCTGACCGCGCGCCCGCGACGACGGGTGCCGATCCACCCGACGGTCCCGGCGCAGCGACGCACCCGGCGACGACCATCGGTGCGGCCATCGTAGGATGCGGCTGAGATCTGTCTACCAGGGTTCCTGCGGATCGCTCGCGGCAGGGTTACCGCAATCGCGGCATCCGCAGGTGCAGTTCGAGGCGACGGTCGTCCTCGAAGGAGAAGACGATCTTCAACAGGCTGCGGGATTCGGCGGAGGCGTCGCGTTCGGGTGGATCGGGCTCCCAACCGACGAGCAACCGATCGACGCCGAACCGCACCGTCGAGGCGGTGTTGTCGGTCGCCTGACCGGTGTGCGGGTCGACGCGACCGACGAAAGACACGCCGACCGCCTCGGGCAAGCCGCTGAACACCAGCGCGGCGATCCAGCTGATCGAACCGTCCATGCTGCGATCGGGCTCGAGCGCGACGTCGGCGGCGAGAGTGTGGCCGGCGAAGGTCAACTTGCCGATCCAACCGGCCTCACGACCCGGCGGCTCGGGCGTCCAGACGATCGTGCCGGAGAGGCCGAGGGACCGCGGATTGGCCGTCGCGTCCCAGAGGACGGCGGCGGACGCCCGCTCGGCATCGGTGTGCCCGAGGCGGGGAAATACCACGTCGGCCCAGGGGTCGAAGACCGCGGAGGGGACTTCGACCGCCGACTTGGTGGTGGAGGCGGTCAGCGGTCCGACCTCCCCGGTGACGAAGAGGCGGTGGATGCGGCCGCCGACCTCGAAGTGGTAGCCGAGGGCGAGGGCGATCAGCATCAACCCCAAGACGATCGCACCGTTGCGATTGTGTCGCTCCGCCTCGTGGACGTCGACGGGTTCGCGGATCGTTTCGTCCTCGGGGAGGGGAACGGCACCATCGAAGATGTCCGGTACCGGTTCGGTCGGGGTTGCCGTCGGGGCAGCAGCACCGGCCGGAGCCGATTGGCCCGCCGGCGCGGACGGCGGTGATGCCGGGCGCGGGGCCGCAGCCGCCGGGGGCGGCGCGGCAGGACGCGGGGCCGCAGCGGCCGGGGGCGGCGTGGCAGGGCTCGGGGCCGCAGCGGCCGGAGACGGCGCGGCAGGGCTCGGAGCCGCGGCGGCCGGGGGTGGCGCGGCGGGGCTCAGGGCCGCAGCGGCCGGGGGCGGCGCAGAGGGACGCGGGGCCGCAGCTGCCGGGGGCAGTGGTGCGGGCGGGCGGGCGGACAGGTCGATCGGGCCCGGCCGTCCGGAGCGGAAGTGGTCCTCGATCCGGGCGATGGTCTCGTCCAATTCGAGGCGTTGCCGCGACCGTTCGGCCTCGTCCAGTTCGCCGTTCTCCTCGAAGAACCGTTCGAGGGTGGCGCGCGCCAACGAGTAGACGCCGGCGCGTGCCGTGGCGTCGGCCCGATCGCGGGCCTCGATGGCGCGTACCAGAATCTTCGACAGGTTGTCGATGGACATGAAACCGGGCTTCCTGTAACCGCATCGCAACAACCGCTCGTCGATCGGACCGCCGCGGATCGCAGAAGACCGGTCGTGGTTGCGGATCGCCGCCGCGATTGGTAACAGAGGCGGTGGTCCGATCCAAGGAGACGTTCGTGCGTAAGTGGCCCCTGGTGACCTTCGCGGCGCTCGCGCTGGCCGGCTGTTCGAACATGCCGGTGGCGGGACCGAGCGTCGGGGAGATCGAGTCGGTCCGCCAGGCGGAACGCGCTCCCGACGGGATCGAGTTGTTCGATCTCGACAAGGCGACCGTCGACACGGTCGCGAGCTTCCGGACCCCCCCGCTCGCCGGCCGCTTCACCGACAAGCGCCCCTCGCCGGTCCAGACGATCGGCGTCGGCGACACGATCAACGTCGCGATCTTCGAAGCGGCGGCCAACGGTCTGTTCTCCGGTTCGGTCGGAGTCGGCGGCGCCGCGTCGAAGGCGACGCCGCTGCCGCCGCAGCCGGTCGGCCCCTCCGGCACCATCACCATTCCCTATGCCGGCCAGGTTCAGGTCGCCGGCAAATCGCCGCAGCAGGTCGAGCAATCGATCGTCGAGAAGCTGCGCGACAAGGCGATCGAACCGCAGGCGGTGGTCACCGTTCAGACGGTCCGCTCCACTCTGGTGACCGTCGACGGCGACGTCGGCACGGCCGGGCGCGTCCCGCTGTCGCCGCGCGGCGATCGCTTGATGGACGTCATCGCCGGCGCCGGCGGCACCAAGGGCGTGGCGAGCGAGCTCTTCGTCCGCCTGACCCGCGGCAACGTCACCGGAACGGTGCCGATCCGCACCATCCTCGAGGATCCGCGTGAGAACATCTGGGCTCATCCGGGCGACCAGATCTTCGTCTATCGCGAGCCGCAGTCGTTCACGGCGCTCGGCGCCACCGAGCGTTCCGGCAACTTCACCTTCGAATACGACCGCATGACCCTCGTGCAGGCGATCGGCGCGGCGGCGGGCCTCAACGACGACAAGGCCGAACCGGCCGGCGTCTTCGTCTATCGCCAGGAGCGTGGCGCCGTGGTCTGCGCGATCAAGGGCGAGCGGCCGTGTGCCGCCCCCGAAACGATGCGTCCGGTGATCTATCGCCTCAACCTGCGCGTCGCCGAAGGCATCCCGCTGGCCCAGCGCGTGTTGGTGCGCAACCGTGACGTCGTCTACGTCGCCAATGCCGAGGGTGCCGAGGTGAGCAAGGTGATGCGGCTCGTCTCCGCCACGGCGACCACCGTATCGAGCAGCGCGTCGATCAGCCAGAAGATCCACAACTGGTGAGTCCCGCCACGATTTCGACCATGTCGGCCGCGATCATGCGTCACCATGGGTGGCTTCGCCCCGCGGCCGATGCGGGGCGACGGGTGGCGTAATGATCGATTTCGGCTCTCTTTCCTGGTCGGACCTGCGAAACGGGACACAACTTCAGATCCGCATCGTCGGCGCTCTGATGTTGCGCGAGATGCGAACGCGTTTCGGCGAGTTGAAGTTCGGTTACGCCTGGGCGTTGATCGAGCCGATGGTGCAGATCGGCATCCTCGTCTTCATCTTCACCATGCTGGGTCGGCGTCCGCCGCTGGGGACGTCCTACGAAGCCTTCTTCCTCAACGGCTACGTGCCCTATGCGCTCTATACCGGGATCTCGTCCCGGGCGGCGCTGGCGATCAACGCCAACCGGGCATTGCTGACCTTCCCACCGGTCCGCAACATGGACACGGTGTGGTCGCGCATCCTGCTCGAGGCGACCACCGGCCTGATCTCGCTGCTGATGTTGGTGGGGATCTTCGCTTATTTCGACATCCCGGTGATTCCACACGATCTGGTGTCCTATTTCGGCGGCTTCGCCTCGGTGGTGGCGCTCGGCACCGGGATGGGGCTGCTCAATGCCGCGCTCGAACCGATCTGGAGCATGTGGATGATCCTCTACGGCTGGTTCACGCGGTTCCAGTACTTCTTCTGCGGGATCTTCTTCGTTCCCGACATGATGCCGCCGACCTTCCGTTACTACGTCTCGCTCAATCCGCTGTCGCACAGCCTGATCTGGATCCGCGAAGCCTTCTACGACGGATACGACAGCACCATCCTGCACAAGAGCTTCCCTTTCGTCGTCGCCGTGATCCTGGCGATCGCCGGGTTGGCGGTCGAGCGTGTCTTCCGACGCCGTGTGGACGCCCTATGATCCGCTTCGAGAACGTCAGCAAACGCTACAAGCTGAAGCGTGGTGCGAAAACCATCCTCGACGGCGCGACCTTCGAGATTCCGCGGGGGCGCAGCCTCGGGGTGCTCGGCATCAACGGCGCCGGCAAGTCGACCTTCCTGCGGATGATCAGCGGCAACGAACTGCCGGACAGCGGTCGCATCATCCGCGAAGGCGTCACGATCTCCTGGCCGCTCGGCTTCGCCCAGAGCTTCCACAGCAGCCTCACCGGCCGCGAAAATCTGCGCTTCGCCTGTCGAGTCTATCGCAAGAACGTCGATCATGTGACGCGTTACGTCGAAGAGTTCGCCGAACTCGGCGGCCATCTCGACATGCCGGTGAAGACCTACTCTTCCGGAATGAAGGCCCGTCTCGCCTTCGGACTGTCGATGGCGTTCAACTTCGACGTCTATCTGGTGGACGAGATCACGGCCGTCGGCGACGCCAACTTCCGGGCCAAGAGCACGACCGCCTTCAACGAGAAGCTGGAAAAATCCGATATCATCATGGTATCACACAGCATGGGAACTCTCACCACCTACTGCAAGGCCGGCTGCGTGCTGGACGGCGGTTCGATCCGTTTCTACGAGACCATAGAAGAGGCGATCGCCGTCTACGGAGAGATCACGAAGGAGAGGGCATGAACGCACCGCAGAAGGCCCCGACCGCAGAGGCGAAGCCGGCCAAGGTCATCACGCTGATCAAGCCCCCGGCGAAGGCCGGCCCGCGCAAGAAGGGCATGATCGCGTGGCTGAAGAAGCGGTGGATTCGCGCGTCGTTCCTCGCCTACGTCGTCGTGCCGACACTGGTCATGGCCTTCTATCTCGGATTGATCGCCTCGGATCGCTATGCGGTGGAAGTGAAGTTCGCGGTGCGCGGTCAGGAGACGCCGGCGATCGACGCGCTCGGCGTGTTCGGTCTCGGCGGTGGTTCCAGCATGTCCGGCGATTCCTACATTCTCGTCGACTACGTCCGCAGCCGCGGCATGTGGGACGAGGTGTCGAAGGTCGTCGATCTGAACAAGATCTACTCGGCACCCGGGATCGACTGGTTCTCCAGCCTCGACCCAGAACAACCGATCGAGCGCCGGTTGGACTATTGGCGCAAGATGACGTCGGTGTCCTACGAGCCGGCGACCGGCATCATCCGTGTCGAGGTCTCCACCTTCGACAAGGACGATGCGGTGAAGATCGCCAATGCGGTGACCAACGCCTCGGAATCGCTGATCAACCGACTGTCGACCGAGTCGCGGCGCGACGCCCTCAAGGCGGCGACCACCGAGGTCGAGCGCGCCGAGCAGCGCCAGCGCATGCTGCGCGCCGCCATGCGCAAGTTCCGCGAGAAGGAACAGATCTCCGACCCGGTGCGCCGCGCCGGGTTCCAGCAGGAGATGATCGAAAAGAGCCGTGGCGATCTGCAGAAGGTCGAGACCGAGTTGCAGGCGGCGCGCGCCTTCCTCAAGGAGGACGCGCCCTCGATCATCGTGCTGAAGAACCAGAAGCAGGCGCTGCAGAAGCAGCTCGACACGCTGCAGAAGGAGATCAGCGGATCTCCGACCACGAGCGGCGACGCCAAGGCCGACGGGGTCAGGACCGTGGCTTCGATGCTGTCCTCCTACGAGGAGCTCGAGGCGGAACGCCTGTTCGCGGAGAAGGCCTATCTCACTTCGCTGGCGTCGCTGGAGCGCGCTCGGCTCGAGGCCGACCGCAAGCAGCGCTTCCTCGCCATCTTCTCCAAGGCGGATCTGCCCGACGAAGCGCGCTATCCCGAGCGCCTGCGCGGCGTCTTCGTCACCCTCGTCGGCTGCCTGCTGCTGTGGGGGCTCGGCGTCATGGTCGCCTTCGGCATCCGCGAGCATACCTGAGGGCGATCCCGACCCGCGTCGGCGGGTCGGGATCGCCTCCCGCCGACGGCCCCGCGGGCTGCCGCGTCGGCGCGGGGGACGTGCCTTCCGTCACGGTCGAGCCCCGACGCGGCCGGCGGAGTACGGGCGAACGATCGGTCGCGGTGTCGCGCGGATCGCGTGCGGTGCCGCACCCGCCGGACGAACGGCCGCTCCATCGAACCGTCGTGATGCAATCCAGGACGTTGACGATGTTGCGTATTGCCGTCTTCGCCACCATCCCGAAGGGCGTCTTCTCGGGAGGGCGCTTCCACGCGATGATGATCGCCCAGGTGTTGGCGCGGCGCGGTCACGAAGCCTACTTCGTCTCGAACAACCCACCGGTCTTCGCCGGAGATCTGGCGCCGATCGCCGGGGCCAACCCGGTTCGACTGATCCAGACCACGGGGTTCGAGGTCGCACCGGCGCAGCCCTTCGACGCGGTCTTCGTCACGCCGCAGATGTCGATCTTCCCGAACCTCTACCGCAACGCCGTCCGCTTCGCCCGAGAGTCGGGGGCGGCCCTGGTTCTGATCAACTTCGAAACGCCCAACTGGTTCAACGCCCTCTCGCCGGTCGAACGGCCGGTGGCGAAGTGGGCCGAATGGAAGTCGCTCGCCGAGGAGGGTGCCCTGGTCCTCTCCAGCGCGCGGGAGTCGGAGCGATACGCGCGGGCGTTCTACACCGACCTGCCGCCCGAATCCGACTTCGACGTCTGGGAGCCGGCGATCAACACCGTCGCCTGCGATGCGGTTCCGGCCCGAGAGAGAGACGGATCGATCGTGCTGTTCTCGCGCCCGACCGATGCGCACAAGGGCGGCGGGGACATCGGCGATCTGATCGGGCCCGAGCTCGCCGGCCACACCATCGCTCTGGTGATCGGCAATCCCCAGGGATCGGAAGGCTTCGTCGACGCATTGCGGGCGCGGGGGCGTCCCCACGGCGTGACGGTGGAGCCGTACTTCGGCCTGAGCGAGACGCAGAAATACGCCCTGCTCAAGCGGGCGGCGGCCGTCGTCTTCCCGTCCTATTTCGAGGGCTACGGCTATCCGCCGATCGAGGCGCTGGCCACCGATACGCCCTGCGTCGCCTATGACCTGCCGGTGCTGCGCGAGACCTGCGGCGACCTCGTCCGCTTCGCGCCGCTCGGCGACGTGGCGGCGTTGCGCCGGGAGCTGGTGAAGGCTCTCGCGGCCGGACCGGCAGGGACCGACCGGCGTCCCGAAGTGATCGAACTGACCAGTGTCGATGCGCGCGGCGCGGCGCTCGAGAGCGTGATCGGGCGATACCGCGATCACCTGCGGCGGGTCCGCTCCGAGCCGTTGCGTCTCTCTCCGGGCGGCCTCGTGACGCGACCCGCCTCCGTCGTCGAGTTCGATCCCCATCCGCTGGTGCTGATCTCGCTGTCGACGCCGCGGCGCTTCGATACCGTCTCCATCGCCGACGACGCGGTCGTCGCGGCGGAGATCCTCGACGGCGTCCGCGAGGGAGCCGGCCGGCGCCAGGAGATCGTCCTGACTCTGCGCGACCGCGCCGCGCTCGACCGTCTCCGGTCCTTCGAAGTCGTGCTGGGCGGGTCGGGCGGCGAGGTGGCCCTGTCGTTGGCCGAACTGACGCTCTCTTCCGAACGAATTCCGTGGTTCCCCAACCGCTGCGCACGCCTCGACAAGATCTTCCGCCGCGATCGCGCGTTCATCCTGTCGGGGTGGGTGCATCCGCATCGACCCTATGACGGGCTGATCCTGCTCGATGCGCGGGGGCGGGCGGTCCGGTTGACGACGGGGCTCGAGAATCTCGAATACCAAAAGGTCTATCGCCGCGAGGCCGAAGCGCTGTGCGACTTCGCCAGTCCGACGCTCGACGCCGACCATTTCGACATGACGACGATGCATCTGCTGGCCATCCGGGACGGGCATGTCGTCGGCCGGGCCCGGCTCGATCCGCCGACGACCGCCGTGACGACGATGCGCCTTCCCCTCCTCGCCGAAGCGGCGCTCGAGGACGCGCCGATCGCGGAGACCGCTCCTGCGACGGGGAACGGCTCGATCAGCGAGGCCGTCGAAGGCGCCGTGGAGCGCGAGGTCCCGGTGATCCGCCTGACGGCGGCCCAGCGGTCGAGCGGCGGGCCGGCGATCACCGCGACGACGATCCGCAAGGTGTCGATGCGCCACTTTCTCAAGCATCGGAGCATCGGCATCGTTCGCCGTGTGGCGGCGAAGGCGCGCTCCGCCGCCGCCTCGGTGATCGGTGTCGTCGGGTTCGGCCGATCGCGTGGCGCGGATTCCGGGGCGACGCCGCTGATCGACGGCGTCGAGCCGCGTTGGGCGCTCGACTCCTGCAGTCTCCACGAGGACAGCGGCGAGCTGGTGGTGCGGGGCTGGACCAATCTGCCCGACAAGCTGCGCATCGAGATCCTGGACGGTGCGGATCGGCTGATGGGCGTCGCCGGCAACGGAGACGTCCGGGAGGACGTGGCCGAGATGCTCGGCCGCCGCGACCGGGTCGATTTCGGCTTCCTCCATCGACAACCCTTCGACGGCAACCCGGGGCAACCGATGAAGATCCGCCTGATGTACGGCCTCCGGGTCGTGACCGAGAAGCTGCTGGGGACGGCGAAGATAGTTCGCTCCTTCAAGCTGAAGGTCGACGATCACGTCTTCGATCCGCAATGGTCGGTGCTGTGGATGCGCGGAACCTTCGAATCGGAGGTGAGCGATCTGACGGAGCTGACGATCGCCCGGGACGATCGGGTGCTCGCCACGGCGGCGCTCGACCCCAAGTTCCGGCCGAACGGGAAGATCTTCTACAGATGGCGGGTCGAGGAGGTGGTCGAGGACCCGCCGCGACCCGGCGAGGTCCTGACCCTCCGCGTCACCTGCGCCGACGGCACCGTCCGGCGCATCGTCCACGAGGTGCCGCCGGACGGCGCCTGGGCCGCGACGGTCGCCGGCCGCGATGCGATGCTCGAGACGGCCGAGGGTTCTCCGGAGGCCGACGAGCCGATCCCGGCGATCGAACTCGTTCCTCTCGGCGCCGAACCGATGGCGGATGCCGAGCGCCGGGTTCTCTTGGTCATCCACAATCTCAACGCCATCGAGCGACCCGAGAAGCGGGAGGCGCTGCTGCGTCTGCGTCGTGCGCTCAACGCGCGGGGCCGCGAGCTGATCCTGCTGCATCATGCCAAGCAGCCGGCCGGCTGCGCCATCCCCGAGATCAATTTCCACGCCGACCAACTGAACGACGCGCCGGAGCCGGCGCGGCGCATCGATCCGGCGACGTTGAACTACGCGCAACGCATGGCCTACGGCTTCACCCATGCGCTCAACCGCCGCCCCAAGCCCTGGGCCGAGATCGAGGCGCAGACCCGGGACGAACTCGCCCGCGTCGATCTGGTGATCCGGGCGGTGCGGCCGTCGGCGGTCCTGGTGTGGCACCAGTGGAACAGCCTGATGATCCTGGCGCGGGCCGCCGCCGAGCGGCGCGGCATTCCCACCGCCGTGCTCCACGAAGGCATGCTGCCGGGGACGATGACCATCGACGGCTGCGGCATGATGGCTGAGTCCGATGCCGTCGGTGCGACGATCGACGACGATGCCGCCGCCGCCCCCTTCCTCGCCGGGGCTCGGCGGGTGATCGACGACATCCGCACCCGGCGTCTCGACCGCAAGCCGCAGGCCGGCACTCCGGCCGCGGCGCACATCCTCGAGAGCCGGCGGCGCCTCGGCCTCAAGACGGTCTTCTATGCCGGCGTCAACGACTGGCAGTCGGGCAATCTGCCCTGCGACCATCCCCGGGCGCGGAGCCACGCGCCGCATCATCGCGACACGATGGACGGTCTCGCCGCCCTGCTGGCGACCGCCGACCGGCTGGACTTCGCGGTGCTGTTCAAGCCGCACCCGAACCTCTTCCCGCGGCCGCTCGACCTCCGGCACGACCGGCTGATCCACGTGCGCGAAGCCGCCGCCACCGACTGCATCCTGGGCACCGACGCGACGGTGACGCTGCTGTCGTCGCTCGCCTACATCTCGCTGGCCCACCGCAAGCCGACGGTGCTGCTCGGCCGCAACACGCTCAGCGGCGTCCATGCCGCGCACGAACTCGACGACTATGCCGATCTCGACGCCTGCATGGCGGCGGCGCTCGCCGACGAGGGGAGCGATCGGCGGAACGACGCCTTCGAACGCCACGTCGCAGCGCTGCTGCAGCGCCATCTCTTCCCCTACGGCGACCGGCACAGCACCGCCCTGCTCGGCGACGACGACGCGGTGGCGATGCTCCTGGCGCTCGGGGCCTGAGCCCACCGGACCCGAAGGCGAACGCCGCGGCACGGTCTTTCTCGCTCGGCGGCGACGTGCGACAACGGCGGACGAGACGGATCGGAGGGAACGCATGCACAGGGTCGATCTCAATTCCGACCTCGGCGAGAGCTTCGGCGCCTGGACCTGCGGCGACGACGCGGCGATGCTCGACGTCGTCACCACCGCCAACGTCGCCTGCGGCTTCCACGCCGGCGATCCCGAGGTGATGGCCCGCACCTTCCGCCTCGCCCGGGAGAAGGGCGTCGCCGTCGGCGCCCATCCGGGCTATCCGGACCTCCAGGGCTTCGGCCGGCGGCCGATGTCGTTCTCCGAGGGCGAGATCGAGCGGTTCGTCGCCTATCAGATCGGCGCGGCGGCGGCGATGGCGGCCTGGTCCGGCCATCGGCTCACCCACGTCAAGGCGCACGGGGCGCTCGCCAACGCGGCGGCGGCCGACGGGGGAATCGCCGCGGCGATCGCCCGGGCGGTTCGCGCCGTCGATCCGTCCCTCGCCTTCCTCGCCATCGCCGGCTCGGCGCAGGTGCGCGCCGGCGAGGCGGCGGGGCTCGCGACCGTCGCCGAGATCTTCGCCGATCGTGGCTACGACGAGGCCGGGCAGCTCGTCCGGCGCGGCCTTCCCGGCGCGATGATCGAGGATCCCGACGAAGCGGCGGCGCGGGCGCTGGCGATGGTCGAGGAGGGCGCGCTGATCACCGTCTCGGGGAAGCGGATCGCCACGGCGATCGGCTCGATCTGCGTCCACGGCGACGGCGCCCACGCGGTCGCTGCGGCGCGGCGTCTGGCCGAGCGGCTGCGGGCGGCCGGCGTGACGCTCGCGCCCTTCGCCGGGGGGTGAGCGATGGTGCCGCTCCGGTTCCTCGACAGCGGCGAGTGCCTGCTGGTGGTCGAGTTCGGGTCGACGATCGACGCCGAACTCAACGAGCGCGTCCTGGCGCTCGACGCGGCGCTGAACCGGGCGGCCCTGCCCGGGGTGCTCGAGACCACCCCGACCTTCCGGTCGCTCGCCGTCCACTACGAGCCGCTGATCATCGATCGGGCGGACCTCGTCGCCCGCATCCTGACGGTGGAGGCGGAAGCGGAGGTGGCGAGGCGGGCCTCGCGGGCCTGGGTCGTACCCTGCTCGTTCGACGGCCCCCATGGGGAAGATCTGGTCGAGGTGGCGGAACGGCTCGGTCTTTCGCCCGAACGGCTCGTCGCGCTGATCTGTGACCAGCCGCTCAGGGTCCACATGTACGGTTTCTCGCCGGGCTTCGCCTATCTCGGCGGGCTGCCGGCCGAACTCGCGGCGTCGCGCCGCGCCCAGCCGCGACCGCCGCATCCCGCCGACGCGGTGATGATCGCCGGCGGCATGGCGGCCATCGCGCCTCTGCCGATGCCGACCGGCTGGTGGGTCGTCGGGCGGACGCCGGAGACGTTCTTCGCGCCGACCCGCGATCCGGCCTTCCTGGTGGCGGTCGGCGACACGATCCGCTTCGAGGCGGTCGACGCCGCGACCTTCGCGGCCCTCGCCGCCCGGGTCGCGACCGGCGAGCGGGTGGCGCGGCCGGAGGCGAGCCGATGAGCGCCCGTGTCCTCGTCCGCGCCGCCGGGCCGGGCGTCACCATCCAGGACCTCGGCCGGCGCGGTTCGGCGCGTTGGGGCGTCACCGGCTGCGGCGCGATGGATCCGGCGGCGCTGCGGCTGGCCAATCGGGTGCTCGGCAATCCGGACGGCGCGGCGGTGATCGAGGTGTCGCTCGGCGGGCTCGAGATCGAGGCGGAGGACGGGCCGATCGGCGTCGCGGTGGTCGGCGGTGCGTTCGACGTCAGGCTCGACGGCCGGGTGCTGGCGAGCGCGGCGGCGCTGACGCTGCGGCCGGGGATGCGGCTGACGGTGCGAGCCGGAGCGGCGGGGTCCTGGGCCTCGGTCGCGATCGCCGGGGGGATCGACGCGGCCGAGGTGCTCGGGTCGCGCGCCACCCACACGCGCTCGCATCTCGGCGGTCTCGACGGGCGCGGGCTCAGGGCCGGCGACCGCTCGACCATCGTCGATCCGCGGCGTGGGCCGGAGATGCCCGCCGCGATCGACACCGCGCCGCTCGCGGCGGACCAGGGGCCGATCCGGGTGATGCTCGGGCCGCAGGACGATCATTTCGATGCGGCGACGATCGCCGCCTTCCTGGCGACCGACTGGCGGCTTTCGCCGCGGTCCGATCGCATGGCCTACGCCCTCGACGGGCCGCCGCTCGCCCACGCGAGGGGCCACGACATCGTCTCCGACGCGGTGGCGCACGGGGCGATCCAGGTGCCCGGTTCGGGGCTGCCCTTCGTGCTGATGGCGGATCGCCAACCGACCGGCGGTTATCCGAAGATCGCCACGGTGATCGGCGCCGATCTCGGGCGGATGGCGCAGATCCGACCGGGGGAGACGGTGCGCTTCGCCGCCGTGAGTCTCGAGGCGGCGGTCGCGGCGCGGCGGCGACTCGCCGACCGGCTCGCAGCGCCGATCCGGCTCCTGCCGCTCCTCCGCGGCGACCTCACGACGAGCGACCTGCTCGCCGTCAACCTCGTCTCCGGGACGATCGACGCGAGCGCGCCGCCGGAGGCGTGAGCGGTCCCGTGTTGTATCGGAGGCAGACGGCCGGAGGTTCCCGTCGAGTGCCGGGAATCGCCCGCGACCGCGTCAGCGCGGCACGCCCGGCGGCGGCGGGGCATAGGGCGGGGCTCCACCCCAATTGCTGCCGCCGAGACCGAAGGGCATGACGTTGTTGAGCATGCCCATGGCCGGACCGAAGCTGCGGTCGAGATTGGACGTCGAGTGCTGGATCAACCCGACGGTCGAGGCCATGTGGGCGACGGAGGCGTCGATCGAGGCGACGTTGCGATTCATGGCGACGATGCCGTCGCGCAGGTCGGCGATGTTGCCGCGCATGTCGCCGATGCTGGTCTGCATGGCGGTCATGGCGCGGTCCATCGCCACCATCTCCTCGACCATGCGCTGAGTGTGCTCGACCATGCGGTGGCTGTCGCGGGTCAACTGATAGATCAGAAAGAAGCCGTAGACGGCCAGCACCACCGAGATCGCGAGGATCCCGAACACGACGAACTTCAGCGAATGAACGGCGGCGGCGGCACGGTCGAGGTAGGCGACGTATTCCGGCGGGTGATACTCCGAAGAGTAGATCTGCGCGGGATAGTCGTTCTGGAGTCCGGGTTTCGGAGTGGTGCTGGTCTCGGCCATCTCAGCTCTTTCGGTTGCGGCCGCGACGCGGCTCGGCGATGGCCTGGGCGAGGGCCTGGAATTCGTCTGCCGCCTTGGACTTGGGTTCGAGTTCGAAGACGGCGGAGCCTTCGGACAACGACCGGCAGAAGGCGATGCGCCGGCCGAGGCGGGCGGGCAGCACCGAGACGGAGGCGAGCATGCCGGAAATCGCCTCGAGCGCCACCACCGCCTCGCGGGTCTCGCGCGCCGCGTCGCCGGGGTCGGCCCGGTTGACGAAGAGGCGAATGGCGCAGTGGTCCGGCCGCTCGCGGTCGATGGTCTTGAGATAGCGCTGGGTCGCCCAGATGTCGGCCTGACCGGGCATCACCGGCACCAGGACGAGATCGGCGGTGCCGATGGCGGCGAGCATGCCGGCCATGTCGGCGGCGCCGACGTCGACCAGCGTCCAGGTGTCCGGCGCGGCCGGCGGCAGATCCGGTGTGGCGAGCGGCGGGTCGAGCGGCGGGTCCCAGCCGAGTTCGTTGCGCACGGAGACGAGATCGGTCAGGGTCTTCTGCGGGTCGAGATCTACGAGACGGACGGGGTGTCCCTGGCTCGCCAACCAGACGGCGAGATTGAAGACGACGGTGCTCTTGCCCGAGCCGCCCTTGAGATTGCCGACGACGACGAAACGCGGGCCTTCCGGCTTCGCCGCGGCCGCGGGCGACGTCTCGTGCTTCTTCGGCGGCGCCTTCTTCTCGGACTTCGCCGCCTTCTTCGACCGCTTTCCGGCCTTGCTCTCGGACGCCTCGGCAGCGCACATCTGGTTCCGCCCCCTTCCCCTGAGATCCCCCGCCCCGTTCGGCGCGGGGGGACGGCGCGTGCCGCGGTTCACTTCACGCGGCTCGCCTCGGCGAGGCGACGGACGAGATCGTCGGCGAGCGCGACGTCGCCCTTGCGGACGATCGGCTCGAGGCGACGGGCGTCGTCGGCGCGGCCGGTGGCGAGCAGGGCGGTCGCTGCGGCGTGATAGGCCCGTGCCGCATCCTGCAGGCGGCCGGTGGACCAATAGACGTTGCCGAGTTCCCCGCGCAGCGCCACGTCGCTCGGACGCTCGGCGATGAGGGCCTCATAGGCCTGGACGGCGGCGGAGACGTCGCCGCGCGCCGCAGCCGCGCGCGCCACGTCGAGCGAGGGCGGGGGAGGTGCCGGCGGTACGGACGGTACGGCGACCGTCGACGCGGGCTTGGAGAGCGGCGTCGGAGCAGCGGCCGGTACGGCGACGGGCGTCGTGGGAGCGGGGGCGCTCGAGATCGTGCTCTCGGCCCAGGACCAAAGACGATCGAAGCCCTGCGAACCGGCGGCGATGCTCGAATCGATCAGGCCGCCGAACCCGCCGATCGACGGCGCGGCCCAGACGCCGAGCGCGAAGAAGACCGCGGCATAGAAGAGACGCGTGAAGATTCGGGCGAGCATGCACCACACCTCGTCTTGGTAGGTCGTTCGTGTCGGGAAGAGAGGCGCACGCGGGTGGCGGTGCGCCTCTCACCGATTCGGGTCACCAGCCGAAGCCACGCCCCGGGCCGCCCCAGGGGCCACCGCTCCAGGGACCGCCACCCCAGGGGCTGCCGCCCCAGGGAGCGCCGCCCCAGGGGCCACCGCCCCACGGGCTGCCGAAGCCGTTGCCCAAGCCGTTGCCCCAACCGCTGAAATCGGTGGAGAAGGACATGTTGCCGCGGCCGAGTGCGGAGCTCCAGGGATTCAGCCCCCAACCGGGGTAGCCGAAGCCGGGATAGCCCATGCCGGGATAACCACCCCAGCCGGGCGGGCCGCCCCAGGGACCGCCCCCGATGGGGCTACCGCCCCACGGGCTGCCGCCCCACCACTGGGCCTGAGCCGCAGCCGGAGCGAGAAGCGCGGTCGCGAGCGTGGCGGCAGCCAGAAGAGTCCTGATGCCTGTCATCTCGTTCCTCCATTCCGAGCGGGCGAGGCGGAAGTGACCCTCCGTCTCGCCCGGCCTCGGATCAGATCGCTCGGGCGCCGGCCGTCATCCGACCGTCGAGACGATCGGCTTCACGGTCGGCGGACGAGCCGTGGATCACCACCAGCCCGGGCCCCAGCCACGACGGTTCCAACCGTTGCCGTCGCCCATGCCCCAGCCGTTGCCGTCCATGTCGGCGTTGCCGCCGAAGGAGAAGTTGCCGGTCATGTTGCCGCGACCGGTGCCACGGCCCGTGCCGTAGCCATAACCACGGCCGTAGCCGTCGTACGGGCCGTAGCCGTAACCCGGGCCATAGCCGTAGCCGGGGCCGTAGCCGTAGCCGGGGCCGTAGTAGGGCGGCGGCGGGGGCGGCGGCGGCGGAGCCCAGCCCGGAGCCGGAGCGGCCTTGTTGTCGGCGGCCATGCCGGACATGCCGGCCATGCCCTGCTGCTGAGCCCACGGCGGGACGCCCCAGCCCGGGGGCGGCGGCGGAACCTGAGCGCCCGGCGCCGGAGCGGCGTAGGGGCCCGACGGAGCCGGAGCGGCAGGGGTCTCGGCGGCCAAGGCCTGTCCGGCCAGTCCGCCCAGGAGCATGGCGAGTGCGAATTTTCCGATGTTACGCATGGGGATTATCCTCTCAGGCCTCCCAAGTCGGCGGACCGCGGTCGCGGCCTACCAGAGCGGTGAGCGAGTGCCGGAGCGCTCGCGCCACCAGTTCCATGTCTGTGCATTGGTCCAGCCCGACAGGGGCGTCGACCACGGCACGAACATGAAAGGCGTGCTCAGACCCGCTTGGTTGAACGGGTCCGTCGTGTTGTTGAGCTGGCCGAAGCTCCAGATCTGGGTCTGGGGCGAGGGCAGCCGGCCTTCGCGGCCGAAGGGCAGAAAAGCGTCCGGCGGCATCAGCGCCTGCGGCGGCAACTGCGCCAACGCCGGAGCGTCGAGTTGAGCCGGGGGCACGCCCTGCGGGCCGCCGGTGATCGGTTGCGTCCGGCACTGCCAGCAGGTGTCGGGCTGCGGCGCCACCGCATAGGGGCCGACCGGATAGGAACCCGGCACCGATCCCCCGTTGCCCGAGGTGAGCTCGCCCCAGGTCGCGGCCCCGGCCGGGCCGGCGAGGGAGACGATGGTCGTCGCGAGCAGCGCGGCGAGGATCTTCGCTCTCATGTGTCCTCTCCTTCCTCAGCTCAGGTCGGTCTTGAGGCGGATGCCTCGGCGTTCTTTCGACGGCTTCGGGCGTGCCGCCCGGGCCGGCCGCCCCGAGGGCGGTTCGGCCGGCGGTGGCACCTCGATCACCGCGGGCTCCGGCGCCCGTGGGGCCGGGGCCTCGACGATCTCCGGCTCGGGCTCGGGAGCCGGGGCGGGAGTTTCCGACGTCTTGGCGAGACGCGGCGGGCGGCCGGTCGGGGCCGGCGCGGCTTCCGCCACGACCGGGACCGGGGCCGGAGCCTCCGACGCCTTGGCGAGGCGCGGCGGGCGGCCGGTCGGGGCCGG
>ERZ1645187.1054-NODE-1054-length-26052-cov-9.736316_pt1 | contig 26052 bp, 25 predicted proteins | sample MGYA00575352_ERZ1645187 | MGnify/ENA primary metagenome ERZ1645187 (study PRJEB40837, sample SAMN11349314) | freshwater sediment metagenome | isolation source: river sediment | host: Sediment | place: India: Wazaribad , New Delhi | collected 2017-02-21 ...
CGGCCGCGAGATCTTCCGCAGCTGGTACAAGATGGAGAGCCTGCTGAAGTCGGGCGCCGTCGACCCCCGCCCGGCGGTCACGCACACCTTCGCGATGAAGGATTTCAAGAAGGCCTTCGCGCTGATCAACTCGAAGGACAGGAAGTGCGGCAAGGTGATACTCAAGCCCTGAGCCGCGGCGTTTTGTTCCGCGCGAGCGGAAAGGAGAATACCGAAATGACATTCGACACGCTGAAGTTCGCCGGCGAGGAAGTGGCGGCGCTCAAGAAGGACAACAGGTTCCTCAAGCCCCGCGTACTCGAGTCGGCGCAGAAACCGGTCTCGGTGATAGACGGCAAGGAGGTCGTTAACCTGACCTCCAACAACTACCTGGCGCTGGCCGACAACGCCAAGGTGAAGAAGGCGGCGATAGACGCCACCCGCAAGTACGGCGTCGGCTCGGCCGCGGTGCGCACGATCATCGGCACGATGTCGATCCACACCGAGCTCGAGCGGAAGTTCGCCGAGTTCAAGCACGCGGAAGCCTCCATACTGTTCCAGAGCGGCTTCCTGTCCAACGTCGCGGTCTGCCAGTCGCTGATGTCCTCCGAGCAGGACCTGCTGATCTCCGACGAGCTCAACCACGCCTCCATCATAGACGGCGGCCGCCTCGCCAAGGCCCCCCGCAAGATCTACCGCCACAAGGACGTCAAGCACCTGGCCGAGATCCTCGAGACCCCGGAGGCCCGCAAGGCCCGCCGCAAGATGGTCGTCACCGACGGCGTCTTCTCGATGGACGGCGACATCGCCAACCTCGACGAGATCGTCGCGACGGCGCACAAGTACGGCGCCTTCGTGATGGTGGACGACGCGCACGCCTCCGGCGTCATCGGCAAGGAAGGCCGCGGCACCGTCAGCCACTTCGGCCTCGACGGCCAGGTGGAGATACAGATCGGCACGCTGTCCAAGGCCTTCGCGGCCGTCGGCGGCTACGCCGCCACCACGCAGGACCTCAGGGACTACCTGGGCTCGGTCGCCCGCCCGTTCCTGTTCTCCAGCTCGCAGCCGCCGGCCGTGTCCGCCTCGTGCCTCGCGGTGCTCGACATACTGCTCCATGAGCCCAAGTACCTCAAGAAGCTCTGGGACAACACCGCTTTCTTCAAGGAGGAGATGAAGAAGGCCGGCTTCAACACCGGCGACTCCGTCACCCCGATAACCCCCGTGATGGTGGGCGACATGGAGAAGGCCGTGAAGCTCTCCAACCGCCTCTTCGAGGAGGGCGTGTTCGCGCTGCCGCTGGGCTTCCCCACCGTGCCGCGCGGCAAGGAGCGCCTGCGCACCATAGTGACCGCCGGCCACACGCTGAAGGACCTGAAGTTCGCCGTCGAGAAGTTCAAGAAGGTCGGCAAGGAGCTCTCCATAATCTGAGAGCCTCACCGTACCGTTAAGGACGGGGCCGCGCGGCCCCGTCCTTTTTTTATGCGGCGGGCGTTATTTGTATAATCCGTTCATGAGAACACTGCTGCTGCTCCCCCTGCTCATATCCGGCGCCGCCGCCGCAGAAATATCCCCCAAGGTCATCGAACAGGCCAAGGACTGCGTCGTCAGCGTGGAACGCCGCACGACGGTGGCCTTCAGCGGCGAGAGCGCGGGACGCGCCAGGGCCACAGGTTTCGTGGTGGACCTCGCGGCCGGAATCATAGCGACGAACAGGCACGTCACCGGCACCAGCCCGGCCTCTTTCGCCATTACCGCGCGCGACGGCCGCTCGGCGGAGGCGCGCCCCCTCTATTACGACCCCTTCAGCGACCTCGCCTTCCTGAAGGTCTCCACCGCCGCGCTGGCCGGCGCCAGGCAGGCGGTGTTCGCCCCTCCCGGTTCCCCTTCGGAGGGAGAGCCCGTATTCCTCGTCGGGAACAACGAGGGCTATCCTTTCTCGGTAAAGACAGGGACCGTGGTGAACGCCAGGGTGCACAAGGGCCGGCGGCACGACCTCAACTTCCAGACCTCTTTCGACAGGACCGGCGGCTCGAGCGGCAGCCCCGTCTTCAATTCCCGCGGCGAGGTGGCAGGCATGCACGCCAGCGGCAGCGACACCTCCAGCTTCGAGCTGCGCGCCGCCTACGTGCAGGACGCGCTGTACGCGCTGCGCGCCGGGGCCATGCCGCGCCGCGGCGACCCGCTGGTAAGGCTGGCGCCCGTCGGCGCGGCCGAAGCGGAACGCTCGGGCAGGCTGCCCAGGGGCGCGGCCGGCGCCCAGCGGCGGCTGCTAGCCGTGGAGACCTCCGCCGGGCGCGGGCTGAAGGCCGGTGACATAGTCATGGCGGTGGACGGGGTGCGCATAGGCGACGACGCCTACCTTTTCGACAAGCTGATGAACAACAAGGCCGGTTCCTCGGCCGAGGCCGAGGTATACCGCGGGGGCAGGAAGGAGAAGGTGCCCGTGGAGGTGGCCGACGCGGAGGCCGGCAAGGTGAACCGCTTCCTTACCTTCTGCGGGGCCCTGTTCACCCCTTATACGGCGGAGGAGATGCTGGCCTCCGGCGACGCCTCGGAAGGGGTGCTGCTGGTCAGCGCCGAGAAAGGCTCGCCGTTCCGGATGCCGCGCGGCAAGAACCCCGGCGGCACGCTGGTAATGGAATTCAACGGCACGCAGCTGAAAAGCCTCGCGGACCTGGAGGCGGCGGCCGCCGCCGTAAAGGACGGGGACAGCCTCACCTTCGCCTACAAGGACCTTTCCTCCGCCGACCGCTCCCGCAGGCAGCGGACGGTGACGGCGGAACTGAAGTTCTGGCCGCTCAAGGCGTACGAATGGTCCCGGTCCGCTTTGGACTGGGTCCAGGTCAGGTAGCCGGCCTCAGCGGCCGGCGATCTTGAGGAATTCCTCTTCGGTAAGGACCGTCACGCCGAGCTTGCGGGCCTTGTCCAGCTTGGAGCCCGGCTCGGCGCCGGCCACCACGTAGGACGTCTTCGCCGAAACGGAGGACGTTTCCTTCCCCCCCAGCGAGCGCACCAGTTCCTGCGCCTCGGAGCGCGTAAGCCCCTTGAGCTCCCCGGTGAAGACGAAGGTCTTGCCGGCGAGGCCGCCCGAGGTCTTCGCCTCGGGCTCGTCCATGCGCAGGCCGAGCGCGGCCAGGGAGCGCGCCATGGCGCGCGTGGCCTCCGACTTGAAGAACTCGGCCACGGCCTCCGCTATGACGGGGCCGATGTCGGGGATCCGCGAAAGTTCTTCGGGCCCGGCGGCCATGAAGGCCTCCATGGTCCTGAAATGCGACGCCAGCACGCGGGCGTTCTTCTCGCCGATATGGCGTATGCCCAGCGCGAAGATAAGCCTCGAGAGCGGCTGCTCCTTGCTTTTGTTTATCTGCCCCAGCAGCTTGTCGGCCTTCCTGTCCTTGAACAGTTCGAGGCCGAGAAGGTCTTCCTTCTTCAGGCGGTAGATATCGGGGAAACTGCGCACCAGGCCTTTGTCGACGAGCTGCTCCACCGAGGACTCGCCGAACCCCTCGATGTTCATCGCGTCGCGCGAAGCGAAATGCAGGAGCGAGCGCTTGAGCTGCACGGGGCAGGCCGGGTTCACGCAGCGCAGCGCTACCTCCTCCTCGTCGCGGAACACCTCGGAACCGCAGGCCGGGCAGGCCTTGGGCAGGACTATGTCCTTCTCGCCGCCGGTGCGGGCCGAGGCCACGGCTTTAACCACCTTGGGAATGACTTCGCCGGCGCGCTCTATGACCACCTTGTCGCCTATCTTCAGGCCCAGGCGGGCGATCTCGTCGAAATTGTGCAGTGTCGCGCTGGAGATGGTGACCCCGGCGCATTTGACCGGCTCCAGCTGCGCCACCGGGGTTATGGCTCCGGTGCGCCCGACGGAGAACTCCACGCCCTTCAGGACCGTGGTGGCCTGCTGGGCCGGGTACTTGAAGGCGATGGCCCAGCGCGGGCTCTTGGCCGTGAAGCCGAGCAGGCGGCGCTGGCGGAAAGAATCCACCTTTATCACCAGTCCGTCTATCTCGAAAGGCAGGGTAAAGCGTTTCTCGGCGTACTCGGCGTACATCGCCAGCACCTCGGCCGAGCCGCGGCAGGGGCGGTTGCCCAGCGTGGAGATCTGGTAACCCAGCCCGCGGCAGATGTTGAGGTATTCCCAGTGCGAGTCTGGCTCGACCATGCCGTCGATATACCCGTAGGAATGCACGATGAAGCGCAGTTTGCGCGCGGCGGTCACCGAGGGGTCCTTCTGGCGGAGCGAGCCTGCCGCGGCGTTGCGCGGGTTAACGAAAGGCTCCTCCCCTGCGGCTACGGAGCGTTCCCGCAGCGTCTCGAAATCCTTCTTGTCCATGTAAACCTCGCCGCGCGCCTCGAAGGCGGCGGGAGGGCGGGCCAGGTCGAGCTTCAGCGGCACCGAGCGTATCGTGCGGACGTTCAGCGTCACGTCCTCCCCGGTCTCGCCGTCGCCGCGCGTGGACGCCCGGGCGAGCCGGCCCTTCTCGTACTCGATGGAGCAGGACAGCCCGTCGATCTTGGCCTCCACGACGAGCTCGAAAGGCTCCCCGTTAAGGCCCTTCTCCACGCGGGCGTACCACTCCAGGAACTCGTCCGGGGAATAGCAGTTGTCGAGGGAGAGCATCGGCACGCGGTGGGGGACCGGCGCGAAGGTGTTGGAGCGCTCGCCGCCGACGCGCCGCGTGGGCGAGTCCGGCGAGGCGAACTCCGGGTGCGCGGCCTCGAGGGCCTTCAGCCGGTTCATCAGCGCGTCGAACTCCCCGTCGGAGATCTCCGGCGCGTCGTTAACGTAGTAGAGGCGCTCGTGCCGGATTATCTCGGCCCTGAGCGCCTCTATCTCCCCGCGGGGGTCCTGCCCTGGGGTCATTTTACCAGGTCGTTCTGGCGCGCTATGCTGTCGAGCACGCCGTTGACGAACTTGCCGGATTTTTCGGTGGAGTATTTTTTCGCGAGTTCGATGGCCTCGTCGATTATGACGGCCACGGGGGCCGAGGAAAGTATCATCATCTCGCAGACGGCCATCCGCAGTATCGAGCGGTCTATGGCCGGCATGCGTTCCATTTCCCAGTTGCGGCTGGTCTTCTTTATGATCTCGTCTATCCTGGCCTTGTTGGCCACGGTGGAGGAATAGAGCGTCTTGTAGAACTCGAAGACCTTTTCCTCGAGGGCGAACTCCTCCATCTGGAAACTGGCCAGCACGGCCGACGGCTCCAGGCTGGAGATGTCGGTGCTGTAGAGCGACTGCAGGCAGTTCTCCCTCGCTAATCTTCTTTTGCTCATAATGTTACCTATATGATATCAAATTTCGGCGTCGGGGCGCGGCGGCATTGCCTGCGGGGCCCCGCTTAATGTAGACTTTAGGCGTAGCAGCGAGAATTTACAGGGAGGCAGAAAATGAGCTTGATTCCTCTGGTAATAATAATCGTAGTGATCCTGTTCGCCAGCATAAAGGTCCTGAACGAGTACGAGCGCGGCGTCACGCTGACCCTCGGCCGCTTCACCGGCGTGAAAGGCCCCGGCCTGGTGATACTGATCCCCGGCGTGCAGCAGATGTTCCGCATCAGCACCCGCGTCGTGGTGCTGGACGTGCCGCCGCAGGACATCATCACCCGCGACAACATCTCGGTGAAGGTGAACGCCGTGGTCTATTTCCGCGTCGTCAACCCCCAGTCCGCGGTACTTAACGTCGAGAACTTCATGTACGCGACCTCGCAGCTCTCGCAGACCACGCTCAGGAGCGTGCTCGGCCAGCAGGAGCTCGACGACCTGCTCTCCAACCGCGACAAGATCAACCAGAACCTGCAGCAGATCCTGGACCAGCACACCGAGCCGTGGGGCATAAAGGTCTCCAGCGTCGAAGTCAAGAACGTCGACCTGCCGCAGGAGATGCAGCGCGCCATCGCCCGCCAGGCCGAGGCCGAGCGCGAACGCCGCGCAAAGATCATCCACGCCGACGGCGAGTTCCAGGCCTCCCAGAAGCTGGCCGACGCCGCCGAGATCATCGGCCGCCAGCCCGCCGCCATACAGCTGCGCTACCTGCAGACCCTCACCGAGATCGCTTCCGAGAACAACTCCACCACGATCTTCCCGGTGCCTATGGACCTGGTAAGCATGTTCATGAAGAAAGCCCAGGAACAGAAATAACCTCCGGGGCAAAGACGAAGGACGGGAGCTCTCATTCGCTCCCGTCCTTTTTTATCCCGGGCTGTTCGTAAAACCAGTTATGCGCGGACTCTACGTACACATACCATTCTGCCGCTCCAAGTGCGGCTACTGCGATTTCGCGTCCGCGCCAGGTACGCCGGCGGACATTGACGCCTACCTTACCGCGCTGGAGGCGGAGGCCGCCCTGTACGCCGGGCTGGCGGGGAGTTTCGGCACGCTGTACGTCGGAGGAGGCACGCCGAGCCTGCTCTCTCCCGGGCAGCTGCGCAGGCTCTTCTCCGCCGTGGCACGCCTTACCGGCCCCATAGCCGGCCTGGCGGAAAGCACCTTCGAGGCCAACCCGGAAAGCATGGACGCGGCCAAGGCCGCGCTGCTGAAGGAGGCCGGTATCAGCCGCGTCAGCATGGGCCTGCAGGCGGCGCAGGACCGGCTGCTGAAGCGGCTCGGCCGCGTGGCAATGACTTCCGATTTCGCCGCGGCCTGGGCCGCCCTTCGCGCCGCCGGTTTCGACAATATCAACGCCGACCTCATGTGCGGCCTTCCAGGCCAGACGGACGAGGATTTCAGGACCTCGCTGGATTTCCTGCTGGGCTTCGCCCCAGAGCACGTCTCCTTCTACGCGCTGGAGGTGCACGAGGGCACGCCCTTCGCGGCCGCGGGCGTAGTCGAGGAGCCGGATATGGCGGCCGGGATGTACGATCACGGCGCGGCCGCGCTGAAGGCGGCCGGCCTGCCCCGCTACGAGATATCCAATTTCGCCAGGCCCGGCCGCGAATCGCTGCACAACCTGAACTACTGGGACCAGGGAGAGTACCTCGGCCTGGGCCCGTCCGCCGCCTCCTACCTGGACGGCGAGCGCCGCGCCAACTCCCCCCTTACCGCGGCCTACGAGGCGGCTCTCTCGTCCGGGAACCGCCCGCCGCTGGAGTATTCGGAAAGGCTCGAAGGCAGGGCGAAAAGGGCGGAACGGATAATGCTGGGCCTGCGCAGGGCCGCGGGAATTGAACTCGCCGACGATATATTTATAGAATTTGGACCGGAGCTGGAACGCCTGCTGGCGGCCGGCCTTATAGAAAGGGCCGGCCGGCGGATCAGGATAAAAGAGGACAAGTTCTACGTCTCCAACGCGGTATTCCGCGAATTCGTCTGAGAGGAAGGAGCCTTGTGACAGCCCCCAGATTCTGGATAAGAAAGGACAGGGAGCAGTACTTCCTGGGCGGCGTCATCATAGCCTGCTCCATAGGCACCTTCGTCTCCTCTTACTGGCATTTCACCGACCGCGTCTCGGTCAAGCAGGACATAAAGATCAACGAGCGCATCAAGCCCGGGGAAGAGACGCAGAAACTCCGCGAGGTCCAGTACACGCCCGCGCGTCTCAAGGTAGGCGCGACGCAATACTACAAGCTCGAGGAGGACACCCTGCCGTCGGTGCCCAAGCTGGGGGACGGGGAATGAGGCGGCTCCTGCTCGTCCTCGCCGCCGCGGCCCTGGCCGCCGTGCTGGTCCCCTCCTGCGCCCGCGCGCAGATGGGTTCCTCGGCCGAGGAGCAGTCCTTCGACTACAATCCCGACGACGGCTCGGCGCCGCAGCTGGAGCAGCCGGTGGCCGAGACCACCTACGACGACGCCGAGATGGTGAACCATCCTGAGTACGGCACCATCATGCTGTCGAAGCACCGCTGGAAGAACTGGGTATCAAGGGCGCTTTACCTCGCGCTGGTGAACATAGCCATGCTCGCGATAATACTTTCGCTGTCGCGCGCCGATGAGCACAACCTGGTGATAGCCTATTCGCTCTCCGGGGTCTCGTTCACCATCAGCTTCTGGGTGCTGCTCTGCGCGGCGCTGCTGATAAAGCTGAAAGCCTCCGCCTGGCTGTACGTGGCGCCGGTCTCGCTGGCGCTTGGCGCCGTGTCCTACGCTGTGCTGATGAAGATAAAGCGCACCGACATCTCGCTGGCGGAACTTAAAGAATCATTCAAGAGGATGCACGACGTGGCGCAGGAGGACCAGCGCCTCTCTTCGGTGGACGGCTCCCCGGGCGACTGGCCCGACCAGGATTTCATAAAATGAAAAAACCCGGCGCAGGCCGGGTTTTTTCATGTCCCGCCGGGTTCAGCGCGGGCAGATATCGCAGGAAGAGTTCTCCACCGGCTCGCTCTCGACCTGGAATACCGAATGTTTGATGCCGAACTCCGCCTCGGCCACGCCGGTGGCGGCCTTCAGCGCGGACTGCTGCAGAGAAGGGTCCTTGACCACCAGGTGGGCGCTGAGCGCGTTGAAGCCGGAGGAGAGGCTCCAGGCGTGCAGCTCGTGCACGTCGGAAACGCCGTCGACGGCGCGCAGGGCCCGCTCCAGCGCGGCCATCGAGAGGCCGCGCGGCGCGCCCTCCATCAGTATATGGAAAGCCTCCATCAGCAGCCTGGTGGAGCTGAAAAGTATCAGCAGGTTTATCAGCAGCGAGACTATGGTGTCAGCCCTGGTCCAGTTGGTAAGCCAGATCACCGCGCCGGCGGCTATGGCCGCGACAGAACCGGCCAGGTCGCCGAGCACGTGCAGGAAGGCCCCGCGCACGTTGATATTGCCCTCGCTGTGGGCGTGCAGTATGTAGGCGCTGGCGATGTTCACCAGCAGGCCGATGACCGCTATCACCAGCATCGGTCCTGACAGCACCGGCACCGGCTCGCGGAAGCGCTCGTATATCTCGCGGAACATGTAGCCGGTCAGTATCCAGAGCAGCATCGCGTTGGCCAGGGCGGCCACCACCTCCGCCCGGCGGTAGCCGAAGGTGCGCGCGGAATCGGGCTTGAGCGAGGCCAGCCGCGCGGCGAAGAAGCTCATACCCAGCGCGGCCGCGTCGGTGAGCATGTGCAGCGAATCGCTCAGCAGCGCCATGCTGCCGGTCAGCAGGCCGCCGGCGAACTCCACGCCCATGAAGCCGGCGGTAAGGAAGAAGGCTATGGATATCGCGCGGCGCGTGGCGCCGTGGTCGTGGCCGTGATGGCAATGCCCGTGGGCGTGCCCCTCGCGGCCGTGATCGCGGCTGTGGTCATGGTCGTGATGATGTTCGTGGCCGTGTTCCATGCAAGAATTATATAATTAACGAAATGCAAAAGACAGCGCCGGACATAGAGGGACTGCTGAACGAAGTGCGCGGGGACGTGGAGGCCGCGCTGGACTCCATCCCGTCCGACGTGCTGGACCTGAAGAGCAACCCTTTCAGTTTCTTCGGCAAGGCCGCCCGCGCGCGCTTCACGCTGCTGCTGGCGGCCGCGCTGGACGCCGACCGGGCCAGGGCGCGCAAGGCTGCGGCCGCGGCCGAGCTGACCCACACGGCCTCGCTGCTGCATGACGACTGCCTGGACCGCGCGCCGAGCCGCCGCGGCCTGCCCACCCTTTACGCGCGCCTTGGTCCCAACCGCGCGGTGCTGGCCGGAGACCTGCTGGTGGCGCTGGCCTTCGACATGGCCGGCAGGGCCTCGCCGGAACTGCAGCCCGAGCTGGCCCACGCCGTGCGCCGCATGACCGAGGGCGCGCTGCTGGAGGAGAACTCCCGCGGCTCGCTGATAGGCGCCGAGCAGGCCGACCGCATAGCGGTCATGAAGACCGGCGCGCTTTTCCGCTGGTGCGGCCTCGCCGCCTGCCACCTGGCGGGCAACCGCGCCATGCTCGCCGGCTGCGCCCGCCTCGGCGAGGAGACCGGCGCCGCTTTCCAGATCATCGACGACGTGCTGGACCTCGAGGGCGAGGCCGGCGCCTGCGGCAAGGAGCCGCTCAAGGATATAAAGGACGGCAAGATCACGCTGCCGCTGATACTGGCTCTCGGCGACGCCGCGGCCGGTCCGCGGGCCAAAGAGCTGCTGGCGGCCTCGGCCGCGGCGCCCGAGGCGGACCTGGCCCCGGCGCTGGCGCTGGCGGACCTGCTGCGCTCCGGCGGCTTCGCCGCGGCGGCGCGCGCCTCGGCCATGACGCGGCTCAAGGCCCTTTCCGCGGTAACCGCCGGTTTCCCCGACAGGGAGGCCGCGGCCGCGCTGGACGATTTCCTCCTCTCCCTCGGCGGGCGGCTCTGCTGATGGCCGGCCGCCGGTCGTCCCCACTGAAGCGCTGGTGCGTGGTGCTGCGCGCCTATTCCTGGCCGGCCTCGCTGGCGCCTGCGCTCGTCGGGGCGGCGGCCGCGGCGCGCCACGGCCGCTTCTCGGCGCCGGACCTGGCGCTGACCCTCCTGGCGGCGCTTCTGGCGCACTCGGGCGCCAACCTGGCCAACACCTATTTCGATTTCATCAAGGGCGTGGACGGCCCGCAAGCCGACGACCGCGGCCTCGTGGACGGCCTGATGGAGCCGCGCCCCATGCTGGCGCTGGCGGCCGGGCTTTTCGCGGCCGGCGGGGCCATAGGCCTGCTCCTCGTCGTAAAGAACGGCATACCGGGCCTGCTCTGGCTCGGCGCGGCCGGCTTCGCGCTGGCCTGGACCTATACCGGCGCAGGCGTGGCCTACAAGTACCGCGCGCTCGGCGACGCCGGCATATTCCTGACCTTCGGCCCCGGCATAACCGCGGGCTCGGCGCTGATACAGGCGCGCGCGCTGGTACCCGAGGCGCTGTGGCTTTCCATACCGATGGGACTCCTGATAACGGCCATCCTGCACGCCAACAACATGCGGGACGAGGCCGGCGACGCCTCGTCCGGCGTCAGCACGCTGGCCGGCCGGCTGGGCCGCGGCGCGTCGATGCGCCTCTACCACGCGATGGTCTTCGTCCCCTACCTCTTCACGCTGACGCTCGGCAGCCCGTGGCCGCCGGCGCTCTGCGCGCTGTCGCTGCCCCTCGCCTTCAGGCTGCGGAGCCTGGCCGCGCGCGGGCTGCTCTCCGAACTGGTGCCGGCCACCGCTGCGCTGGTGGCCGCCTTCGGCGTCCTGCTTTCGGCCGGGCTGCTGCTCGCGGCCTGACCGCCCTTGTCCCTCCCCCCTATATTTTTTATAATTATAGCGACAGAAGTTCGAACGGAGGACGCAGCAAAATGAAGAAGAACACCCTGCTTATAGTCATGGCCCTGCCGCTGGCGGCGGCCCTTACCCTTTCTTCCTGCAGCAACAAGAACAAGAAGGCCGAAACCGCGACCGGCTCCGACATGGTGACCGACACGGCCGTGATGCCCGGCGTCAACGTCCAGGAGAGCACCGACACGCTGACCACCGAGGGCGAGATACGCGGCATAGAATTCGCCTCCAACGAGAACATACGGACCATCAACTTCGACTACGACCGCTACGAACTGTCCGAGGACGCCCGCAAGACGCTGCAGGCAAACGCCGAGCTGATCAAGGCCCGCAAGGAATGGAACGTGCTGGTCGAGGGCCACTGCGACGACCGCGGCACCGTGGAGTACAACCTGGCGCTGGGCCAGAAGCGCGCCAAGGCCGTGCGCGACTACTACGTCAGGCTCGGCGTGCCGGAGAGCTCCGTCGGAACCATATCCTACGGCGAGGAGAAGCCGCTTTGCGCCGAGGCCACCGACGCCTGCTGGCTCGAGAACCGCCGCGCCGAGACCAAGGTGAAAGGCAAATAATGATCAATCTCAAGACGGTACTGCTGGTCCCCCTCTGCCTGCTCGCCGCAGGCTGCGTCGCCACGCAGCAGGACATGCTGCAGATGCAGAGCCAGATGGACGACCTGAACAACAGCCTGGCCACGATGCAGAAGAACCAGGCCGAGCTGGCCGTCAAGATGGAGGAACTCTCGAAGAACCTCAACGCCTCCTCCGAGAGCATGAAGGACATCTCCGGCCAGATGGACAAGCTGTCCGCCCGCCTCGACGACATGGACAACTCCATGAACAGGCGCGTCAACGCGATAGGCCAGACGATAAAGAAGCAGCAGGAGGACGTCGAGACCGCGCTGCTGCCCGCCAAGATCTACAACGACGCCTACAACGCCTACCTGAACAACAACTTCGACGGCGCGGCCACCGGCTTCAAGACCTACCTGTCCAAGTTCCCCGCCGGGGACATGGCCGAGAGCGCCTACTTCTATTTGGGCGAGTCGCTGTACCTCAAGGAGCGCTGGCCCGACGCCGCGCTGGCCTACGCCACCGTGCTGGAGAAGTATCCCAAGTCCCCCCGCGTCCCCGCGGCCAGGCTCAAGTACGCGATGGCGCTGCTGAAGCTGCCCGAGGACAAGAAGGCGGAGGCGCTGAAGTACCTGCACTCCGTCGTGAAGGATTTCCCCGCCTCGCAGGAGGCCAAGACCGCCAAGGATTTCATAACCCGCCTCTCCGCCCCGGCGAAGCCGGCCGCGAAGACCGAGGCCAAACCCGCCCCGGCCAAGGCCAAGACACCCGCGAAGAAAGGCTGACCCCATGATAAGGACGGTACTGGCAGCGGCCCTGCTGGCGCTGGCTCCCGCCGGCGCCCTGGCCGGCGCCGACGTCTACATCGGCGTTTCGCCGGGCGTGGAGGTCAGGCGCACCGCGCTGGCCCTCGCCCGCTTCCTGCCCTCCCGGGCGCAGAGCCCCGAGGACGTGGCGCTGGCGCAGGAGTTCGGCGCCATCGTGCGCGCCGACCTGATGTACTCCCGCTATTTCGATATAAAGGAAGACCCGCTCTCCACGGCCAACCTCGACGCGGAGAAAGCCTCGCTGGCCCACTGGAAGGAAATGGCCGGCTGGCTGGTTACCGGCAAGGCGCAGGACAACGGCGGGGTCTGGACCTTCACCGCCAGGCTATACGACCTCTCCGGCGGCAACGTGGTCATAGAGAAGTTCTACCAGGGCGAGAAGCGGGCGCTGCGCCGCGCCGCCCACCTCTTCTCCGACGAGGTCACGCTGCGCGTGACCGGCAGGCCCGGCATCGCCCATTCCAAGCTCACGTTCGCCAACAACGCCACCGGCCGCAAGGAGATCTACATCGCCGATTACGACGGCGGGAACCTGACGCGGCTCACCTCGGACAACAGCATCAACCTGCTGCCGCGCTGGTCGCAGGACGCTTCGCGCATCTATTACACCACGTACCGCTGGGGCAACCCGGACATGTTCGAGATAGACCTGAAGGCCGGCAAGATCCGCCCGTTCACGACGTTCCAGGGGCTCAACATCCCCGGCGGCGTCTCGCCCGACGGCATGACGATGGTGATGACCCTTTCCCGCGGCGACGACCCCGGCATCTACATGCTGAACATCGTCACCAAGAAGCTCAAGCGCCTGCTCAAGGGCTTCGGCGTAAGTTCCTCGCCCACGTGGTCGCCCGACGGCACGCAGGTGGCCTTCGTCTCCGACCGCTCCGGCAACCCGCAGATCTACGTGCTGGACCTGGCCACCAACAAGACCCGCAGGCTCACCCGGCTGAACTGGTGCGACTCCCCGTCCTGGTCCCCCTCCGGCGACACCATCATCTTCTCCGGCCGCGAGACGCCGCGCGAAGGCTTCAACATCTTCTCCACCGACCTGACCGGCAGCCAGATACGCCGCCTTACCAGCAAGGCCGGCGACAACGAGGACCCGTCGTGGTCCCCCGACGGCCGCTTCATCTCTTTCACTTCGACCCGCCGCGGCCGCAGGGAGATCTTCATCATGGACTCCGACGGCAGCGCGCCGCACCCCCTCACCGAGATGAAGGGCCATTCCTTCACCCCGAACTGGTCCCCGTAAAATCCCGCAGGCGCCCATAAAAAAAAGACCGGCCAAAGCCGGTCTTTTTTGTCCCCCGGGCGCTCAGGCGCCGAACAGGGAGCGCGCCTTCGCCACCAGGGAGGCCCAGAAGCCTTCCTCGGCGCGCCCGGCGCGGGGCAGGTGGAAATCCAGCGTCTTGTCGTTCTTCAGCGCGGTCTCGAGTTCCTCGTCCAGCAGCGAGAGGAACTCGGAGCCCAGGCGCTTGCGGCGCTCGGAAAGTATGCCGGGGTTCGTGACGTCCTCCAGCGCGAAGTACTCCTGGCCGCAGAAGGCCTGTATGTAGGGGCTCTCCATGAACTCCAGGACCGCGTCCTCGTCGGAGACGTTCTTCAGGCGCTTCACCAGGAGCAGGCCGCAGACCAGCCGGGAATCCTTCGCCGGGCGGCCCTGGCCTGCCGCGAAATAGCGGCCGTACTCGGCGTCCAGCTTCTCCCAGGGCAGCGCGTCTGCCAGCTTCAGCCAGCGGTTGGTCTCCGCCAGTTTGGCGCCGAGGTGGAACAGTTTGCCGAAAAGGCCGGGGTTGAATCTTTCGGAGCGGTACATGACTTCCTTATTTCTCGGGCTTGAAGCACTTGCGGCAGCGGGCCTCGTACTTGTCCGCCGCGCCGACGACGATGCGCTTGCCGGAATCCGTCAGGCGCTGGCTGAAATGCGCCGGGTTGCCGCAGACCATGCAGATGGCCAGGTTCTTGGTGACGAACTCGGCCACGGCCATCAGCTTGGCCATGTTGTCGAAGGGCTGGCCGCGGTAGTCCTGGTCCAGGCCGGCCACTATCACGCGGCGGCCGGAGTCCGCCAGCCGCCCGGCCACCTCGACGATCTCGGGGCCGAAGAAATGCGCCTCGTCTATGCCCACCACCTGCGTGGCGGGGTCCACCAGCTTCAGGATCTCTTTAGCGCTCTTCACGGGCTTCGCGGCAAGCGTGGACTTGTCGTGGGAGACTATGTGCTCGCGCGCGTAGCGCACGTCGAGGTGCGAGTTGAAGACCTGCACCTTCTGCTTGGCTATGGTCGCCAGCTTGAGGCGGCGTATCAGTTCCTGCGTCTTGCCGGAGAACATGCTGCCGCAGACCACCTCTATCCAGCCCGACGAAGCGGTAACGTTGAATATCATTTCGCCCCCCACTTGGCGGAGAAGTACTCCCAGGTCTTCTTGAAGCCCTCGGGGAACCTGACCAGCGGCTTGTAGCCCAGCATGCGCTTCGCGAGGCTTATGTCGGCGTAGGTCTTCCTTATATCGCCCTTGCGCTTGGGCAGGAACCTGCGCTCTATCCTCTTACCGGTCAGTTTCTCGAGTTCGCGCACGATGTCCAGGAGGGAGATGTTGGTGCCCGTGGCCACGTTTATCGTCAGGCCGGAGACCTTGGACGGGGCCAGCGCCGCGCGGATGTTGCCGTCGACGACGTTGGCGACGTAGGTGAAGTCGCGGGACTGTTTGCCGTCCCAATGTATCTCCAGCGGCTTGCCCTCGAGCGCGAGCTCCATGAAGCGCGGCATCACGGCGGAATAGACCGACTCGGGGTTCTGGCGCGGTCCGAAGACGTTGAAATAGCGCAGCGCCACGGTCTCAAGGCCGTAGGTGCGGGCGAACACGCGGCAGTACTGTTCGCCGGCGAGCTTGCTGACCGCGTAAGGGGACACCGGCATGGTCGGCAGGGTCTCCTTCTGCGGGAACACCTCGCACTCGCCGTAGGCGGAGCTGGTGGCGGCGTAGACGAAGCGCTTCACGCCGGCCTCTTTGGCGGCCATCAGGGCGTTGAGCGTGCCGGTGGCGTTGTTGTCGTTGGCGGCGCGGGGGTTGTCCACGGACTTGGGCACCGAGCGGAAGGCGGCCTGGTGCAGCACGTAGGTCACGCCCTTCATAGCCTTCGCGCAGTCCTTCGGTTCGCGCAGGTCTCCCTTCACCAGTTCGAAGCGGCCCTTGAAAGGGGCCAGGTTCTCCGCCTTGCCGGTGGAAAAATTATCGAACACGCGCACGCGCTCGCCGCGCCGCAGCAGTTCCTCCACGATGTTGGAGCCTATGAAGCCGGCGCCGCCGGTAACGAGCCAAAGAGGTTTTTTCATATCCACTCCTTCACTTCAGTTTATCATTTTAAAAACCGCAGTTGAACGACGGGCATCAGTCGCGCACCTCGCCCTCGGGGCGCCACGGGTGCCAGAACTGCCGGGACTTCTCCTCCAGGCTGTCGTAGCGCTGCGGGTCGTTCATCTTCAGCGTCACGTAGAAGAAGAACTCCTTCACGCCGCCGGAGCGCACGCGGAAGTTCCAGCGCGTGCGGAAATCGTGGAAGTCGCGGTACAGCGTAAGGGCCTTCTCGAAGAAGCGGAACTCCTCCAGGCCGCCGCCGGAGACCACCGCGCGGTAGCGCAGCACGGCCTCAGCCCGCCACGGCGAGGCCTTCCAGGGCCGGAAACCGAAGGTGTTGCTTATCACCCAGGCCTCGGCGTCGTTGCTGTAGTTGGCGACCCCGGCGCCGAAATAGTTCTCCTTGCCGCCGGCGGTCAGCTGCGCGACGAAACTGCCGCTGCTGCCGTGGAAGGCGTAGGAATCCTGCACGTACAGGTCCAGCGAAGGCCGCGGGGAATAGTAGAGCTCGGTTATCAGCGGCTGCAGGCGGTCGCGGAACGAGGCGGTGTAGTAGTTGCGCACGTCGTAGGAGGTGCGGGCCCTGAAATAGGCGTTGTGGCGCGGCATGATGAACAGGTCGGCCGCCACCGACTGGGTCTCTTCGCCCTTGTCCGGAGCGGAGTAGTCGCGGGCGAAGGTGCCGCTGCTCATGCGCATCGTGTGCGAGTAGCGCAGGTCCAGCGAGCCCCAGAGCCTGTCGTAGCGCAGGTTCAGCGCGCCGCCGTAGCGGCCCACCCAGGCGCCGCCGGTGCGGGGCGCGGTGGAGAGCTCCACCGACTGGTCGTAGAACACCGACGGGGACAGTATCACGTTGCGGCTCAGCGGCACGGTCTTCGAGACCGTCCAGACGCCGCGGCCCTTGGTCTGGAAATAATCCACGCCGCTCTCTTTGGCGTTCTCGAAATGGCCGCTGAACGTGTTGAGCACCGGCAGTTTCAGCACGCCGAAGGGCACGGTGTTGAAGTCGAGACGGGGCGTGGCCTCGTAGTCGCGCACGAACTTCCCGGTATCGACGGACGAGCGCACGTCGCGGCGGCTGGCGCTGACGCGCAGCACGGTGTAATTGGTCTTGCGCGTGAAGGCCAGGCCCTCCTGCTTGTCCTCGCTGACGGCGAAGGGGTTGGTGCGGAAGAAATCGTTGTTGAAGGCCGGGTCCGACAGCAGGCGGAAATAGGCCTGGCCGTAGTACTGCGCGGAATCGGACTCGTTGAACCTGTTGAAATTGTGCCAGTAACCGCCGTTGAGACCCCAGCGGTCGGTCTCCCGGCCGTACTCGCGTATGCGGTAGGCGGAAATATTGGTGATGTTCTTTTCAGGCCGGCGGTAGTCGAACTCCGCGCCGGTGCCGAGGCCGCGCTTCGAGAAATAATCCAGGTAGGCCTTCAGCCTGGTCTCCGGGTTGAGCCGGTAGACCATGTTGGACTTGAGGTAGGCGCCGTTGCGCTCGTCGTAACCCGGGAAGAAGCTGGTGACGAACGGCGTGCCCCCGCCCATAGGCTTGTAGATCACCGGGAAATAGAACACCGGCACCTTGCCGACGAAGAACACCGTGTTGTAGGCCAGGAAATAGCGCCCGGGAGCCAGGTATATGCGCGAGGCCCGCAGCTTGTAGTGCGGCGGCTCCTCGTCGCAGCTCGTCAGGCTGGCCTTCTTGTAGGTGTAATCGGAACCCTCGAACTCGACCGAGCGGCCGCGGAACACGAAGTTGCGGTAAAGGAAACGGCCGTCGTTTATCCGGCCCTTCTCGGCGCCGTAGTCCACGAAGCCGCTCTTCCCGTAGACCGTGCCGGTGTCGTCGTCCATCACGAAGTCCGACGGCGAGACCACGGTGCGGCTGCCCATGTCCACGGTGAGGCTGCGCGCCCGGATCAGTTTCAGCGGCTTGTCCTCCGCCGAGACCTCCTCCAGCCGCACGTTCCCCTCGAGGTCTATGACCCGGGTATACTCGTTGAAATTGGCCTTGTCGGCCTGGAAGTTGACCCGGTGCGTGCCCGTCGAGGACGGCAGGTCGTAGGCCGCCGCGGCCCCGGACATACCGGTCAGAAGTATAGCCGTCAGGAGTATTTTCATCGGCGGTCGCGCGTCCCTCTTCGCGGCCTACTTAAGGCCGTGCTCCAGGCCGAACAGCGCGGCCCCGTAGGAGCCGAGGTCGGCGTTGTCGGAGACCTTTATCTTCACCTTGGCGAAAGGGGTCTCGAACTGCTGCGAACCCAGCACGCTCTGCATCGCCGGCATGAACCATTTGCGCGCCTTGGAGACGCCGCCGGTCAGCACCACGCAGTCGGGGTTCAAGACCAGTATCAGGCTGGCCAGGCCCTGGCCCAGGTAGAAACCGGTCTCTTCCCAGATGCGGCGGGCGCCGGCGTGGCCGGCCTCGGCGGCGTTGGTAAGGCAGATCGTATTGAACTTCTGGCGGCCGGGGGCTCCGTACTTCTTTACGAAGGCTTCCTCTTTGTCTATCACCTCGTGCGCGCGCGCCATGATAGCGTAGCTGCCGCAATAGGCCTCCAGGCAGCCCTTGCCGCCGCAGTTGCAGCGGCGGCCGTCCAACTGCACCTTCAGGTGGCCGGCCTCGCCGGCGGAGCCGGTGGAGCCGTGGTAAAGTTTCCCGTCGAGGACCAGTCCGGAACCTATGCCCGTGCCGAGGGTCAGCGTCAGCAGGTTCACGCACTTGCGCTTGAGCTCCAGTTCGAAGGCGCCCCAGGCGGCCATGTTGGCGTCGTTCTCCATCACGCAGGGCAGGCCGGTCAGTTTCTCAAGCGGCTTGACGATGTTGACGTTGCGCCAGCCGAGGTTCGCGGCGAAGCGCAGCACGCCCTTGTCGGGGTCTACGTCGCCGGCCGCGCCTATGCCCACGGCGGCCAGCTGCCTGCCGTAGTCCTTGCGCAGCGTCTCCACGGCGGCGGCCAGGCGCTTGACGAAATCGGCGTGTCCTCTGGCGGGCTCGGTGCGGAAGCGCTCCTGGGCCAGCAGCTTGCCGTCCCGGTTAACCACTACCAGTTTAGTGTTAGTACCGCCGATATCTATACCTATGCCTAGCATGATCTCTCCTTGCCGTTAACGGCCGGCTGCCGGTATCCCTTCGGCGCCCAGAAGCTCCAGCGCGGCGCCGGCCAGGTAGAAAGAACCCAGCACGGCCACCGTGCCCGACGAGGCGGCCGAGCGCAGCGCGGCGCCTATGTCCTGCTGCACCTCGGCGTCGGCGTCCGGCCTTATCGCGGCCAGCTCGTCCGCCAGCGCGCAGGGGTCGGCCGCGCGCGGGGTGCCGGGGCTGGTGAGAACGAACCTGCCGCACAGCGGCGCGAGCGACTCCAGTATGCAGCGGCGCTCCTTGTCCTGCAGTATGCCTACGACGAAAGCCGACGGGCGGGAGTGGAACGGCGAGGCCTTCCAGTTGCGGGCGAAGGCGCGCGCGGCCTCCGCGTTGTGGGCGCCGTCGACGACGAACACCGCCCCGCCGAACTCAGGCCCGGCCTTGGCCACCTGGAAGCGGGCCGGCCAGCGCGCCGCGGCGAAGCCCGCGGCCGCGTGCTCCTTCGTTATCGGCCAGCCCAGGCCGCGCATTATGGCGAGGCCTTCCCACACAAGGGTGGCGTTGGAGACCTGGGCCTCGCCCAGTATGCCGAAAGGCAGGGTCTCGCCGGTCTTGCGGTGGCGCAGCGTCATCCGGTTATGTTCCCAGTCGCGCGAGACGATCTCGAACTCCGGGGCGAAGAAATGGCATTGCGCGTCCTTCTCCCCCGCCTCGCGCGAGACCTCGGCGCGGGCCTCCGGCTGCAGCACCGGCGCCAGGCAGACGCCGCCCTGCTTGATGATGCCGGCCTTCTGCGAGGCTATCTCGGCGAGCGTGGCGCCGAGGTACTTCATATGGTCGAAATCCACCGACGTGATGACGCTGAGCTCGGGCTTCACCAGCACGTTGGTCGTATCCCAGCGCCCGCCTATGCCCACCTCTATCACCGCCAGCTGCACGCCCTCGCGGGCGAAATGCAGGAAGGCCATGCAGGTCAGCAGCTCGAAGAAGGTCAGGTCGGGGCCGGCGGCCAGCGCCTCCTCGAATAGCGAGGCGAAGGTCTCCGGCCGCACGCTGACGCCGTCCACCCTTATGCGCTCGGTCATGCAGACCAGGTGCGGCGAGGTGAACAGGCCGGTCTTAAGGCCGGCCGCGCGGGCGCAGGCCTCGAACAGCGCGCACACCGAGCCCTTGCCGTTGGTGCCGGTGACGTGCACCGTCTTCAGCTTGAACTGGGGATTGCCCAGCTTGCCGAGGCAGGCGTATACCCTGGACAGGCCGTCCTTCTTGACGTAATCCTGCCGCGAAAGCAGTTTGGCTTTTGCCTCTTCGAAGGTCACTCTTCCCTCTTAAGCCTTAACCCTCGACGCGTCCACGCCGAGGTCCTTGAGCTTGTGCTCCAGGTGCTCGTAGCCGCGGTCTATGTGGTAGATGCGGCGGATAACGGTCTTGCCCTTGGCGGCGGCGGCGGCCACCACCATGGCGGCGCCGGCGCGGATGTCGGAGCACATCACCGGCGCGCCGAGGAGCTGCGGCACGCCGCGCACCACGGCCTTCTGGCCGGTCACCGTAATGTCCGCGCCCATGCGCATCAGTTCCGGCGCGTGCATGAAGCGGTTCTCGAATATGGTCTCGTGCACCTCGCTCTCGCCCGAGGCGCGGGCCATCAGCACCATCCACGGGGCCTGCAGGTCCGTCGGGAAGCCGGGGTGAGGCCTGGTCACCACGCTGACCGGCTTGGGCCGGCCGTGCGGGGCTATCACTTCCATGGAATCCTTGTAGCAGTTGATCTTCACGCCGGCCTTCTCCATGGCCTTTATCAGCGCGGTCAGGGTCTTGGGCGCGGTATTGAGGAGGCGCACCCGGCCGCCGGCCGCGGCGGCGAGCAGCATGAACGTGCCGGTCTCTATGCGGTCCGGCATCACGGTGTGCTTGAGGCCCTTGAGCTTGGCGCGGCCCTTTATCTTTATCACGGCGGTGCCGGCGCCGGTCACCTCGGCGCCCATCTTGTTCAAGGCGTCGGCGAGGTCCTCTATCTCGGGCTCCTTCGCGCAGTTCTCGAGCACGGTCTCGCCCTCTATCAGCGCGGCGCACATCATCAGGTTCTCGGTGGCGCCCACGCTGGGGAAGCGGAACTTCACGCGGCCGGCCTTCAGCTTCTTGGCCGAAAGCAGCACGTCGCCCTTCTCGTAGGTCACCACGGCGCCGAGTTTCTTGAAGCTCTCGAGGTGTATGTCTATCGGGCGTACGCCTATGGAGCAGCCGCCGGGCAGCGAGAAGCGGGCCTTGTGGTAGCGGGCCAGCAGCGGGCCCGCGGCCAGCACCGAGGCGCGCATCTTGCGCACCAGGTCGTAGGGCGCGTGCAGTTTCAGCGCGGTATGTTCCTCGACGACGAAATTGCCGTAGCCGTAGAAGCAGTTCTTGCCCAGGTAGTTCAGGAGCTCGAACGTGGACTTTATGTCCATCAGCTCGGGCACGTTCTTTATCTCGCACTTCTCGCGGGTCAAGAGCGTCGCCAGCAGTATCGGCAGCGCCGCGTTCTTCGAGCCGCTTATCACGGTCTGTCCGGAAAGGGGCTTGCCGCCGCGTATTATAAAGTTATCCATTTATGTCTCCGTTATCTTTTGACCGCGAACAGGAACCTGTAGATCCCGTTCAGGTCGCTGAAAGTCCTCTTGCCGGTCCAGACCTCGCCGGACATGGCCTCGAGCAGCGCCGCGGCCTGGCCGCCGCCCAGTTCCATCAGCAGCGCGCCGCCGGCCTTAAGGCGCGAGGGCGCCAGGCGCGCCAGCATCCGCGCCACGTCCAGCCCGTCCTCTCCGCCGTCCAGCGCGACGTGCGGCTCGCTAAGTACCTCGGGCGCGAGGCCGGGTATGACCTCCGTCGGGATGTAAGGCGGGTTGGAAACGATGATGTCGAAAGGTCCCTCCACCGCGTCCAGCGTGGATGCCTCGACGAAGGAACAGCGAGAGGACAGGCCAAGCTCCGCGGCGTTCTCGCGGGCGCAGGCGAGCGCCTCCGGCGAGACCTCGAGGGAGGTGAGCTTGAGCGCCGGGAACTCGTGGGCGAGCCACAGCCCTATGGCGCCGGAACCCGCGCCGTAGTCCAGCGCCGAGACCTCCCCGCCGCGGCCGCGCAGGAAATCGGCGGCGAAGCCGGCCAGCTCCTCGGTCTCGGGGCGGGGCACCAGCACGCGCCCGTCCACCTTCAGCCTTATGTCCCTGAAATCCTGCCAGCCCAGTATGTAGGCGAGCGGCTGACCCTCTTCCTTGAGCCTGAGGAAAGCCTCGAAGCGCGCGAGCGCCTCCGGCGGCACCGGCAGGTCCGGCTCGGCCAATAGGCGCAGGCGTTCCACCCCCATCGCGCCGGCCAGCAGCCACTGCGCGTTGGGAGCGGGCTCGTCGACGCCGGCCTTGGCCAGGCGCCCGGCGGCCTCAGTCAGTATCTTCCCCGCCGTCATTAGTCCTTTCTTTGCCTATGTTCAGTTTAACTTCTTCCAGTATATCGCGGATGTTCCCTTCCATGACCTCGCCCAGGTTGTGCCACGACATCTGCACCCTGTGGTCGGTCACGCGGTTCTGCGGAAAATTGTAGGTGCGGATCTTCTCGGAGCGGTCGCCGGTGCCCACCTGGCTCTTCCTTGCGCCGGCGTTCTCGCGGGCCTGCGTCTCCTCGCTGATCTGCGCGAGCTTCGCCGCGAGCATCGCCATGGCCTTCGCGCGGTTCTTGCCCTGCGAGCGCTCCTCCTGGCAGGCGGTCACTATGCCCGTCGGGATATGCGTGATGCGCACGGCCGTCTCCACCTTGTTTACGTTCTGGCCGCCGGCTCCGCTGGAGCGGTAGGTGTCCATTTTAAGGTCCACCGGGTTGATCTTGATCTCCACCTCGTCGACCTCTTTCATGATGGCGACGGTGACGGTGGAGGTGTGCACGCGGCCCGAGGCCTCGGTCTGCGGCACGCGCTGCACGCGGTGCACGCCGCCCTCGTACTTCATCCAGGCGTAAACGTCCTGGCCGGAGATGAACAGCACGGCGCTCTTGACGCCCTTCAGGCCGGTGGCGGCCAGGTCGCGCAGTTCGGCCTTCCAGCCCATGGCCTGCGCGAAGCGGGTGTACATGCGCAGCAGGTCGCCGGCGAAAAGGGCGCTCTCGTCGCCGCCCACGCCGGCGCGTATCTCGAGGAATATGTTCTTTGAATCCGCCGGGTCCGGCGGGATGATCAGCAGCTGCAGTTTCTTGGCCAGCGCGGCGGCGCGCTCTTCGAGGCCGGGCAGCTCGGCCGCGGCCAGCTCGGCCATTTCACGGTCCGTGCTGGAGCACATCTGGCGGGTGTCCTCGGCCTCGCGCCGCGCCTTCTCGAGGGCGGAGGAGGTCTCGAGTATCTCCCTGCAGGCGGCGTGCCTCCGCGAGAGCTTCTCTATCTCCGCGGGCTGAAGCCCGCCGGAGGCCAGGCGGGCCTCTATCTCGGCGAACTCCCTTTTAATCGCGTTCAGTTCTTCTTCCATCGGTCAAAGTCCTGTTGCGCCGCGGGACATAAAAAAACGGGCGTTCCATGACGCAGGAACGCCCGTTCGAGAAAGCGAGCTACTTCGTCTCGGCTTTCTTCTCGGCCTTGGGGGCGGCGGCTTTCTCGTCGCCCTTCTTGACCGGCGCCGCGACGGCGGCGGAGGACAGCTTGCGCTTCACGGTGTGGCGCGGGGTGACGGCTTTCACGGTCACCTTCTGGGCCTTGCGCTCCACCATCTTGCCGTCGGTGGCGGCGAACTTCTTCTGGAAGCGCTCCACGCGGCCGGCGGTGTCCAGCAGCTTCTGCTTGCCGGTGTAGAAGGGATGGCAGGCGGAGCAGATCTCCACCTTTATAGAAGGCTTCACGGAGCGGGTCTGGAAGGTGTTGCCGCAGACGCAGGTCACTTCGCAAAGATCGTATTTGGGATGTATGTCGTTTTTCATTGTCTTTTCCTTGGATACCGTTACGAACATTAATTATAGCATATACTCGCCCTTCTTGTGGAGGGCGGGCTATTTGCGGCCTATCTTGGCCAGCGGGTTCACCGACTTGCCGGAAGGCGTGATTATCTCGAAATGCAGGTGCGGGCCGGTGCTCATGCCGGTGGAGCCCACCTTGCCGAGCAGGGTCTTGGACTTCTGCACCGTGTCGCCGGCCGAAACGTTCAGCCTGGAAAGGTGGCCGTAGCGGCACATGGAACCGTCCTTATGCCTTACCTCGACCGTGTTGCCGTAGCCGCCCTTCCAGCCGGAGAAGGTGACCGTGCCTGAACGCGACGGGTACACCGGCGTGCCGATAGGCATCGGGATATCGCAGCCCTTGTGGAAGATCTTCCGCTTGAGCACCGGGTGGTAGCGGGTGCCGAAGCGCGAGCTGATGCGGCCGAAGTTCCTGAGCGGCATGCGGTAGGTGTCCAGATCGACGTAGACGGCCGGCAGGTACACGCGGTCGCCCTTGGAGAACCTGTAGTTCACTATCACGGACGAAGGCGGCAGGCCGTTGTCCTCAACGATGTCGGCCTTGAAGGCTTTCAGGTCGCGGCCCTTGCCCAGGTAGCGGCGGGCTATGCCGTCGAGGGTCTCGCCGTTGCGGGACACCTCGTAGAGCAGGCCCTTGCCGTTGTGCACGCGTATGTAGCCGCCGCGGCTCATGAAGATGAACTCGTTGGAGTTGGTGCTCTGCAGAGAGCGCACGTCGGTGCCGTAGGCGGAGGCGATGGAACGCACGTCCTCCCCCTTGAGCACCTTGTGGCGCGCGTGTATCAGGCGCGGCACCTTGCGGAAGACCTCCGGGCTCGGCTCGCGGGGGCCGGGCGGGGTCAGCACCGAGAAGCGGGCGTAGTACAGCGGCGACACGCCGGGGGCCACGGCGGCGGAGATCGCCGCCGTTCCCAGCAGCGTCCCCGCTATCGCGGCCAGCTTCCAGCGCGTCCGTATCATCAGCGGCCGCCCATCTCCATGGACCTCAGGAAGTCCTTGTTGGACTTGGTGGAGTTAAGCTTGGAGAGCAGCAGCTCCATCGAGTCTATCGGCGAGAGCGGGGCCAGCACCTTGCGGAGTATCCAGACCTTGTTCAGTTCGTCGTCGCTCATCAGCAGCTCTTCCTTGCGGGTGGAGGTGCGGTTGATGTCGATGGCCGGGAACACGCGGCGGTCGGCCAGCTTGCGCTCCAGGTAAATTTCCGAGTTGCCGGTGCCCTTGAACTCCTCGAAGATGACGTCGTCCATGCGGCTGCCGGTCTCGACGAGGGCGGTGGCTATGATGGTCAGCGAGCCGCCTTCCTCTATGTTGCGCGCGGCGCCGAAGAAGCGCTTGGGGCGCTGCAGCGAAGTGGATTCCAGACCGCCGGACAGCACGCGGCCGGAAGACGGGGCCACGGTGTTGTACGCGCGGGCCAGGCGGGTGATCGAGTCGAGCAGCACTACGACGTGCTTGCCCATCTCGGTCATGCGCTTGGCCTTCTCCAGCACGATCTCGGCGACCTGCACGTGGCGGTCGGCCGGCTCGTCGAACGTGGAGGCGAGCACCTCGCCCTGCACGGAGCGCTTCATGTCGGTGACTTCCTCGGGGCGCTCGTCGATGAGCAGCACTATCAGCTCGATCTCGTCCTTGTGGTTGGCCACGATGGAGTTGGCTATGCGCTGCAGGATCATCGTCTTGCCGGTCTTGGGCGCGGCGACGATCAGCTGGCGCTGGCCCTTGCCGACGGGCACGATCAGGTCTATCACGCGGCCGGTCATCTCGTTCTTGGCGGTCTCCAGCGTGAAGCGCTGGTTCGGGTGCAGCGGGGTCAGGTTGTCGAAGAGCGGGCGGTGCTGGATCTTCTCGATCTCGACGCCGTTGACGGTCTTCACCTGCAGCAGCGCGAAGAAGCGCTCGCCGTCCTTGGGCGGGCGTATCGTGCCGTTGACGTAGTCGCCCTTGCGCAGGCCGAGCTTCTTGATCTGCGACGGGGACACGTAGATGTCCTCGTGGCTGGAGAGGTAGTTGTACTCCTGCGAGCGCAGGAAGCCGAAACCGTCCGGCAGCACCTCGAGCACGCCCTCGCCCTGGGCCACGCCGTTGGCCTTGGCCTGGGCTTCCATGATCTTGCCGAT
>ERZ1645187.1055-NODE-1055-length-26044-cov-25.269499_pt1 | contig 26044 bp, 19 predicted proteins | sample MGYA00575352_ERZ1645187 | MGnify/ENA primary metagenome ERZ1645187 (study PRJEB40837, sample SAMN11349314) | freshwater sediment metagenome | isolation source: river sediment | host: Sediment | place: India: Wazaribad , New Delhi | collected 2017-02-21 ...
TGGACCTGCCCGCCGCCGAGCCGGAGCGCATTCGCCAGCAGATCGAGGACGTGATTGGCATTGACGCTTCCAACGCCATTCCCATTTCCGCCAAGACGGGGGTGGGCGTTCCTGATGTGCTGGAGGCCATCATTCACCGCCTGCCGCCGCCCAAGGGCGACATCAACAAGCCGCTCAAGGCCCTGCTGGTGGATAGCTGGTATGACCCCTATCTCGGCGTGGTCGTTCTGGTGCGCATCATTGACGGCGAAATGAAGAAGGGCCAGCGCGTCAAGCTGATGGGCACGGGCGGGCTTTACCAGATTGACCGGGTGGGCGTGTCGCGGCCCAAGAAGGAAATGGTGGCAAGCCTTGGCCCCGGCGAGATCGGCTTTTTCACCGCCGCCATCAAGCAGGTGGCGGACACGCGCGTGGGCGACACCATCACCGATGAGAAGAACCCGACCACCGACATGCTGCCCGGCTTCCGCGAGGCGCAGCCGGTGGTGTTTGCCGGGTTCTTCCCCGTGGATGCCGCACGCTTTGAAGACCTGCGCGACGCCATGGGGAAACTGCGGCTGAACGATGCGTCATTCTCCTATGACATGGAGACATCGGCCGCCCTGGGCTTTGGTTTCCGCTGCGGCTTCCTTGGCCTTCTGCATCTTGAAATCATCCGTGAACGGATTGAGCGCGAGTTCAACGTCGACATCATCACCACGGCACCGTCGGTCATCTACAAGATCAACATGCGCGACGGCAGCGAGCAGATCAAACTGCACAACCCCGCCGACATGCCCGATGTGATGGAGATCGAGTCCATCGAGGAGCCGTGGATCGAGGCCACCATTCTGGTGCCCGATGAATATCTGGGCTCGGTGCTGAAACTGTGCGAGGACCGGCGCGGGCGGCAGAAGCAGCTGACCTATGCCGGCAGCCGCGCCATGGTGGTTTATGACCTGCCGCTCAACGAGGTGGTGTTTGACTTCTATGACCGGCTGAAGTCGGTGTCGCGCGGCTATGCCAGTTTTGACTACAAGATGACCAATTATGAAAAGGGCGATCTCGTTCGCATGGGCATTCTGGTCAACGCCGAGCCGGTGGATGCGCTGTCGATGATTGTGCACCGCGGCCGGGCCGAACAGCGCGGCCGGGCCATGTGCGAAAAACTCAAGGATCTGATCCCGCGCCACATGTTTCAGATTCCCATTCAGGCGGCCATTGGCGGCAAGATCGTGGCGCGCGAAACCCTGTCGGCGCTGCGCAAGGACGTGACCGCCAAGTGCTATGGCGGCGACATTACCCGCAAGCGCAAACTTCTGGACAAGCAGAAGGAAGGCAAGAAGAAGATGCGCCAGTTCGGCAAGGTGGAGATTCCGCAGGAAGCCTTCATTGCCGCCCTCAAGATGGATGAGAACTGACCCCTGACCCGGAGGTGGACCATGCACCGTGCCGTGTTGCCGCTGGTCGTGCTTGGTTTCACGCTTCCCGCCCTGGCGCAGGAGCAGGGTGAGTGGACATCGGCCTTCACGCGCATCAGAGGCGGGGCGGTTTTTGACTACAGGGAGGGCGTGGATGGTGCGGGGGTGCGCGAGAATTATATGCTCACCCATGTGGTATGCACGGATGGCTCGCGGTCGCTTCGGGTCATGCTGCCGCTGGGGCCGGAGGATGACGGCATCACCTTCACCATGGATGGCGAGGCATCCAGCCTGAAGAAAACCGGCAAGGATTATGCGGTGGTGATCCGGGTGGGGAAGAAGCGCCTGACCAAGACCCTGGAACTGAAGCCCGTCAATGACCGCGCCTCCCATTACCAAAGCCAGTTCATGGTGCGGCTTGATTATGGCGATGTTCTGTGGCGGGCACTGACGGCGGAACCGGCGGGTCAGGCCGTGATGCTGATCGGCACGGGCGGCACAGCCATTTCCATTCCCGCCGATGACAAGCTGAGCAAGGCGCTTGCCTCCTGCGGGCTCAGGGGCTGAGGGTTGCCGCCCCTTGGCGGCGTCTGTGGCGAAGCGTCCCCTTGCCTTTGCTGGCCTCAGCAGTTTAGAAATTTTCTAAATTTATCGATGGGGAATCGGATAATGAAAAGCTTCGCGGATCTTTCGGAGCAGGAAATTCTGGCGCTGGCGATCAACGCCGAGGATGAGGATGCGCGTGCCTATGTGGGCTTTGCCCAGGCGCTGCGCGACACCTATCCCGCTTCGGCGCAGGTGTTCCTGGACATGGCCGAGCAGGAGCACGAGCACCGGCGCGGCCTGACCAGGCTTTATCAGAAAAAGTTCGGCGATTTTGTTCCGCTCATCCGGCGCGAGGAAATCCGCGGTTTCACAACCGGCAAGCCGGCCTGGACCCTGTCGAAGCTGGGCATCGACGCCATGCGCAAGCAGGCGGAAATTCTCGAATTGCAGAATCACCGCTTCTATCTGCAGGCAGCGGAAAAAAGCGCCGACCCGGAGGTGAAGGCGCTGCTGACGCGGCTTGCCGCCGAGGAAAAGGGCCACGAAAACATGGCCGTGAAGCTGGGCGAGAAACATGTGACCGCCGATGTCGCCGCCGACGAGAAGGAGGCGGAAAGCCGCCTCTTCCTGTTGCAGGTGGTGCAGCCCGGTCTGGTGGGGCTGATGGATGGTTCGGTTTCAACGCTCGCCCCCCTGTTTGCCGCGGCCTTTGCCACCCATGACACCTGGCAGACCTTTCTTGTGGGGGTGGCCGCCTCCATCGGGGCGGGCATTTCCATGGGTCTGGCCGAGGGGCTTTCGGACGATGGCAAGCTGACGGGGCGCGGCCACCCCATGATCCGGGGTTCGGCGGCGGGCATCATGACGGCGGTGGGCGGGCTTGGCCATGCGCTGCCCTATCTCATTCCCAATTTCGCGCTCGCCACCTGGATTGCCATTGCCATTGTGTTTGTGGAACTGTGGGCAATCTCGTGGATCCGCTTCAAATATATGGACACCCCCTTCTGGCGGGCGGCGGCCCAGGTGGCGCTGGGCGGCTTCCTCGTCTTCCTCACCGGCATATTGATCGGCAGTGCCTAACCGCATCATCCCGCGCAGTGGGCACCGGTTCGCGGGATGAGATGATGCGCAGAAGCAATCACGCTTGCAGTTCAGGGGGCAGAACGGCGCCGCCACTGACATAGCCTGCGGGCAGATCGCCCTTGAGGTTGTGAACGGTGCGTGTGGTCATGGCCGCGATGATCTGATCCACCGCCTGTTTGGCGGCGGCCACGCGCGAGGGGTGGTCGGTGTCGGCCGCCGCATGGGGAAGAAGAAGCACCCGGCCCGGAAAGCGCCGGGCCAACGCCACATAGGGTGCAAGCGGGCCTGAAACACCACCGGTTTTTTCATCCACGAAGATGTCGGCATCGATGGCGACCTGAGCCACCTGACCCGAAGCCAGCGCCGCCTCAAGTGCGGCTTCATTCACGCATTCGCCACGATCGAAATTGATGACGGTGGCGCCGGGGTTCATGACCGCGAAGGTGCCGCCATCCAGCATGCCCGCATTTTCAAAGCGGCCGTCCGCCGCCCTCTGGCCCAGCCCGACATGCAGGCTCACCACATCAGCACCCTCGGCTGCCGCCTCGATGCTGCGGGCAAAGCGAAAACCTTCGGCTTCGATTTTCGCGCGGTGGTGGGGGCGGGAATAGATGACCGGCTCCATGCCGAAGGCGCGGGCCAGCCGCGCCACGGTGCGGCCGATATTGCCGAAACCCGCAATGGCCATGCGCCGACCCGCCAGGCCGTGGGTGGGAAAATCCCTGAGGTGACGGGCGGTGTCGAAGCGGCCCGCCAGCACCCGTTCATGCAGCAGGCCGAGGGGAAGGGAGGGCAGGAAATGGAACAGCGCCTTCATCACCATGTGGGCGGTGGCGCGGGCGTTGAAGCCCGGCGTGTTCATGAGCGGGGCGGTGCCGCCCAGCCCGTTGGGGCCGCCCCAACTGGCGCTCTGCATGTTGCCGGTGCCCGTCCCCATGCGCACGCCACCCTCGGCAAAGTGGCAGGCTTCGGGCACGGTGGTGGCAGCGGCGATCACCGCATCATACTGGCCCTGACCCGCCACAGATATGAAATCCTCGGCGCGGGCCAGATCGGGCGCGTAGAAGAAATGCAGCCTGTCCGCCGCCAGCGGCGCTTGTGCGCGCCACAGGCCGGGGTGAAACAGGCCACCCCTGGCTTCGATGTGGGCCTTCACCTCGGACGGGTCGGGCTGGCCCAGGGCGTTGAAGGCCAGACCCACGAGGTCACAGATGAGAATGCGTTTTGTGCCGGTCATGGGCGCAGCCTATCACAGCCGCGCCGGATGATCAGCCCAGGGGCGGCATTTCCTTGAGCCAGGGCGGATTGGCCCCGGCGCGCGACACGGTGATGGCCGCTGCTGCTGCGGCATAGTTCAGGGCCGCGGTGAGAGCATCCGGGGTGATGCGGCGCAGCGCCTGCTTGCTCAGAAGCCCCTTGCGCCACAGGGCGGCCAGCAGACCGGCGTTGAAGGTGTCGCCCGCGCCCACCGTGTCCACCATGCTGACCTTCACCGCCGGAACGGCAATGCGGCCCCCGGCATAACGCGCCTCGGCGCCATGGTCGCCCTGGGTCATGATGACGAGGGCTGCTCCCTGCCCCAGCCAGCGCTGCGCCACGGTGTCAAAGTCGCCGGCCGCAAACCAGTGCAGATCCTCATCGGACAGCTTGATGATGTCGGCGGCGGCAGCCATGCGCTCCATGCGGGCGCGGTGGCGCGCCTTGTCGGGAATGAAGTTAGGCCGGATGTTGGGGTCAAAGGAGATGACGCGGGTTTTCGCCTCGCGCAGGCACAGTGCCTCATAGGCCGAGCCGCAGGGTTCGGGGATCAGGCTGATGGCACCGAAATGAAGGGCGGCCACGGCGTCCGGAAGTTCGGGCAGGTCGGCCACGTCGAGCATGCGGCCCGCCGTGCCCTCATCGAAGAAGGCATATTCGGCCTTGCCGTTGTTGAGCGACACGAAGGCAAGCGTGGTGTTGCGGGCCGAGCGCACGGCAAGCGCGGTGTCCACCTGGGCGGCGGCAAGGTCGCGCACCAGCTGCTGGCCGAACAGGTCAGTGGACAGGCCGGAGAAGAAGCCGGACGGGGCCCCGAGGCGGCCCAGCGCCACGGCAGTGTTATAGACGGCCCCACCCGAATAGGGCGCGAAGGCCGGTTCGCCCGCAGCGGTCTGGCGCGGCAGCATGTCGATCAGGGCTTCGCCACAGGACAGGATCATGGTCAACCTCCGGGATAGATCACGCCCTTGCGCAGGATGATGTTGGCATAGAGGGCGGGCTCGCTGGTGGCGACAATGGCATGCGCTTCCTTCACCCTGGCATAGAACCGGTCCGGCGCCAGAACTGCCAGCCTGGCCCTGGGCTCATGGCGCGCCACGGCGGCCCGCATGGCGGCATGTATGGCTTGCGGCCGGGGCGGCTTCGGCAGAAGGGCATTGGCCTTCACCATGTCATCGAGCGGCATGACCGACAGCACGGCATGAACGAGGGCGATGACGCCATGGCCGTCGGCGCGAATGACCCGGCGGCCATGCTCCTCGGCCGGGTAGTTGCCATCCACCAGCGCAATCTCGTCACCATGGCCCATGGCGCGCAGGGTGAAGAGAAGGTCGGGCCCGAGAAGCGGATCAAGTCCCTTCAGCATCGAGCACCTCCTTCAACAGCACATCACGATCCAGCAGGAAGCGGCGGAACAGGGGAAGGCAGGCCCCGCCCATGGCGCGTGCCCCGGCCCCCACGGCCCCTTCCACCACCTGCGGCGGGGTGAGGCCCTGCAGATCGAGGCGGTTCATGGCCGCACGGGTGAGATCAACAAGCCGCGCCCGCACATCCGGCGGAAAGGCCCCGTCGATGACACAGGCGGAAAAATCGATGACGGCGCTGGCCGCAACAATGGCCTGGCCAAGGTGATGGGCGGTGGTGGCCAGCCACTGGTCCACCAGATCGGCAAAGCCCGACCAGTCCTGGGGCTGCCGCCACAGCCTGCCGGCCTCGCCGCCGGCCTGTTTCAGGGCGCGTTCGAGGGTGAACAGCGAGGCCACGTCAATCAATTGCACCGGTCTGCCGTCTGGCCCGGTCACCGGCATGGACCCCAGCGCCCCGGCATTGCCGCTGCGCCCGGCATAAAGCGCATGGTCCAGCACCACGCCGCCGCCGATGAAGGAGCCGATGAAGACATAGAGAAAGTCGGCATAGCTGCGGCCCCGGCCCAGCAGCAGTTCAGCGCCACAGGCGGCGGTGGCGTCGTTCTCGCCCATCACGGAAAAAGGCAGCAGGGCTGCAAGTTCCGCCGCCAGATCGACATGGCGCCATTCATCCATGGCACCCTCGGGCGCGCCCACCTCATCAGCCCAGTTCCACAATTCATAGGGTGCGGCAATGCCCAGTCCGGCGATGCGGGCGCGCGGGTTTTTTATCCGGCGGCCCAGTTCGGCCACGCCCTCATGGGTGAACTTCAGAATGCCTTCAACGGTGGGCCAGGGATAGGTCTGCTGCAAGGTGCCGCAGCACTGGCCGGCAAAGTCAATGAGGGTCAGGTCAGAGCTGCGGCGGCCCAGTTTCAGCCCATAGGAGAAGACCGCCTGCGGGTTGAGGCGCATGGGCACCGAGGGCTGGCCCACCCGACCGCGCACCGGCGCATCGCGCAGCAGCAGCTGATCAGCCTCCAGCGCCCGCATGATGACTGAAACCGTCTGGGCCGACAGGCCGGTGAGGCGGGCAATGTCGGCCTTGGCCAGGGCGCCATGGCGGCGGATGAGAGACAGAACCAGGCGCTCATTATAGGCGCGCATGCCCTGCTGGCTGGAGCCGCGCACCGGCCCGGCACTTTCGCGTGTTTCTCTCCCGCCTGCAAAATCCATGGTGCTCAACCCCGCCGGCATGGCACCGGCTCCCGTGTCTCCCGTGTCTAGGGGACTCCCGGTCAGCTTGCCATCGGAAATTAATAAATCAAGCGGAATTATTTATTGACAGGGCGACCGTTCCCATGTTGTCTAGCTTCGGGGGCGGGTGTCACCGACACCGCCCACCTCACATTTACCGGCTTCGCGCGGCAATTCCGCCCCGGGGCCAGGTCCAGGGAGAAGACCATGAAAAAGTCCGTTCTGCTTGCTACCGCCGCCGCCCTGACGCTGGGTCTGGCCTTTGCTGCCCCAGCCAAGGCTGAAGGCGTCAATGCCTGCCTCATCACCAAGACCGACACCAACCCCTTCTTCGTCAAGATGAAGGAAGGTGCCACCGCCAAGGCCGCCGAACTCGGCATTACCCTCAAGTCCTATGCCGGCAAGATTGACGGCGACAATGAAAGCCAGGTGGCGGCCATTGAATCCTGCATCGCCGATGGTGCCAAGGGCATTCTGCTGGTGCCGTCCGACACCAAGGCCATCATCGACTCGGTGAAGAAGGCGCGCGCCGCCGGCATTCTGGTGATCGCGCTGGATACGCCGCTTGATCCCATCACCGAAGCCGATGCCACCTTCGCCACCGACAACTTCAAGGCCGGCGAACTGATTGGCGCCTGGGCCAAGACCACCCTGGGCGACAAGGCGGCTGCCGCCAAGATTGCCTATCTCGACCTGAACCCCAGCCAGCCGACGGTGGATGTGCTGCGTGACCAGGGCTTCATGAAGGGCTTCGGCATTGACACCAAGGACGCCAACAAGATCGGCGACGAGGATGATGCCCGCAACGTCTGCCACGATGTGACCAACGGCAACGAGGAAGGCGGCCGCAAGGCCATGGAAAACTGCCTGACCAAGGATCCGGGTGTCAATGTTGTCTACACCATCAACGAACCGGCCGCTGCCGGCGCCTATGAAGCGCTCAAGGCCGCGGGCAAGGAAAAGGACGTTCTGGTCGTCTCGGTGGACGGCGGCTGCCCCGGTGTGAAGAACGTGGCGGGCGGCGTCATCGGCGCCACCTCGCAGCAATATCCGCTGCTGATGGCGTCGAAGGGCATTGAAGCCATTGCCGCCTTCGCCAAGGACGGCAGCAAGCCCGCCAACACCGAAGGCAAGGACTTCTTCGACACCGGCGCCACGCTGGTGACCGACAAGCCCGCCGCTGGCGTCGATTCCATCGACACCAAGAAGGGCCTGGAACTGTGCTGGGGCTAAGGCCCGCTCTTGCCTGAACACATAAACGGGGGCAGCCTCATGCGGGCTGCCCCTTCAACAGACCGGAACGGGATGCACCCTACGGGAGGGGATGATGAGTACGGCTCAGGAGTTTGAGAAGGTTCTCGACCAGAGCGACAAGTCTGTCGCCTCCTTTGTCCGCGAACGCTCCACGCTGGAGAAAATCCAGCACTTCCTCCATTCCAACCCTGCCGCCGTGCCGCTTATTGTGCTGGTGCTGTCGGTGTCGCTGTTCGGGCTCATCCTCGGCGGCAAGTTTTTCAATGCCCTGCCCCTCATTCTCCAGCAGGTGGCGATTTCGGCCATCGTGGGCGCGGCCCAGACGCTGGTCATCCTCACCGCCGGCATTGATCTGTCGGTGGGCGCCATCATGGTGCTGTCCTCGGTCATCATGGGGCAGTTCGCCTTTCACGGTTTTTCCATTCATGGTGTGACACTGCTGCCGCCCCTGCCCACGCCGCTCGCCCTGCTGGCCGGCTTTGGCGTTGGCGCGCTGTGCGGCTGGCTCAATGGTTTTCTCATTGCCCGCATGAAGCTGCCGCCCTTCATTGTCACGCTGGGCACCTGGCAGATCATTCTGGCCAGCAACTTCCTCTATTCCGCCAATGAGACCATCCGCAGCCAGGATGTGGCGGCCCAGGCGCCGCTGCTGCAGCTCGTCTCCGGCAACCGCATCATCATTATCATGTTCCTGCTGGTGTTTCTGCTGTGGTATGTGCTGAACCACACGGCCTGGGGGCGCTATCTCTATGCCATCGGCGATGACCCTGATGCCGCCGAGCTTTCGGGCGTGCGCGTCAAGCGCATGCTGGTGCAGGTCTATGTGCTGTCCGGCCTCATCTGCGCGCTGGCGGGCTGGGTGCTGATCGGCCGGCTCGGTTCCGTTTCGCCCACCTCCGGCCAGTTTGCCAACATCGAATCCATCACTGCCGTGGTGATCGGCGGCATCTCGCTGTTCGGCGGGCGCGGCTCCATTCTCGGCATGATCTTCGGTGCGCTCATCGTCGGTGTGTTCCAGCTTGGCCTGCGCATGATCGGCACCGATCCGCAATGGACCTTCCTGCTGATCGGCGTGCTCATTATCGGCGCGGTGGCCATTGACCAGTGGATCCGCAAGGTTTCAGGCTGAGGCAGGGAGATCATCATGACCCAGCAACCCATTCTCACCGCGCGCGGCCTGATCAAGCGCTTTGGCCGGGTGACGGCCCTCGACCATGCCGACTTCGATCTCTACCCCGGCGAAATCCTGGCGGTGATCGGCGACAATGGCGCGGGCAAGTCCACCCTGATCAAGGCCCTGTGCGGTGCCATCACCCCGGATGAGGGTGAAATCCGGCTGGACGGCAAGCCGGTCTCCTTCAAGTCGCCACTGGAGGCGCGCGCCGCCGGCATTGAAACCGTCTATCAGAACCTCGCCCTGTCTCCGGCCCTGTCCATCACCGACAACATGTTTCTGGGCCGCGAACTGCGCAAGCCCGGGGTGATGGGATCGGTGTTCCGCATGCTTGACCGCCCGGCCATGGCCAAGGTGGCGCGCGACAAGCTGTCTGAGCTTGGCCTCATGACCATTCAGAACATCTCCCAGACGGTGGAAACCCTGTCGGGCGGCCAGCGCCAGGGCGTGGCGGTGGCGCGGGCTGCCGCCTTCGGTTCCAAGGTGGTCATCATGGACGAACCCACCGCCGCCCTTGGCGTCAAGGAATCACGGCGCGTGCTTGAACTCATTCTTGATGTGAAGCGGCGCGGCCTGCCCATTGTGCTGATCTCGCACAACATGCCGCATGTCTTCGAAGTGGCTGACCGCATTCACATTCACCGCCTGGGCCGGCGGCTGACGGTGATTGATCCCAAGGCCTATACCATGTCGGATGCGGTGGCCTTCATGACCGGGGCCAAGGCGCCGCCGGAGGCAGAGGCGAAGGCGGCCTGATTCGACCTGGCAACAATTATGGTGCCGGCGGTTTGCGAAGGCGGGTATGTGCCGGGGGTGGTGGCGCGGAAGGCGGCCTGTTGGTCCCTTCCGCGCTTTGTTCAAGCGGCGTCTTGCCTGTCCGCTCAGGCGTCAGTGCGGCGGCAGGCGTTGTGGGTGTCGTGACCGAGTCCGGCATCTTCGCGGCAACGGGCGCTGCCGGGGCTGCGAGCATCCGCTGCTTCGGCGGCAGTTCTTCGGTCTGCACCTGATCCAGCCTGACGAAGCGATAGCCCCTGGCCTTGAGTGCCAGCAGGCCCTTGACCACGCCTGCGCCAGCGGTTTTTTCCGGGTGATTGACATGGGCCAGCAGAACGTCACCGTTTCTGGCTGTCAGCATCTCGCGTTCGGTGCGCGCTGCAGAAAAGGATGCTCCGCCGTCGGCGGCAATGGAATATCCGGCCACCTGCTGGTGGAGGCTTGCAATCTGTTTCAGGCTTTCAGCCGTGTACAGGGCGGCCGCACCCCGGAACCAGCGCGGCGGCCTGCCGGTTGCGGCGGCCACCGCCTGCTCGCCCCCATCTACCTCGGCCCTGACGCCTTCCGGCGAACCCGCCGCCTTCAGGCCATAGATCCGGATGGGCCGGTCCACTGCGGGCCGATGCCGGGCACCATGATTTTCAATCTCAAACAGATTGCCATGGGCCAGCAGCAGTTTGACGGTATCGGGGTTTCGCTTCAGCCAGCGGGCGGTGGCAAAAATGGTGGCGGGAATATTCTCCGCCAGCAGGGTGTCGATGATGCGCTGGTCGGTTCCGCCGTCGCAGGCATCAAGGGTGAGGGCCAGTTGCGGTGCGGAACCCGCCTCTGCCGGTGCCAGCCGCAGGCCCGGCTGCAGCAGAATGTCGGCCCGGGCCGGCGGCGGCACAATGGCCGCCAGCACCAGAAACACTGTAGCCGGAAAGAAGAAAAGCCTCCGCATGGTCATGTCTTAACATGGCCGCGCAGCACGGCAAGGTGATGGCAAAACTGGCGCACCCGACAGGATTCGAACCTGTGACCTCTGCCTTCGGAGGGCTAGGGATAAATGTTTCTGGGGGTTCAGTGGCATTCCCGGAGATTCCAAAATACCCGCAAAATATGGGCATTTCTTGCACTGAGCTTCCAACTGTTTCCTTGCGTTTCCAGTCGCGGTGCTTACTATGTGCTTACTTTTTGCCCGCCAGTAAGCACCGATTTGAGGCCCGACATGCCCAGCGCCAAGATTACCAAAACCGCCGTGGATACCGCCAAACCAGAGGCCGCCGACTGGTTCCTCTGGGATACCGAACTGAAGGGCTTCGGCCTGAAGGTCGCGAAAGGTGGCAGGAAAAGCTATGTTTGCCAGTATCGCACGCCTGGAGGTCGTTCCGGCGAAGACAGGAGGATTACCATTGGCGGGCATGGATCGCCTTGGACTGTCGAAACGGCGCGTTCTGAGGCCAGGAAAATCCTTGGCCGCGCCGCTAATGGCGAAGACCCCGCGCAAGAGAAACAGGACCTTAAGAAGCGTCTATCAGTGGCTGAACTCTGCGACCAGTACCTCAAACATGGTTGCGCCACCAAGAAGGCCAGCACATTGGCCACCGACAAGGGCCGGATCGAACGCCACATCAAGGCATTGCTGGGACGCAAGAAGGTGCATGACGTCTCGCGGGGCGACGTGAAGAAGTTCCTGCAAGATGTAGCGCACGGCAAAACGGCTGCCGACGTGAAGACCGGCAAGCGTGGCCGGGCCATTGTCCGGGGCGGCCAAGGAACTGCCACAAGAACAGTTGGGTTGCTGGGCGGCATATTCGCCTATGCGGTGGATTGCGGCATGATAGAAGCCAGCCCGGTTATTGGCGTCAAACGTTTCGCCGACAAAAAGGGCAACCGCTACCTGAGCCAGCAGGAACTCGTGGCGCTGGGCGAAGGACTTCGCAAAGCTGAAGGCGAAGGTGAGAACCAGTTGGCCATTTCGGTGATCAAGTTGTTGGTCTTCACGGGTGCCCGCAAGAACGAAATCCAAGGGCTGAAGTGGTCGGAAGTGGATTTCGGTAGCGGCTATCTCAAGCTTGCCGACTCCAAGACCGGCCAGAAGTCCATTCCGCTCAATGCCGGTGCTTTGCAGGTTCTGAACGATCAGGAGCGCCTCGCGAGAAATGACCATGTCTTCCCTGCCTTCAGGGGCGATGGGCACTATGAGGGCACGCCAAAGGTTTGGGAACGCATCCGGCAGGCAGCGGGACTAAATGACGTTCGCTTGCATGACCTACGGCACAGCTTCGCCAGCATCGCTGTTGCGGGTGGTGCGAGCCTGCCGATTATCGGGGCACTTCTAGGTCATGCCCATAGCGCGACTACGCAGCGCTATGCACACCTGAGCGACGACCCTCTTCGGGCAGCCAGTGAAGCAGTTGGGCACCAGATTGCAGCCTCGCTAATGGGAAAAGACACGCCGACGGTGGTCCCCTTCACCCGCAATGCCAAAAGCTGAGCGATTGCAAGATAAAAGGAATGCCAGCTACATCTCATTAAGCCGTTGATATGTTTGGATGTGACTGCCAGCTGTAGCCGATGCGAATACAGCAAATTGCTGGTAACCGTTCCACCAGTTTCACATCCTGTTGGCACCGCTAATTCTCAGTTGGGCGACGACTTCAAGTGCGCCAAACTTGCGAAATGATTCGGTCGCAATTCATTCCCTCGCAAGTCGAAACGCTATAGATGCCTGATCCCTATCGGCGAAAATCATGGCTCAATACGCTCTTGCCAGCACCAAAGTCCCAAGTGCCGGAACAACTTCAGCGTTGGCTGCCAGACAGCCATCTGCGAATTAGAGATGCAATCGTTCTTCTGGGCAAAAATGAAATCTCTGGCTGGAACGACACAGAGATAGACGCGCGTTGGGTTGACTCCCCACCTGATAGACCGTGGCACTGGAGAAAGACATCCCAGCCTCAGAAGCCCTTCGTGATCTCGAACAATGATGAGATTGTCGAAACCACTGAAGAGCAAGCCGAAGAATGGTGGAGGGACATTGAGCCCATTCTTGTCACCGAATGGGAAGCAGAAAAGGCTGCCAAGGAACGCTGGGCCGAGTGTTTGCGTTTGATGCGGAATCGGCTTTCAGCCGGAACCTATCAGGGTTTCGTCCTGGAGAAGAGCGGCACATTTGAGAAAATTCCAGCGAGCGAGTGGATAAGCCACAACGGCCAAACAATGTTGTCAACTGGCGTGGCGAAGTTTGGCATACCCGGGATGATGCATATGATTGATCGGGATGGACCAGCAGTTCTTCCAGCCGATTTCTTGCGCGTAGGATCGCAAGTGCTTAAGAGCGGACCGACCAATCTTGAAAGATTCCCCTATGTACGGCTCTTACTAGCTGCGACAAATGCAGGAATGTTCAAAGGCAATAATCGCGTCGAAAAGAAAGTGATTGAACATTGGCTTCAGCAAAATTGGCCCCCAGAACTGGGTCAATCTTCGCCAACAAAAATTGCAACCTTGGCCACGTATCTTCGCCGACCTGAAGATGAAAAGGGCGGACTGCGTGGCAAAGGTCCGGACCAGTAGACCACTGTTCTATCTGCATTTTTTTAAAGGTCCGGACCACTTTCAACGTGAACATGGAATGCCTTACGACGTTGTGAGTTGAAGTCATTCGCACGAAGTCACCTTCACCTGCCGGGGTTGTCCGGCTGATTCAAGGTGATGGGCTGATGAACACCAAGACTTCACTTCTCGACGCGCTAAAGGCTGCCGAAAGGACCGGTCTTTCGACAAGCACACTGGCCAAGTTGAGGCTCTCCGGTAAGGGTCCGACCTACATCAAATTGGGCCGTCGCGTTGCCTACAGGCCGGAAGACTTGGACCAGTGGATTGACGCCAACCGGGTCAAATCGACATCGGAATACACGGTCAAGGCCAGCTAGGCACCTTTCCCATGCGCAAGAAAGGACGAGGGCAAGACCTTCGGAAGATTCGTCGCAGCCAGTGCTACGCCATTCCTGAAGTTGGCCGCTTGCTGGGTGTCTCTGTTGGCACAGTCAGGGCTTGGCTCAGGCGTGGCTTGCTGTCATTGGAAGGCGAACGGCCAATCCTGATCCCTGGTGACGGACTGAAATCGTGGCTGGTTGCCCAGCGCCTAGCCCGCAAGCGGAAGTGCCAACCGGATCAGCTCTATTGCTGCCGGTGCAGGGTGCCAAAAAACGCCAAGCCGGGGTCGGTGGTGATCGTGCCGCGTAATGCCAGGACCATCACCATCAGCGCAATGTGCGGCACGTGCGGCGCGAAAATGAACCGGGGTGGCTCGCTGGCACGGCTGCCGGAAATCCGATTAGCCTTTGGTTTGGTGACGCAAGCCCAAGTGAACCTAGCAGGGTGTGAGAACCCTGCCGTGAATCAACACTTGGAGAAGGAAACATTCGAATGATCCCTCGCAACCCCAAAAACGAACGCTTGAAGCGACAATATGCCGAGTTTTTGAAGCATGCCGACGGCAAGGCGGAACAGACAATTCGGCAGGTCGAAAAGGCTATTCAGCGTTACGAGGTTTTCACTGCCCAGGCTGATTTCGGCACGTTCAATCAGCAGCGTGCAAAGGCATTCAAAGAAGAGCTGGCACGCCAGAACTTAGCCAAAGCCACAATCCTTTCGACCCTCACTTCGCTCAAGCGCTTCTTTGGCTGGCTGGCGGTTCAGCCCGGATACAAATCGAAGATCACGCTTTCCGACATCGAGTTCCTGAGCCTTTCCGACAAGGATATTCGTGCGGCCAAGGCACCCGCAGACAGGGCCATTCCGACGTTGGAGCAGGTTCTTTGTGTGGTTGAAACCATGCCTTCGGGCACAGCAATCGAGAAGCGGAACCGGGCGCTGCTAGCATTTACTGCCTTGACTGGCACGCGCGATGGGGCTGCCGTGACCCTTCGGCTCAAGCATTTTGATCCTGCCCGGAATCTCGTGATCCAGAACCCGAACGAGGTCAAAACCAAGTTCAGCAAACGGATTTGCGCCTTCCTCTTGCCGGTCGATGACCGGCTGAAATCCATCTTCCTGGACTGGGTTCAGCACCTCAAAACAGACCTGCTCTTTGGCAATGATGACCCACTTTTCCCGAAGACGAAGATGGCGCAGGACAAGAACTACTGCTTTAAGGCAGATGAACTCTCACGGGATTTCTGGGCGAATGCGACGCCTGTGAGGGAGGTATTCAAGGCCGCTTTTCAAGGTGCTGGCCTGCCCTACTATTCTCCCCATACATTTCGGCACATGCTGGTGCAGATTGCATACCAGCGCAAACTCACCCCTGATCAACTCAAGGCTTGGAGCCAGAACCTTGGTCACGAAAGCCTTCTGACCACATTGGCCAGCTACGGAAAGATGTCGCTTGAAATGCAAGGGCAGCTAATCGCTGATTCAGTCACACTAGAGAACGGCGATTTGAACAAGGCAATCGAGATTGTGCGGTTACTCAGGGCCAAGGCATAGGCTCAGTTGAGGCGGCATCTACTCTTTCTCGAATGAAGCAGTGCCAAACTTCAGTGTTGCAGCGTTGTCTTTCACGACGGCTTCCACGTCTTCTGGAAAGCCACTGGCCGCATCAGCTTCTATGTCGAGCTTCACGCGCACCTTTGCGCCTGAAGCACGGCCCAGTTCGCTCAGGATGCTTTGCGCGATTTGGCTGACTTGCGGAACAGGCCGAGAGGGGTCGATTTCAATCGTGGCGTAGAAGCGTGTCGGACGAGCATTTGAAGGCTGCGCACCGCTGCCAGACAGTCCCGGACCTGATACGGGTTTGCCCGGCGTTCCGTCCGCAACAGTTCCAGTAGTTGTGGACTGCCCCAGCACCTTCTCTGCCGTATCGCGCCCCACAAGCAACATGTCACTCTCAGCGCGGACCTGAACATTTTTGTCGAGCGTCAGTCCGCGATAACTTTGGCTGGCTTCGTCATACCCGTGCGCAATGCCAAAAGACGCTCCCAGTTTGCCCGCCGCTTCCTCAATTGCAGTTGAAAGTACGACCGGGTCGCGGAGTTTAGACAGGTAGGGGAACTGCGCAAACCAGTCCCGAAGTTGCTTCACCGCGACGTGCGGCTGATCGGTGCGCCAAACTTTACCCAAATCATTGAGCAGGATCGGCACACCAAGGCGGTCAACGATGAGGCCATCCTGCTTACACTTACCCCAAACCAATGGCGGCAAAGGGTCTGCGTTCTTGTTTGCGATGGGCGAAGCCTCAAATGTAAACCCCTTGCCCGGCGCGGATGACGTATCCTCACTCGCCACAGGCAAGAGCAGATGCTTCCACGTCGTGCGGAAAGAACGTTCAGAAGCCCGCCTCGCCTCTTCAAGTTTGCTCTCGGCATCCTTGCGCTGATTGGGTGTGAGTTGAAGTGTGCCTTCAGCATCAGCAACGATGGACGCCCATGCCAACTTCCGTCTGACCACTGTGCGCAAATCTGCAAGTTGGGCTTCGTCTCCGGCCAAGAATGCGAGACGGTTCCGGTAAAGGCGCTGCCCCGAACCCCGACGCTCGACAATGTCGGTTGCCAGTTTGAGTGCCGAACTTTCAGTTGCCCTTGCCGTGTGGGTGGCATCGGCGGGCAGTAGTATCAGCGCAACCTCATGCGCATCTTCAATGGCAAGCGGGTCATCGGGAGCCGCGTGAATGCGGTGGAAGCCGCCATGTCCCTTGTTCTTCTCTTCAGCACGAATGAGGTTGAGGACTTCTTCTTCAATCTGATTGTCTGAGAGGCCCTTCGCGCGGTCATCGGCGACTTGGTTCAAAGTCGGCTGGGTTGAGAACCAATAGCGGTCGCCTTCATCGTAGAGATAGGCTGACGTTTCCTTGAGACGGCGAATGGCTTCCGAGAACTGGCTGGGCTGATCACCGGGAATGGCGCAAGCCAACCGCAACCGGGCAACTTCCATGCCCTTGTTGTTGGTTCCGAAAGGCGCTGTCCCCATGAAGAGCGCTGTTGCAGCCCGCGTGACAGCCCGGTTCTTGCCGAGGCTTGGCGTTCGCGCCTCAATCTGCGCAGTCCGCGCAAGGTCACCTGCCACTTCCTTGTCCAGCACAGAAGCATAGCCATTGAGCAAGGGGACGAGCGCATTGGTGCGCACCTTGTCATCAGCAAGTGGCACAGAACCGGGAAGGATGACAGGCGAGTTGTGTTCATCGCGCCAAAGCCGGAACACGATCTGCGCCATCATCTTCAGAACGCCGCGTGTGCGCTGGAACTTGTCGAGCGAACCCCAATCGGTTTGCAGCAACCGGAAGAGTTCAGGGTGAACCGGATAGGCAGCCCGCATCTGTTCTTCGTAAGACTTTTCGCGCACTTCGGAGGGGAACTGGTCAGCGTTGTTCTTATAGTAGCTGGCGAAGGCTTTCACGGCCTGTTCACGGGCTTTCTCGCCATCTTCTCCAAGCTCTTGGAACAGGCGGCGGCGAATAATCTCGAAAGTCTCAATGCCAGTCGCGGGCGTCCATGCCGATTGGACGCGGCCAAAGATTTTTTCGAGTTGGGTGAGCGCGACGCGGACACGGTCGCCGACTTCCGTGTTGCTTTCCGGCAGAGAGCCAACAACCAGAGCGCCAGGCACGGCCTTGGCGGCCTCAGTCAGCGATTGGAAGAACGATACATAGGCATCAAACGGAACGCCTTCGAGGTTCCGGGCATAGGCCGCCACTTCATCAAGCAGGATCAGGCAGGGCGAACCCTGTTTGAGGATTTCGATAAGCGCGATGGAGCCGGGATTGGTTCGCTCTTCGTCGGATTTGCGGATTGTTTCGTAAGCCTCCCAGCCGCCGAGCTTGACGGCCAACATGCCCCACAGCGTATGCGCCTTGCGGCCACCCTCAGACACCATTGGCTGGTGAGGTCCAACGGATGTGCCCACGAACACGACTGGCTTGCTGTTCAGAGTAAGGGTCGATGCACCAGCACTTGCAAAGATGCTCTCCAATCCCGGCAGCGTCTCCGGGTTCTTGGCAGACGCCAAATGATAGAGCGCCAGCATCGTGTGCGTCTTGCCGCCGCCGAAAGCAGTTTGCAGACCGATGACGGGTTCCCCGCCTTTGCCTGACAACCGCTCGATGGCATTGCGCAGCACGGCCTTCAGGCCATCTGTCATGTAGGTGACGCGGAAGAACTCGCGGGGGTCTTGGTAGGTCTCGGCAGCATTGCCGAGCGCGACGGTTGTCAGGTCGGCGGCAAACTCTGCCTCAACAAAGCGGGCATTGGTCACGTCCGGGTGCGGCGGTGCCACATCACGCCATGGACGCCATTTGTAGGTGCTGTCAGGGACCTCATTTTCGAGGCCCAAGGTGGTCTTGGCGGCTTGCGCAGGCGGGGTATGTTCCTGTGCTGCCGCCTTCATCTGGTCCTCAGCGAGCTTCTTGAGGCCGGAAAGGGCAGTCTTGGCCGCGATGGCGTTGGCGATCTTCTCGAAAGCTGAAAGATAGGTGATGGCATCCGTTTGGGCGATGACACCTGAAGCATGAGCCACTTCGTTCCGCGCCGTGAAGGCAAGGGATACATAGTTCCGCACATCAGGCTTCAACAGATTGCGAAACACGTCGTTCCAGTTGTCGATCATCGTCTTCAGGAGGGCGTACATGTCGAGAGGCTTTGACAGGTCAGAGCCTTTTGCAAAGCTTGCCCGCTGCTGCCAGCGCGGACCATGTGCCTCCTGCATCTTGCCTTCGACATATGGGCGAAGCGCACCGGACAGGATGTGCAGTCCCTGACTGATCCTTTGGTTTGTGTCGAAGCCGTCAGCCATCATTCATTCCTCAACCAAACAAATCTGCATCGGACGTGCCAAGTTCTTCCGCACGGGCGCGGATGGCTTCCCAGTCTTGGAACAGGCGGTTATAGGCATAGCCTTCCGAGGCCCAGCCCTTCTGTTCACAAATGTCATAGAGGCGGCGGGCCAAGGCTTGCGCGGGTTCGGCGTGGGTGCCGAGCTTGGCATAGAGGGCCGCCGCCGCATCAACGCCGCCGTCTTCGGCCTCCAACCGCTTGATCAAATGCTGGCAGGCTTCCCACACTGTGGGTGTCGCGTCTTCAACGGGGTCATATTTGCCGGGAAGCTCATCACGCTTGAGCAAGCGGGCAACACCGCCTTGCGCAAAGAAGAAGCCTGCCTTCGCCACACCATCCAGTGAAATGTTGACGGCATTTGTCATGTTGATGGCATCGCCAGATTTGCCTTGGCCAAAACCATGGGCGGCAAACCAGTCAAGCGCGAAGCGGGTTTCAGGGTCATAATCAGCATCAAGGTCGGAGGCGATTTCTTCGCGCACCTGATTGATGAGCTTCAGCGCATCCTTCACCAGCATGGCCGAGCCATCGGGGTTCAGCACTTGGGCATAGCGTGTGAAGACACCAATGCCGGGGCCGATGGCCGCCTGCTGAATGTCAGTCGGGCCGACGCCAGCGGCGCGAATGTTGTGAAGCGCGTCCGGCATTTCGCGGCGGAGAGCACGGAGGAAATCGGAGCGCATCACAGTTCCCGCTTGTGCATCACGGCGGCGGCAGACAAGGACGATGGAGGACGCGAGAGCGTTCACGGATTTCTTCAGGTTGCCGGAAAGCTCCGTGCGCATTGGCCATGTGCCGTCAATGGACAAGCCACAATCGGCTACCGCTTGCAAGAACGTAGCCCACCCCGCAGAAGTCACCCCGTCATCGGAGCTGTCAGACTGCTTGAATGCATAATAAATGGTGACAGGCTGATCAGTCGTGGTGTTCGCAATACCCGTCAGCGCAACGCGCATGCCGTCCATGAAGAACTTCTCCGCACCTTCCTTGCCGCCGTGACGATAGGGAGTGGCTACAAGTTCATCACTCTTCGGTGTGATGACACGGCGGAACAAGTCCGGCCAAATACCTTGCCTGTCATGACTACTGCCGAGGCTTCGGCGCAGCCAGACATAAAAGAAGTCCGAGAGGTCAGCATATCCGATGTTGTCGTAGTACGGCGGATCAGTTGAAAAGACCGTGCCGGGCTGGAAATGGTTGAGGGCAGCATTCCGGTTTTCAATCGAACCATTGGAACAGGCAGGCGTTCGCGCCACGGCTTCCGGCAGATAATTCAACTGGCTAATGAAACTACCACTAGCGTCACTTAGCGGGTTGCTCTCGCAATAATCCCAAGTCATCGGAAGAGCTTGACGAGCGAACACTTGTTGGACGTTCTCACCGCCAGTATCCCAAAAAGTCAGGGTCGCTGATCGGTTTGCCTGCCTGCTCACGCACATACCCAGATACGTCGCCACCGCATCCGCGTAGGCGATGGGGCCGAGGCCGCCTTCGGCGAGGGGGCGGAGGTCGGTGGCGCGGTCGCCTGTCATGGCAATTTGCGCATCAGCCAGCGCGCGCTCCCGCGCTTCGCTCACCAGATCGGAAAACGTCGTCAGCGCTACAAGCTGCCGAGCAGTGAAGAGGTCGCGATAACTTGGCATACCGTATAGTCGGGTACGAAAGTCTCTTGGATTTTCCGCTATGGGTTGGTCAATTTCCGGAGCTTCTGGCTTCACAAGGTTAAGAGGCAACTCCTCGTGTAGCTGGACGGGCGTTACATAGGCTCTTCCACGTTCCCCCTCCGCGACGATCGCCATCAGCTTTGCGCCCATACGGCCATTTGTGGCCTCGGACTTCACGAACGTTTCAGTAATTGCTGCGCCAGTAAGCAAACAAACAAAATTACCTCCGCGCGCTGCCTTGGTGCCATTCTTTGCGGCGGTCAGTTCCGCTGCCGAGGGCTTGGTCTTGACCTCGAATGTCCACGTGTTCGCGGTGCGGTCCACCACCGGGACAACAATCGCCTCCTTGCCCGCCTTCGAGGACAGGATGAATGACGAAGCCAGCGGCACAGGCACTCCCTTGGCGCGGGGGTCTGGGCTGGGCACGGTCCGCGCCCACAGCCATGCAATGACGGTGGCCTTGCTGCCGTCCGGCAAGGTCACTTGCGGGTAAAGGTGGCCGATGCGTTCCTTGGCTTCCTCGCGCATCCAGCGGCCATAGTGGCGCACGTCTTCCGCCAGCCCCTCAGCGCCCTTGTAATGGCGCAGCTTGTCGGCTTCAGGGTTCACAGGCGGCAGATTGGCGAATTTCGGCGGGAACTCCACCAGCGCCTTTCCAATGAGCACCGCCACGGGATTAAGGTCAGACCCCATGGCGCGAAGCCCCAGCCGTTGCGCCTCCAGTGGAATGGAACCGCCACCGGAGAACGGGTCATAGACCGGCGGAGCCTTGTCTTGGAGATAGGCGATTACGTCTTTCGGCGTCATGTCTTTCAGAGGCGGCTTTTCGCCAAGCCCTCGCGCCACCGACCGGGCAATCTCATATCGCGCTTCATTCAGGATCGTTTCATTGGTCGAAGCCTCCCACGGCACCAGCCGCTCGATCAGCCGGTGCAGCCGCTCCCGCTCCGCCTTCTGGGTTTCAATGGTGGGGAACTCTTCCGGTACCGATGAAGGGTCATCGACAAGCTGCGAGAAGATTACCGCACGGCAAGCCGCCAGCGGACGCCTTGCCCACCACAGATGCAGCGTGGACGGATGCCCGTGGCGGATCGACTTCTCCCGCGCACTCTCGCGGTTAATCGCCTCCAACGGGAGCGAGACTTCGATCAGTTTCTTGCGGGGTTGCGTCATCATTCTCTCAGTAGGGAGCTGCAAGTTTAATCTCAGCAGCAAGCTGCTTCAGGCTATTGCAGATGGTGGTTAAACGGTTTTGGCGTTTCAACCATGACCCCGCAGAGCCGAGTTTGTTTTGTCCTACAGCCTTTAGCGCCGCCCGCTTCGACTTTGCGCTGTCATGGGCAGCAAAGTTTCGCAGCGCAGATAGACGCTCCAATGCATCTTTGTAATCGTTCTTCCTGATTGCCACGGCAATGTAATGTTGGTCGGATAGGTATGTATTCAGCGTTTTGATCAAACCATCCCGACCTCGGAAGTCAAAATACCCATCGCCAATAAGTATGTATTCGCAAACTTCGTCGGTGAGATGCTTCGGAAATCGAATGCCAGAGGCCGCCGAGAGAACGGACGTGTCGTTGTTGATGCCCGCAACAATGCCATCAAGAATGAGGTTCTCAAACTCGCGGTACATGCGAATAATCGCATACTCGTATGCCCAAGTGATGTGTTCGTCTGTTGGTTGAGACGCTTCAAAATTCTCAACAAATTTCAAAACCGCATCAGTCTGATGCGTGAACCAGTCCACGGACTTCTTGACACTCTTCTTTCTCATTGCGGCCTTGTTCCCTTGGGCAACAAATCGTCAAGAGCGTACACAACAGCGGTGGAACCAAAGTCCGGCTCACGCTCAAACGGTTTGCGAATATATCTCGGCTCATGGACAAAACCATTCGCGCCCACATGCACAACGGCGAGGATAAACTTGTCTTCGGCGTTCAGCGCGGTGAGAATTTCATTGCGGGTGACGATGATCTCATCAGCCCCTTCGGTGCGGCCCTTCACCTCAATGAAGTGGAGCGCACCTGACACCGGGTCACGGCTTTCAATATCGTAACCACATTTCTTGGCCGACACATCTTGCGGCTCGCGGCCAAGCGAGCGTTCGGCAGCGAGAACGGCATCAATGGCGGCCTTTTCAATGGCCGCACGGTCTGCCGTATTTTCCTCAAAAGCACCCGGCGCAGCTTCTGGTGTCTTAGCCCGAAGCATTCCAACGGGCACCACAAGGCATGCACCTTTGACCGCAGGTGGCAAAGCCTGAATGTCACGCTCCAGCTTCAATTCCTCGATGCGCTTAGCGAGACGGTCCGCCAATCTTTGCGCCGTGGCCTTGGCGTTTGTGGAGTTAAGGCGCTGTTGCTTACCGGCCTGTTCTTGCAATTCCAGTTCATAGGCTCGGTTGTCCCAATAGTTGATTTCGCGGCTGAGCCTTGACTTCACTTCCGCCTCGACACGGTCAATCTTGGCTAGGCGGAGGTCGCGAACCTGCTTCAGGTGTTCCTGCACCAGATGGGCGATGGCAAAGCCGAGCGCCTGCTTTTCGATGTCGCCCTTGAGCCAAGAGGCATCCAACAGTTTCTTAGCAGCCCCTGCCTCTTCCGCCTGCACAGGCCGATAGTCGAGATAGGGGGCGGGACCGGCATCTTGTCGGTTGCCCTTGTCATCCACCAACACAAACTGCATCCGGCGTGAGACGACGCTCGGTTGGCCGTTCCGGCCTGTCCGACCATCCTTCACGGCATGTTCAAGCGTGATCAGAACGCGGGGCCGCTCTCCATGTTCATCGGCTTCATCGACAAGGATAGCGCCCTGTTTTAGCACGTCGCCTGCTTCATCGAGCGTGACCGCAATTGTTGCATCAAGCAGGCCATGGCCCGGTGTGATCAGCGAGGCTTGCGGTTGTCCCGGTATCAGCGACTTGTCGAAGCAGACGCGCTCATAGCGTTCGAGCACAGGTTCACCCCTGCCCGCCACACGGTCACGCTCCCTGATGCGGCCCGGAACGCGGGTTATCTCAAAGCGGCCCGGCTCCCGCCTTCGCATTTGCCCGCCCAACCGTTCAAAGGCCGCTGCGAAGAACGACCGGATATAACGCGGCTGCAAGCGGCGGGCTTCGGCGCGTTCCATTTCGGTTTTGATTTCTGCAACTGTTGCAGGGTCCAGTCCTTCGGACGTGAGTTTCCGTTCGCGGATGAGAGTTGCGATGACTTCCTTGTTGACCACGCCATCAACTGCCGTGAACAGTTTCTTGCGCCGTTCTGGCTCTTCGCCATAGCGGATGGCTTCGATCAGCAAATCGCGGAGTGGGCGGCCCTCAAAGAGTTCGCCAAGTACGTCATAAACACTGTCACGTCCACCTAGCGCCTTCCGGGCTTCCTCCAGCTTCTCCAGAAGCCGAACATAGACTTCACCTTCGCGCGTCTCACCCGCCAACAGGTTCCACAAGTGGCAGACTTCGGTTTGGCCGATGCGGTGAATGCGGCCAAACCGTTGTTCCAACCTGTTCGGGTTCCAAGGCAGGTCATAGTTGACCATCAAATGTGCCCCGCGTTGAAGGTTCACACCTTCGCCTGCTGCATCATTGGCGATCAGCACCCGCGTTTCCGGGTCATCATTGAAGGCGGCGATTGCAGCCTTGCGCTGCTCACGCGGAATGCCGCCGTGAATGACCTTGACAGCCTCTGACTTGCCAACGCGCTGCCTGATCTTGTCGGCAAGATATTCCAGCGTGTCACGCGGTTCAGTGAAGATCAGGAGTTTGCGACGTTGCCCGGTCGCTTCATCAATCATCGGCGGCTTGTCGAGAATGTCGCCAAGCTGCTTCCACTTGGTGTCTTCGCCGGACTTGCGCAAGCGCTCGGCCAGTGCCTCCAACTGCCGCAGGATGAGGATTTCAGCTTCGAGTTCAGCTATGGTTTCGGCAGCGGTGGCACGGTCCACCACTTCCTGTTCCGCCTGCTCCAGTTCTTCGCCGCCTGCTTCATCGAGGTCGGTGTCTTCGTCATCGGACAGGATAGCCGATAGCTTCGGCGTCATCTGCAAGGCACCGCCTCGCGCGACGAGTTTTTCCTCATTCAGACGGGCTTCCATGCGTTCGCGGCGGCGGCGCAATGAATGGAAGATGGCAGCAGGCGAAGACGCCAAGCGACGCTGAAGGATTTGCAGAGCAAAGCCAACATTGTTCTTGCGCTTGCCATCACCCGAAAGCCTGTCTGCCCGGTTCATTTCATTGCGAACGTACTCCGTCACCGCCTCATAGAGTTTCGCTTCCAGATCGGAGAGTTTGTATTGCACCGTGTAAGCGCGACGCTCAGGAAAGAGCGGCGAACCGTCAAACTTGCGCAACTCTTCCTTGGTGAGGCGGCGTATCAGGTCAGTGGCATCCGGTTTTCGGCTACCTTCCCGCTGACGGCCCTCGAAGCGGTCAGCATCGAGCAATCCCATGAACAGTTGGAAGTCTGCATCCTTGCCGTTGTGTGGCGTTGCCGTCATCAACAGGAAGTGCCGGGCCAGTTCACCCACCAATTGACCGAGCTTGTAGCGTTTTGTTTGCTTCACTTCATTGCCGAAGAGGCTGGCCGACATACGATGGGCTTCGTCGCAGATCACCAAATCCCATTCAGGCGCGGCCTTGAGCTTATCCTGAAGCTCTTCAGAGCGCGACGCCATATCGAGACGGACAATCAGTCGGTTCTTCTCCAAGAACGGATTGGCCGAGTGCATCGTTTCAATCTGCTCACGGCTCAGAATGTCAAAATCGAGGTCAAACTTTTCCTTCAACTCATCTTGCCACTGTTCGACGAGGCTTCCGGGGGCCACGATCATGCAGCGTTCAAGGTCACCGCGAATGAGCAGTTCCTTGATGAGCAGGCCCGCCATGATGGTTTTGCCCGCGCCGGGATCATCGGCCAGCAGGAAACGCAATGGCTGCCGCGAAAGAAGCTCACCATAAACCGCCGTGATCTGATGTGGCAGCGGCTGAATGCGTGAACTATGGATGGCGATGTAGGGGTCAAACAGGTGCGCGAGGCGGATGCGCTGGGCTTCGGACGCTATGCGGTAGGTTTCGCCGTCGCCTTCAAAGCTGAAAGCCCTTCCAGCTTCATCTACTTCTAATCGGGTTTCATCATCCTGATAGAGGATGACCTCTCTTGGGCCATGCTCCCCACGGAATGTGACGTTGAGCGCACTGTCGCCAAACCATTCAACGCTGACGACCTCGACGGTCTTTGAACCATCAAGGCCGCGCACCTTAGCGCCGGGAATAAGAGATTCTAACTTTGTGGACATGGCTGCACGCTAGGGTTCACCTAGAGTGCTTGCAACAATTGAATAAACCTAGAACTCGTCTTAGGTGCTTACTATGTGCTTACTTTTTCAAAGCCACCAAGATCAAAACTCTCACAACTAACTGAAATCATTGGCGCACCCGACAGGATTCGAACCTGTGACCTCTGCCTTCGGAGGGCAGCAC
>ERZ1645187.1056-NODE-1056-length-26039-cov-21.099600_pt1 | contig 26039 bp, 25 predicted proteins | sample MGYA00575352_ERZ1645187 | MGnify/ENA primary metagenome ERZ1645187 (study PRJEB40837, sample SAMN11349314) | freshwater sediment metagenome | isolation source: river sediment | host: Sediment | place: India: Wazaribad , New Delhi | collected 2017-02-21 ...
GCAGCGTCGTCTTGCCCGAGCCGGTGCCGCCCGAGACGATGACGTTGCAGCGGCTCTTGCCGATGATCTGCAGAACCTGCGCGCCTTCCGGGGTGATCGAACCGAAGCTGACGAGGTTTTCGAGCGTCAGCTTGTCCTTCTTGAACTTGCGGATGGTCAGGGCCGGACCGTCGATGGCCAGCGGCGGCGCGATGACGTTGACGCGCGAGCCGTCGGGCAGACGCGCGTCGCAGATCGGCGAGCTCTCGTCGACGCGGCGGCCGACTTGGCTGACGATGCGCTGACAGACGTTCATCAGCTGCTGATTGTCACGGAAGCGCACGCTGGTCAGTTGCACCTTGCCGGAGACTTCGATGTAGGTCTTCTCGGCGCCGTTGACCATGATGTCGGCGATGTCGTCGCGCGCCAGCAGCGGCTCGAGCGGGCCGTAGCCGAGCACGTCGTTGACGATGTCGGCGAGCAGTTCCTCCTGCTCGGCGATCGACATCACCAGATTCTTCAGATGGATGATCTCGTTGACGACGTCGGAGATCTCCTCGCGCGCCGACTCCGGGTCGAGGCGGGCGAGCTGCGACAGATCGATCGTGTCGATCAGGGCCGAGAAGATCGACGACTTGGTGTCGTAATAGTCTTCCGAGCGGACCCGTTCCTGTTGCCGCCCCGGAGGCAGCGGCGCGTTGGGATCGGGGGTGGCCGCCGCCGCGCGCGACGGCGTCGCGGCCGCGCTCGGACGTGGCGCCGCCGCCGGCGGAGCCGCCGTCTCCGGCTTGCCGCTTCCGTATGTCGCTCCGGTCGAACCCCTGCGCCCGAACATGCTTCACCCCATCAAACGAGACGTCACGACGCCTTCTTCGGCAGGCGGAGTTTGGCGAGGAGAGGAGCCAGATCGAACGCGGCGCGGCGTCCCTTGCGTTGGTCGCGCCGCCCCGTGGCCAGGGTCGCCAACGTGCGGAAGACCTCCGCCGCCGGGTGTTTGGCGTCCATCTCGCCGATCATCAGCCCCTTGTTGGCGGCGTTGCCGAAGGCGGCCGCATCGAACCCGATGGTGGCCGCGACCGGCAGATCGAGCGCCTTGGCGAACTCCTCCGGCTTGATTTCCGGACGCTTCGGCATGCCCGCCATGTTGATCACCAGATTGGGAGCCCCGTCGTTGGGGCGCCCGTTCTTGAGCGCGTCGACCAGGCTCTTGGCGTTGCGCAGGCTGGAGAGTTCCGGCGTGGCGACGATCATGACGTCGTCGGCCTCGCACAGCTGCCGCTTGACCCAGGCGTTCCACTGATGCGGCAGGTCGAGGACCACGACCGGGACGCTCGACCGCGCCACTTCGACGATCGCGTCGTAGTCGGTCTCCATCTGATCGTAGGTGCGATCGAGCATCGCCGGTGCGGCGAGGATCGACAGCTGATCGGAACATTTCGACAGCAGGCGCTCGAACAGGACGTCGTCCAGACGCTCGGGCGAGTTCAGGGCCTCGAGCACGCCCTGGGTCGGATCGATGTTGAAGTCGAGACCGGCGGTCCCCCAGGCGAGATCCAGATCGGAGATCAGAACCTCGGTTCCGTAGGTCTTGCCGATGGCCCAGGCGACGTTGTGGGCGACGGTCGAGGAGCCGCAACCGCCCTTGGCGCCGATGAAGGCGACCGTGCGGCCGACAGGCGTGGTCGCCGGTCCGGCGTAGAGCTCGCCGATCGCGCGGATCACGGCGAAGAGATCGAGCGGTGCCACGACATATTCGCTGACGCCGCGCCGCATCAGCTCGCGGTAGAGGACGACGTCGTTGACGTGGCCGATCACCAGCACCTTGGTGCCGGGGTCGCAGACGTCGGCGAGACCGTCGAGATGGCCGAGCAGATCCTCCGATCGGCCGGTGGATTCGACGACGACCAGATTCGGCGTCGGGGCGGAGCCGTAGCACTCCACGGCGGCGGGCAGACCACCCATCTGCACCTTGAGATGCGCGCGCGACATGCGTCGATCGGCGCCCGCCTCCTCCAGGGCACGGGCGACGTCGGCGGTCTCGCAGAAGGCCTGGATCGCGATCCGCGGAATCGGGCGCACGTCCTCGGTGGTGTCGTGATGTCCGAGCGTCATTCGGAGTTCCCTCCTCCGACCTCGCTGGCGCTTGTCGCCGGCAGGCCGAATTGCGATTTGGTCTTCTCACCCTTGCGATAGGCCTGCAGCACGACCGCCCGGCGCGTCGCGTCCGGCTGGCCGAGCGGCGCCGGCGCGACCAGATCGGTCGGATCGTCGACCATCGCCGCGATGTTGGCCTGGGTGGCGCAGCCGAAGTTCCAGTAGTCGTGATTGCCGAAGTCGGAGATCGCCGTGCCGGGCCACTCGCCGCACTGGTGCGGCACGCGCGCCACGATGCGCGGATAGGCGATGCGGATCGGCGCCACGTCCTCCGGCCCCGCGGCGCCGTAGGCGCGACGTTCCACCGCATGGGCCGGAACCCCGCCACGCACCAGCGCCTGGGTGACGTCGCGCGCCAGCCGGTGCGCCGCGCTCTCGTTGGCCGAGCCGCTCGGCACCATCACGACGACGCCGCTGGCGCCGCGCCGGCGGGATTCGCGCCCGAAGGATTCGACCGTCGTGGCGAGTTCGACGGGAAGGCGGGCCGCCTGCGGTCCGACCGGGATGTCGAGGGTCTCGTTGCCCTCCTCCACCACGATCGGGTGTCGCGAGCGGTAGCCGTCGGTGTCGATCGAGCCGGTGAACTGCGGCTCGCGCGGGGCGCAGCCCGCGACGAGCGCGCCGACGGCGATCGTTCCGAGCAGGACGGCGATCGTGCGGGAGGAGGGGAGGCGGGAAACGAACGGGCTCATGGATCTCTGCCCCTCAGTCGAAGATGTAGCCGAAGCGACCGGCATAGGAGCCCGCCGGGCTCTGGCCGTTGGCGCGATAGACGCGATTGAGGCGTCCCATGAAGACGGCGGAGGCGTCGCCGCTCGGCCGGAAGTTGGCGTCGGGACGCTGGAGTTTGGAGGCGGCGACCGGATGCACCACCAGCGGCTGGATGAAGATCACCAGTTCGCTCTGGGAATGCTGGAAGTCGCGCGAGCGGAACAGCGTGCCGAGCACCGGGACGCTCATCAGGCCGGGCGTGCCCGACAGCGCCTGTCGAACGTCGTCCTTGATGAGGCCGCCGAGCACCATCGCGCCGCCGGAGGGAATTTCCAGCGTGGTGGCCGCGCGCCGCACCCTGAGTGCCGGAATGGTCAGCGTGCCGATCGTCACCGCGCCGTCGGAGGTCAGTTCCGACACCTCGGTCTTGACCGTCAGGTTGATGCGGTCCTCGGCCAGTACCACCGGCTGGAAGTTGAGGGCGATGCCGTAGGTCTTGAATTCGACGCCGATCGTGTTGCCGCTCGTCCCCGACGACTGGCTGACCGGCACCGGATATTCGCCGCCGACCAGGAACTGCGCCTGCTCGCCCGACAGCGCCGAGAGATTGGGCTCGGCCAGCGTCCGCATCAGGCTGTTCTGTTCGAGCGCCTGCAGCTTGGCGGAGATCGACCACGGACCGAAGTTGCCGCCGACCGAGCCGGTGTTGGCCGGATCGATCGCCGACGTGATCGGGAACGGATTGGAGGAGGCGAAGGCGCCCGACCAGTTGCCCTGGGTGCCGCTCGCCGAGACGTCGATGCCGAGCTTCTTGATGACGTCGCGCTGCAACTCGGCGATCGTCACCTTCAGCATCACCTGGTCCTTGCCGGCGATGGTGAGGGCGTTGACCACCTGGATGGCGTAGGAGGCGTCGGCCGCCCCGCCCGTCGTCGAGGTCCCGCCCGTCGACCCGGAGGTCGAGCCGGTGCTCGTCGCCTTGATGGTCGGATCGGCGCCGACGAACCGGCTGGCCACTTCGTAGGCCTGAACCGCGTCGCCGCTCGAGGAGACCGTGCCCGACAGGATGACGGTGCCGCGCACCGCCTCGACCTTGATCGAGCTCTTCGGCAGAAGACGGCGCAGCAGGCTCTCGAGCGCCTGGGTGTCGATCTCCACCTGGATCTCCAGGTTGGCGATCGGCCGCCCGGCGGCGCCGAACACGACCACGTTGGTGGTGCCGAACTTGTTGCCGATCAGATAGAGGCGCTTGGACGACCGCACGATCGCGTCGGCGACCTTGGGGTCGGACACCAGCACGTCCCGGATCTCGTCGTCGAAGTCGAGGATCTTCGACTTGGAGAGCGCGAGATGGACCACCCGGTCGCCGCGGCCGTCGCCGATCGAGACCGGCTCCGCGCGGGCGTTCGACTGGGCATGGACCGCCGTCGTGGCCGGCCCGATCAGGCCGAGCACGGCCGCCACCGCGAAGGCGGCGGCGAGGCGGGGAGAAGGAACCGTCTTGGCGAACATGCGATCACCCTCGAAACGCGGACCGAACCGTCAGTGACGGATGGAAACCGTTGTGTTCACCCCGTAGCGAACGACCTTGACGGACCCCGAGGCCCCTTCGTCGGTGTCGACGATCGGTTCCTCGCGATCCCGGATGGCGCGCAACGCCAGCGAGATGACGCCGAGCTGCTGCGCCTGGGCGACGATTTCGGCCTGACGCGGCGTCAGTTCGAGCGTCACCGTGTCCTTGGCCAGCATCGCCGCGGCATCCTTGGCGTCGGCGACCTGCTGATCGACGGCCAGGACGCGGATGTTGGTCAGGAGCGTCTCGCTGACGTAGGGGTCGCCGTTGGAGCCCTTCGGCGCCGCGCGGGTCAGGAGCATGTCGACGTGATCGTTGGGCAGGATGAAGCCGCCCGCGGTCGACACCGCCTTGACCTCGACCGCGGTCGCCCGCATCCCCGGTGTCAGCAGCACCGACATGAAGCCGCGATCGGCCTTGATCAGGCGGGCTTCGCGGATCGGCTCGCCCTTCGAGAAGGCCTCGCGGCTGGTGTAGTTGACGAAGTCCTCGGGCGCGTTCGGCTTGCCGCCGCGCGTCACGTAGGCCTCGACGATGCCGGCCTTGGGGAAGGGCTGCCAGACGAAGTCGCCCGCGGCGATGCGCTTGCCCATGGCGATGTCGTTGGCCGCGACCAGGACGTCGACGGTTTCGGGCGCCGGCGCCGCCGCCACGATCTGCGGCGCGGGGGCCGGAGCCGGCGGTTTGTTGGACATCTTGACCGCCAGCATCGCGGCGACGATGCCGGCGAAGAGCGCGACGGCCAGGACGAGGAGACGCGAAGCCTTCATGACGAACCCGATTCTCGGCGCGGGCACCCTCGGCGCCCATCAACGCCGACTGTCGTCGGGAATTGGTTCAGGTATGGTTAACGAGGCGTCATTTTTCTCGGTGAACGAAGGGTTGACGGCGCTCGGTCGGGCCGAAACGAAAACGGCCGATCGGTTTCCCGATCGGCCGCGTCTCATCGTCCGAGGAGGCGTGCGCGTCGCCTCACGACGCCGCGAGCAGCGCGAACCACGGTGTGGTGGGGAAGAGTTGCAGACCGGCGGCGGTCAGGGCGATGCCGTAGGGGACGTGGCGGTGCTGCGGGAAATCGGCGAGGAAACCGATCCGGAGCGTCGGCACGGGCGCGAGGAGCCGATCGGTGATCAGCACCAGCACCGTCAGCACGCCACCCCAGATGGAGAAGCCCAGGGCGAACTCGAGCAGATGCTCCCATCCCAGCCACAGCGCGATGGCGCTGGCGAACTTGACGTCGCCTCCCCCCATCCAGCCCATGGCGAACAGGGCGAAGCCGGCGGCGAAGACCACGATCGCGGCGGCCACGTGCCAGCCCACCGCCGCCCAGCCGGGCGCCGTGACGGCCAGAGCCAGCACGCCGGCGCCGAACAGGCCGAGGGTGAGGCGGTTGGGGATGGTCATGGTGAAGAAGTCGGTGGAGGCGCCGAAGGCGAGAAGGATCGGGAAGGTGGCGATCAGGATCGTCAGCAGGACATGCGTCATCCGAGGGTCTCCTCTCGTCTCGGTGGGACCACTGTGCGCGCATCCCGTTGAAGCGGCGTAAACGGCGGCACCGTCCCCCCAAAAAGAAAGAAGCGAGGCGGAGGTCCGCCTCGCTTCTTCGTTCAGACGGCGCCCGTGGCGCCGATGTCGAGATCAGCTCTTGGTGGTCTTGATCTCGGAGGCGATGGTCTCGAAGGAGGCCTTGAGGTTGGTGCCGACCGAGGTCGCGGCGGTGATGATCGCGAGAGCGATGAGGGAGGCGATGAGGCCGTACTCGATCGCGGTGGCGCCGGACTCGTCCTTCAGGAAACGGGCAAACATGGTCATCTGATAGCTCCTCGTAACTTCCACACGGTTTTCGACTTCGTGTTCGGCGATCGAGAGAGAGCCGACCGCTCGAAGTCTGGAGTGACCTTACGGGGCACGACCTAATTCGGCGTAAATTCGCATGGTTAGCAAATCGTTCGAGGCGAACTTCCTGATCAGGGTTAGCGAGTGGTTGAACCGGACGGTCGACGTCTTAAGAGAACGTTCACCAAGACGGTTCACGATGTCCTCGACCGCGACCTCCGCGGCCTCACGACGAGGGAGCGGAGCGTCGTCCCTCCCTTTCGAGGTTTCGCCCGTGCGTCACTCGCTCGCCGTTCGTGCTCTCGCCGCCGCCGTGTTGGTCGGATCGCTCTCCTCGGCCTTCGCCAAGGATCCCATTTCGGTGATGATCGACCGCGCCAAGGTGATGCGCATCTCCGCTCCGGCGGCCACCGTGGTGATCGGCAATCCGTCGATCGCCGACGCCTCGATCCAGGATCGCCAGACCCTGGTGATCACCGGCAAGATCACCGGCATCACCAATCTCGTCATCCTCGATGCCAAGGGCGAGCTGGTCGCCGACGAGTTGATCTCTGTCGCCAAGCCCGATCGGGGCACGGTCACCGTCCAGCGCGGGGCGAGCCGTTACAGCTACGCCTGCACGCCCGACTGCAACGTCACGCTCGAGCCGGGCGACAATCCCGACTTCTTCGGTCAGGCGCAGACACAGCTCAGCGGCCGCAACGGGTTCGTGACCTCGGCGGTCGGCGGTTCGACGCCCTGAGGCGTGACCGTCGCGAAAGACAACCAAATTTTCAACTTTTCGACCCAAGATCGGAGCGATCGGGGGGCGACGCCGCCCGACGCCGTGAGGGCTTCGATGGCAGATCCGACCGGACCGAGCACTGGAACGTCCCGCACCACGCCCCGCCGGGGGTGGTGGGGGCGGCTCACGCGCCGTCTGTGGGGCGAACGACGCGGCGCCGCCGCCGTCGAATTCGCTCTGATCGCGGCGCCCTTCATGTTTCTGCTCGGCGCGATCTTCGAACTGGCGATCCTGTTCCTGGCGACCCAGATCCTCGATTCCGCCACCGCCGAGGCCGCGCGCCTGATCCGCACCGGACAGGCTCAGCAACTCAAATACACCAGCGATCTGTTCAAGGCGGAGGTCTGCAATCGGCTCTATGCGCTGTTCGATTGCAACAACGTCTACGTCGAATCGAAGGTCTATTCGAATTTCGCCACCATCGGCGATCTGACCTCCATGACCTCCTATGTCGACAGCAGCGGCAATTTCGATCCGACCAAGGTGACGAAATACGAACCGGGCAGCGGAAGCCAGATCGTCGTCGTTCGCACCTTCTATGCCTATCCCGTGGTCTTCAAGAACCTGCTGTGGGACGAAACCTCCGCGCCCGGCGGCAAGATCCTGATGACCGGCGTCGCCGTGTTCCGCAACGAGCCGTTCCCATGGTGACACTTCATCCGTCCCTCCGGCCCCGCGCCTCCCGCCCCCGTTCGGTCTTCGCGCTGCTGCGCGACCGGCGCGCCGTGGCGGCGGTCGAGTTCGCGCTGCTGCTGCCGCTGATGATCACCATGTTCGTCGGCGGCAACGAGATTTCCCAGGCCCTGGCGATCTTCCGCAAGGTCGGGCACACCTCCTCGACGCTGGGCGATCTGGTCGCTCAGGAGGCGGACGGTCTCGTCACCAGCGAACTGACCGACATGCTGGCCGCCTCGTCGTCGGTGATGACGCCCTATTCTGCCACGAGCGCCCAGATCGTCGTCTCCTCGGTCAAGTACACGACCTCGGGCGGGTTCAAGGTCTGTTGGAGCCGAAGCCAGAACGCCACCGCCTGGACGGCCGGATCGGCGCCGCCGGTGACCATCCCCACGGGCATCGTCACCGATGGGCAGGAGGTCATCGTCACCAACGTGTCCTACACCTACACGTCGGTCTTCTCGACGGTCATGACGGACATTCTCGGATCGAGCTCGATCACGCTCTCCGACACCTCCTACTTCCGACCGCGCGTGGTGACGGCCGTCACCTACAACGGCGCCGACTGCACCTGACCACGGGCGATCCCGTGTGCATTGCAGCGTACCGGGCACTACCTACGGAACTGCAAGGACGGAATCGTCGCACGAACGTGTTATTTCGCGGTGGCGTCGATGCCGCGTTGCGGTAGGAGATGCTGCGACGCGGCTCGCGAATCCGGCGGTTTTCCGCTCTCTCGCCTGCGTCGGTCCGATGATTCGAGGAGGCGCATTCGGCCATGATCGAGAACAAACTCTGGGACGAGATTCGTACGGGAGCCGGCGCGGCGACCACCCGCCGCGTCAGGCCCGACGATCTCTTCCTGTTTTCCCGCCTCTCCGGCCACCACAATCCGCTGACCCTTCCCCTGGCGGCGCAGCGCGCCGACGGACACACGGCGGCCGGGACCGTGCCGCCCTTCCTGGTCGCCTCGATCCTGTCGGCCGTGGTGGCCAACCGCATGCCGGGGCCGGGATCGATGTGGAAGTCGGTCTCGATCGGGTTCCTGTCGCCGGTGTCGGCGGGCGACGAGTTGACCGCCTCGGTCACCGTCACCGCGAAATACCCCGACGGCACCGTGGCGATCGCCTTCAAGGTCTCCAAGGCGAACGGCGAGGCCGTGGCCGAGGGACACGGCGTCGTGGTCGCGCCGACCGCCCGCATCGCACTGCCCAATCTCGACATTCCCGAAGTGATGGTCGAACGGCACCTCGCCTTCGATCGTCTCCTCGAGGCCGCCCGCACCCGTCCGCCGATCCCCACCGCCGTCGTCCAGCCCGACGACGAGAGCTCGCTCCAGGGCGCGATCGAGGCCTGGAAGGCCGGCTTCATCGATCCGATCCTGGTCGGCACCCGCACCCGCATCGAGCGTTGCGCCGCGCGCCTCGGGCTCGACATCTCGGCCCTGACGATCGAAGCCGTCGGTGACGACGAGCAGGCCGCCGCCCGCTCGGTGGCGATGGTCCACGAGGGCCGCGTCCGTTCGGTGATGAAGGGCCACCTCCACACCGACGTGCTGCTCCATCACATCGTCAAGCGCGACGGCGGACTGCGCACCTCGCGCCGCCTCTCCCACGTCTTCGTGCTCGACGTGCCGGGTCGCGCCACGCCGCTGCTCATCTCCGATGCCGCGATCAACATCGCGCCCGACCTCGACACCAAGGTCCACATCGTCCAGAACGCCATCGATCTCGCTCGCTCCATCGGCATGGACCTGCCCAAGGTGGGCGTGCTCTCGGCGGTGGAGACGGTCAATCCGGCCATCCCCTCGACCATCGACGCGGCGGTTCTCTCCAAGATGGCCGAACGCGGTCAGATCCGCGGCGGCATCGTCGACGGACCGCTGGCCATGGACAACGCCATCGACGCGGGCGCGGCGGAGAGCAAGGGCATCGTCTCGCTGGTCGCCGGCCATGCCGACGTCCTGATCGCGCCGAACCTCGAATCCGGCAACATGCTCGCCAAGGAACTGGTGTTCCTGGCCTCGGCCGAAACCTCGGGTCTGGTCATCGGCGCCAAGGTGCCGGTCATGCTGACGAGCCGCGCCGACGACGATCGGGCGCGCCTGGTCTCCGCGGCGCTGGCGCAGATCTACGGCCACTTCCTCGAATGCGGCGAGAGCCTGCTCGCCCCCACCGCGACGGGGGATTGCCCGTGACCCGTGCCGTTCTCATCGTCAACGCCGGCTCGTCGAGCCTGAAGTTCGCCGTCTATGCCGCCGAAGGGCGCCGTCTGCGCCTCGCCGGCGGCCAGCTCGAGGGCATCGGCGTCCACCCTCATCTCACCATCCGCGACGAGTACGGCCGTCACCTGCTCGAGTGGCACTGGAAGGAGCCGGGCCGTCTGCCCGGTCACGACGAGGTGCTGGCCGGCATCATCCAGTTCCTGGGTGAGAACCTGTCCGATCTCGACATCGTCGGCGTCGGTCATCGCGTCGTCCACGGCGGCCCGGTCTACGAGGAGCCGGTCGTCATCGACGACGCGGTGATGGCCGATCTCGTCCGCTTCACGCCGCTGGCGCCGCTCCATCAGCCGCACAACATCGCCGGCATCCGCGCCGCCATGGCGGCCTTTCCGGACGTGCCGCAGGTGGCCTGTTTCGACACCGCCTTCCACCGTGTCCACCCCTGGGTGGCCGACACCTATGCGCTTCCCTACGAACTGTGGGAGGAGGGGGTGCGGCGTTACGGCTTCCACGGCATCTCCTACGAGGCGGTGTGGGCGAAGCTCGTCGCCCGCGAGCCCGAGATGGGGGTCACCGGCCGCGCCGTGGTCGCCCATCTGGGCTCCGGCGCCTCGATGTGCGCGATCCTCGGCGGCCGTTCGGTCGGCTCCACCATGGGCTTCTCCACCCTCGACGGCCTGCCGATGGGCACCCGCTCGGGCTCGGTCGATCCCGGCGTGCTCCTGTGGATGATGCAGGAGAAGGGCTGGGGCGCGGCCGAGATCACCGAGGTGCTCTACAAGAAGAGCGGCCTCAAGGGCATGTCCGGCATCTCCGCCGACATGCGCGACCTGGAGAGCTCCGACGATCCGGCCGCGAAGCGGGCGATCGACTTCTTCGTGTTCCGCGTCAAGCGCGAGATCTGCGCCATGACCTCGGTGCTCGGCGGGCTCGACACCGTCGTCTTCACCGGCGGCATCGGCGAGCACTCCGCTCTGGTCCGGGCGCGGGCGGTCAAGGGGCTCGACTTCCTCGGCATCGAGCTCGATCCCGCCGCCAATGCCGAACATGCCGCCATCATCACCACCCCGTCGTCGAAGGTCGCGGTCCACGTCATCCCGACCGACGAGGAGGGCGTCATCGCCGGCCATACGGTGCGCCTGATCGACGCCTGAAGGCGCGCGAGCGACGGCTCATCCCCTCGGGGTGGAGCCGTCGCTCGGCGGCGGCGGCCGATCGTCGGGCGCGTCCCGAGGCGTCAGCAGATCGACGAAGGGACGATAGCTCGGCGTGCCGACGCGGACGAATCCCCCGGCATGGGTCCGCTCGATCGCTTCGTAGATCTGCGGGTCGATGTCCAACTGCACCAACATCTCGCGCAATTGCCGCTTCGTCGCCTCGTCGAGCGCCGAGCGCACCGTGTGCGGCCCGTAGGGCAGGAGCGGCGACGACCACACGAGGGTGAAGTCCTCGGCCCGGCCCGCGCCCCGCGTCACGAAATCGGCGAGTGTTCCGCGGCTCCAGCCGTCCTCGCGGGGCCCCGCCAGGGACGACCACACCACCGCCGCCTCGACGCGGCCCTCGGCCAGCGCGGCGAGCGCCGCCTCGGGGCCGGCGGTCTCCACCAGGACGGGCGCACGATCGCCGTCGAGGCCGGCGCGTGCGAGCAGCAGCAGCGGCAGACGGCGGGTTCCGACCGCCGTCTCGGGCGCCACCGCCAACCGACGGCCGGCGAGATCCTCCGCCCGTTCGAGTCCGGTGCCCTTGCGGGCCAGGACGATCGCGTGCCAACCCGGCGCGCGATCCTCGTCGCGCGGCGCGGCGAGCGGCTCGACGCAGTCGCACAGGCGCACCGCCGTGGCGAAGCCGATCGCCGTCAACGGCGCATAGTCGAGGCGCCCGGCCGCCAGGGCGCCGATCAGATCGGCTTCGCCCTCGAAGGTCGAGACCGTGACGTCACGGCCGAGCGTGGCGGCGACGTGGCGGCGGAACGGGTCGATCCGCGCCAGTTCCGCCTCCCGTCGGGGCGAGGCGACGAGGCCGAGCCGAAGCGGCTTCTCGGCGCGCCCGGGCGCCGCGCGAGGCGCCGGACCCGGCCGTTCGACCGGCGCGATCTGACCCCGTGCGGCCGGTGCCGCGACGACGAGGGAGGCGAGGAAGAGAGCGGCGAGCTTGCGCATCCAGGGTCCGGCCGATGTGGGCCGGGGGCGAACGCCCCCGAATCGCCGCCGAGGATGAGCCCGCGCGCAGCGCGGAGCAACACCCTGTTCCCCTAGGGAAACGATCACTCCACGAAGGTGAGTTTGCCGTCGGCCATTTCGACGTTGGAGAGGCGCCGGATGAAGCTCATGCCGAGGAGATTGGTGCCGAGCAGACGTTCCGGCATCACCAGCGCCTCGACGCGGCGCACCCGCACGTTGCCGATGCGGATCTCGTCGAGCACCACCCGCGCGGCCCGCGCGGTGCCGTTCGCCGTGGCGATCGGCACCGTGTAGTCGGACGGCATCGGCGGCCGGAGACCCAGCCGCCCGACGTCTTCGTTACGCAGCGCCACCGACGTGGCGCCGGTGTCGATCAGCACCAGCACGGACTTGCCGTTGATCGTCGCCTCGGTCTGGAAATGGCCGCGCGCGTCCGCTTCCAGGGTCACGCGCCGCCCGCTGCCGGCGTGGACCGTGGCCAGCGCGCCCTCGCCCTCCTGGACCGAATAGCCGCTGGCGCGGCCGTCGAGGGCGACCGGACGTTCGGTGACCCAGGCGACGACGTGCAGCAGCGCCGGGACGTAGGCCGGCGACATCAGCACGACGAGTGAGATCAGCAGCGACAGCCGAAGCAGGTTTCGCAGCATGCGGCCCTTCCTTGCCAAGGCGGGCATGATGCCGGACGGACCCCTAACGGGGGCTGAATCCGCAGTCGCGGATCGTCTCTTCGCCGCCGCGCCCGGTCGGTCGCGGCGCCGGACCGGGGCACGGTCGCGATCGGGCGGAGGCGGGCGTCGCTCGGTCATGACGCCACTCCCGGCACCCTGTCCACCACGATGCGGGCGGCGGCACGACGGATCTCCTCCGCCCCCGCGAAGCTCGAGCGCGCCCCGATCTTCCGGCAGGCGAGGGCGCCGGCGGCGAGCCCTTCGGCGAGCGCGGTCGCCAGATCGGCTCCGCGATCGAGCGCCGCCGCCACCGCCTCGGCGCGCGCGTCGCCGGCGCCGGTGGTGTCGGCGACCGAGATCGGCGGCGGTGCGGCCACGAGCAGCGTTCCGTCCGGCGTGGCGGCGACGAGACCGTCCGCCCCCAGCGTCACCACGACGGTGGCCGCATGACGCGCCGCCAGGGCGCGGGCGAGGGCGGCGGGCGCGTCCGGCAGAACGGCGGCACGGGCGAGCGCGGCCGCTTCGGGACGATTGACGAGAAGGAGGTCGACGGCGTCGAGCACCGCCTCTGGAGGCGGGGTCGTGGCGGTGAGGACGACGCGCGCACCTGCACTCCGAGCCGCCTCGACGGCCGCCGCCGCCACCGTCGCGCCGATCGAGGTCTGGACGAGCAGGATCGCGTCGGGCGAGAGGCGTGTGGCGAGGGCGGGGAGCGCGGCCTCGGCGTCGCCGTTGGCGCCGTTCGAGCCGATCATGATCTTCTCGCCGCTCGGATCGACGGCGATCGCCTGGAGGCCGGTGGGCCGGTCGGAGCGGACGACGGCGGTCAGATCGATCCCTGCGTCGCCGAGATCGGCGAGGGCGATCTCGGCGAAGGCGTCGCGCCCGACCGCGCCGACCATCGTCACGCGCGCGCCGGCCCGCGCCGCCGCCAGGGCCTGATTGCCGCCCTTGCCGCCGGGCAGGAGCGCGTGCGCGTCGCCCTTCACCCCCTCGCCGGGAGCGGGCAGACGCGACGTCGCCATCACCACGTCGACGTTGAGCGTCCCGAAGACGACGATCACGAACGCACCCTCCCGCCGCGATCGCGCCGGTCGGGAACGCGGGCGAATCGCTCACTTGGTACCGTACATCCGGTCTCCGGCATCTCCGAGACCGGGGACGATGTAGCCGTGATCGTTGAGATGTTCGTCGATCGCCGCGGTGACGATCGGCACCTCGGGATGATCGCCCCTGAGTTTCGCGATCCCCTCGGGCGCGGCCAGGAGGCAGACGAAACGCAGGTTCTTCGCCCCCGCCTCCTTCAGACGCTCGATCGCCGCGGTCGCCGAATTGGCGGTCGCCAGCATCGGGTCGAGGACGATCACCAGACGCTCGCCGATGTCGTCGGGCGCCTTGAAGTAGTACTCGACCGCCGTCAGGGTCTTGGGATCGCGATAGAGCCCGACATGGGCGACGCGGGCCGACGGCACCAACTCCAGCATCCCCTCGAGCAGGCCCATGCCGGCGCGCAGGATCGGCGCGAACACCAACTTCTTGCCGGCCAGCGTCGGCGCCATCGTCTTGCGCAGCGGCGTCTCGATCTCGATCTCCGTCAGCTCGAGATCGCGCGTCGCCTCGTAGGCGAGCAGCAGCGAGATCTCCTTGAGGAGGGCGCGGAAACTCTTGGTCGAGGTCTCGCGCCGCCGCATGATCGTCAGCTTGTGCGCCACCAGGGGGTGGTCGACCACCGTCACGCCTTCGAACGCCATGCCCGTCTCCTCTTCGCGGTCCGTCGCGAGCTTAGCCCACGCGGCGCATCCCGCAAGTCCTTGCGCAGGATCCTTCCCCATGAACCGCAAAGAGAAGTGAAATCTCCACGAAACTTCCGTTTTCAGCGCGTGAAAATTCTGTCAGCATCGGTTCTTTCCCGGATGCGGTCGCAGTGATCGCGGAGGTTGCCATGAGCGTCCCCAACAAGACCGGACACATTCGTCTGACCTCCCACCCCGGCGTCGCCTCGGCGCCGCGCTTTCCCCTGAAGTGGGGTGCGGCCGACCCGCGCGAGCGCGGCCCCGTGGTCGGATCGGTGACCCGCCCCTCCGACCGCAACGTGATCGGCACCCACGGCGGCTCCTATGCGCTCTATCGGGCGCTGGCGGTCGCCGCCGGCGCACTCGATCCGCTGCAGCGCCCCGATCTCACCAACACCACGCCGCCGATCGCCATCGGGCCGCATCCGCAGTGGGGGGAGGCGAACCGCATCGTCTCGCTCGATCCCTTCGGCCACGAGGTGCAGCGGATCTTCGCGTCCGAGATCGCCGAGGGCGTCGACATTCGCCCGACCATCGCCGTCACCAAGGCGCGCCTGACCCTGCCCGAACTCGCTCCGGAGACGGCGGCGGGGCGTCTGCGCATCGACGGCGAGATCGTGCGGCCCCAGGGCGACATCGCCGTCACCAAGATCGCCGTCGATCCGGTGTGGTGGCTGCCCGGCATCGCCGCGCGGTTCGGGGTGAGCGAGGAGACGTTGCGCCGGGTGCTGTTCGAACAGACCGGCGGCATCTATCCCGAACTCGTCACCCGCCCCGATCTCGAGGTGTTCCTCCCCCCCATCGGCGGGCAGACCTGCTACGTCTTCGGCGATCCGGCCGGTCTCTCCGATCCGGCCGTCGCCCTGACCTGCCGCGTGCATGACGAATGCAATGGATCGGATGTCTTCGGCTCCGACGTCTGCACCTGCCGGCCCTATCTCGTCCACGGTATCGAGGAGTGCGTGCGGGCCGCGCAGAAGGGCGGCAACGGCCTCGTCGTCTACAATCGCAAGGAAGGGCGGGCGCTCGGCGAGGTGACCAAGTTCCTGGTCTACAATGCCCGCAAGCGCCAGGAGGGCGGCGACCGCGCCGCCACCTATTTCGAGCGCACCGAATGCGTCGCCGGGGTTCAGGACGCCCGCTTCCAGCAGTTGATGCCCGACGTCCTGCACTGGCTCGGCATCTCCCGCATCGACCGCTTCGTCTCGATGTCGGACATGAAGTACGACGCGGTGACCGGCTCGGGCATCGACATCGTCGAACGGGTGCCGATCCCCGACGATCTCATTCCGGCCGACGCCCGTGTCGAGATGGAGGCCAAGAAGGCGGCCGGTTACTATGCCCCCGAGGGCGTGCCGAGCGGCGAGGATCTCGAAAGGACGGTCGGCCGAGGGCTCGACCATTACTGAGTTTCGCGTCAGGCTGACGGCGAATCGCCCTCATCGATCCTTCGGCCCGTCACTTCGGGGCCCCGCCAACGGAGACGGTCCCCGATGTCCGATGCCGCCGCCCCCGCCTCTCCGCAGGACGTCGCCGCCGCGCGGGCGCTCTTGACCGCCGAAGCGGTGCGCGAGCGCGCCAACCGCCTGTTCGATCTGGCGCTGATGGAGCGGCTCGACCATTTCCGGGTCGATCTCTCCCGCCTCGATCCGGTCGCCGAGTGGGTCCAGCGCCTGATCCGTTCCGAGCATCCCACCCTGGAGGTGCCGCTCCACGCCCGTTGGCGCAACTTCGAGGTCGGCGGCATCGATCGCTGGGGCTCGATCGCCGCGTCGCGGGAGTGGACGGACGCGCTCGAACTCGGCCGCGCCGCCATCGATCTCGCGGTGATCTCGGTGCTGATCGACGCCGGGGCCGGGCCGCGCTGGACCTATGCCGAGGCCGCGACCGGCGAGACCTACACCCGCACCGAGGGGCTGGCGGTGGCCTCGCTCGCCATGTTCGCCTCCGGACTGTTCTCCTCCGAACCGTTCGATCCGTTGCGCGCCGACGCCCGCGCCCTCGCCGGTCTGACGGCGGAGGAACTCGCCGACGGCCTTCAGGTCTCGACCTCCAATCAGGTGGTCGGCCTCGAGGGTCGGCTCGGCCTGCTCAATCGTCTCGGTCAGCAGCTCGCGCATCGCCCCGACGTCTTCGCCACAGAGGACGGGATCCGGCCGGGCGGCCTCCTCGATCATCTGCTGCGCCGCTTTCCCGATGGCCGCGTGCCCGCGCCGGCGATCCTCTCGACCCTGCTCGATGCGCTCGGACCGATCTGGCCGGGGCGCTGGTCGCTCGCCGGCGTGCCGCTCGGCGACACCTGGATCCACGGCAAGCTGGTCACCGACGACGTCACCTCGCAGCTGATGCCGATCCACAAACTGTCGCAGTGGCTGACCTATTCGCTGATCGAGCCGCTCTCCTGGGCGGGGCTCGAGATCACCCGCTGGGACGGTCTGACCGGCCTCGCCGAATACCGCAACGGCGGTCTCATGATCGACGGCGGCATCCTGGTGCTGCGCGATCCCGAGGCGGCGCTGCGGCCCCATGCGGTCGAGGAGGAGCTGGTCGTCGAGTGGCGGGCGCTCACCATCGCCCTGGTCGACCGGCTGGCGGCGATCGTCCGTCAGGGCCTCGGCCGCAACGCCCTGAACTTCCCGCTCGCCTGCGTGCTGGAGGGCGGCACCTGGCTCGCCGGCCGCCGTCTGGCGCGCGAACGACGCCCCGACGGTTCGCCCCCGCTGACCGTGATCTCCGACGGAACGGTGTTCTGACGAGCCTCAGCGGAGAGCGAACGGCACCCCGTACGGCCCGGCCTCGAGCCCGAGATGGGCGGCAAACGTCGCTCCGACGTCGGCGAAGCCGAGCCGTCCGAGATCCCGCGCCGCGATGCCGGGGCCGAAGGCGAGCACCGGCACGTGCTCACGCGTGTGATCGGTGCCGCGCCAGGTCGGATCGCAGCCGTGATCGGCGGTCGCGACGACGAGATCGCCCGGCCTGAGCCGCGCCTCGAGTTCGGGCAGCCGCGCGTCGAGGGCCTCGAGCCCGGCGGCATAGCCCGGCACGTCGCGGCGATGGCCCCATTCCATGTCGAAGTCGACGAGGTTGGTCAGGATCAGCGCGCCGTCCGGCGCCTCGTCGAGGGCCGCGAGCGTCGCCTCGAAAAGCGCCGTGTTGCCCGCCGCCTTGATCACCCGGGTCGGGCCGCGCCCCGCGAAGATGTCGGAGATCTTGCCGATCGCCACCACCTCGCGCCCGGCCGCCTTCGCGCGATCGAGCAGCGTCGGGCCGGGCGGTGGCACGGCATAGTCGCGACGGTGCGGCGTCCTCTTGAAGTTCGCCGGCGAAGTTCCGACGAACGGCCGCGCGATCACACGGCCGATGCCGAGCGGATCGACCAGACGCCGGGCGATTTCGCAGGTGGCGAGCAGCCGCCCGAGGCCGAAGGTCTCCTCGTGCGCGGCGATCTGGAAGACGGAATCGGCGGAGGTATAGACGATCGGCTTGTCGGTTCGCATGTGCTCTTCGCCGAGCCGGACGATGATCTCGGTGCCGGAGGCGTGTTCGCAGCCCAGCACACCGGGGAGGCCCGCTTCGCGCACCAGAGCCTCGATCAGGTCGCTCGGAAAACACGGCTTCGTGTCGGGGAAATAACCCCAGTCGAAGGTGACGGGCACGCCCATCAGCTCCCAGTGTCCCGACGGCGTGTCCTTGCCCTTCGAGGTCTCGACCGCGAAGCCGGACGCCCCCGTCCGCGCCGCCGAGACGAGGAGATCGGGTCCTCCGACCGAGGCGGCGTGCGCCCGGCCCAGGCCGAGCCGCGCCAGATGGGGCAGTCTCAGCGGTCCGTGGCGCAGTCCGTCGCGATCCCCGCGTCCCTCGGCGCAGGCCGCGACGATGTGGCCGAAGGTGTCCGCCCCGGCATCGCCGAAGCGGACCGCGTCCTCGGCGCCGCCGATGCCGAAGGAATCGAGTACGAGCAACAGGGCACGAGCCATGACGTCCTTTCCGTGGGCTGATCGCGCGCTCACCCGAGCACGCGGTCGATGACGACGGGGCCTGCGGCCGGCCGCACCGCGCCGATCCGGTAGGCCGCGCGCAGACGCTCCACCGCGCGGCTCGCCGTCGCCTCGTCGGCCGCATGGACCCGGCCGATCGGCGTGTGGCGATCGATCGCGGCGCCGATCCCGGCGAGGCGGTCGAACCCGACCGCCGGATCGATCCCGTCTCCGGCCTTGACGCGTCCACCGCCCAGTTCGACGACCGCGACGCCGACGGCCCGGGCGTCGATCGCTTCGACGAACCCCTCTTCGTCGGCGTAGACGTCCCGCGTCGACGGCGCCGCTGCCAGATAGGTAGGTGCCTTTTCGACGAAGTCCACCGGCCCGTCGAGGGCGGCGACCATGCGGCCGAAGATCTCGGCCGCGCGGCCGTCGTCGAGGCTCGCGACGAGCCGGGCGCGGGCCTCCTCACGGCTCGCGGCGAGGCCGCCGAGGAGGAGCATGTCGGCGCCGAGCGCCACGGTCACGTCCTCGACCCGCGCGTCGCGCCGCCGCCGCGTCAGGAAGTCGACGGCATGGGCGACCTCGAGCGCGTTGCCGGTGGTGGGCGCCAGCGGCTCGTTCATGTCGGTGACCAGCGCGCGCGTCGGCAGTCCGGCCCCGACCGCGACGCCGACGAGGCTCCGCGCCAGATCGCGCGCCTCGGCGAGCGTCGCCATGAAGGCGCCGCTGCCCCACTTGACGTCGAGCACCAGCCCGTCGAGCCCGGCCGCGAGCTTCTTGGAGAGGATCGATGCCGTGATCAGATCGAGGCTCTCGACGGTCCCGGTCACGTCGCGGATCGCGTAGAAGCGCCGGTCGGCCGGGGCGAGATCGGCGGTCTGGCCGATGATCGCGCAGCCGACCTCGCGCACCACCGTCCGGAACCGGGCGACGTCGGGCTGGCTGCGATAGCCGGGGATCGCGTCGAGCTTGTCGAGCGTGCCGCCGGTGTGGCCGAGCCCGCGCCCCGAGATCATCGGCACGTAGCCGCCGCAGGCCGCGATCATCGGCGCCAGCATCAGGGAGACGTCGTCGCCGATGCCGCCGGAGGAATGTTTGTCGAGCGCCGGTCCCGGCAGATCCCAGGCGAGCACCGTGCCGGAATCGCGCATCGCCTTGGTCAGGGCGATCCGTTCGGGCAGTTCCAACCCACGGAAGACCACCGCCATGGCGAGCGCCGCGACCTGGCCCTCGCTCCACGACCCGTCGGTGAGCCCGGCGACGAAGGCGGTGATCTCGCCGTCGGTCAGGCGGCGGCCGTCGCGTTTGGTGCGGATGATTTCCTGGGGCAGCATGGGGTCGCCTCGATGAGCCGGCTCAGTAGTCAGTCGCCCGGCCTTCGTTTCCGCCGTCGAGCGCCTGGAGCAGGGCGTCGAGCAGCCCCGACGCGCCGAAGCGGAAGGTGGCGGGAGAGGCCCAGTCCGGCCCCATCAGACGATCGGCGAGCGCGAGGTAGGCGGCGGCGTCGGCGACCGTCCGGATGCCGCCCGCCGCCTTGAACCCGGCCGGCCGACCGCAGGCGCGGATCGCTTCGATCAGCTGTTCCGCCGCCTCGATCGTCGCGTTGACCTTCACCTTGCCGGTCGAGGTCTTGACGAAGTCGGCCCCGGCGCCGAGCGCCAGATCGGCGGCGGCGCGGATCCGGGCGGGATCGCCGATCTCGCCGGTCTCCAGGATCACCTTGAGGGCCGCGCGTCCGCACCGCCGTTTCACCCGGACGATCTGCGTCTCGGCGAAGCCGGGCCGCCCGGCGAGAAAGGCACGCCACGGCATCACCAGATCGATCTCGTCGGCGCCGTCGGCCAGCGCCCGGTCCGTCTCGGCCTCGACGGCGCGGGTGTCCTCGCCGCCGTCGGGGAAGTTGACGACGGTCGCGACCCGTACCCCCGTTCCGGCGAGGGCGGTCTTCGCCGTCGCGACGAAACGCGGCCACAGGCAGACGGCGGCGACCGCGCCGTGCGGAGTGACCGCGCGTCGGCAGAGGTCGAGCGCGTCGGCCTCGGTCGCGGCGTCGCCGAGATCGGTGAGATCGAGCAGGGGAAGCGCGCGCCGGGCGACGGCGCGCGGATCGAACGAGGTCATGGGGTCTTCTCCGCGAGACGGGCGAGAACGGCGACCAACAGGCGCCCGAGCACCGCACCGCCGCGAGCCGCTTCGCTCTTGGTCTCGGCGTGGGAGAGCGCCCGCCCGGTCATGCCGGCGGCGAGATTGGTGACGAGCGTCAGGGCGAGGACGCGCAGTCCGGCGTGGCGGGCCAGGATCACCTCCGGCGCGGTCGACATGCCGACGGCGTCGGCGCCGCAGACCCGCGCCATGCGGATCTCGGCCGGGGTCTCGAAGGAGGGCCCGGAGACCCACATGTAGACACCTTCCGAAAGCGGGATCCCGACGCCCGCGGCAGCCTCGCGGGCGAACGCGCGGAGATCCGGATCGTAGGCGTCGACCATCGAGACGAAGCGGTCGTCGCCGCTCGTGCCCACCAGCGGATTGGGCCCGAAGGCGATGTGGTCGTCGATCAGCAGGATCGAGCCGGGGCCGACCTCCTCGCGCAGCGATCCGGCCGCGTTGGTCAGGATCAGCGTCTCGACGCCGAGCGCGGCGAGCGTGGCGATCGGCACCGCCATCTCGCGGGGATTGCCGTGTTCGTAGAAATGGGCGCGGCCGGAGAGAACGGCGACCTCCGCGCCCCCGATCCGCCCGAGCACCAGCTCGCCGGCATGTCCGCTGACGCCGGAGCGCGGGAATCCGGGCAGGTCGGCGTAGGGCACGCTCTGCGCCGCCTCGACGGCTTCCGCGAAGTCGCCGAGACCGGTTCCGAGCACGATCCCGATCTTCGGGGCGGCGCCGGGGGCCCAGTCGCGGATGAGAGCGGCGAGTTCGCGAGCGTTCATCGCGCCCTCCTCACAGATGGCCGGGGCCGAAGGAGAGCGGCAGCAGCTCGCCGAGCGGCAGGCTCGTCACATGACCCGCCCCGTCGCGCAGGTGGATCGACGCCGTCTCGGCGGCGAATTCGCGGATCCTCTGGCGACAGCCGCCGCAGGGCGGGCACTGGATCTCCTCGCCCTCGGCGGGACCGCCGACCACGGCGACCGCCAGGATGCGCCGCCCGCCCGCCGCCACCATCGCCGAGATGGCGCCGGCCTCGGCGCAGGTGCCCTGCGGATAGGCGGCGTTCTCGACGTTGCAGCCGACGTGGATGCGCCCCTCGTCGTCGAGCACCGCCGCGCCGACGAAGAAGTTGGAATAGGGCGCGTGCGCCCGCACCCGCACGTCGGCGGCGGCCTCGAACAGGGCGGCGAGGGCTTCGCTCTCGTTGGTCATGGCGGCTCCTCCGGTCTCACCGATCCTTGGTGTAGGGAATGCCCGAAGCCTTCGGCGGGATCGACCGGCCGATGAAGCCGGCGAGCAGCACCACCGTCAACAGGTAGGGCAGGGCTTGGAAGACTTGCACGGGGACGGTCCCGACCCCCGGGATCGGCGTACCCTGCAGACGGATGGCGACCGCGTCGAGCAGGCCGAACAGCAGGCAGGCGGCGAGCGCGTTGAACGGTTTCCACTTGGCGAAGACCAGGGCGGCGAGAGCGATGAACCCCTTGCCGGCCGTCATGTCGCGCACGAACCCGGCCGATTGCGCCACCGACAGATAGGTCCCGGCGCACCCGCACAGCACCCCGCAGACGATCACCGCGCGATAGCGCAGGCCCGCCACCGAGACGCCGGCGGTGTCGACCGCCTGCGGATTGTCGCCGACCGCCCGGAGCCGGAGCCCGAACCGCGTGCGCCACAGGATCCACCAGGTGATCGGAACCGCGGCGAGCGCGCCGTAGACCAGGATGTTGTGCCCGGCGATCGCCTCCGACCAGATCTGGCCGAGGCCGCTCGTCTCACCGAGCAGCCGGGCGATGCCGAGATCCAGATCGAGGCCGAGGAATCGTTCGCCCGCCTCGAGCTGCGGCGTCCGCCCACCCTGGCCGTACCAGACCTGTCCCAGGAGGACGGTCAGACCGGCGGCGAGGAAGTTGATCGCGGTGCCCGAGACGATCTGGTTGCCGCGCTGGCTGATCGAGGCGAAGCCGTGGACCAGCGCCAGCGCCACCGAGGCCGCCATGCCGGCCATGAGCCCCGCCCAGGGCGAATGCCAGGTGGCGGCGGCGGCGCCGGCCGCGAAGGCGGCGGCCAGCATCTTGCCCTCGAGCCCGATGTCGACGACGCCGGAGCGTTCCGACCACAGCCCGGCGAGGCAGGCGAACAGGAGCGGCACCGCGAGCCGGAGACCGGAGCCGAGCACCGGCGCGGCGAGAACGAGGAAGCCCGCGTCGTCGGTCATGCCGCGCCCCCCGCGAGAGCCCGACGGCGATCGAACAGCGCGATCAGCGCGGGCCGGAACATGTGCTCGAGCGCCCCGGCGAACAGGATCACCAGCGCCTGGATCACCACGATCATGTCGCGGCTGATCTTCGGCTTGTCGAAGGCGAGTTCGGCCCCGCCCTGGTAGAGGATGCCGAAGAGAACCGCCGCCAACACCACGCCGAAGGGATGCGACCGCCCCATCAGCGCCACCGCGATGCCGACGAACCCGGCCCCGGCGACGAATTCGAGCAGCAGCCGGTGCTGCGTCCCCATCACCTCGTTGACCGCGAGGAGGCCGGCGAGGGCGCCGGAGATCAGCATCGCCACGATCACCACCTGACCGGGATCGATGCCGGCGTAGACGGCGGCGGTCGGGTTCTTGCCGACGGTGCGGATCTCGAAGCCGAGCCGGGTGCGCCAGATCAGGATCCAGACGAAGACCGCCGCCAGACCGGCGACGATGACCATCGGGTTGAGCGGCGACTGGCCGAGGTCGATGCCGAACGGCGCCAGGGTGTCGCGCAGGAACGGCAGCCGCGTCGCCTCCGCGAAGGTCCGCGTCTCCGGGCTCATCGCGCCGGGCTTGCCCATCACCTCGACCAGCAGCCACACCATCAGCGTCGCCGCCAGATAGTTGAACATGATCGTGGTGATGACGATGTGGCTGCCGCGCCGGGCCTGCGTCCAGGCCGGGACGAAGGCCCAGCCGGCGGCGAACAACATCGACGCGGCGAGCGCGAAGGGAAACACCAGCCACCACGGCGCACCGTCGAAGGTGAGACAGACGAGCGCCACCCCGAGCCCGCCGAGCGTCGCCTGCCCCTCGGCGCCGATGTTGAACAGACCGGCATGGAAGGCGACCGCGACCGCCAGTCCGGTGAAGACGAAGTCGGTGGCGTAGTAGAGCGTGAAGCCGATGCCTTCGGGGTAGCCGAGCGCCCCCCGCATCATGATCGCCACCGCCTCCAGCGGGTTCTCGCCGATGGCCAGCACCACCAGACCGGCGATCAGGAAGGCGACCGCGAGATTGAGGAGCGGGATCAGCGCGTAGTCGACGAGAGCCGGCAACTCGCGGCGGGAGGATGGGCTCATGATCGCACCTCCCGGCCGGCGGCACCGGCCATCATCAGGCCGATCTCGGCCTCCGAGGCGTCGGGTCGGCACTCGCCGGTGATCCGGCCCTGGCACATGGCGAGGATCCGGTCGGAGAGCGAGCGGATCTCGTCGAGTTCGGCCGAGACCAGCAGGAGGGCATGGCCGCGATCGCGCAGCGCGATCAGGCGTTCGTGGATCGCCTCGATCGCGCCGATGTCGACGCCGCGCGTCGGCTGGCCGACCAGCAGGACGCGCGGGCTCCGCGCCACCTCGCGCGCCACCACGATCTTCTGCTGATTGCCGCCGGAGAACAGCGCCGCGCGCAGACCCGGATCGTTCGGCCGGATGTCGAAGTCGGAAAAGGCGGTCGCCGCCGCCGTGTGGATCGCCGCGCCGTCGAGGAGGAGGCCCCGCGCCCAGGCCGGATCGTCCTGATGGCCGAGCAGCATGTTCTCCTCCGCCGTGAAGTCGAGCACCAGGCCCATGCGATGGCGATCTTCCGGGATGTGCGCCAGCCCCGCCTCGCGGATCTCGGCCGGATCGAGGCCGGTGACGTCGATGCCGTGGAGGACGATGCGGCCGCGCGTCGGCGCCCGGATGCCGGCGATCGCCTCGATCAGCTCCGACTGGCCGTTGCCGGCGACCCCGGCGATGCCGACGATCTCGCCGGCCCGGACCTCGAAGCCGACCCCGTCGACCACCCTGACGCCGCGCCGATCGGTGACGACGAGGTCCTCGACCGCCAGTTCGACCGCGCCCGGCACCGACGGGCCCTTGTCGACCTCGAGCAGCACCCGCCGCCCGACCATCGCCTCGGCGAGGCGCTCGATCGTGGTCTCGCGCGTGGCGAAGTCGGCGACGATCTCGCCCGCCCGCATCACCGCGACCCGGTCGGTGATCGCCATGATCTCCTTGAGTTTGTGGGTGATGAGGAGGACGGTCTTTCCCTCGTTGGCGAGCCGGTCGAGGATGCGGAAGAGATGGGTCGCCTCCGCCGGCGTGAGCACGGCGGTCGGTTCGTCGAGAATCAGGATCTCGGCGCCGCGGTAGAGTGTCTTCAGGATCTCGACGCGCTGCTGTTCGCCGACCGACAGATCGGCGACGATCGCATCCGGATCGACCGCCAGTTCGTAGTCCGCCGCGAGCCGTTCCAGGACCGCCCGCGCGCGCGTCTCGGACGGGGCGAGCCGGAAGGCGTCCTCCGCCCCGAGCAGCACGTTCTCGAGCACGCTCATCGTCTCCACCAGCATGAACTGCTGATGGACCATGCCGATCCCGGCGTGAATGGCGTCGGCCGGGCTGCGGATGTCGGCCCTGCGCCCGTGGATGAGGATCTCGCCGCGATCGGCGGCGTAGAAACCGTAGAGGATCGACATCAACGTCGACTTGCCGGCGCCGTTCTCGCCGACGAGGCCGTGGATCGTCCCCGCCTCGATCGCCAGATCGACGTCTCGATTGGCGTGGACCGCGCCGAAGCGTTTGTCGATGCCGACGAACTGGATCGCCGGGGGAGGGGACGTGCCGGTCATGCGGGGCTCGTTCGCAAGGCGCGGGCGGGAGGGCCCGGCCCTCCGATCGGGAGGCCCCGCCGCCCGTCGTCGGGCGGCGGAGCGATCGCCTCAATAGGGGCAGGTCTTGTCGGCCATGTAGTCGTGGACGACCAGCGTGCCGGCGAGAATGTCCTTCTCGGCCTTCTCGACCGCCGCCTTCATCTCCGGCGTGATCAGGGACCGGTTGGAGTCGTCGAGGGCCCAGCCGACGCCGTCCTCCTTCAGACCCAGCACCTGCACGCCGTTGGTCCACTTGCCGGCCTTGGCGTCCTGGAAGGCGTCGTAGACGGCGACGTCGACGCGCTTGACCATCGAGGTCAGCACCTTGCCGGGATGGAGATGGTTCTGGTTCGAATCGACGCCGATGCCGAGCTTGCCCGCGTCCGCCGTCGCCTGCAGCACGCCGAGGCCGGTGCCGCCGGCGGCGTGATAGATCACGTCGGCG
>ERZ1645187.1057-NODE-1057-length-26023-cov-131.710220_pt1 | contig 26023 bp, 22 predicted proteins | sample MGYA00575352_ERZ1645187 | MGnify/ENA primary metagenome ERZ1645187 (study PRJEB40837, sample SAMN11349314) | freshwater sediment metagenome | isolation source: river sediment | host: Sediment | place: India: Wazaribad , New Delhi | collected 2017-02-21 ...
CGGTGGTGATGTTGTCCTGCTTGTTGGCGGGACGACCGGTGAAACGCTCGTAGTGACCGAGGTCGAGATCGGTCTCGGCGCCGTCGTCGGTGACGAAACATTCGCCGTGCTGATACGGAGACATCGTCCCCGGATCGACGTTGAGATAGGGATCCAGCTTGCGGAGCCGAACCTTGTAGCCACGTGCCTGAAGAAGCGCTCCGAGGGCCGCCGACGCAAGCCCTTTGCCGAGCGAAGACACCACGCCGCCGGTGATGAAGACGTACCGCGCCATGGGAACCGACCAATAGCTCATCGGCGCGCGATTCGCGAGGGCGCGAAAGTCACGAAGCCGATCCGATTTCGGGAAACCATCCCGGCCATGGGACGGTCACGACGTGAACCGGGACCGGGGGCTCTTCGCCCGCCGGTCCCGGAAGAACACCGCTCCTCCCCGCGACGGGGAGAGCGAGAGATCACTGACCGGCGGGGGCCGGTTGCGCCGGCTGGCCGCTCTTCTGCATCTGCTGCAGCGTGTCGAGGATGCCGCCGCCCGACCCGGCCGGAGCCGCCGGAGCGCTCGGCGTCGCCGGAGCGGAGACCGGAGCCGCCTTGTCGATGATCGACGCGGGCTTCTCGACCGATTTGCCGGCGAGGATCGCCAGAATCAGCGAGGTGACGAAGAAGCCGGCGCCGAGAATGGCGGTCGCACGGGTCAGCACGTTGGCGGTGCCGCGCGACGACATCAGTCCGCCGCCGCCGCCGCCCATGCCGAGCGCGCCGCCTTCCGACTTCTGCAGGAGCACGACGCCGACCAGCGCCAGCACCAGCATCAGATGAATCACGATGATGACGGTTTCCATCGATCCGTACCGGTCTTCGAACGAGTTTCGCGGCGCAGGGCTCCCGCCACGCGCCGCTCTCGGGGATGGGTGAACGGGCCGAAGCTCGTTCCGATGGCGCGATGTCTACACGATCCCGACCGCCGGCGCCAGCCTGCCCGTCGCTCCGACGAGCGCTTCCTCCCAGTCATCCCCGGCGTGGCCGAGCTACGGGTTCCTACGCGGGCTCTTCGATCATCGTTCTCCCGGAAATTCTTCGAGGCTGGAATGTACCGCCATCGTTCGATGGGTGTTGACGGTCGGTCGCCGATCCGGTGGCTGTTGCGAACAGCTCGCATTCGTCATTCTCCGCTCATCGAAACCGCACCGCGGTGTTCCCCCTCCCCTTCCGATCCGAGGTATCTCCCATGGCTCTCGCCGACACCCTCACCCCGCACGCTCCCAAGGCCCTCGCCGTCCTGCGCATCGTGACCGCGCTGGTCTTCCTGGCGCACGGCACCGCCAAGTTCTTCGCCTTCCCGCACGTCGCCATGTTCGATCAGATGCCGATCGTCTCGATCTACGGCCTCGCCGGGGCGCTGGAGATCGTCGGCGGCCTGCTGCTGATCGTCGGCCTCTTCGTCCGCCCGACCGCCTTCGTGCTCTCCGGCTTCATGGCGGTGGCCTATTTCATGGCCCACGCGCCGAAGAGCTTCTTCCCGATCCTCAACGGTGGCGACAGCGCCATCCAGTTCTCGTTCGTCTTCCTCTATCTGGTGTTCGCCGGCGGCGGCGCCTGGACCCTCGACGAGAAGCGCGGCGCCTGATCGCGTCCCGTCTCGAAACGACGAACGGCGGCTCCGCACGGGGCCGCCGTTCTCATGTGCGGCCTCGGCCGGTGGCGGCGGTGAGGCGCCCGTCACATCGATCGGTCCCGGTCGAGAAAGCGGAAACGGAGCCCTTGCCTATCGGCCGGCGACCGTCTAGACATCCGCCCCGTGAGGCCTCGTGGCGGAGTGGTCACGCAGCGGACTGCAAATCCGTGTACTCCGGTTCGAATCCGGACGAGGCCTCCAATTCCTCTCCTCGCTCGAGGACGAGACGAGAAAGCCGGCCCCAGGGCCGGCTTCGTCGTTTCAGGACCCGCCTCGGCCGATCCGGATCACGAGGTCGGTTCGACGCGGGTCGTGCGTTCGGGATACGGTTCCCCGAAATGGTCGAGGATGTCGGCGCCGCGGCCGACGTAGCCGCGGCATCCCGGCTTCGGACGCAGCACCACCGCGTTCTCGAACCACAACCCGCCGGGTGAAACCCAGCCGTAGGTGATGCAGCGTGATCGGAAGCCGCAGTTGCGGCAGTCCGGTGCGCTCGCGGCCTCGGCCGCGGCGAACTCGGCCGCCATCCCTGTCCGCGCATCCGTGTGGAAGACCGAACCCACCGGCCGTCACTCGCTCGTCGCCGTCCGGACGGACACCCGCCGGCCCCGCCCGAGCGACGAGACCGCCTCGAACCACCATCGGTGTGAGACGACCCGCTCGGACCCGAGACGATTGAACCACTCGCGGCCGATCCCGAAAATCGGGGGCGCTCCCATCGGGAAGGGTCCGCTCCGTCGAAATCGTTAGGACGACATGCCGCGCTGCAACAAGCGGATTTCCGCCCCATTCACGCGCTCGGCGCGCCCTTGAGAACCAGCGGCAGGCCGGCGGCGACGAAGGTGACGCGGCCGGCGACCGCCGCGATACGGCGATTGAGCCGGCCCTGAAGATCGCGGAACCGGCGAGCGAGCCCGTTGTCGGGCACGATCCCCAGCCCGACCTCGTTGGTGACCAGCACCACGGGGCCGGCGAGAGCGCCGAGTGCCTCGACGAGCCTCTCGATCTCGGCCTCGACGTCGCATTCGGCGAACATCAGGTTGGACAGCCACAGCGTCAGGCAGTCGACCACCAGGATCCGCCCCGCAGCGGATTCGCGCGCCAACACCCCGACCAGATCGCGGGTCTCCTCGACCGTCGTCCATCGCCCGTCGCGTTCGGCCCGATGGGCGGCGATGCGGGCGGCCATCTCGTCGTCGTGAGCTTCGGCGGTGGCCACCATCACCGGCGCCAGACCGGACCTCTCCGCCCGCTCGAGCGCGAAGGCGGTCTTGCCGGACCGCGCCCCCCCGATCACGAGTTCGGCTAGCGACGGCGAGGAAGGCGACGGCATGGGACGGGAGACTCCGGCTGCGGGGCCGCCAGTGTCGCAGATTCGGTCTCCGCGGTCCCCGTCCGCGACGGCGGCGGCGCCGCACTCTCCACAGGTGCGGTTCTCCGAAACGGCGCGGTATTCCGCCGTCTTTCGTCCGTCGAAGAGTTTCGGCTCGGAGGAAAGTCGGCGAAGCGGCGTCGAACGGGCTTGGCAAGCCGGAGCGACCTTGCTATAGACCGCGCCGCAACGCGCCACGGCGCATTCCGCGATAGCTCAGTTGGTAGAGCGTTCGACTGTTAATCGAATGGTCGCAGGTTCGAGTCCTGCTCGCGGAGCCAGTTTCGCATCGAAGGGTCCGACGGTCACCGTCGGGCCCTTCGGTCGTTTCGGACCCCTTCTCCGCCGCTTTCCGGATGTCGGCAGATCTTCGCCGGTTGCCGTCTCCCCCGAACCCTCGCTACTCTCCGAACGGGCGCCGCTGGGGCGCCGGAACGGAGACGTCATGCGCGCACCTTCCCTCCTCGCCCCGCGGTCGATTCTTCTCGCCGGCGTCCTTGCCGCTCTGCCGCTGCCGGCGCTCGCCCAAGCGACGGCCGACGAGGCCGCCCGCCTCCAGGCGATCGGCGAGACCTATTTCGGCAAGCCGGCCGCCGGCGAACCGGGCGTCGTCACGGTGACGGTCGAAGGCGACCACTATCGCGCCGGTCTCGACATGGCGACGTTGGTCCGTCGCCTCATGGCGTCGGCGCCCGCCGACGTGGCGTCGAAGTTCACCTTCGACTGGCCGGCACCCTCGCTCGCCCTCGCCCCCCGCGGCGACGGCACTTGGCGCTTCTGGGATCACCGGATCCCCAAACTGACGCTCGACGCCGACGGCCAGCGCACCGAGCTGGTGACAGAGGGCATCGAATTCGAGACGATCACCGATCCGGCGACCGGCGTCACTCCGTCGATGAAGGGCCGCTTCGCCCGTGTCACCGCCACTTCGACGATCAAGAAGCCCGACGATCCGATGGCCGTGACCTCCGAGAGCGTCTCGGCCGACGTGACCGTCGACGGCTCGGCCCGGCCCGCCGCGACGCCCGGCGCGGTCGACGTCGTCGTCCACCAGACGGTCGGTTCGCTCCTTTATGCGATCGAGACCTCGGGCGGCGCGAACGACGGCATTCCGGACATGCGGGTGGCGCTGACCGGCGGCCGTCGCGACGACGTCATGGGGGTTCGCGGCCTGCGCTATCCGGCCCTGCTCGACCTCTGGGCCCATCTCGTCGCCCACCACGAGCGCGAGGACTTCACCACCGGTCAGGGCGCGCTGAAGGCCAAGATCGCCGCGGCCCTGCCGATCTTCGAACAGGCGACGCAGAAGATCGCCGCCACCGACTTCGCCCTCGAATCGCCCTTCGGCATCGCCAAGGCGGCCAAGGCGGCGCTCGACTTCGATCTCGCCGGCCTGACCCGCGACGGCCGCTTCACCCTGTCGATGGGCCTGTCCGGCTTCCAGGCCTATTCGCTGTTCATGCCCAAGTGGTCGCAGAAGCTGGTGCCGAGCGACATGACGCTGACCGGCCGCGTCTCCGGCTACGACGTCGCCACGCCGCTTTCCCATGTGCTCGAACACTCCGACTTCGCCGCCGAGAAGCCGATGAAGCCCGAGGACGAGGCGAAGGTCGCCGCCCTCTTCCTGCCGCGCGGCGTGGTGGAGATCGTCGTCGACGGCAATCGCCTCACCGGTCCGCTCTACGACCTCACCGTCGACGGCCGGATGACCGCCGGCCCCGACGGCGCCAAGGGGGCGGTGACGGTCAAGGCCAAGGGCCTCGACAAGGTCGCCGACCATCTCGCCAAGGCCGAGCGCGACGAACAGTCGAAGGCGCTGGCCGGCATGGTCGCGGTGGCGCGACAGTTCGCGGAGCGCAAGGGCGACGAACACGTCTGGCGCTTCGACTTCGACGGCAACCGCGTGGCGGTCAACGGCAAACCGCTGAAGTGACCGGCAGGCATCTGGACACCGCCTCGCCACGCCCCATGTGGCCCGCAGACGCTCCGACCGGATGGCCCGCATGACCGATCGCCCCGCCGCCACCGCTCTCCTCGTCGTCGCCCATGGCGACGGCGGCGCGGATCCGCGCGACGACACCGTCCGCACCCTCGCCGAGCGGCTGGCCAAGCGCCTCGACATGCCCGTCGACTGGGCGACGTTGAAGCGACCCGAGACCTTCGCAAGGGCGCGCGAACGCCTCGGCGCGGCGGCCGAGCGGCTGGTGGTCTATCCGCTGTTCATGGCCGCCGGCTTCTTCGTCCGGGTGAAACTGCCGAAACTCCTCGCCGAGGCCGGATTCGAGGACAGCCGGCTCCTGCCGGTCTTCGGCCTCGATGCCGCCCTCGTCGGCCTCGTCGAGCACCGGCTGCGCTCCATCGCCTCGATGCAGGGCGGAGGCGAGCCGAAGGATTTCCGCATCGCGCTGATCGCCCACGGCTCGGCCTCCGGCGACACCGGCTCGCGCCGCGCCGCGGAGGCGATCGCCGCCGATCTCGGCTACCGACTCGGCACGGCACTGCATCTCGGCTTCATCGAGGAGGCGCCGTTCTTTGGCGAGGTGATCGGCGCCGGCAGCCAGATCGTCGTCGGCCTCTTCGTCTCCGCCGGCACCCACGCCCTCGACGACGTCGCCGCCCTGGTGGCGGAGACCCCGGGCGTCCTCCACCACGTCGCCACCGTCGGCGACGACGCGGGCGTGGCGGAGATGGTGGTCGCGGCGCTGGAGGGACGCTGGAGCACGCCCACCTGAGAGCCCGACCGCCGACCGAGCGAACCGACTTCGGCCTTCCGATCGCCCGACGACGACGCCCCGGTCGTTCCCTTCTCCCCTTGCGGGAGAAGGTGGCCGAAGGCCGGATGAGGGGGCTGGGCCTCTCGGCGAGCACCGAAGTCGATCGCATGCGCCCGGTTGCCGCTGCGCGGCACCCCCCCATCCGCCGCTGCGGGGCACCTTCTCCCGCGAGGGGAGAAGGGGGTGCCACGTGGCATCTGCGTGGGAGACCTCTATCGCCGAACCGCGTTTCCGTCCCACCCCCGCCCTTGCAATCCGGCCCGTTCCGCCCCAATTGTCCGCGCCATGACCGACACCATGCCCATGCCCGCTGCGGCCGACGCCCGTGCGCCCAAGATCTCCTTCGTCAGCCTCGGCTGTCCGAAGAACCTCGTCGACAGCGAGCGCATCGTCACCCACCTGCGCTCCGAGGGCTACGAGCTGACCAAGACCCACGCCGGCGCCGACGTCGTGGTGGTCAACACCTGCGGCTTCCTCGACAGCGCCAAGGCCGAGAGCCTCGCGGCGATCGGCAAGGCCATGGCCGAGAACGGCAAGGTCATCGTCACCGGCTGCATGGGCACCGAGGCCGGCGAGATCGAGGCGCAGTACCCGAACCTGCTGGCGATCACCAAGCCCCAGGCCTACGACAGCGTCGTCGAGGCGGTGCATGCCGCGGTGCCGCCGGCCCACGACCCCTTCGTCGATCTGGTGCCGCCGCAGGGCATCCGCTTCACCCCGCGCCACTACGCCTATCTCAAGATCTCGGAAGGGTGCTCCAACCGCTGCACCTTCTGCATCATCCCACACCTGCGCGGCGATCTCGTCTCGCGCTCCGCCGCCGACGTGCTGCGCGAGGCGGAAAAGCTGGTGAAGGCGGGGGTCAAGGAACTCCTCGTCGTCTCGCAGGACACCTCCGCCTACGGCCAGGACCTGCGCTATGCCGCGAGCCCCTGGAAGGACCGCGAGGTCCGCGCCAAGTTCGTCGACATCGCCCGCGAACTCGGGCGATTGGGCGCCTGGGTCCGCCTCCACTACGTCTACCCCTACCCGCACGTCGACGAGGTGATGGCCCTGATGGCCGAGGGCAAGATCCTGCCCTATCTCGACATCCCGCTCCAGCACGCCGCGACCCCGGTCTTGAAGGCGATGAAACGGCCGGCGGCCCAGGAGAAGACGCTGGACCGCATCGCCGCCTGGCGCCGCGAGGTGCCCGATCTCGCGGTCCGCTCGAGCTTCATCGTCGGCTTCCCCGGCGAGACCGAGGCCGATTTCCAGACGCTGCTCGACTGGCTCTCCGAAGCGAAGCTCGATCGCGTCGGCGCCTTCCGTTACGAGGCGGTCAAGGGCGCGACCGCCAACGATCTCCCCGGCGCGGTGCCGGAGGAGGTCAAGCAGGAGCGCTGGAACCGGCTGATGGCGCATCAGCAGCCGATCGCCGCCCGCATCCAGAAGGCCCGTGTCGGCCGCCGGGTGCCGGTGATCGTCGACGAGGTCGGCCCGACGGTCGCCAAGGGCCGCACCAAGTGGGACGCCCCCGAGATCGACGGCACCGTCCACATCGCCTCGCACCGCCCGCTCAGGCCCGGCGAGATCGTCACCGTGAAGATCGAAGCGGCGGATGCCTACGACCTGAAGGGCTCGGCGGTGGGGTGAGGCGGAGGTGATCCGCCCGGGAGCCGCATCGGCGCCGAACGGCTCACCGCGCGTAGCTTCGCCCCGACACTTCCTTCAGGAACGCCAGCCCGGCCTTGGCGGTCGCGAGATCGATCGCGTGTCCCCCGCCGGGAATTCGGACGAGATCCACCCGCACCCCGGCCGCCGTCAGCGCCTCGCGGGTTCGCTCGGCCTCACCGATCGCGATCACCGTGTCGGCCGCGCCATGGACGACCCGCGCCGAGAGCCCGTCGAGACGACGGCCGAAGGGGGTCGCGAGCCGTGTCGCCATCGCCAGGAGTCCGGCGACGTCGCGACCGCGCCCGACCGCGTCGAGCGCCATCGAACCGCCCTGGGAGAACCCGGCGAGCACCGTGCGCGTCGCGCTCGTCCCGGCCCGGGCGATCTCGGCCTCGATCACCGCGTCGAAGACGTCACTCGCCGCGGCGATCCGCTCCGCCCGGGTCTGCGGTGTGACGCCCGCGACCGAATACCATTGCCGCCGCGCGGCGTCGCCGTCGTGGGAGAAGGGAGCGTCGGGGGCGACGACACTCACCCCGCCGAGCCGCTGCTCCCAGGCGCGGGCGATCGGGGCGACATCCGCTCCCCGCGAGCCGACCCCGTGCAGCAGGATCACCAGATCGACGTGCCGCTCCGTCGCGGTCATGCCCGCCGCACCCTCACGGCACCAGCACCATCGAGCCGGTGGTGGCGCGCGATTCGAGCGCCCGGTGGGCGTCCGCCACGTCCTGGAGCTTCCACACCTTCGAAAGCGGGATCTCCACCGCGCCGGAGGCGATCACCGCGAAGAGATCCGCCGCCATCGCCTCGAGATCCGCCCGCGGCCCGATGTGGGTGAAGAGCGTCTGACGCGTGGCGAAGAGCGAACCGCGCGAGGCCAGTTCCTGCAGCGAGAACGGCGGCACCGGCCCGGAAGCGTTGCCGAAGGAGCAGAACAGGCCGAAGGGCTTCAGGCAATCGAGCGACTTCGGGAACGTGTCCTTGCCGACCGAGTCGTAGACGACGTCGACGCCCTTGCCGTCGGTGAAATCCTTCACCGCCGCGACGAAATCGTCCTTTCGATAGTCGATGACGTGGTCGTAGCCGCGGGTCTTCGCCAGCGCCACCTTGTCCGGCCCGCCGGCGGTACCGATGACGGTGGCGCCGAGGTGTTTCGCCCATTGGCCGGCGATCTGGCCGACGCCGCCCGCCGCGGCGTGGAACAGGATCGTCGTCCCCGGCCCGACCTTGGTGGTGCGCTTCAGGAGATACTGCGCCGTCATGCCCTTGAGCATGGCCGCCGCGGCGATCTCGTCGGAGACCCCGGCGGGGATCTTCACCAGCCGATCGGCGACGACGTTGCGCTCTTCGGCATAGGAGCCGATCGAGGCGACATAGGCGACCCGGTCGCCGACCGCCACCTCGCTCACCCCCTCGCCCACCGCGACGACGACGCCGGCGCCCTCGTTGCCCGGCACGAAGGGCAGGCCGACGGGCGACGGATAGAGGCCGGAGCGGAAGTAGCAGTCGATGAAGTTGAGGCCGATCGCGGTGTGGCGCACCCGCGCCTCGCCGGCCTTCGGCGGGGGAAGCTCGAAGCTCTCGAAGCGCAAGACCTCGGGGCCGCCGGTTTCGTGAACGCGAATGCCGTGGACCATGTCGTCTCTCCCTCGGAATGGTCGCTCAGATCGACCGGATTTCGATTGCGTCGAATTCGCCGCCACACCTTCTGCCGTCGTCCCCGGCGAGCGAAGCGAGGGAAGGGGACCCAATAGCGCCTCGACTCGTCGATCCGCCGCTGGATCCCCTTCCCTCGCCTACGGCTCGCCGGGGATGACGGCCTCGGGTCGGCGTGCTTTCAGAACCGCCCCCAATCTTCTGGCTTCTCTCCGATTTCGTTACGCTTGCGCTTCGCCTTGCGGCTCTTGGCCAGGATGTTGAGCGCCTCGACGCCGGCCGAGAAGGCCATCGCCGCATAGATGTAGCCGCGCTCCAGATGGAAGCCGAGACCGTCGGCGACCAGCGCGATGCCGATGAGCAGCAGGAAGGCCAGCGCCAGCACCTTGGTGGTCGGGTGCTTGTGTATGAAGCTCGAGACCGGCCCCGAGGCGACGTACATGACGCCGACCGCGATGATCACCGCGGTGATCATCACCCAGACGTCCTGGGCGAGGCCGACGGCGGTGATGATCGAATCGAGCGAGAAGACGATGTCGATGACGATGATCTGTCCGACCACGGCCGCGAAGGCGTTCGAGGCGGCATGCGCCATCTCGCCCGGCGCGTCCTCTTCCACCTCTTCGTGGATGTGGTTGACCGCCTTGTAGATCAGGAAGCCGCCGCCGACGATCAGGATCATGTCCTTGATCGACAGCGGATGGCCGAACAGCACCGTCACCGGGTCCTTGAGCTGGACGATCCACGAGATGGCGAAGAGCAGGGCGATGCGGAAGCCGAGCGCGAGCGCCAAGCCGAGCTTGCGCGCCTTCTTCGCCTCCTCCCGCTGCAGATGGGCGGTCGCCACCGACAGGAACACGACGTTGTCGATGCCGAGCACGATCTCGAGCACAGTCAGCGTGACGAGGCTCGCCCACACGGCGGGATCGGAGAGGAGGGCGACGAGATCCATGATGGTCCTTCGGTCTTCGAGAAATCAGATCAGAAATGGAAGCGGGCGAGGAGTGCGGCACCGACCGGCGAGAAGGCGACGAGGGCGCCCCCCCACAGGAGCAGGACGACACCGACGAGGCGCGGCACGGCGAGCGAGGACGTGACCTTCTCCACCACCATCACCGCGCCGATCACCGCGATCCACACGACGTTCATCACGCCGACGGCGAACATCACCACCATCAGCGCCCAACAGCAGCCGAGGCAATCGAGCCCCTGCTCGACGCCCTGGCGGAAGACACCGGCGGTGCGCGACGTCCAATTGTCGGCGAAATAGGGCGCAGGGAAGCGGCAGCGGGTGAGGCAACCGAGTTTCAGCGGCGAGAACTGGTAGAGACCGGCGGCGATCAGCGTCGTCCCGGCGAGAACCTCGCTGACCGTCGTGCCGGCCGGCGTCAGCACCCGCACCTGGGTGAGGAGCCCCTGCGCCACCGTCGCCGCTCCGGCGAAGGCGATCCAGATCGCCAGATAGCCGGCGGCGAGCACCAGCGGCGAGACCGTCGCCTCGCCCGCGGCCCGCTTCTCCTCGGCCAAGCGTGCGTAGGAGGTCAGCACCGGCGCCGCGCTCGGCAGCATCATGGCGAAGACCATCGCCACCCACATGCCGAACACCGCGAGCCCGTCGGCGACGCTCCACGCTTCACCGGTCGGCCCGCACAGCACGGTGAGCGCCGCCCGCATCTCGGGCGTCAGTTCGGCGAAACCGTTGAGGCGATTGAAGACGCTCATGCCCGGGCCGAGCGTGGTCATGTCGGTGGTGGCGAGCATGCCGGCGATCATCGCCGCGAGCCACACCCAGCCGATGCCGGCACCGACCGCCACCGCGAGCCAGACGATCACCGTCGGGCGTCGCAACGACGCGATCACCGCGGGCCCCTCGGCCTGCGGCGTCCTCTCCCCCTCGGCTCGGCTCTCGCCGGTCGACCCCACGCGCGTCATCATTCCATCCGAAATGGTCCTTCGCCGCGTCGCTGACAAGACCCTTCGTCAACGTCGACGTCAGTCGGCGACATCCGGCGTGGTGAGCGACCAATGGGTCTGGGCGATGCGCCACCCGACCGGTCGCCGCCGGAAGACCTCCGAGCAGTTCCAGGCGACCGACTCGCCGCTCTCACCCCAGACACGGATGCGGAAGGTGAGGATCGCGATCTCGTCGATCTCGACCACTCGCGGCTCCAGGACCTCCCAGGCGACCGCCGAGATCGTGCCGCGCAGCGACTCGTAATAGGTGGTGAGAGCCGCGAGGCCGTCGATCCGATGCGCCAGGAACGGATCGAAATAGCCGACCTCCACGTCGGAGATATCGAGGAAGCCGGACGGATCGCCTCGGCACCAACGAGCGATCGCCGCCCGTTCGAGGCCGAGGACCTCGTGCTCGCTGATGGCTTCGGTGGAGCCCGTCGACATGGGCGTGCCCTCGCTGGGGGGAGAATACCGCCAGATGATCACATGAGCGCCGTCGAGGAAATGGCGGAATGCCGAATCCGGAAACAACCGGAGGGTTACGGTCGGCTCTCACGCCCGAGAGCCCCCGCGACATTGCCGGCCGCGCCCGCTATAGGTGAGGTTCCGGGGTCGCGAACGGCCGCTCCGACCCCATGTCGCAATCGATCTCGCCCCGCCCCGCCCACATCGGAGCCCGCCCATGTCCGACCTCCCCGCCCCGACGAGTTTCGACGTCGCCGTCGTCGGCGCCGGACCCGCGGGCCTCGCGGCGGCGTTCCTCCTCGCCCGGTGCGGCTTCACCACGGCGCTCGTCGCCCCGGCGACACGGCCCGACGACGTCCGCACCACGGCGCTGCTCGGCGGCTCGGTCACCTTCTTCCGCACCCTCGGCCTCTGGAACGAGATCGCCGCGGCCGGCGCCGACCTCGCCGTGATGCGCCTCGTCGACGACACCGGCCGGCTCTTCCGCGCCCCCGAGGCGACCTTCCGCGCCGCCGAGATCGGCCTCGACAGCTTCGGCGTCAACATCGTCAACTCGACCCTGACCCGCATCCTCGACGGCCACGTCGCCACCGCGAAGTCCCTCACCCGCATCGAGGCGGCGGTCGAGACGGCGGAGCTCACCGACGAGGCCGCCCGGCTGACGCTCTCCGACGGCCGTGTCGTCACCGCGAAGCTGGCGGTCGCCGCCGACGGCAAGAAGTCGCGGCTGCGCGAGGCCGCCGGCATCGAGACGACCGCTTGGGCCCATCCGCAGTCGGCTCTGGTGCTCAATCTCTCTCATCCGGTGCCGCACGGCTTCGTCTCCACCGAATTCCACGGTCCCCACGGCCCCTACGTGCTGGTGCCACTGCCGGGAAACCGCTCCTCGGTGGTGCTGATCGAGACGCCCGAGGAGGCCGAGCGGCTGAAGGGGCTCGACGACGCGGCCCTCGCCCTCGAACTCGAACGCCGCGCCCATTCGATCCTCGGCCGCTTCACCGTCGAACCCGGCCGCCAGGTCTGGCCGCTCGCCTCGATGATGGCGAAGAGCCACGGCGCGAAGCGCGTCGCGCTCGTCGGCGAGGCCGCCCATACCTTCCCGCCGATCGGCGCCCAGGGCCTGAACCTGTCGCTGCGCGACATCGCCTCCCTCGCCGAGATCGTCGTCGAGGCCGCCCGCGCCAAGGCCGACATCGGCGGCGAGGCGACCTTGCGCGCCTACGAGAGGTCCCGCCGCCTCGACGTCGAGACCCGCACCCGCGGCGTCGACATCGCCAATCGGGCGCTGCTCTCCGATCTTCTGCCCGTCCAGGCGATCCGCTCCGCCGGTTTCGCCCTCGCCAACGCCATCGGCCCGTTGCGCCGCCGAATGATGCGCGAAGGATTGACCCCCACCTGGTCGACGCCGCGTCTGATGCGCGGGCTCGACATCGCGGCGGTGTGAGCCGCCGACCCTGCCCGCGGAGGCACTCCGCATGACCGACCACCCACGCCCACCCGTCGCCACCACGTCGCCTTCCCTCCCCGGCCTCACCGAGGCGGAAGCCGCCCGCCGTCTCGCCCTCGGCGCCAACGAATTGCCGAGCCCGGGGGCCCGAGGCTTCCTCGACATCCTGCGGAACGTCCTCTCCGAGCCGATGTTCCTGATGCTGCTCGTCGCCGCTGCCCTCTATCTGGCGCTCGGCGATCCGCACGAAGGCGCGGCACTGGGTGTCTTCGCCTGCCTCACCGTCGGTCTGGTCATCCTCCAGGAGGTGCGCGGCGAACGCGCCCTGACCGCGCTGCGGGATCTCTCCGCCCCAACCGCCCGCGTCCGCCGCGACGGCCGCGATCGGGTGATCCCCGCCCGCGAGGTCGTCCCCGGCGATCTGCTGGTGGTCGAGGAGGGCGAACGTATCGCGGCCGATGCGGTGCTGCGCACGAATCATGCCCTGGTCGTCGACGAGTCGCTCCTGACCGGCGAGGGCGTCCCGGTCCGCAAGGTGGCCGAGCCCGCCGCCGCCTTCGCCGACGTCCGCCCCGGTGGCGACGACCGCCCGGAACTCTACGCCGCCACCTTGGCGGTCTCCGGACGCGGCCTCGCCGAGGTGGCCCGCACCGGCGCCGGCACCGTCGTCGGCGCCATCGGCGCCTCCCTCGCCTCGATCGACGAGACCGCCACCACTCTGCAAGGCGCCATCGCCGGGCTCGTCCGCGTCTTCGCGATCTTCGGGGCGCTCGCGTCCCTCGCCCTGGTGGTGCTGGTCCACATGACCGGCGGCTCTTGGATCGAGGGCATCCTCGCCGGTCTGGCGCTCGCCATGGCGATGCTGCCGGAAGAATTCCCGATGGCGCTGGCGATCTTCGTGGCGCTCGGCGCCGAACGCCTCGCCCGCATCCAGGTGCTCACCCGCCGCCCGGCGATCATCGAGACGCTGGGGGCGGCGACGGTGCTCGCCACCGACAAGACCGGCACGCTCACCGCCAACCGCATGGAACTGGCGGCGGTCGCCTGCGACGACGACGACGCCCGGCTCGACGACGCCGATGCTCCGCCGCTCTCCGCCGGCCTAGCCCGGGTCCTCGCCGTGGCCGCCCGCGCCAGCCGCGCCGACGGCTTCGATCCCATCGATCGCGCGCTGGTCACGGCTGCCGACGCCCGCCTCGACGGTCCGGTCCACCCGGCCGATCACGGCCTCGAGGCCGATTATGCCGTCGCTCCGGGCCTCCTCGCCATGACCCGGCTGTGGCGTGGATCCGACGGCTCGAGCCTCGTCGCCACCAAGGGCGCGCCGGAAGCCGTCGCCCGTCTCTGCGGCCTCGGCGAGAGCGAAACCGCCGCCCTCCTCGCCCGGGTCGAACGCCTCGCCGCCTCCGGCCTGCGCGTTCTCGCCGTCGCCGAGGGGCGGTGGGACGCGAGCCCCGCCCCCGCCCACCAGACCTCCTTCGCCCTCGATCTCGTCGGCCTCGTCGGCTTCGCCGATCCGCTGCGCCCGACGGTTCCCGCGGCGATCGCGGAGGCCCACCGCGCCGGCATCCGCGTCGTCATGATCACCGGCGACCACCCCGAGACCGCTCGCGCCATCGCGACCCGCGCCGGCATCGGTCGCGGCATCGATCGACCGGTCGGCATAGCCGAGGGCCCCGTCGCCGTGCTGACCGGCCCGGAGATCGCCGCGATGGACGACGCGGCCTTGGCCGCCGCCGCCCGCTCGATCGACGTCTATGCCCGCGTCATGCCCTCGGAGAAGCTCAGGCTGGTCCGCGCGCTCCAAGCCGCCGGCGAAGTCGTCGCCATGACCGGCGACGGCGTCAACGACGCCCCGGCGCTGGAAGCGGCTCACTGCGGCATCGCCATCGGCCCGCGCGCCACCGACGTCGCCAAGGAGGCGGCCGACATCGTCCTGCTCGACGAGGACTTCGGCCACATCGTCGCCGGTGTCCGTCTGGGACGGCGCATCTTCGACAATCTGCGCAAGGTGATGATCTACATCGCCGCCATCCACGTGCCGATCGCCGGCCTCGCCCTGCTGCCGGTCATCTTCGGCGCCCCGCCGGTGATGCTGCCGCTGCACGTCGTGCTGACCGAGATGGTGATCGACCCGATCTGCTCGCTCGCCTTCGAGAACGAGGGCGAGGAGCCGGGGATCATGACCCGACCGCCCCGCGCCCTCGACGAGCCCTTCGTCGGCTTGCGCCAACTGCTGTGGGGCCTGGCCCAGGGCGTCGGCGTGCTCCTCGCCTGCCTCGGCGTCCATGCCTGGACGCTGCGCTCCGGCCTCGGTGCCGATACGGCGCGAACCCTGGTCTTCGTCGCGCTGACCACCGGCAATCTGGCCCTCGTCCAGGTCAACGCCACCGCCGGCCTGACCCTGGTCCGCCTCTTCCGCCGCGGCAGCCTCGTCTCCTGGGCGATCACCGCCGCCGCGGCGACGGCCTTGGCGACCGTCATCGTGGTCCCCTACCTGCGCGATCTCTTCCGCTTCGCCCTGCCCGATCCGGCCTCGTTCGCCATCGCGGTGGCCGCGGGCCTGGCGGCGCCGCTGGCGTTCGATTTCCTGAAGCCGCTGATGAGGCGACGGGCGGCGTGAGGCTTCGGCCTCACCCCTCCGGCGCCGGCACCACCCCGGGTTCGCCGCGGAACTGCGGGGCGATCGGCACGATGCAGGCCGGCAGCACCGCGCCCGACGGCGTCGCCACCGAATGGGCGAAGAGCCCGCGCGCCACGAAATGCGGATCGGCCAGCGCCTCGGCCATGCTCAGCACCGGGGTCACGCAGAATTCGGTGCCGGCGAGCGCTGCCGTCCATTCCGCATGGGTCCGCGCCGCAACCCGCTCGGCCACCGCCGCGCGCGTCGCCGCCGGTGTGGCGTGGTCGTCGCGCAGCTCCGCCGGCAGCGCGATGACGTCGCAGAAGGCGAGCCAGAACTTGTCCTCGAGCGCTCCGACGGCGAGCAGCCGCTCGTCCTTGGTGCCGTAGAGCGAATAGCGCGGCAGCGACCCGACGAAGATCGGCTCGCCGGGATCCGGGAACCGCCCGGTCGCCGCCCCCTCTGCCTGGGAGAAGAAGCCGAAGGTGAACATCGCATCGGTCATGGCGATGTCGATGCGGCTGCCCCGCCCGGTCTTGTCGCGCCCGATCAGCGCGAGCAGGATGTTGATCACCGCCGGGAAAGTGCCGCCGGCGATGTCGGCGGTCAGCGTCCCGGGCATCTGCGGATCGGTCTTCGACATCCGGCCGATCGCCAGCGCGCCCGTCGTCGCCTGATAGTTGAGGTCGTGGCCGGGCGCCGCGGCGCGCGGGCCGGTGGCGCCGTAACCCGAGATCGAGCAGTAGACCAGCCGCGGATTGACAGCCTGCAGCGCCTCCGGCCCGAAGCCCAATCGCTCCATCACGCCCGGACGGAACTGCTCGATCACCACGTCGGCCGTCTCGATCAACGGGCGGAGCCGCTCGAAGGCGTCCTTCGTCTTGAGGTCGACGGTGACGATCTCCTTGCCACGGTTGAGCAGCGCGTAATAGGCCGACATCGCCGCCTTCCCTTCGCCGACGATCGGTCCGTGGAGGCGCATGTCCTCGCCGCCCGGCCGCTCGATCTTGATCACCCGCGCTCCGGCTTCGGCCAGCATCAGGGCGGCGAGCGGTCCGGGCAACAGGGTCGAGAAGTCGAGCACGGTCAGCCCGCTGAGCGGGCGCGGATCGGCGGCGAATGCGGTCATGGTGTTTCCTCGGGACGGTCGTTCGTTGGTGGCGGCGGCTGCCGCGGCAACGAGACTAGACCGGCCGACGCGAGGTTGTGAACTGCCGGAACGGCGCCCTCGTCGGGCGTTCGCTCAGCGTACGAGCGGCAGCAGGTCGTGGGTGACCAGCCAGAGGAACCCGGTGACGGTGGCGACCGAGACCAGCGTCCCCACCAGCACGATGGTCGAGGCCTGCGACACGTGCGAGTGATACTGCTGGGCGATGACGTAGACGTTCAGCGCCGGCGGCAGGCAGGCCATCAAGAGCGCCGTCATCAGCCACACTCGGTCGAAGCCGCCGATCCACGACAGCAGCGCGAACACCAGCACCGGGTGGACGATCAGCTTGATGAACAGCACCACCGGGATCTCGAGGGTGATCTTCTCCACCGGCCTCAGCCCCACCGTCACCCCCATGGCGAAGAGCGCGCAAGGGGCGGCCGCCTGCATCAGCGAGGTCAGCATCTTGTCGACGATGACCGGCGGCCGAACCTGCAACGCCGCAGCCAGCACCCCGACGATGGTCGCCAGGATGAACGGGTGGAGGAAGATCCGTTTGAGGATGATCAGCACCGTCGACCAGGCGCTCTGCCGCTCACCGGAAAGCGCCATCAGGAGCGGCGCGAGCGTGAAGAGCAGGGCGTTGTCGAAGCAGAACACCAGCGCGGTGGGCACCGTCGCCTCAGGCCCGAGCGCGGCGAGCGTCAGCCCCGGCCCCATGTAGCCGATGTTCGAATAGGCCCCGGCCACCGCGACGATGGTGGCGGCGCGCAGGTCCCCCTTGTTGAACAGGATGCCGGCGAAGAGCGACACGGCGAAGACGGCATAGGTCGAGAACGTCGTGCCGACGACGAAGGACCAATTCGTCAGTTGCTCGATCGGCGTCTTCGACAGCAGTTGGAAGAACAACGCCGGCAACGACACGTAGACGATGAAGAAGTTGAGCCAAGCGAGCCCCTCCGCCGGCAGGCGCCGCCATTTGCCCGCCGCCCAACCGATGAAGATCAGCCCGAAGAAGGGCAGCGCGAGGGAGAGGACCTGTTGCATGAGATGCGTTTCGCGCCTTGAGCCGGGGACGGTTCCGTCCCGCCCGACCGGTCGGCGGCGAATCCACGCCGTCGTGCCCCAATCGATTGAAGACGCGGAAATCTACGGCCGCCGCCCCCACCCCCGTCAACCGCCTCGCGACGCAGCCGTCCCATGCGGGAGAAGAGAGGGAGCCCCCTTCCCCCCGCGACCCTGCGCCACACCCCCGGCGCCTCAGACTTTCCGCGACTTGCGCTCGCTCGCGCTGCGGCTTAGATCGTTTCAACCGTTTCGCAATGCAGCAAAGACGGGCGGTTCCGTGCGCCCGTTCCCCGGAGGCCCTCATGACCGTCAAGACCCCCAAGGCGTTCTTCAAGCCGCTCGCCATCGGCGCGCCCGAACCCTTCCGCGAACTCCCGGTGACGCTCGAGCGCATGATCCACTTCGTGCCGCCGCACATGGAGAAGGTCCGCGCCAAGGTGCCGGAGCTCGCCGCCAAGGTCGACGTCGTCCTCGGCAACCTCGAGGACGCCATCCCCGCGGACCAGAAGCTCGCCGCCCGTCGGGGCTTCATCGAGATGGGCAAGGCCACCGACTTCGCCGCCCTCGGCACCGGCCTGTGGACCCGCATCAACTGCCTGAACTCGCCCTGGGTGCTCGACGACGTCACCGAGATCGTCGCCGAACTCGGCGACAAGCTCGACGTCATCATGCTGCCCAAGGTCGAGGGCCCCTGGGACATCCACTACCTCGACCAGCTCCTCGCCCAGCTCGAGGCCAAGCACGGGGTGAAGAAGCCGATCCTCATCCACGCCATTCTCGAAACGGCGGAAGGCGTCAAGAACGTCGAGGCGATCGCCACCGCGAGCCCGCGCATGCACGGCATGAGCCTCGGCCCGGCCGATCTCGCCGCCTCGCGCGGCATGAAGACCACCCGCGTCGGCGGCGGCCATCCCGAGTATCAGGTGCTCGAGGACGCGAACGGCGACGCCCCGCGCACCCGCTTCCAGCAGGACCTCTGGCACTACACCGTCGCCAAGATGGTCGACGCCTGCCAGTCGGCCGGCATCAAGGCCTTCTACGGCCCGTTCGGCGACTTCGCCGACCTCGCCGCCTGCGAGGCGCAGTTCCGCAACGCCTTCCTGATGGGCTGCCTCGGCGCCTGGTCGCTGCACCCGACCCAGATCGACATCGCCAAGCGCGTCTTCTCGCCCGATCCGAACGAGGTCGCCTTCGCCAAGAAGATCCTCGACGCCATGCCGGACGGCACCGGCGCGGTGATGATCGACGGCAAGATGCAGGACGACGCCACCTGGAAGCAGGCCAAGGTGATCTTCGACCTCGCCAAGCTGGTCGCCTCCAAGGACCCGGAACTGGCGGCCGTCTACGGCCTGTGAGCGGCGCCGGCCGACCGGCCCGGCTTCGCGCGTGCAACATGCGACACGACGGGCGGGACCTCCTCGGGGAGGTTCCGCCCGTCGCATTTCGAGCCCGAAACCACCGATTCGCCGCTCCGTAGGCTCATATCCGGCGAAATTCGTGTCCTTTGCGACATTCCTGTTGCACTGCGGTCTTGACTCGCGCGTCGACCTCGTGGCCTGTGGAAGGTCGGTTCCCCGTCCGGTCGCGGCCTCACCGTCGCGACGACTGCGGACGGCGCGTTCGGGAGCAAGGCGTGACGGTCGACGGCAAGGTACGGATCGCGAAGTTCGGCATCGGTCGGGTGGTCCGCCACCGCGTCTATCCGTTCCGCGGCGTGGTCTTCGACGTCGATCCGGTCTTCTCCAACACCGAGGAGTGGTGGGAAGCGATCCCCGAGGAGGTCCGCCCCTCGAAGGACCAACCGTTCTACCACCTCTATGCCGAGAACGCCGAGAACGAGTACGTCGCCTACGTCTCGGAACAGAACCTCGTCGCCGACGACACCGGCCTGCCGCTGCGCCATCCCCAGATCGACGAAACCTTCGTCCAGCGCGAAGACGGCAGCCTCGAGGCGCGCCATCTCGCGGTGAACTGAGCCCTTCGGCTCGTCACCCGATCGCCTTCAGCGCCATCACCGCCGCCGAGGCGCGGTTCTCCACGCCGAGTTTGGCGTAGACCTGCTCGAGGTGCTTGTTCACCGTGCGGGGGGAAAGCCCCAGGATGTCGCCGATGTCGCGGTTCGACTTGCCGCGGGCGATCCACAGCAGCACCTCCGCCTCGCGGCCGGTGAGCGAAAAACGCTTGCGCAGCGCCGCTTCTTCACCGCCGACCTCGTCGCTGGTCAGCCGGAACAACAGCTCGTCCTCGCCGGTGCGTCCGAGATGAGCGAGCGTCACCCGGCGGTCCGCGACCATCGGCAGGACGATCACCCCCTCCCCTTCGCCCGCCGCCCGCCGCGCGATCTCGACGCGCACCGCTTCGGGCAGCGCCACGACGCCGCCCTCGCTCGGCACCACTTCGGCCAGGAGCCGGGCCGCCTGCGGCGTCGCCCAGGCGACGGCGCCGGTGGCATCGGTGGCGAGCAGGAAGCGTCCGGCGGTGTCCAGTGCCATGCGGGCCGAGCGCTCGCGTCGGGCATTGGCGAGGTGGACGCGGATGCGGGCGGTGAGTTCGTCGAAGACGATCGGCTTGGTCACGTAGTCGACGCCGCCGGCGGCGAGGCCCTCGACGATGTGCTCGGTCTCGGTGAGGCCGGTCATGAACAGGATCGGCACGTCGGCGGTGGCGGCGAGACGCTTCAGCCGCCGACAAGTCTCGAACCCGTCCATGCCGGGCATCACCGCGTCCATCAGCACGACGTCGGGGGTGATCCGCTCGACGATCGCCAGCGCCTGTTCGCCGCCGGTCGCCACCAGCACCATGGCGCCCCCGGCCTCCAGCGTCTCGGTGAGGAAGCCGAGCGTGTCGGGGTTGTCGTCGACGACGAGTATGATGTCGCGGCTCGAGGACGTCTCACCCATCGACGAAGGCCTCCAGTATCGCCGTCACCCTGCTCATGTCGTAGTCGGCGAGCGCCCGGCGCAGCTCGACGAGGCGGGGATGCAGCGGCACGCCGCCCACCCCCAACCGCGCCTCGACGGCGGCGAGCTTCTGCTCGATGCCGCGAACATAGCCGATCCGGGCCAATTGCAGCATCTCTTCGACTTCGCCTCGTTCCGGCCCCGCCGCCTCGGCGTCGGGCGTCTCCGACTTCTCGGGGGACGGCGGCTCTTCGAGCCAGTCGAGGCCGAGCTGGGCCTGGAGGATGTCGAAGAGCCGGCGCAGGTCGAAGGGCTTCGCCAGCGCGTCGTCGTGGGCGGCCTCCTCGCCCGTGGGCGGGGCGGTTTCGCCGACGTTGGCGGAGAGGATGACGATCTTGGCGGTGTCGAAGCCGGAGGCGCGAAGCGTGCGGGCGAGTTCCCAGCCGTCCATGCCCGGCATCGAGATGTCCAAGAGGAAGAGATCGGGCCGGATCTCGGCGGCGAGCCGCAGGCACGACGGCCCGTCCTCGGCCTCGAGCACGGCGAAGCCGAGCGGCTCCAGGACCTCGCGGACGAGATCGCGGTGTTCGGCGTGGTCGTCGACCACCATGACGGTGCGGCGCGCCCCCCGGTAGCCCCACATCGGCAGCGGCGCCACCGCCGCCGCCTGCGGATGGGCCGGTACGCCGAGATGCATGCGCACGCGGAAGCGGCTGCCCTCGCCGACGACGCTGTCGACCCGGATGTCGCCGCCCATCAGCGTCGCCAGCATCTTGGAGATGGTGAGGCCGAGGCCGAGGCCCGGGGCGCCCTTGGCGGCCGATCCGCGCTCGAACGGCTCGAAGATGCGGGCGAGTTCGCCTTCGGAGATGCCGCGCCCGGTGTCGGTGACGGTGAAGGTGGCGATTTCGTGCCGCATCCCCATGTCGAGGGTGACAGAGCCGCGGTCGGTGAACTTGATGGCGTTGGAGATCAGGTTGACCAGCACCTGCCGCAGCCGCTTCTCGTCGGTCGCCACCACCTCGGGCAGCTTGTGCGGCCGGGTGAAGCGGAAGACCAGTCCCTTGGCCTCGGCCTGGAAGCGGAACATCTCGACCAATTGGTCGAGGAAGTCGGTCAGCCTGATCTCGTTGCGGGCGAGTTCGAGCCGGCCGGCCTCGATCTTGGAGATGTCGAGGAGGCCGTCGATCAGGCCGGAGAGATGCTCGGCGGAGCGACGGATGACGCGGACCGAATTGGCGCGCGTCGGCGTCAGGCCGGTGTCGCGCTCCAGCACCTGGGCGTAGCCGAGCACGGCGTTGAGCGGGGTGCGCAATTCGTGGGAGAGGCCGACGAGATAGCGGCTCTTGGCGAAATTGGCGGCTTCGGCGGCTTCCTTGGCCTTCTGCAGTTCGGCGTCGGTGCGCTCGTGAGCGGCGATCTCCTCGAGCAAGAGGCCGGTCTGGCGGGCGGATTCCTCCTGCGCCACCCGTCGGCTCTCGTGCGCCAGCACGAAGAACCACGCCACCACCCCGGCGACGATGAGGAGCACGAAGAAGGCGGCCCAGAGCGCCCGCGTCAGAGCCGCCTCGACCTCGGCCGTCCCGACCGCCGACTGGAAGTGGATGACCAGCAGGACGAGGCCGATCGCCGCGGTGATCAGGGTGAGGATGGCGACGTATTCGACCAGACGCGGCCCGACCAGCCGGCCGAGCCGCTCGGGCAGCAGCCGCTCGATGGCGCCGCGCACCTGCGCCGACATACGGCCCTCGGGCTTGCACAGGTCGCGGCAGCGGGCGTCGAGCGAGCAGCACAGCGAGCAGATCGGCGCGTCATAGGCCGGGCAATGGGCGGTGTCCTCGGGTTCGAATTCGTGCTCGCACACCGAACAGCGGATGGCGGCGAGCGCGTGCCATTCGGCCTTGGGGCGGCGGGCGAGATACCAGCGTCCGCCGGTCGCCCAGGCGATCAGCGGTGCGGCGACGAGGGCGACGGCGAGCGCCACGAAGGGGGCGAAGGCGCGGGCGATCTCGCCGAATTGGCCGGTGGCGGCGATCAGCGCCAGGACGGTGGCGATCACCATCGAGCCGACGCCGACGGGATTGATGTCGTAGAGATGCGCCCGCATGAACTCGATGCCGGGCGGCGCCAGACCGAGCGGCTTGTTGATGGCGAGATCGGCGGTGATGGCGCCGAGCCAGGCCACCGCGACGATGGCGAAGAGCCCCAGCGTCTTCTCCAACGCCTCGTAGATGCCGAGCTCCATCAACAGGAGCGCGATGGCGACGTTGAAGATCAGCCACACCACCCGGCCGGGATGGGAATGGGTCAGCCGCGAGAAGAAGTTCGACCACGCCAGCGAGCCGGCATAGGCGTTCATCACGTTGATCTTGAGCTGCGACACCACGACGAAGGCGGCGGTCAGGACCGTCGCCGCCTCCTTCGACGGGATCATGTATTGGAATGCCACCTGATACATGTAGGCCGGTTCGCCGGCGTGCGGAGCCGAGACGCCCCAGCGCAGGGCGATCACCGCGAGAAGTGACCCGGCGAAGAGCTTGGGCAGGCCGAGGACGATCCACCCGGCGCCGGCGAAGAAGACGCCGAGCCGATGAGCGGCGCGGGCCAGCCGCGCCCCGACCCCCTCGCCGCCGATGCCGAGCGCCACCTTCGCCGGCAGGAAGCGCAGGAAGTCGACCTGCTCGCCGATCTGCGGCATGAGCGCCAGGATCACCGACGAGGCGAGGCCGAAGCGGACGAGGTCGAACTCCTCCCACCACGTGCCGGCCGAGCCGCCGCGATCGAGCCCGCCGTACTGCCACCACGCGGCGAATTGCGACGGGTCCTTCCAAGCGATGAAGGCGAAGGGCAGGATGTTGAGGACGATCCAGAACGGCTGCGTCCACAGCTGGAAGCGCGAGATCGCGGTGATGCCGTAGACCACCAGCGGGATCACCGCCAGCGCCGACAATATGTATGACGCCCACAATGGGATGCCGAAGGCTAGCTCCAGCGCCGACGACATGATCGAGGCTTCGATGGCGAAGAGGATGAAGGTGAAGCTGGCATAGACCAGCGAGGTCACCGTCGAGCCGATGTAGCCGAAGCCGGCGCCGCGGGTGAGAAGGTCGATGTCGACGCCCCAGCGGGCGGCGTAACGGGCGATCGGCAGGCCGGTGACCAGCAGGATCACCGAGACCAGGACGATGGCGGCGGCGGCGTTGACGAAGCCGTGGGCGAGCGTGATGGCGCCGCCGATCGCCTCCAGCGCCAGGAACGAGATCGCCCCGATGGCGGTCTGAGCGACGCGCGGCGCCGCCCATCGCCGCGCACTCTTGGCGGTGAAGCGCAGGGCATAGTCCTCGAGCGTCTGATTGGCGACCCAGCGATTGTACTCGCGCCGGACCGGGAGAATGCGCTGACGACCTGCCACGACGGGACCGCTCCTCGATTGCCCGCGCGGACGAGCAAGATCCGTGCAAGGGCGACGACGCGCCGCCGTCCCGCCTCGCCCGCCCCTCCCCGCGCCACTCTGCCAAATCTCGCGGCACCTCTTTGCCCACCCCTCGAGCACGCGCATGGAACGAGCAGAACCTACGTCAGACGACGTATATGGCGCGGCGCAACATGGCTCCAACCTCCGGGCCAACGAGCACGAAGACCGGGCTCGTGGATCGAGTTCAACGCTCTGGGGGAGTGTGAAAATGTCGAAGACCCATCACGATGCCATGACCCGCCGCGCCTTCGGCGCCCTGGTCGGCGCCGCCATCGCGTCCGGCGCCTTCGCGGCCGGCGCCCGCGCCGAAGACACCATCAAGGTCGGCATCCTGCATTCGCTCTCCGGCACCATGGCCATCTCCGAGACGACGCTGAAGGACACGATGCTGTTCCTCATCGACGAGCAGAACAAGAAGGGCGGCGTCCTCGGCAAGAAGCTCGAGGCGGTGGTCGTCGACCCGGCCTCCAACTGGCCGCTGTTCGCCGAGAAGGCCCGCGAGCTGATCACCAAGGACAAGGTCTCGGCCGTGTTCGGCTGCTGGACCTCGGTGTCGCGCAAGTCGGTGCTGCCGGTGTTCAAGGAGCTGAACAACATCCTCTTCTACCCCGTTCAGTACGAGGGTGAAGAGTCCGAGCGCAACGTCTTCTACACCGGCGCCGCGCCGAACCAGCAGGCGATCCCGGCCGTCGACTACCTGATGTCGAAGGACGGCGGCGAAGTGAAGCGTTGGGTGCTCGCCGGCACCGACTACGTCTATCCGCGCACCACCAACAAGATCCTCGAGGCCTACCTCATCTCCAAGGGTGTGGCCAAGGAAGACATCATGATCAACTACACGCCGTTCGGTCACTCCGACTGGCAGACGATCGTCTCCGACATCAAGAAGTTCGGCTCGGCCGGCAAGAAGACCGCCGTCGTGTCGACCATCAACGGCGACGCCAACGTGCCGTTCTACAAGGAGCTGGGCAACCAGGGCATCAAGGCCACCGACATCCCGGTCGTCGCCTTCTCGGTCGGTGAAGAGGAACTCGCCGGCATCGACACCAAGCCGCTGCTCGGCCACCTCGCCGCGTGGAACTACTTCCAGTCGGTCAAGGACCCGGCGAACGACGCCTTCATCGCCAAGTGGAAGGAATTCACCAAGAACCCGAAGCGCGTCACCAACGACCCGATGGAAGCCCACGTCATCGGCTTCAACATGTGGGTCAAGGCGGTCGAGAAGGCCGGCACCGTCGATCCGGACAAGGTCATCGACGCGCTCCCGGGCATCGAGGCTCCGAACCTGACCGGCGGCATCTCCAAGATGCTCCCGAACCACCACATCACCAAGCCGGTGCTCATCGGCGAGATCAAGGCCGACGGCCAGTTCGACGTGGTGTGGAAGACCAAGGACCTCGTCCCCGGCGACGCCTGGACCGACTTCCTCCCCGGCTCGAAGGACCTCGAGGCCGACTGGGTGTCGCTCAAGTGCGGCAACTACAACACCGTCACCAAGAAGTGCGGCTGATCGGGTCCGGCGAACCGGGGGCCTCCTCCGGTCCGCTTCCCTCACGCCCACGAACGTGATGCGAGAAACCGAGCCGGGCGAACGCCCGGCTCCCCTTCTCCCCTCGCGGGAGAAGGTGCCCCGAAGGGGCGGATGAGGGGGCGCCGCGAAGCGGCTCCCCGCCACCGCCCCGCAAGGGTCGATGCGCCTCCGGCGCACCCCCTCATCCGGCCTTCGGCCACCTTCTCCCGCGAGGGGAGAAGGGCGACCGCGTCCCGCGGTCGTGGACCACCTCGAAACGGGACACGAGACGCATG
>ERZ1645187.1058-NODE-1058-length-26016-cov-8.016910_pt1 | contig 26016 bp, 25 predicted proteins | sample MGYA00575352_ERZ1645187 | MGnify/ENA primary metagenome ERZ1645187 (study PRJEB40837, sample SAMN11349314) | freshwater sediment metagenome | isolation source: river sediment | host: Sediment | place: India: Wazaribad , New Delhi | collected 2017-02-21 ...
TGGGCGCGCGCGTGCCGATCATCCTCACCAGCCGGGCCGACAGCCTGCGCACCCGCCTCGCCTCCTGCGCGGTCGCGGTGCTGATGGCGCGCGCCGCCACCAAGGCCGCGCCCGGCCTGCCGGGGACGGCGAGCGCATGAAAGCCGTCGTCGCGATCAACTCCGGTTCGTCCAGCATCAAGTTCTCGCTGTTCACGCTCGATGGCCGGGACGGGCTGACGCTCTCGGCAGGCGGCAAGATCGAGAAGATCGGCATCGCGCCCAGCCTGCGGGCCCGCTCCGCGACGGGGGAAACGCTCATCGAGCGGGACTGGCCGGACGGCGCCGCGCTCAGCCATGCCGACCTGCTTATGGACCTCTTCGCCTGGGCAGGAGACCATCCGCTGGAAGGGCGGGACGTGATCGCCATCGGCCATCGCGTGGTGCATGGCGGCCTGGACTTCGTCACGCCCCGCCTGGTCGATGCCGACCTGCTGGACAGGCTGGAAACGCTGTGCCCCCTCGCCCCGCTGCATCAGCCGCACAACCTCGCGGCGATCCGCGCGATCGCGAAGCTGAAACCCGACCTGCCGCAGGTCGCCTGCTTCGATACGGCCTTCCACCACGACAAGCCGGACGTCGCCTCGCGCCTGGCCATCCCGCGCAAGTTCCACGATCAGGGCATCCGCCGCTACGGCTTTCACGGCCTGTCCTATGAATATGTCGCAATGCGTCTCGCGGAGATCGACCCGGCGCTGGCCGCGGGCCGCGTGGTCGCGGCGCACCTGGGCAACGGGGCCAGCCTCTGCGCCATGCGGGACTGCAGGAGCGTCGATACGACCATGGGCTTCACTGCGCTCGACGGCCTGGTGATGGGCACGCGCTGCGGCACTATCGATCCCGGCGTGATCCTGCACTTTCAGCTCCGCATGGGCATGAGCGCGGCCGATGTGGAGGACATGCTTTACCGGCAGTCCGGCCTGCTCGGCGTGTCCGGCCTGTCGAGCGACATGCGGGCGCTCGCGGCCAGCGATGCGCCGGAAGCGGAAGAGGCGATGGCGCTGTTCGCCTGGCGCGCCGCGCGCGAGACGGCCGCGCTCGCCTCGTCGATGGGCGGGCTGGACGGCATCGTCTTCACCGCCGGGATCGGAGAGAACGACGCCGCGATGCGCCAGCGTATCTGCGCACGCCTCGCATGGCTGGGCGTGGAACTCGACGAACAGGCGAACGCTGCCGGCGCCCCGCTTGTCAGCACGCCCGGCAGCCATGTCGCGGTGCGCGTCATTCCCACCGACGAGGAACGGATGATCGCGCTCCACACCTTGCATGTGCTGGGGGAGAATCCATCATGAGGCGCGCGATAAGCCTTGCCGCCATCGCGCTTGCCACCCCTGCCGCGGCTCATGCCGCATCGCCCGTCGAAATCCTGATCAGCGATGCCGGGCAGGAGGACGAAACCGGCGCTGTCCTAGTCGATCTGCGCCTGCTCAATGACAGCGGCGATCCGCAGGGCATGGCCCTTCCGGACCGCATCGAAGCGCAGGTGGAGCAGAGCGGCGTCTCTCGCACCGTCTGGCTGGAGCGCATGGCGACGACGCCTCCAAACCCGATCATTCCACCTGGCGGTTTCACGCGCGCGACCTACCGGCTTGCGCGGAGGACCAATCTGTCGCTGGAAGGCGCCGCGATCTCCGTTCCCGCATGGGGCACGCGGCAGATCACGCTGGCATTGCGGCCCGCGGACCGAGGGGCGCAAATAGCCACGAACACCTCCGCGCAATCCGGGCCTCCCAACGCGCCGGGGTTGGAAAACAAGGCTGTGCCGCCTCCCTCGGACCGGTCGGCGGGCAACGCCTTTTTCGCCAACCTGTCGGCCTATGAACCGATCTATGCTGTCTATGGTCCGGGCACCGACAGCGCCGCACGCATCCAGATCAGCTTCAAATATCAGATTTTCGGAACGAGACGCGCCCAGGGCTTGCCACTTTCCTGGCGCGACGGACTGCATTTTGCCTATACCCAGCGCATGTTCTGGGATCTTGGCGCGGATTCCTCGCCGTTTCGTAACATCGACTATCAGCCGGAACTCTTCTACCTGACCCCTTCAGCTACGTTGACACGCGGCATCTCGCTGAGCGCACAGGGCGGCTTTCGCCATGAATCCAACGGTCGCTCCGGTCTCGATTCCCGCAGCCTCAACACGCTCTATGTGGCGCCGATGGCCGCCTTCCCACTGGGCGGCGGCTATCGCCTGTCGGTAGCTCCGCGCTTCTCCCTCCTTGTCGGCGACAAATCCGACAATCCCGATATCCGCCGCTACAGGGGCAATAGCTCGCTCTTCCTGGAAGTCGGGAAAGATGACGGCCTACGCCTTACGACATCCACGCGGTTCAGCGTCTCCAGCGGCAAAGGCGCACTCGCCGCCGATTTTTCCTATCCGCTCTCGCGGCTATTGGGCGGGGGACCCGACTTCTATCTCTTCGGCCAGAGCTTCATCGGCTATGGCGAGAATCTGCTCGACTATGATCGCCATACGACCCGTTTTCGTCTGGGCGTGGCACTGGTGCGTTGAAACCCGCCTTCATGCACATCACGCACTTGAGCGACGCCTCCTGCGACATCAGCGCTTCCTGCTCGACTTGAGGTTGCACTCTGGCAATAGTCGACACGCTCACAGCAAAAGTTCCGAGTCACCAAGAAGGAGCCCTTCACATGCCGTCACAATCGAGGCGCTATTCCAGCCCCTATGGTATGGCCGACCCGGCATTGGAGACCAGTTGGGGCTGGGTCCTGGCTTATGGGCTGCTCGTGATCCTGATCGGCGTTTTTGCGCTCCTCAACCCAATCGCGACGGGCTTCGCGACAGGTGTTTTCCTTGCCGTGGCGCTCCTCATATACGGAATACTGGCTATCGCGGCCGGGTTGTCCTCGCTCTCCCGGCGCGCACGCTGGATCGAGATCCTCCTCGGCGTGCTGAGCCTCGTCGCGGCCGCCATCACTTTCTTCAATCCCTTCGCCGGGGCCTTGACGCTCGTCGCGCTGATCGGCGCCTGGTTGCTCATCATCGGCGTTTTCGAAATCGTCGGCGCATTCCAGTCTGCGCATGACCGGGGCTGGCGCCTGCTACTCGGCGTTCTCGACACTGTTCTGGGCGGTCTCCTCCTGTTCAGCGATCCCGCGACCGGACTTGCCTTCCTGGCATTGGCGGTCGGCCTGAGCTTCCTGCTGCGAGGAACCTTCCTCATCATCCTCGCCATGGGTCTGCGCCGCATCGGTAAGCTATAGACTTAGTGCGGCAAGGGTGCCCTGCCCCGAACAACAAAGGAAACGCCAGGATGATCGGAGGATACAAACCGCTTTCGGTCTTGCTCATCCTGGCGGCAACGGTCGGAAATGCTCCGGCATCGAGCATTTCCGGGACTATCTGGCGCAACCCTGCAAACAGTGTGCATATCCGCGCGCAACCGTGCGACGACAGGATGTGCGGTGTCGTCGTCTGGGCTAACGACAAGGCGAAAGCCGATGCGCGCAAGGGCAGCCCGGATCCTCTGGTGGGCGCACAGCTGTTTCGTGATTTCGAGCAGGAGCAGCCCGGCGTGTGGCGCGGCCGCGTTTTCGTGCCCGATATCGGCCGGACCTTCACCGGGCGCGTCACGGTACTCGACAGCAACAGGCTCGAGGCGAACGGCTGCCTCGTCGGGCGCATCGGGTGCCGGTCGCAGATCTGGACGCGCGTCGAGAAGTAGACGCATGGATTGACAGGCTGAAAGACATCTCTCCCATCCGGCTCGCTGACCCTGCGCAAATGCGATAACGCCGAAGGCGAAATGACCGCGTGCCTGATTCTCTTCCTGATCGTCCTTGGTATCAACCTGTTGCCCGCGTTCGGTCCCCCGACATGGTCGATCATCGTTCTCTATGGCCTGACGACCGATCTGCCTGTCGCCTTGATCGTGTTCATTGGCGCGCTCGCGGCCGCTCTTGGACGTTTGCTGCTTGCCTGGGGCTTTCGATTTCTCAAGGACTATTTGCCCGCGAAACAAAAGCGCAACCTCGAAGCAGCGAAAAAAGTCGTCGAGGACCGACCGAAAAGCGCGATTTTCGGGCTCGCACTGTTCGCTCTCTCTCCGCTTCCCTCGGCGCAACTGTTCGAAGCGGCCGGCCTTGCGGGTATCAGGCTGGGGAAGTTCACAGCAGCGTTTTTCGTCGGGCGTCTCGTCTCCTATTCGATCTATGCCGCGACAGCAGGCGTGATCCGCAAATCGAGCCTGGGTGACGTCTTTACCGAGCGCCTCACCAGTCCGTGGGGCATCGCGATGCAGATCGGCATGATCATCCTGCTTGCTGCGCTCGCCCAGATCGACTGGAGCAGATTTCTGCGCTCCGACAACGATCCGCGCTCAAGCGCATGATCTCAAGGAAACAGGTCCCCGTCGCAGACGGTCCATTCGTCGGCAACACGCAAAATTGAAGACGGCGCCGAAAGCCTGCTTGGGTCAAAGCTGCGATTCCAGCGGCAGAAGGCCAATGGCCTGTGCGGTTAGTCTGCGCCAGAACGAGGCTTCCGGTTCCCGGTCGTATCGGACGGGCACGCCGTTCCGGCTCCCGGCCCATTCCACGTCGCCATCCGACGTCAGACAGACCTCATAGCTGCGGGAGGGCGCGGTATCGCGCTGCCAGATGGCAGCCATCTTCCGGGCCAGGGCCTCGGACTCGAAGAGGACGCCCATTTCCGTGTTGAGGGAAGCCGAACGAGGATCCAGGTTCATCGAGCCGATGAACCCCATATGCCCGTCGGCAGTGAAAGCCTTGGTGTGCAGGCTTGCCCGGCTCGATCCTCGCAGGGAAAAGTCCCGCTCCTGATGCTCGGGCCGCAATTCCCAGAGCTTGATCCCTGCCTCGAGCAGCGGAACACGGTAGCGCGCATAACCGCCATGGACCGCGGCGACATCGGTTGCCGCAAGAGAATTGGTCAGGACCGAGACCGAAACCCCCTTTGCCGCAATCGCGGCGAGCGCCGCCGTGCCTTCCTCGCCGGGGATGAAATAGGGCGAAGTGATTTCAAGCCTTTCCCGCGCCGCATCGAAGACCGGCAGCAGGTCGTGCATCAGCCAGTTCTTGCCCTCCTTGCCCAGCACTTTGCGCGGCGGATCGGCGATCACGCGGGCGGCGCGAGTCCAGTCGGGCCGCGTGGTCTCGGGATCGAGAAGCGAGAGCCGTTTGGCGATGCGCTCCAGATAGGGGCGCGCGGCAGCCTCATTGGCAGCGTTGCTCAATTCGGCGGCGATCCGCGTCAGCGCCACGCCAGGATCTTTCAAGGGCGAAAGCCTATCGACCGGCAACGCCAGGCCGCTGTTCCAGTAATCGTCGAAGATCTTCTCCGTCTGGGCGACGGCTGGCCCCATCACCAGCACGTCCATGTCGCGGAAATTGGTTTGCGTCGCGGCATCGAAATAGGCGTCGCCGATATTGCGCCCGCCAAGGATGGCGACGCGGCCATCAGCGATCCAGGCCTTGTTGTGCATGCGCCGGGTCACGCTGAAGGCGCGCAGCATCATTTCGATGCCGCGCCGCAAGCCGCCCTGCCGCGCCCGGGTCGGGTTGAAGATACGGATCTCGATATGCGGATGATGCGCCATGGCGATCATCGCATCAGATGTATGGCTGGTGCCGATGTCGTCGATCAGGATCCGCACCCTGACGCCGCGATCGGCCGCGGACAGGGCCTCGGCCAGAAGAAGGCGGCCGGTCAGATCGTCGTGCCAGATGTAATACATCAGATCGAGCGAGCGCTCGACCTTGCGCGCCGACAATCCACGTGCCGCGAAGGCGTCGAGATTCTCGTCCAGCAAAAGCAGGCCGCTCTCACCGGGGTGCGCATCCGTCGTGGCGCCAATACGCTGATCGAGCGGCGTCCGGCCGCGTTCGATCGACAGTGCGTAGGAAGGCTCCCCCTGCGCGCGACTGGCGAACAGGCCGTAGACCCAGGTCGCGAGCATCGACGCCGCGACGAAGCCCAGGCAGGCAAGGATGACGATCCGGATCAGACGGCAGCATCCGCCTGCGGCTGCTGGCGCACGAGCAGGACATCGCAATCGAGACGGCTGAGCAGCGCCCGCGCCGTGCTGCCGAGCACCGCCACCGTCAGGGCCGATCGACCGTGCGTTCCGATCACGGCCAGGTCGGTTTCGCTCAGCTTCACATGATTGCGGACAACCTCGCAAACCTCGCCATAGTCGACATTGATATCCAGCCTGTCGCGTGCGTCGGCGGGCAGATCGGTCCTGTCCAGAAAGGCATCCAGATCATAGGCTATCCTGGCCTGCAGCGCAGCTGCCGGCCCTTCCCGGCCCCGAAGTGCCTCCAGCGGCACGTGATAGGCGTGAACGAGAGTGATCTCGGCAGCGGGGAATGCGGCCATGGCCGTGCGAAGCGCCTGGGCCGAGCAGCCGGAGAAATCGGTTGCGACCAAGACCCGGCGATAGTGGTGCTGAGTCTTTTCCTTCACGATAAGCACCGGCGCATGAGCATGGCGTATCATGCGCTCCACGGTCGTGCCGATCAGGAAATCCCCGATATCGTCATGGCGCGAGATGCCGGTCACGATGAGATCCGCCCCGCATGCGGTTGACGCTTCCAGCACCGCCTGCGAGACGGCGCCGGTGGCGAGGCGTGTCTCGACCGGAATATCCGGGTCCGCCACCTCCGCCCGCAAGCGGGCATGAAGGCGACTCTCGGCGGCCTGCAGTCCGTCGAGCATGTCTGCGGGATCGGGATCCCTCTGAACGTGGAGAAGAACCAGATGTGCGCGCCACTCGCTCGCCAGCTGTATCGCGCGGTCGCGGGCTCGGTCGCAGCGACCGCTAAAATCGGTTGGAAACAGAATCGTTCGCGGGGTCATATCGACGCAACATAGCAGCAGTGGTCCGCCAACCAAGGAACGTGTCGCCGTGTATTTGCAGGACGGACAGAAATGTTCTTCGGCAAGGATTCGCTGGCCGTCGCGAAGCAGACCGATATTATGGCCTGATCAGAAGAGGATGGATAAAATCACAACACCAGACATCATATTGCGAACCCCGACGCTCACTGCCGTGGCAACGGCCGGCGCATCCCACGCACCATCGACACGCTTCTCGCGCCGAACGCTTCTTGCCGGCACCATGACTGCCGCGCTCTGCCTGACCGCCGCTCCGATCCGCGCTATGGCGCTTGATCCAGGATCGATCGCGGCGAGCGTGGAAGCGTTACGGCCAGGAGAGTTCCTGTGGGCGCCCGAAGCGGCTCCCGATGGTCCGGTGGTCATCATCGTCAGCCTCGCCAGGCAGCGGGCCTATGTCTATCGCAACGGCGTCCTGATCGGCATCTCGACCGTTTCCACCGGCGCAGCCGGCCACGAAACGCCGACCGGGGTTTTCACCATCCTCCAAAAGAAAGTCGCGCACAGATCGAACCTCTACAATGACGCGCCGATGCCCTACATGCAGCGCCTCACCTGGGACGGGATTGCCATGCACGCCGGCAATCTTCCGGGCTATCCCGCCTCGCACGGATGCATCCGGTTTCCCCTGACGTTCGCCGAGCACCTCTATGATGTCACGCAGCTTGGCCTGACGGTCATCATCACGCAGGCAAGCGAGATTCCGCGCTTTGCCCCAGCTCCCCGTATCCTGCAGGATACGGCCCGGCGCTCGTCGTTCGGGAATGCCTTTTTGACGGTCTGGCAGCCAGAGAAAGCACTCACAGGGCCGATCTCCATAATCGTCAGCGCGGCGGACCAGCGCGCCGTGGTGTTGCGAAACGGCATCGAAATCGGTTCGGCGCCTGTCGCCATCCGCGGCAAGATCTCCGGCCTTCAGGCCTTCAACCTCGCCTCCATCGACGAACACGGGACGCATTGGATGTTCCTCCCTGTATTTGGCGGTGCACAGACGGGGGAAGTCTCGCGGCAGGACCGGGAGCGGCTAATCCTTCCCGAGGACTTCAGACGGGGCCTGCTGTCGGTGCTCAAACCGGGAAGCACGCTGATCGTCACGGCCGATACCCTCGAAAGCGGGAGTACAGGCACATCCCTGACCGTGCTCACGGGCGAGGATGCCCAAGCGGATACAAACGAACGATGACGTTGCGCAATCCCGACTTCGCGTCCATCGCAGCGTCTTACCGCCTGATTCCAAACAGCCCCCTGCCATAATTGCGAAGACCGGCCTAATTACGACATACTCACCAGAGGATTTGACTTCGATGTCCCGATCATTGCGCGTTCCAGTTTCCCTTGCCGCCGCCATCCTGCTGGGGCTGTCCTCGGCGGCTCCGTCACTGGCTGAAACCGCGCCCGCTGCGCCACCTTCGGCCGACGCCACGGCAATCGCGGTACCCGACGGATTTGAGTTGGCGCCGGACGGCACAACTCTTGTCCACGTGGCCAGCGGCCTGCGCTTCCCGGAGGAATTCGAGGGCTTTACCCGCCTCAGGGAACGGGCATTCGATCCGGGCGGCGAGTATATCGCCATCGGCTACGACCGGCCACTCGGCACCGGCGACGATCGCATCGTGGTGCGGATGGCGGTGGTCCATATCGACCAGATGTCGCCACGCGACCACTATATGATCATGCGTCAGGCTACGATGTCCCATTTTGCCGCGCCGACCATCGTGTCGGAAGGACCGGCGACGATCCCAACCAATCGCCGCCTCAAGGCCTATCGCGGAACTTTCACCGGCTATCGCGACGGCAAACCATGGCGTTCCAGCCTGACGACAGTCGACTATGGCTATTGGAGCGGACGCATGACGGCCGCCTATCCCGAAAGCGAAGCTGCCGAAGCTGAGAAATATCTTGGCGTGCTGCTGGCGGAAATCCGCGCGCAGCGCCCAAAGGCGCCGAAACGGTAGACTGGGGACGATGCCCGCGCGAAACCGCTCACTTTGACGGAGCAAGCAGCGAGAGGAGGCGCCGCCAATCTTGTTCGATCATCCGCCAGCGAAAAACGGCAAGCATGTGGGTCAGCAATCGGGAAAGATAATTCCTTTCCCGTGATCGGGCTACGATTTCGTGGACCTCCCTTTCGGTCCACGGCTTCCATTGTCCAGCGACGGCGATCATGTTCGAGCGGAAGGCCGTATCGCTTCATCTCGCAATATACGCTCGGTTTCCGTTATCCGAATGGGGATTGCCGCAGTTATTGAGCGACGCAGTGCAAGTTATCCTTGCCCAGTTCGGCTCCCGTTCCGCTATTTCCTGGGCTGGAAGCTGATGCGGCTTGTAAGCCCCTCTAACGCGCCTCTCACTCATACGCGACGTTCCGCAGCGATCAAAGCGGCCTGATAGGCCGCATCCTCACCCATAATCGCACGCGCTGTCGCGATTAGTTCAGGACTCGCATTACGTGGACGACCCGTATCGAACGGGGGGCTGGATCATATTCGATCGCGAGTTACGTAATTTTTGCAGTCTCTTCACCCCGAAGTTTCGCAAGAAGACGGATTCCGAAATCGATCCCCGCGGTCATGCGAAGGCCAAAGCTGTGAACATAGCCGTCATGCACGTCGAAACCATATTGGAGGCAGCCGTCGAACCGGATGATCTGGAATTGGCGCTGCCTCTCATGAGCCGCCTGCAGGAGGCCATGATCACATGAACTAGGCCGGGTCTCTCCAATCTCTATGGATTCAAGCGTGACGGCCCCTTCACCGAGTGCCGATTTCAGCGTGGTGCGACAAATGTAGACCGATTCAAGTAGGGATTGCTGAGCTATGCCGGCTACCAATCATCGTCAGGGTTTCGTCAGGAAAGACTGTTGAACTTTTTCACGGCATTTTACGAAGGACACCATGAGCCGACTAAGATCCCATCCCGAACGCCATGCGGTGTCACGCATCGGCTGGCTACGCGCGGCAGTGCTGGGAGCCAATGATGGGATCGTTTCGACCGCGAGCCTCATCGTCGGCGTCGCAGCCTCCGGCGCGGGCAAGGCCAATATCCTGGTCGCAGGGATGGCGGCGCTGGTGGCAGGCGCCATGTCGATGGCCGCCGGCGAATATGTCTCGGTCAGCTCTCAGGCGGACACGGAGAATGCCGACCTCGCCCGGGAAAGAGGTGAACTCGCCGTTCAACCGGTGCTCGAGCATCAGGAACTGGCGGACATCTATGTCAAACGCGGTCTGAATGAGGAACTGGCCCGGCAGGTAGCCGACGAACTAATGGCAAAGGATGCGCTGGCCGCGCATGCCCGCGACGAACTCGGCATTTCCGAAGTCGTGACCGCCCGCCCTATCCAGGCCGCGCTCACATCCGCCGCAACTTTCAGCACAGGCGCCCTCATGCCCCTGATGTTGGTCGCCGTCGTTCCGCATGATAGCCTCGTCGCAATCGAGGTCGCGGCAACCCTGTTGTTTCTCGCACTGCTGGGCGCGCTTGGCGCCTGGGCCGGGGGCGCCCGCCCCATGAAATCAATCCTACGGGTCACATTCTGGGGCGCGCTGGCCCTGGCTGCGACCGCGGGCATCGGGAGGCTGTTCGGAACAGTGGTTTGAACCACGCTGCTCACATCGTCAGGATTCGGTCAGTGAACACCCGTAGCCCTTCCAGCTGGAAAGGCGAACGTGATGACAAATTCTGAATATACAAGGACATTCAAGGTTTGGGACACGCCGCTACGGCTATTCCATTGGCTGCTGGTCCTAGCGATCTCGATCGCGTTTCTCTCTTCCGACGACGATAGTCCGATCGCATCGTGGCATATGGTCGCAGGATGGTCTGCTGCTGCCTTGCTTGCGTTCCGTCTGATCTGGGGCTTCGTCGGAGGCGAGCATGCCCGGTTCGTGAATTTCATTCGGCCAACAGCAATCGCCACCCATGCACGCGACCTTCTAGCTGGCCATCCTCGACGTTCCGTGGGTCATAATCCACTGGGCGCGATCGCAGTCGTGGCGCTGATCGGATTGACCGGAATCGTCATCTGGAGCGGCAGCAGCGTTGCGGCAGGCGGCATGGACAAAGACCTTCATGAAACCCTCGCCTACAGCCTGCTTGCTTTGATCGGGCTTCATGTCGGCGCCGTGCTGTTGATGTCGCTGCTCACCGGCGAAAACCTTGTTCGCGCGATGATCAGCGGCCGCAAGAAGAACAGCCTCTATCCGAATGTGCGTGAGGCTCGGGGACCAGGCTTGTTTGCGGCTCTACTTGGTGCCGCAGCGATCGTTCTGGCAATCATCGCCATTGTCATGGTGGATCCGACCGCCTTCGCGCCGCAGCAACGCCATTCCCATCACGGTTCGCACGAGGAAAGGGATTGAAAACATCGGTTGATGGTCTGGTAGAAAGCTTCAATCCTTCTTGCCTTTCGTTCCTGGTGGAAAGTCTACATTAAACCCATGCGCCTTCTCATCGTCGAAGATAATGAGCGAATGGCGGCACTGATCGCCGACGGTCTTCAGCGCCGGGGCTTCGTGTGCGATGTTGCCCATGATCTCGCACAAGCCGACGCTGCGATGGGCAGCGCGAGCTATGATGCCATCATACTCGACCTCGGCCTGCCCGACGGCGACGGGATCGACTGGCTCGCGAGCCGCCGAAAATATCAGCAGATGCCGCCTGCCATCATCCAGACCGCGCGTGGGGCGCTGGAGGATCGCGTCACCGGTCTCGATTCCGGCGCAGACGATTATATCGTCAAACCCTTCGAGATCGACGAGCTCGCCGCGCGCATCCGCGCCCTGCTGCGCCGGCCTGGCGTTCGAACCCAGCCCGTCATCGAAGTCGGCATGCTGCGTTTCGACACGGCAAGCCGCTCTGCCAGCATTGGCGATCGCGAGATCGACCTTTCGCGCCGCGAGGCGGACCTTCTGGAACTGCTGATGCGGCGAGCCGGCACGGTGGTCCATCGCGAAGTGATCGAGAACGCGCTCTACAGCTTCAACGATCCGGTGACCCCCAATGCGGTCGAAGCCGCCATTTCGCGTCTGCGCCGCAAGCTCGAAGACACGGGCGTGGCCGGCGCGCTCCATACCGTTCGGGGTGTCGGCTATATGCTGAAGGACGGGAAGGCATGACCGTGCAGCGCTCCATCTCACGGCGCCTCAAACGCGGTTTGGGCCTGATTGGTGTGGCGGGCACCGTTCTGCTGCTGGCGGCGGTCGCCTTCTTCTACAGTGTCACCTTCACACATCTCGATGCACGCGCGGCGATGATCCGCGCGATCAAGGAAATGCTTGAGCATGTCGCTCTGCCGCTTGTCGTCCTGCTCGTTCCCGTCGCGATCATGGTGCTCCGAGTGATCCGCCAGGCCTTCGCACCGCTGGAAGATGCCGCCGCCCGGATCGAGGCTGCACAGGGCCACGAACGAGGGTTCCGCATCGATGCGTCGCAAATGCCCGCCGAGGCGCTACCCTTCGTCTATGCGGTCAACGATCTGTTGGCGCGGCTCGATCAGGCCGCGCGGCGGCAGGAAGCGTTCGCCGCCGACGTCGCGCACGAGTTGCGCACGCCGCTCGCCCTCCTGTCTCTCGAACTCGACCGGCTTGACTATGACGACGCCGCGCGCCTCAAGGAAGACGTGGCGGCCATGCGCCGGCTGATCGACCAACTCATGCTGCTCGCGCAGATCGACGCGGCGGAGGCCGCCCAGACCGCTCCCGAACAGGTGTCACTCGCGGATGTGGCGAGCGAGGTCGTCAGCGCCGTGGCGCCGGGGATCATCGCACAAGGCAAGCTGATCGCGTTCGATACCCGCGGTCAGGCTGCGGTCGTGAACGGCAGGCGCGAAGCGATTGCGGCAGCGCTGCGCAATCTGATCGAGAATGCCGCGCGCGTGACGCCGGCTGGTGGCACGATCCAGGTCTTCGCCGGCCCCCACGCGCTATTGGGCGTGCGGGACGAGGGCCCTGGGCTGGCGCTCGAAAGGTTGCGCGACCTTGTGCAACGCCACCGCCGCGCCGACCATGCGAGCAAGGATGGCGCCGGCCTCGGCCTCGCTATCGTCGACCGGATCATGGCGGCCCATGGCGGCACGCTTGAGACCGATCCGGCCGACCGTGAACTGGTGCTGCGTTTTCCCGCGACCTGATCTTCAATCCTCATATCCCGTCAGGGTTCGGTCAGGAACGCTCCCTAGCCCGAGCGCATGTCCAGACGATACACCCTCATTGCGGGCGCCGCGACGATCGCCTTGATTCTATCAGGCCTGTGGTGGTTCGCCAGTCGACCGGTCGAGACGGGCAACTCCGCGCCGGCAAGCAACGCCCAACCGACAGATGGGATCCTGGCGGTGGATGCGCGCCGCGCCGCGCAGATGGGTATCCGCCTTATGCCCGCGACGGCAGCCGCGGATGCGGCGCTCGCCACCATCCCCGCGATGATCGAGCCTCCCGCCAACGCCCGGGTGGCGGTGGCCGCGACCTTTCCCGGCACCGTGTTGCGGACTCTCGTGGTCGAGGGCGACAGCGTGCGGCGGGGCCAGCCGCTGGCGATCATCGCCAGCCGCGACGTGCTGACGATCGGCGCGGACCTCAGCCGCGCGAACGCGCGGCGTGGCGTAGCCGAGGCCAATGCCGCGCGGCTCTCCCTGCTCAGCCGCGAAGGCATCATCGCAGGCGCGCGCGCTGACGAAGCCAATGCCATCGCAGCCGAGGCTCGCGCCGACGTTTCGGAAAAGTCGCGCATCCTGGCGATGGTGGGCGGTCATGGCGCCAGCGGCTCCTATACGCTGACGGCTCCTATCGCGGGTCGCGTCACCAGCGCCTCCATCCAGACCGGCAATCCGGTGGACGGCACCACCGCGCCCTATGTGATCGACGCGACGGATCGCTATGAAGTGGTCGGCCAATTGCCCGAACGGCTGATCGGGCAAGTGCGCCCCGGCATGAGCGTGCGGCTACTTCCCAACCTCACCGGCCGGATCGTCGCGGTGGGAACGGCCATCGATCCCGCGACCCGTTCGGCCGGCCTCAAGGCGGAGATTCCGGCCGGACCCGGTGTTGTCGCGGGGCGCGCAACCAGCATCGTCATCGTCGGCCCGGCGCCGGCGGGCGCGGTCAGCGTGCCCGATACGGCGGTCACCATGATCGACGGCAAGCCGGTTGTGTTCGTGACCGCGCGCGGCGGCTTTGCCGTGCGCGCCGTGACCGGCGGCGGCGGCAGTGATGGCCGCACGGTGCTGCTCTCCGGGATCAGGCCCGGTGAACAGGTGGTGGTTTCCGGTACGAGCGCGCTCAAGGCGCTCGCCACCGCGCAATAGGCTCTCCCGATGCTGCGTTCGCTTGTCGCCACCGCGCTGTCCTATCGTCTGCTCGTCCTGATCCTTGCCGCCGCCACGGCCGGGCTCGGGGTCTGGGCTTTTGTCAACTTGCCGGTCGATGCCTATCCCAACATCGCGCAGACCCAGGTGAAGCTGATCCTCAAAGCCCCCGGCATGACGCCGGAGGAGGTCGAGAGCCGCGTCATCACGCCGATCGAGACGGAGATGCTCGGCATTCCCAACCAGGCGATCCTGCGCTCGAGCGCCAAATATGCCATCGCCGACATAACCATCGACTTTACCGACGGCACCGACATCTACTGGGCGCGCCAACAGGTCGCCGAACGGCTGGCGGGCGTGACGGGCGATCTGCCTGCTGCCGTGACCGGCGGTCTCGCGCCGATCTCGACGCCCCTGTCCGACGTCTACATGTTCACGATCGAAGGGCCGCTGTCTCTCCAGCAGAAACGCGAACTGCTCGACTGGACGATCCGCCCGGCGCTGCGCACAGTGCCCGGCGTCGCGGACGTGAACGCGCTGGGCGGCTATGTTCGTACCTTCGAGGTCCGGCCTGATCCGGTGGCGCTGGCGAGCGCGAAGCTCTCGATCTCCGATCTGCGCACCGCGATCGAAAGCGGCAATCGCAATGACGGCGCGGGGCGCCTGACCGATGGCGAGGAATCGCTGATCGTCCGAGCCGTGGGCGCGATCCGCAGCGTGGAGGATCTGCAAACGCTGGTCATCGCCAGCCGGGACGGCCGCATCGTCCGCCTGGGCGACGTCGCCACAGTCGGCACCGGCAGCCTCACCCGCTATGGGGCGGTGACGCGCGGCGGCAAGGCCGAGGCGGTGGAGGGCCTGGTGATCGCGCTGCGCGGCGCGGATGCGCGGGCGGTGGTCGATGGCGTGCGGACGCGGCTTGCCGGGCTTCAGCACAGCTTGCCCGCAGGCACGCAGATCCATGTCTTCTACGATCGCTCCGATCTGATCGGGCGCGCGGTCGGCACGGTCGAGGAGGCGCTGCTGGAAGCGACCGTGCTGGTCGTCGTGCTGCTGATCCTGTTCCTCGGCGACTGGCGTGCGGCCACGATCGTCGCGGCGACCCTGCCGATGGCCGCGCTCATCACCTTCCTGTTCATGCGCGGCATGGGGCTGTCCGCGAACCTCATGAGCCTCGGCGGGCTCGCCATCGCGATCGGGATGCTGGTCGACGGCGCGGTGGTGGTGGTCGAGAATGTCGTCGAGCGCCTGAGCCATGCCCAGGGCGAGGACACGCCCCGACTCAACCACGTATTCCGCGCAACCAGCGAGGTGATCGTGCCGGTGTCGGCGGGCATCGTCATCATCGCGCTCGTGTTCCTGCCCCTGCTTTCGCTGCAGGGGCTGGAGGGCAAGCTGTTCGCGCCCGTCGCGCTCACCATCGTCTTCGCGCTCGCGGGCTCCCTGCTGCTCGCCCTGACGCTGGTGCCGGTCCTTGCCTCCTTCAGCCTCAGGAGCGGCCATCATGGTGAGCCATGGATCATGCGGCAGATCGGCCCACGCTACCAGGCGCTGCTCGACGCGGCGTTCGCGCACAAGAAGCTGGTCTATGGTCTCTCCGCCACCGGGCTGGTGCTGGCGGGCCTCGCTTATGGCGCGGCCGGGAAGACCTTCATGCCGACGATGGACGAAGGCTCGGTGATCGTGCAGCTTACCAAGCTGCCCTCGATCAGCCTGGACCAATCGGTGGCCGGCGACATGGCGGTGCAGCGCGCGCTCCGCACCGTGCCGGAGGTGGAGGACGTGATCGCCCGCGTCGGCTCCGACGAGATCGGTCTCGATCCGATGGGACCGAACGAGACCGACAGCTTCGTCCAGTTGAAGCCGCGCTCGCAATGGCGCGGGGACAAGGATTTCGTCGTCGGGGAAATGCGCAAGGCGCTGGACGGCCTGCCCGGTATCCAATCGAGTTTCACCCAGCCGATCGAGATGCGCGTCTCGGAGATGCTCACCGGCGCGCGCGGCGATCTAGCGGTCAAGATTTTCGGGCCTGACACCGCAACGCTCGCCGAGCTCGCGGGTCGGATCCAGGATATCCTGTCCGGCATCCACGGCTCATCGGAGGTCCTGACGGTCGCCAACGACAATGTGGACTATCTCCAACTCGACATCGACCGCGCGGCGGCGGGGCGGTTCGGGATGCCGGTCGACCAGTTCCAGGACGCGCTGCGCGCACAGGTCGAGGGCGTGCGGTCCGGGGTCGTGGCCGAAGGTCAGAAACGCATTCCGATCGTCATTCGCGGTGACGACGGCATCCGGAGCGATCCGGCCCGTTTCGCCGACCTGCAATTGCGCACGCCCGATGGCACGCTGGCGCGTGTCAGCGACATGGCGCGGGTGGAGCGCACGCAGGGACCGGTGAAGCTCGATCACGAGAACGGCTCGCGCTTCGCGCTGGTGCAGGCCTTCGTCTCCGGCCGCGATCTGGTCGGCTATGTCGATGAGGCGAAGGCGCAGGTCACCGCCAAGGTACGGCTACCGGCAGGCTACAGCATCGTCTGGGGCGGTCAGTTCGAGAACCAGCAGCGCGCATCGGCCCGGCTGATGATGGTGGTGCCCGTAGCGCTGGTGTTGATCTTCCTCGTCCTGCTGGCGGCGCTGCGCTCATTGCGCGCCGCGCTGCTGATCCTCTCCAACATCCCCTTCGCGATGGTCGGCGGGCTGATCTCGCTGTGGCTGTCGGGCGAGTATCTCTCGGTCCCGGCGTCGGTGGGGTTCATCGCCCTGCTCGGCATCGCCGTGCTCAATGGGTTGGTGCTGGTGGCCTATTTCCGCCAGTTGCGCGCCGACGGGGTGGGTATGGCCGAGACCGTGCGCCTGGGCGCGCAGCGTCGGCTGCGACCGGTGCTGATGACTGCCGGCATCACGGCCTTCGGCCTCGTCCCCCTGCTGTTCGCCAGCGGGCCGGGGTCCGAGATCCAGCGGCCGCTCGCGATCGTGGTGATCGGCGGCCTCATTACCTCCACTTTGCTGACGCTGGTCCTACTGCCGATCCTGTTCGAGCGCTTCGGGGAAAGCGCCGGGGAGGCCGCTAATGCCTGACCTGCTGTTCACCCTCCATTGCGCCACCCGCGATACCGAGCTTCTCGTGGACGCGATCCGCGCCGTCTCCCCCACGCCAATCCATGTCCGCGGGGAAGCTGTGCGAGGTCGCGATTTTGGCGATGCGGGAACCGCCGAGCGCGTGTCGGGCGAATTGAAGCGTTCGACGCTCGAACTGATCGTGAGCGCGGACGCGGTGCCCGACCTGCTCCGCACCGTAAAAGACGCGCGGCGCGATCTGCCGGTCCGGTGGCGCACGACGCCCCTGCTCGATCATGGAAGGATCGCCTGATGCGGATCGTACTCGCCGCTCTCGGCCTTCTGACGGCCGCGCCTGCCCTGGCCCAGCATACCGATCTGCCGCCTGCCGACAAGGTCAACGAAGCGCTCGACAATCACCCCAGCGTCGCCGCCGCAATTGCGCGCGTCGAAGCCGCACGGGCACGCGGCGATATGCTGCGCAAAGGCCCCCACGAAGTGACGGTGAGCGGCAGCTACATTCGCCGAACCGTCGATCGCGAAGGCGGGTTCGACGAATTCGATACGACAATCAGCCGCCCATTCCGCCTGCCGGGCAAGGCCGCGCTCGACCGCGAAGCCGGTGCGCTCGGCATTGAGGTCGCGGAAAACCAGATGGAGGATGTCCGCCATCAAACCGCGCTGCTGCTGGCCGGCTATTGGCACGACTGGCTCACTGCGGGAAGCCATTATCGCAACGATCTCGACAGCGTCCGCGGGCTGGAGGAGGCAATCGCCGCCATAAAGCGGCGGGTCACGCTGCGAGACGCCGCCCAACTCGACCTCGACCAGGCGCAGGCGGCGCTGGCTCAGGCGCGCGCGCAGGCCGCATCGTCACTCTCGCTGCGCGAACAGGCGCGCGTGACCTTCGCAGCGTCCTTTCCGGAAATCCCGCTCCCCTCCGAACCACCAGAACTGGCCGACCCCATGCTGCCCGCCCAGGGGCTGGAAGCGATGCGCGACCTGGTAATCGAGCGCAGTCACGAGATCCGCGCCGCCGACAAGGAAGCGCAGCGTCTGAACGTGACTTCGCGTCGGGTGCGAGCGGATCGCATCGCAGACCCGAGCTTCGGCGTCCGCCTGTTCAGCGAGCGCGGCGGCGCGGAAGCCGGCGCGGGCGTGGTGGCTTTAATCCCGCTCGGCGGTGGCTATCGCAGAGCCGCAGCCGATCAGGCGTCAGCCGAGGCCAATGCCGCGCGCATGGAACTCGCGGCCGTGCAGCGCAGCATCGAGGCGACCGCCAATGCCGACCTTTCCAACGCGCACACCCGGCTCGATGCCTGGCGCAATGCCGACGCTTCGGCGCGCAGCGCCGGCGACGCCGCCGAAAGGACGGTGCGCGGTTACCAACTCGGGCAGATCGACCTCTCCGATATGCTCTATGCCCGCCGGCAGGCCAATGACGCGCGCCGAATGGAAATCGAGGCGCGCTCCGAAGCCGATCGTGCTCTGCTCAAGATCCAGATCGATTCCCACAGCATCTGGGCACCAGATGAAGCGGGGCACGACTAGCTAACATACGGCAAGCAAACATTCTCGACATGAAACGAGCCTGCACTTAGAGGATGCTGCGTGACCGAAGCTCGCAAATTCCTTGTCCGGCACCATTGGCTGTGCGCGCTCCTGCTAGGCGCTGCGCTGCTCGTGAAGGCGTTGGTGCCGGCGGGTTTCATGCCGGTCGTCTCGAATGGCGTGATCCTGGTCCAGCTGTGCTCGGGGCAAGGGCCTCAGAAGATCGCAATCAAGTTGCCGAGCAAAGGCGGCGAGCAGGACCATGACGAGCACAAGAAGGCGGAAGCGCCTTGCGCCTTTACCGGCCTGTCCTCGCCATCGCTCGCGGCCGTCGATGCGCTGCTCCTAGCCGTCGCCCTCGCCTTCATCCTCGCAACGGTTTTTCGGCGTCCAAACCGCCTAGTCCTCCGGCGCGGCACCTATCTGCGCCCGCCGGCGATCGGTCCTCCCACCACCTGATTCCTTCGACATTCCCCGTTGATGGGCGCCCCTCGCCGGGGCGCCGCATGTGAATCAGGATTCCGACATGACGATTATGCTTGATTCCGCGCATTGCGCGGCAACCACCATGCCTGCCTTCGCTCGCTCCACCAGCAAGCAACCAACTTTCAAGGTTCGCCTCGCCGGGAGCTTCGCTTTTCCCGCACTCGTCGCTGTGCTGGCGGGCGCCCCCATCTCGCGAGCCTTCGCCCAGGACGGGACGCCGCTGCCAGAGGTCGACGTTAGCTCGGCGAGCGAGGCGGGGTCGACGGTTTCGGGTGAGCGGCTTTCCCCCTCGCGCCTGCGCGACCTTCAGGTCGGCTCGAGCGATACCGCAGCGATCCTGCAAAGCGTACCCGGCGTCAGCGGCTATGGGGCCGGGGGCTTCTCGACCTTGCCGGTGATCCGGGGCCTTGAAGCGCAGCGCTTGACCGTGCTGGTCGACGGCGTGGCGATTGCCTCGGCCTGTCCGAACGATATGAATCCGCCCCTGTCCTACACCGATCCGCAAACCGTGAGCGCGATCGACGTCATTACCGGCGTTTCGCCAGTCAGCTATGGCGGCGACAGCATCGGCGGGATCATTCGCGTCGAGAGCGCTCCGCCCCGCTTTGCTAAGCAAGGGGAAACGCTGCTGACCGGCGAAACCTCGGCCTTCTATCGCAGCAATGGCGACGGGTTCGGCGGCGCCCTGTCAGTGACGGCCGCGAGCGACAAGGTCAGCCTGACTTACAATGGCTCCTACACTCAAGCCGACAATTTCAAGGGCGGCGGCTCGCTGGGCGTCGTGCGATCCAGCGAATATGCCAAGACCGACCACAGCCTCAATCTCGCAGCGCAAGTCAGCAACGGCCTGATCGAGCTGAAAGGCGGCTATCATTTCGCGCCCTATGAGGGTTTCCCGAACCAATATATGGACATGACGTCCAACAAGTCGTGGTTCCTGAACGGCCATTATGCCGGCGTCTTCGATTGGGGCAATCTCGATGTGCGGGCGAGCTGGCGCGACACCGACCACGTCATGAACTTCCTCGCCGACAAGGGCGGGACCGCGACCGGCGGGATGCCGATGAACACGGAGGTCCACAGCGCGAGCTATACCGTCCAGGCGGATATATTGCTCGGCGGCGGCACGCTGCGCCTGGGCAGCGAATTCCAGCATCAATGGCTCAACGACTATTGGCCGCCCGTTGTGGGCAATATGATGATGGGGCCGAATGCGTTCATCAACGTCAACGGGGCCAAGCGCGATCGGCTCGGCACCTTCCTCGAGTGGGAAACGCGCTGGGATAGCGGTTTCTCCCTCATCGCCGGCATCCGTAACGATCAGGTCTGGATGAACACCGGCAAGGTCGCGCCCTATGGCACCGGCATGATGCAGATGGCCGATGTCATGGCGGCAGCGGCGTTCAACAAGGCCGACCGCAAGCGCCACGACAGCAATTGGAGCGGCAGCCTGCTGGTCCGCTACGCGCTTTCGGACGGGGCGGATATCGAGATCGGCTATGCCCGCAAGGTTCGCTCGCCCAATATCTACGAGCGCTATAGCTGGGGCCGGGGCAGCATGGCGAGCCGCATGATCGGGTGGTTCGGCGACGGGAACGGCTATGTCGGCAACCTCGACCTTCGCCCCGAAAAGGCCGATACGCTGAGCGCCGCCCTGGCCATTTCCGGAGGCGGCAAGGATGGCTGGTCGTTCAAGATCGCGCCCTATTACACCCATGTCGACGAATATATCGACGCCGTTAAGCTGGCGGACTTCACCGACATGATGGGCAGTCCGACCGGGTTCGTTCAATTGCAGTTCGCCAACCAGAAGGCAGAGATCTACGGCATCGACATATCGGGCGCCGTGCCGCTATGGTCATCGTCGTCGGCCGGCACCGCGCGTCTGACCGCGCGCGCGAGCTGGCTGCACGGCCAGAATCTGACCGACCACGCACCGCTCTATCACCAGATGCCGTTCAATGCGGCGCTGAGCCTCGAGCATCGGATCGGCGGCCTCGAAACCCGGATTGACCTCGACATCGTGACGGAAAAGGATCGCGCCGATCCGACCCGCAACGAACCGCGGACGGGCAGCTACGCGCTGCTCAATGTCCAGCTCGCCTATCGCATCGACAAGGTTCGCCTGACGCTCGGCGCCGACAATCTGTTCGACAAGGCCTATTATGCTCCGCTTAGCGGCATGTCGCTCGGCGATCTGAAGGCGACCGGCGTGCGCCGCCCGGTTCCGGGCCGGGGGCGATCGGTCAACGCCGGGATCACGATTGCGTTTTGAGCGCCCATGCTCCCGAACTCGCACGACATGAACGAGGAGCCGAGGGCAGGCTATGGCCAGCCCTCGGCCTGGTCGCAGCGCCTGGGCGCGGGCCTTGCCGCCGCGTCATGCTGCCTGCTGGTGCTAGTGGCGCTCAATGCCAATCTATCGGGACGGCTGCGAATGACGCAGCCTGTGCAGGTGAGCCGCTTCCGGTTGTTTACCCCGTCGCCACCGTCACCACCGCCTTCAACGTTGTCGCGATCGCGGACAGACGAGGCCCGCCTATCGCCGGAGCGGCGCCCTGCGCACCCGCCCGAGCTGGCTACGACGGGAGAAAGAGGCGGACCAGCTTCGTCGCCTATACCCGCTGCTCCAGCAATCGCCTCTCCGTTCGCTGTCGCGCCGGTAAGCAGACCGCCCGCGCCGGAACCCGAGGTCGCGCCGCCGCAAGCCCAGGATGATAAGAAACAGTCCGCGCTTGCGGCCTATCAGCGCCAGCTCTGGGCGCGAATAGCCGCGCGCAAGCCCGCGGGGATCCACCTCGACGGGGTCGCAACGGTCCGCTTCATCGTCGGGGCTGACGGCGCGCTGATTGCCGTCGAGCTGGCCGGCAGCAGCGGGAATGCCGCGCTCGATCGCCTGGCGCTCCGCACGGTGCGCAATGCTGCTCCTTTTCCAACACCGCCTATGGGCGTGGAAAGCGAGCAGTTGGTCTTTACGATACCATTCAGCTTTCATTGAGGCCGCATGGCGGACGAGGATGGCTCGATCGTCAATAGGGCGACGCGCACACGTTCCAGAAACAAAACACGGTGATCGTCGCGAGCCTTGATGGGAGCCTGCGCCTCATCGACAAGAGCCTGTCCGGCACGTTGCCCATGCGTCTCGATCAGTGCGAGCGCCGCCGCTATTTCCTCGGAATTGGCAGCGTCACCATCGGATGAACCTTTCCCCGGAAGCCGAAGCGATAGCTTCTTGCGCGCCATATTATCACCCTTTTCTTGAATGCTCTCAGGCCCGTGCGCTCACCAGCCAGGCCTTCGCCCCCATATGAACGCCATTCTCATCGCAATGGCGCTCGAACAGCTCGACAAGATGCTGGTGAATGGCCTTGCGTACCTCTGCCCCGTTCTGTCGAACAAGATCGCCGATCTGCATCCCCTCAAGCACGAAGCGAGCGGCGCTCTCGGGATCACTGCCGGGGCCGCCCACGCGCTGCTCACCTGTCCAGGCATCGAATCTGACCTCGCAGAAACCCGCGCTTTGGAGAAGGTCGATCACATAGTCCTGCTCGCCGAGCGCGAATGGTCCCGGCGCGCGCGACTGCGGCGTCGGCAGGTCCATATGCTCCTTGATGATGCCCATGACACTAAGCTGCCACGGATTGTCAGCGATGGACGCCCAGACAGCGATGTCGAGCCGCCCGCCATCGCGCAACATCCGGCGCAGATTGGCGAAAGCGGGATAAGGCTCAGCGAAGAACATCGAACCGAAGCGCGAGAACAGCCGATCGAACGGCGCTTCCTCCAGCATCGTCGTCGCGGCATCGCCCTGCTCGAAGCGGATATTGGCAAGGCCCGCGCGCTGTGCCCGTTCCCTGGCCATCCCCACCAGATCGGGTGAGATGTCGAGGCCGAGCGCAAATCCGGTGTTGCCGACGGCCGTGGCGATCTGCCGCGTGGTCCAGCCACCGCCGCATCCGACATCGACCACCGTTTCGCCGGCGTTGTATGCGGCCTGGGCAAGCAACGCCCTGCCGATCGGCTCGATCATGCTTTCGAAGCGGTCGAGCTGGGCGAGCCAACGCATGCCCGCCTGGCCGGCCCAATCGTGCGCGGCCAAACCTTCCCTGTTCTCGCCAGCATCGTTCATCGATGTACTCCCATCGTCGTTTCAAGAATCAGCCCAGGATCGCGGCGGTACTTTGCCACAGCATGTAGGCGGCAACCGCAAAGATCAGCAGTGCGAATATCGTATTGAGCGCCCCCTTGTGCGCCGACAGCCGCCGAGAGAGCGCCGCGCCCACAAGGCCGCCGATGACGCCGCCGGCGATGAACGCCGCAGCAAGCCCCCAATCAACCAAGCCGGAAAGGGCATAGTTGAGCGCGGCCGTCAGACCAAAAGCGGTGACGGCGACCAGCGACGATCCGACGGCGTTGCGCATCGGCATCCCGGTCGAAGCCATCAGTCCCGGCACGATCAGGAAGCCCCCGCCGATGCCGAAGAACCCGGAAAAGAGACCAGTGGCGGCCCCATAACCGATCACCTTGGGCGCATTCTCGCGCCGGCATTGGACATCGGGATTGCCGGGATCGCCCCGGCTTTTTAGCATCAGCCCGCCAACCAGGACCATCAGCAGAGCGAACAGGAACAGCAGCTTCTGTCCATCGAACGCTTTACCGAGTGTCGATCCGGCATAGGCGCCGGCGACACCAGCAGCGGCGAACATGCCGGCGCAACGCCATTTGATCGTCCGCTGGCGCGCGTGGGGAACGAGATTGGCCCCGGCATTGGCGGCGACCGCCAGCGCGCTGGTGCCGATCGCGACATGCGGCGAGGCGACGCCGACCAGATAGACCATGAGCGGGACGGCGAGGATTGAGCCCCCACCGCCCACCAGCCCCAGCGTGAATCCGACGAGCGAGCCCGATCCGGCACCAAGCAGATATTGGATGGATTCGAGTGCCATGGCCTTACAGCGCGTTTATCGGCAGCTTGAGGTAGCGCATGCCATTGTCTTCCGGCTCGGGCAGGTGGCCGCCGCGCATGTTGACCTGGATGGACGGCAGAATGAGGCGCGGCATCCCGAGCGTCGCATCGCGCGCCTCGCGCATGGCGACGAACTGGTCCTCGCTCACCCCGTCGCGAACATGGACATTATGCTCTCGCTCCTCGCCGACCGACGTTTCCCAGGCATAGGTGTCGCGCCCGGGGGCCTTGTAGTCGTGGCAAAGATGAAGGCCGGTCTGATCGGGGAGCGACAGCAGGCGGCGGATCGACCGATAAAGCGTGCGCGCATCGCCGCCCGGGAAGTCGGCGCGGGCCGTGCCGTAGTCGGGCATGAACAGCGTGTCGCCGATGAACGCCGCATCGCCGATCACATAGGTCATGTCGGCGGGCGTATGGCCCGGCACATGCAGCGCGATCGCCTCGATCGAGCCGACCCTGAAACGGTCGCCGTCATCGAACAGCCGGTCGAACTGCGAGCCGTCGCGAGCAAAGCGCGTTCCCTCGTTGAAGATCTTGCCGAAGACCTCCTGCACGGTGAGAATATGGCGACCGATCGCCAGCGTGCCGCCCAGCTTCTCCTGAAGATAGGGCGCGGCCGACAGATGGTCGGCATGGGCGTGCGTCTCCAGCAGCCATTCGACCTCGAGCCCTTCGCTCCGGATATAGTCGATCACCTTGTCGGCCGACGCGAAGGAGGTGCGCCCCGAAGCCGGATCGAAATCGAGCACGCTATCGATGATCGCGGCCTTGGCCGTGGCGGGATCTGAGATGACGTGGGTCACGGTAAACGTGTCCTCGTCGAAGAAGCTGCGGATGACGGCGGGCCGCGCATTGCTCGCGGCCTCGACGATGCGGGTGGCTTCACGGATTTGCGGGTCGGCCATGGCCTTGTCCTTTCCTGTCTGGCCCGGCGTACCGGCTTCGCACTTGGGACGCGAAGCCGGCCCAGCTGCCTCAGAGGGTCTTCTTGCTGAAATACCAATCGGTGTAGTCGTAGCCTTCGTCCTTGCGGGCCCTGGCGGCTTCGGCCGTCGCGGGCGGCGGCACGATCACCGGCTCGCCGGGCTGCCAGTTTTCAGGCGTCGCCACCTTGTTGGCGTCGGACGTCTGGAGCGCGGTGAGCAGGCGGACGAATTCATCGACCGAGCGGCCGTTCGACATCGGATAATAGACCATCGCGCGGACAATGCCTTCGGGGTCGATGATGAAGGTGGCGCGAACGGCCGAGGTGTCCGAGGCACCGGGATGGATCATGCCGAAGGCCTTGGCGACGTTCATCGACAGATCGTCGATAATCGGGAACGGGATCTCGACGCCGAACTTCTCCTCGATGCTGCGCATCCAGGCGATGTGCGAATGCACCGAGTCGATGGAGAGGCCCAGCAACTCGCAGTTGAGCGCCTTGAAGCGGTCGGCGGCCTTGGCGAAGCCCATGAATTCGGTCGTGCAGACCGGCGTGAAGTCGGCGGGGTGGGAAAAGAGAACGAGCCACTTGCCCTTGTAATCGTCGAGCGAGCGTTCGCCGTGGGTCGTCTTGGCCTTGAAGGGAGGCGCCGGTTCGTTGATCCGCGGCATGGAGGGAGTGACCTGGTCTGTCATTTTATCGTCTCCTATGACTGAGTGAGTGACAGACATTGAATACACATTTCTATTAATCGTGATAACACGATAAATCTAATTCCTTTGATCGGATTTTTCAATCACTTCTGCAATCGGC
>ERZ1645187.1059-NODE-1059-length-26011-cov-43.964132_pt1 | contig 26011 bp, 25 predicted proteins | sample MGYA00575352_ERZ1645187 | MGnify/ENA primary metagenome ERZ1645187 (study PRJEB40837, sample SAMN11349314) | freshwater sediment metagenome | isolation source: river sediment | host: Sediment | place: India: Wazaribad , New Delhi | collected 2017-02-21 ...
GTTGGTCAATAATATTAACGTTTATTTAAGATATTGACAAAACAGTAAATAATAATGCCAACCCAAAATGCGGCCCCAATGTAGTATTGCTCTGGCACTTTTCCACTAACAACTTGTGGTAGAAACACAAAAAATAACATGAAAGCTCCTACTCCTATTCCAACATAATTCCATGTACTGATTTTTCTATTTAAAATATCTGTGGTTTTCTCCGTTGAAACTTCTGAGATAACAGTTTCTGATCGACTAGATGATGGCGTAATATCAATCCTAGTCATCATATCTTTTTTACTAATTATTCCAAAAACCCAAAATACGATAAAAAGTATCGGTAAAAAAACAATACCAACAGCAAATTTTTGTCCGGCTACTACCGGATCAATACTAATTCCCATAAGAAAGCTGGAAATCAAAGGCACAAGCGCGATACCTGCGGATAGCAAAAGCGCCCATTTTGCAGCTGAAATTGCTGCTTTTTTAACATGTAATTTCATAGTGGTTCCTTTGGTTGGAAAAGCAACCCAAGTATTGGCGCGGGACCATGCCGGCAAAACCCACTGCATCCCATTCCCATTTTTCTGGAAATAATAAAGCCAAGCTTGCTAGCAGAGTACCCATCTCGAAACGATTTTTAGACTCAAATCCAACGGGGTGGCGGATAAGCTGCGACGGGCGGAAAAACCCGCGGCTTTCCCGCCTGGAGTCGGCTCGATCCGCTGGTTATGCAGCACGAAGCGCCAAACACGCAGCGGATGGTAATCCAACCGCCCCGTTATCACAGCCGTGAAGCGTCCAGCACAACGGTTGAGTTCAAACGTCGCTGAGGTAGGGTTTGAAGACATCTCGAAGCGCCCTTCGCTTTGCAGCAAACGCATCGACCAACTCGTGTACCGCGTTCTCATCGGCCTCAGAGCCTATTCCAATTTCGATAACGCTTGATTGACGCCCGAGGCGGTCTAGGCTTCTTTGTAGGCGCCATGCCATTGACTCTAGCGTCTTCACTTCAGCTTCAACCTTAGGCATTTCAAGCGGACCATATTGTTCGATCTGCCATGAGAAAGACTCAAGTTCAGCTATTAGGTCCCGTGTGCCCACTACGCTCTTCATCAGGTAGCGAGTGTAATAACGGCCGCAGAAAGCGCAGAACTCAAGCATAAGACGAAATACCTCAAGGCGATGTATCCGGCGTCCTTCCTTAATTGCTGAGAGTCGCGCTTTGCGTGCCTCCTCGTACTGGCGGCGCGTATAGATAACTGATAGTAAGCTAACCAGGAAAGCTCCAAGTGCAATAATTTCCGCTGGAGGAAAATACTGGGTTAGGAAATCTAGAGGCATATTATTGTCAGGTTATCTTAATTACATTAGGTAAACCCCCGGTTCTGCCGGGAGACTCAACAAGGTTTGACCTTTACGGGAGTTTAGTTTACCGCACAGCGCAGCGGACGTTGATTATTAGTCGCGTACCATTATTCATTTCACTAAATTTTAGTGATTTCTCAGTAGGGATCTGCGGGGGATGTTTACTCAAGTATTCAGCTATCTTTATTAATAGGATTCGTAGTGGTTAATCCGATAGTTAGGCCAAGTAACCTTAACTCCAGTTGTCCCTACCCATGAGTATGGGACTTCTCACATAGACCAACCTTTCGGAGCAACTGGAAAGTTTCGAGATAATGTACCAATGTGAAAGGTCATAATGTTAGCGACGCACTGTGAAATACGATCTGGTATAGGTTGTTTTTGCTTATTAAATAGTTGTCCCTGAAAAAAGCCTTTCTTTTTCCCATTTGGGTGGTATGTCTTAATGCAATACTGCATTTGCCTTATAGCAGACGATACAGGTTTTCCGGGGAACTCTTGCTGGAAAATCGCAATAACTTTGTATGCCGCGATAACTATATCTTTCTCAAAGCCGTCGTCAATGTAGTCTTTACGATACTGGTCTGACATGAATCTAGCACACTCTTCAACACTAACTTTTTCAGATCCATAACAGCCTGCTGCCGTGACAACACACATGTTGAATACATCTTGCGGCATATAACTTGCCATTGGACTTTCCCCTATAAAATTTGAAAAAATCACTCGGGCAGCCTTGATCTAATTGAATCAAGGACCTAGCCTCCCTGAGTTCCCGCCCGCCCCGCCTGCTCCAACAACCGCCGCAACTGATAGCGATAAATAAATCCCGGCAGGGCGCTGACCGCGAACAGGCACAGCGTCACCACATAAAACTCCCAATCCTGGGCATGGACCGTCCCGGTGGTCTTGTACTCGAACCCAAATCCCATCCCCGCGATCAGCCCGTACAACAGCCCCCATTCGATCAGCCGCAGCCAAAACGGCTTCGCCCGCCGATCAGGGCGGGCGAAGATCAACAACCAACGCTCACTCAGCCAAGGCAGGTTGGCGGCGATCACCGCCAACCCCAGCCACAGGCCGATTACCAGGCTCTGAGACATATCTCGTTCGACAAACCTCCAGGGCTATTTCAACAGCGCCGCCGCGCACCAGCCCATCAGCGCCGTCGGATACAAGCCCAGCGCCACCAGCAACAACCCGTTGGCGCTGATCGCGATCTCGGTATCCAGGCTGAGCTGAATCGGCTCGCTCTGCTCGGTCTTGTCGAAGTACATGCACTTGACCACCCGCAGATAGTAGAACGCCCCGATCACCGAGAACACCACGCCCAGAATCGCCAGCCAGATCAGCCCGATATTGACAATCGCCTGCAACACCACCCACTTGGCGTAGAAGCCCACCAGGAACGGAACGCCGGCCATGGACATCATGATCATCATCATCAGGAAGGCCAGCCACGGACTGCGGTCGTTCAGGCCCTTGAAATCATCAATGTTCTCCGCCTCGAAGCCGGTCCGGCTCAGCATGATGATCACGCCGAAGGCCCCGACCGCCATCAGCACGTAAACGATGGTGTAGAACATCGCCGCCGCGTAGCCTTCCGGGGTGGCGGCCAGAATGCCCAGCAGCAGAAAGCCGACATGGGAAATCGTCGAGTAGGCCAGCATCCGCTTGATGTTGGTCTGAGCGATGGCGACCACATTACCCAGCGCCATGGACAACGCCGCCAGAATGATCAGCATATTCTGCCAGTCGCCCACCAGCGTGCCGAGTCCATCCACCAGAATCCGCATGACCAGGGCGAACGCCGCCAGCTTGGGCGCCGAACCGATATAGAGCGTGACCGAGGTCGGCGCACCCTGATACACATCGGGCAGCCACATGTGAAACGGCACCGCCCCCAGCTTGAACGACAGCCCGACCACCAGGAACACCAGCCCGAACACCAGCACCAGATTATCGGCGCCCTGCTTGGCGGTAGCGGCGGCCACCGTCTGGAGATCCACGCTGCCGGTCGCACCGTAGATCATCGAGATGCCATACAGCAACATGCCGGAAGCCAGCGACCCCAGCACGAAGTACTTCATGGCCGCTTCCGCCGCGACCGGCGAATCGCGGTCGGTCGCCACCAGCGCATACAGCGACAGCGACAGCAGTTCCAGACCGAGATACACGGTCAACAGGCTGTGCGCCGACACCATGATCATCATGCCCAGCACGCCGAACAGCCCCAGCACGAAATACTCGCCCTTGAACAAATCGCGCTGGCGCAAATAGTCGCGCGAGTACAAAAACACGGCGGCGGCGGCCAGATAGACGAACAGCTTGAGCAGATCGCCCATCGCATCCTTAATGTAGTGACCGAACATGGTCACCACCGGCGCCTGAGCGTAGGTGAACAAGGTCAGCAGGGCCGCGCCCAGCAGGGTCAGTTGCGCCAGCCCGTAGGTGATATGGCGCTGCCGCTGTTCCAGGAACACGTCAATCACCAGGACCAGACAGGTCATGGTCAGGACGAACAGTTCCGGCAGTACCGGCATGAAGTCAGGAGCGACGAAGTTCATGGGGTTTCCCTATTCTCCGATTCTTCTCTGCAACGGGCGCGGTTACAGCTTGGTCACAGTCATGTGCTGCAACAGATTGTCCACCGTGGCGTGCATCGTCGCGGTCAACGGATCGGGCCACAGCCCCAGCAGCAGCACCGCCGCCGCCAGCAGACTCAACATGATGATTTCACGGGTACCGACATCCTCCAGCTCGGCGACATGGTGGTTGCCGATGTCGCCGAAGATGACCCGCTTGACCAGCCACAGGGTATAGGCCGCCCCAAAGATCAGGGTCGTGGCCGCCAGGAACGCAATCCAGAAACTGGCCTTGAAGCTGCTCAGGATCACCATGAACTCGCCGATGAACCCCGACGTGCCCGGCAAGCCGGCGTTGGCCATGGCGAACAGCACCATGAACGCGGCGAAAATCGGCATGGTGTTCGCTACCCCGCCGTAATCGTTGATCTGACGGGAATGGACCCGGTCGTACAGCACGCCCACGCACAGGAACAGCGCGCCCGAAATGAAGCCGTGCGACACCATCTGCACCATGCCGCCCTCAATGCCCATCGCCGCGCCGCTCAGGCTGCCGGTGTGGCGGTAGATGCTGAACGCGATGAAGAAGCCCAGGGTGGCGAAACCCATGTGCGCGATGGAGGAATAGGCGATCAGCTTCTTCATGTCCTGCTGGATCAGAGCCACCAGGCTGATGTAGACCACCGCGATCAGCGACAGGGTGATGATCAGCCAGTCCAGCATGGCCGAGGCGTCCGGGGTGATCGGCAGGGCAAAGCGCAGGAAGCCGTAGCCGCCGATCTTCAGGGTGATGGCGGCCAGAATCACCGAACCGCCGGTGGGCGCTTCAACGTGGGCGTCCGGCAACCAGGTATGCACCGGCCACATCGGCACCTTGACCGCAAAGCCGAGCAGGAAGGTCAAGAAAATCAGCACCTGCTCGGTCAGGCTCAGCGGCAGCTTGTGGAAATCCAGAATCTCAAAGCTGTTGGCCTGGGTGTACATGTAGATCAGCGAGATCAGCATGAACACCGAGCCGAGGAAGGTGTACAGGAAGAACTTCAGCGTGGCGTAGACCCGGCGCGGCCCACCCCAGATGCCGATCACCAGGAACATCGGGATCAGCATCGCCTCGAAGAACACATAGAACAGGATGGCGTCCAGCGCGGCGAACACCCCGATCATCAGCCCTTCCATGATCAGGAAGGCGGCCATGTACTGGGCGATCCGGTACTGGATCACTTCCCACCCCGCGATCACCACCAGCACCGTCATGAACGCGGTCAGCAGGATCAGGGGCATTGAGAAGCCGTCGATCCCCAGGTGGTAATTGACGCTGAGCGCCGGAATCCAGGGCACCATCTCCTGGAACTGCATCGCCGCCGTCGAGACATCGAACAGCGTATACAGCGGAATGCAGGCGAGGAAGCTCACAATCGCCACGGCCAGGGACAGCGCCTTGGCGCGTCCGGGGTTGTCGTCACCCACGAACAGGACCGCGACGCCACCGAGAATCGGGAACCAGATGACAAAGCTCAGCAGAGGAGGCAGTTCCGACAGCATGGTTTTTCTTCTTCCAGGTTAGCGGGCAACGAACCAGGTCAGCAGGATCAGCAGGCCGATGATCATCGCGAACGCGTAGGTATACAGATAACCCGTCTGCAAGTAGCGGGTCACGGCCGCGAACCAGCCGACCAGCCGCGCCGTGCCATTCACCATCAGACCATCAATCAGCCCGGCGTCGGCGTACTTCCACAGCACGGTTCCCAGGTTCCGGCTGCCGCGCATGAAGAACGCCTGATAGAACTCGTCGAACAGGTACTTGCGGTCCATGATGTCGTACAGCCTGGCGAAACGCTGCTGGATCAGATCCGGCAGGTCTGGCCGCACCATGTACAGATAGAAGGCCGAGCCGAACCCGGCCAGCACCAGGATGAACGGCAGCCCGGTCAAGCCATGCACGGCGAAGCTCATCGCGCCGTGGAAATGCCCGGCGACGTGCTCCAGGACGTTATGCACTGGCGCGACCGCGATCACGCCTTCGAACATCTTGCCGAACAGCATGGGTTCGATGGTCATCGCCCCGATCACCACCGAGGGAATGGCCAGCAGGATCAGCGGCACGGTCACCACTGCCGGGGTTTCATGCAGGTGCTCCTGGGTGTGGTGATCCATCCGCTCCTTGCCGTGGAACACGATGAAGTACAGCCGGAAGGAATAGAAGGAGGTCACGAACACGCCCAGCATCACCGCGAAGTAGGCAAAACCGGAGCCGGCGATATGCGAGTAATGCACCGCTTCCAGAATGCTGTCCTTGGAATAGAAGCCGGCAAAGCCCGGGGTACCGATCAGCGCCAGCGTGCCCAGCAGGAAGGTGAACCACGTGATCGGCATGTACTTCCACAGGCCGCCCATCTTGCGAATATCCTGCTCGTGGTGCATGGCGATGATCACCGAACCAGCGCCCAGGAACAGTAGCGCCTTGAAGAAAGCGTGCGTCATCAGGTGGAAGATGGCGGCGGAATAGGCCGACACGCCCAGGGCCACCGCCATGTAGCCGAGCTGCGACAGCGTCGAATAGGCGATCACCCGCTTGATGTCGTTCTGGATAATGCCGAGGAAGCCCATGAACAGCGCGGTGATCGAGCCGATGACCAGCACGAAGCTCAGCGCGGTCTCCGACAGTTCGAACAGCGGCGACATCCGGGCCACCATGAAAATGCCGGCGGTCACCATGGTCGCCGCGTGGATCAGGGCCGAGATCGGGGTGGGGCCTTCCATCGAATCGGGCAGCCAGACGTGTAACGGCGCCTGGGCGGATTTACCCATCGCTCCGATGAACAGCAGGATGCAGATCACCGTCATCAGCGACCAGTCGAGGCCGGGAATGATCTGCACGGTCATCTTGGCCATCAGCGGCGCGGCGGCGAACACGTCCTGGTAATCAAGGCTGTTGAAGGTCATCAACACGGCGGCGATACCGAGCAGGAAGCCGAAATCGCCCACCCGGTTGACCAGGAACGCCTTGAGGCCGGCGAAGGTGGCGCTTTCGCGCTTGAACCAGAAGCCGATCAGCAGATAGGACACCAACCCGACCGCTTCCCACCCGAAGAACAGTTGCAGGAAGTTGTTGGCCATGACCAGCATCAGCATCGAGAAGGTGAACAGCGCGATATAGCTGAAGAAGCGCTGGTAACCGTCGTCGTCGTGCATGTAGCCGATGGTGTAGATATGAACCATCAGCGACACAAAAGACACGGTGGTAATCATCACCGCGGTCAGGCTGTCCACCAGGAAGCCGACTTCCAGGCGGATGCCTTCGATCATCATCCAGGTGTAGACCGTGCCGTTGTACGGCTCGGCGCCATTCAGCACGTGATGGCGCAACACCACCAGCGACAGCAGGAAGGAAATCGCCACGCCGATGATGGTGACCCAGTGGGCGCCGGCCCGACCGATCTTGCGGCCGAACAAGCCGGCGATGATGGCGCCGAACAGCGGCGCGAGCACAATCGCGAGGTAGACGTTTTGCATGCGGCTAACCCTTCAGCGTGTCGAGATCGGCGACGTTGATGGTGCGCCGGTTGCGGAACAGCACCACCAGAATGGCCAGACCGATGGCCGACTCAGCCGCCGCCACGGTCAGGATGAAAAAGACGAAAACCTGCCCGATGGCGTCACCGAGAAACTGGGAAAAAGCGATGAAGTTGAAATTCACCGCCAGCAGCATGAGCTCAATGGACATCAGCAGGATGATGACGTTCTTCCGGTTCAGAAAGATGCCCGCCACGCTGAGACAAAAGAGGATTGCTCCCAGCACCAGATAGTCAGTAAGCGCGATCATGTTTGTTTCAATCCTTGTTGTCCTGGATGAGCAACTGTCCGCTTAGCGGCGTGAATGTGGTGGGAGCAAATCTTTCTTTTCCGCGGCCATGCGCACCAGCCGCACCCGGTCGTCCCGCGATACGCGAACCTGCTCGGCCGGATTCTGGTACTTGGCGCCTTCCCGGCGGCGCATGGTCAGCGAAATGGCGGCGATGATCGCCACCAACAGGATCACCGAAGCGATTTCGAACGGATAGACGTAGAAGGTGTACAGGACGCTGCCCAGTTCCTTGGTGTTGCTGTAATCAGCCGCGCGCGAGGTCAGATTGTACGCATCCCCGCTGAAGTAGCTGGAGCCAACCACCAGTCCCATCTCGATGACGATGATCAACCCCACTGCCGCTCCGACTGGCAGGTACCTGATGAAGCCTTCCCGCAGCGGTGCGACGTTGATATCCAGCATCATGATCACGAACAGGAACAGCACCATCACTGCGCCCACGTAGACCAGCACCAGCACGATAGCCAGGAATTCGGCTTCGATCAGCAACCAGAGCGCGGCGCTGGTGAAAAACGCCAGCACCAGGTAGAGCGCGGCATGAACCGGGTTGCGCACCGTGATCACCCGCACCGCCGCGAATACCAGGACGAGGGCGAAAACGTAGAACAGAAACTTTTCAAATCCCATGAGCGGACCTGTTTTCTTGATTCTGGCAAGGGAGGCCGGCTAGCGATACGGCGCGTCGGCGGCCCGGTCGGCGGCGATCTGCGCTTCGCAGCGGTCGCCGTGGGCGAGCAGTTTTTCCTTGGTCATGATCTGCTCGCCGCGCTTCTCGAAATGATAATCAAACACCCGGGTCTCCACGATGGCGTCCACCGGACAGGCTTCCTCGCAGAACCCGCAGAAAATGCACTTGAACAGATCAATGTCGTAGCGCGTAGTCCGGCGCGTGCCGTCCGCCCGCTGTTCGGACTCAATCGTGATCGCCAGCGCCGGGCACACCGCCTCGCACAACTTGCAGGCGATGCAACGTTCCTCGCCATTAGGATAGCGGCGCTGGGCGTGCAGCCCCCGGAACCGGGGCGACAGCGGGGTCCGCTCTTCCGGGTACTGCACCGTGATCTTCTTGGCGAAGAGGTAGCGGCCTGTGACCCGCAGACCCTGGAGCAGCTCCCACAGCAGGAAGGTTTTGAAGTAGTGCCGAACAGCGTTCAGGGTATTCATCGCTCGCTTTCTCCGCTCAATCGAACCACGGACCGACCTGGCCCAGCACGCCCAACCCGATCACCAGAATCCACACCAGGGTCACCGGGATGAAGACCTTCCAGCCCAGCCGCATGATCTGATCGTAGCGATAGCGCGGGAAGGTGGCGCGGAACCACAGGAAGAACAGCAGCAGGAGCGAAATCTTCAGCGTCAGCCAGAGCGCGCCGGGCACGAAATCGAACAGCGCGCCCAGCACCGGAATGCCCTCGAACGGCGACAGCCAGCCGCCGAGGAACAGGGTGGCCGCCAGCGCCGACACCAGGATCATGTTGGCGTATTCGGCCAGGAAGAACACCGCGAAGGCCATACCGGAATAGTCCACGTGGAACCCGGCCACGATCTCCGACTCGCCCTCAGCCACATCGAAAGGCGCGCGGTTGGTCTCCGCGACGCCGGAGATGAAGTACACCAGGAACAGCGGCAACAGCGGCAACCAGAACCAGTGGAGCAGACTGCCCTGCTGGGCCAGCACGATCTGGTTCAGATTCAAGCTGCCGGCGGCCATCAGCACGCCCACCAGAGCGAAGCCCATGGCGATTTCATAAGCGACGATCTGCGCCGCCGACCGCATCGCGCCGAGGAAGGCGTACTTGGAGTTGGACGCCCAGCCGGCGACGATCACGCCGTAGACGCCGAGCGAGGTCAGGGCCAGCAGGTACAGCAGCCCGGCGTCCAGATTGGAAATCATCATGCCGTCGCCGAAGGGCACGACCGCCCAGGCCGCGATCGCCGGTCCAAAGGACAGCACCGGCGCCAGCAGGAACAGGAAGCGATCCGCCCGGCTCGGAATGATGATTTCCTTGAACATCAGCTTCATGGCGTCGGCGATGGGCTGCAACCAGCCCTTGGGACCGACCCGGTTCGGACCCAGCCGAACCTGCATGTAGCCAATGATCTTGCGCTCGGCAAAGGTCAGATACGCCACGCCCACCAGCAGAGGCACCAGCAGGACGATGATTTTCAGCAGGATAATGATGACCGTCAGCAGCGTTTCCACGATCCGTTGTCCTGATTGTTATTGGATAGCCACCGGCCCCACCGCCGGGCCGAGCGCCACGCTGGCGGCCAGGCCCGCCGGAATCCAGGCGCAACCTCTGGGCACGCTGTCGTCGAGCACCAGCGGCAGATCAACCGCCGCGCCGTTCTGGCGCACCTGAACCTGCTCCCGCCCCGCCACGCCCAGATCGCGGGCCACGTCGGGATGCAAGCGCACTTCGGCGGGCCGCGCCAGGGGACTGGCTTGCAGCGAACGGGCGCGCCGCACCAGCGGATCGGTCGCGTAGATCGGCACGTCCGCGACCCGCAGCAGACCATTGGCCCGGAACGGGGTCAGCGGCTGGCCAAAATCCACCGTATTGTCCGGCTTGACTTCGCCGCAGGCGCCCTGAACTTCGGCCAGCACCTCTTCGGAACTGACGTACTCGAACCCCGCCACGCCGCACAGGTTGCCCAGCACCCGCAGCACCTTCCAGGCCGGCCGCGCGTCGCCGAACGGCTTGACAGCCCCCTGGAAGCTTTGCCAGCGACCCTCGGCATTGACGTAGGTGCCCGAAGTCTCAGCAAACGTCGCCACCGGCAGGAGGACCCGTGCATAGCGCTTGCTGGCGGCGCTGGCGTAGGAGCTGAGCGCCACCACGAATTCAGCGCCTTGCACGGCGTTCAGCGCCGCCGCGCCATTCCAGCAGTCCAGCTCCGGTTCGACGCCGAGCAGCACGTAGGCTTTGCGCGGCGCTTCCACCATCGCCCGCGCATCCAGACCCGCTTGCGGGGCCGGTTTGCCGCCTGCCAGGCGGTGCGGCGTCGCGCCGGCCAGCCAGCCGCCGGCTGAATTGGCGGCTTCCGGCAGATAACCCAGTCGCGCGCCGCTCGCCTGCGCCACAAAACCCGCCAGCGCCCGCAAGGACGCAAAAGCGGGATGGGAGACCGCCAGATTGCCCAGCAGCACGGTGGCCGGGGCGTTGTTCGCCAGATGGGCGGCGATGGCGCGTTCGGCTTCACCCGGAGCGCCCGCGACCAGCCCCGCCAGGCTCGCCGGCAGGGCTTGGCCCTTCAATTCCGCCACCGCCTGGGCCACGCCGGCCAGCGCCGCCACCATGCCGGCTGGATCGGCGATCACTTTCGCCGCCACCGGGAACCGGAAGTCGAAATCGCGCGGGTTGACGAACAGGATCTGGCCGCCGGCCAGCGCCGCTTTACGCAGGCGATGGCCGACCAGCGGCTGTTCCATCCGTGGGTTGGAGCCGATCAACAGGGCAGCCTTGACCTTTTCCAGGTCTTCCAGCGCCTGCCCCAGCCATGGAAACACCGGGGCCGCGCCCTGATCGCTGAAATCGGCCTGGCGCAGGCGATGGTCAATGTTCGCCACGCCCAGACCGCGCGCCAGTTTCTGGGCCAGATACAGCTCTTCCACGGTCGCAGTGGGCGAGACGAGGAAGCCGACCGATTCGGCGCCATGGCGGGCGATCACGTCCTTCAGGCCCTTGGCGGCCGCTTCCAGCGCGGCTTCCCACTCGGTCTCAACGCCGCCGAGCAGCGGCTTGGCCAGCCGGTCGTCGCTATAGATGCCTTCGTAGCTGAACCGGTCGCGGTCGGAAATCCAGGTTTCATTGACCTGCTCGTTCTCGCGCGGCACGACCCGCTTCACCTGACCGCGCTGGGTATGGATGAAGATGTTGGAGCCCACCGAATCATGCGGCGCGACGGCGGCATGTTGCACGAACTCCCAGGACCGGCCGCTGTAGCGGGACGGCTTGGCGGTCAGCGCGCCGACCGGGCAGAGATCAATGACGTTGCCGGCCAGTTCCGAAACCATGCTGTGGGCCACATAGGTGCCGATTTCCATGTTCTCGCCGCGCCCGGTCGCGCCCAGCTCGCGCAGCCCGGCGATCTCCTCGCCGAACCGCACGCAACGGGTGCAATGAATGCAGCGGGTCATGTCGGTCGCGACCAGCGGCCCGATGTCCTTTTCCTTGACCACCCGCTTGCGCTCGACGAACTGCGATATGCCGGCGCCGTAACCCATCGACAGGTCCTGCAACTCGCACTCGCCGCCCTGATCGCAGATCGGACAGTCCAGCGGGTGGTTGATCAGCAGGAACTCCATGGTGCCTTTCTGCGCGGCCAGCGCCTTGGGCGACCGGGTGTAAACCTTCATGCCTTCCATCACCGGCGTCGCGCAGGCCGGCATCGCCTTGGGCGCTTTCTCGACCTCGACCAGACACATCCGGCAACTGGCGGCGATGGACAGCTTCTTGTGATAACAGAAGCGGGGGATCGGGATACCCGCCGCATCGGTGGCCTCGATGAGCATCGCGCCCTTGCGCGCCTTCAGCGGGATGCCGTTGACTTCGATGTTAACCTGTTCCTCGCTCATCTTTTACCTGCTGCGACCGTGTTATGGGTTTCGCGGCTCACGCGGCCTGCGCCGCACCGGCGACCATGCTGCGCTTGTGCTCGATGTAATAGGCGAATTCGTGGCGGTAGTGCTTGACGAAGCTGCGCACCGGCATGGCGGCGGCGTCGCCCAGCGCGCAGATGGTCCGCCCTTCGATCTTGCTGGCCACGCTGTCGAGCAGATCAATATCCTCGGGCCGCCCCTGACCCTCGACGATGCGGGTCACCAGCCGGTACAGCCAGCCAGTGCCTTCGCGGCAGGGCGTGCATTGCCCGCAGGATTCGGAAAAATAGAACCGGGAGATGCGCTGGAGCACCTTGACCATGTCGGTGGTCTCGTCCATCACGATCACCGCGCCCGAACCCAGCATCGAACCGGTGACCTTCGATACCGAGTCGTAATCCATGTTGGCTTTCAACATGAGTTCGCCTGGCACCACCGGCACCGAGGAGCCGCCCGGAATCACCGCCTTGAGCTGGCGCCCTTTCCAGACGCCACCGGCCATGGCCAGCAGTTCGGCGAAGGGCGTGCCCATCGGAATCTCGAAATTGCCCGGTTTCTCGACGTGCCCGGACACCGCGAAGATCTTGGTGCCGCCGGCATTGGCGACGCCGAGGTTGGCGAACCACTCGCCGCCGTTGCGGATGATCGAGGGGACCGAAGAGTACGTTTCCGTGTTGTTGATCGTAGTCGGCCGGCCGTACAGACCATAGCTGGCCGGGAACGGCGGCTTGTAGCGCGGCTGGCCCTTCTTGCCCTCCAGCGACTCCAGCAGCGCGGTTTCCTCGCCGCAGATGTAGGCGCCGGCGCCCAGGGTGGGATACAAGTCAAAATCAATCCCGCTGCCCTGAATATTCTTGCCCAGCAGGCCGGCGGCGTAGGCTTCCTTGACCGCCGCCTCGAAGCGCTGGTACGGCTCGTCCATGAATTCGCCGCGCATGTAGTTGTAGCCGACCGTGGAACCCGTGGCGAAACCGGCGATGGCCATGCCCTCGACCAGGGCGTGCGGGTTGAAGCGCAGAATGTCGCGGTCCTTGCAGGTGCCGGGTTCCGACTCGTCGGAATTGCAGACCATGTATTTCTGCACCGACACATTGCGCGGCATGAAGGTCCATTTCAAACCGGCAGGAAAGCCAGCGCCGCCGCGCCCCCGCAAGCCGGATTTCTTGACCTCGTCGATCACCTGATCAGGGGTCATCTGCCCGGCCAGGATTTTCTTCCAGGCCTCGTAACCGCCCACGCTCATGTAGGTCTTGATGGACCAGGACCGATCCAGGCCCAGCGTCCGGTAACAGACTTCGTTGGCCATCGCGGTTTACTCCAGGCTACCGAGAATCCGATCCACCTTTTCGGGGGTCAGGTTCTCATAATAGACGTGATTGACCTGCATCATCGGCGCTCCGCAGCAGGCGGCCAGGCATTCCTCTTCCTTCTTCAGGAAGAACTTGCCGTCCGGCGTGCTTTCGCCCAGTTTGATGCCGAGCTTCCGCTCGATATAGCTCAACACGGTGTCGCTGCCCCGCAACATGCAGGAAATGTTGGTGCAGACCGCGATGCAATGGCGACCCACCGGCTTCAGTTCGAACATCGAGTAGAAGCTGGCCACCTCGTAGACGGCGATGGGCGGCATGTCCAGGTAGTCGGCCACCGCATCCATCAATTCCGTGGTCAGATAGCCGCCGTTTTCGTGCTGCACCTCGCGCAGCGCGGCCAGTACGGCGGATTGCTTGCGGTCGGCGGGATAGCGGGTCAGCCAGTGGTCGATTTCCGCCCGGGCGTGGGCGGACAGCAGATCGCTCTTGCGCGAACTCATTAGCGGTCAATCTCCCCGAAAACGATGTCCTGGGTGCCGATGATAGCCACCACGTCGGCCAGCATGTGGCCACGGGTCATCTCATCCATGGCCGCCAGATGGGCGTAACCGGCCGCCCGGACCTTGATGCGGTACGGCTTGTTGGCGCCGTCGGAAACCAGGTAAATCCCATACTCACCCTTGGGGTGCTCGGTGGCCACGTAGACTTCGCCCTCGGGCACGCAATAGCCTTCCGTGAACAGCTTGAAGTGATGGATCAGGGCTTCCATATCCTCTTTCATCTTGGCCCGGGGCGGCGGCGCGACCTTGTGATCGTCAATGATGACCGGACCGGGATTTTCCTTCAGCCATTGCACGCACTGCTTGATGATGCGATTGGACTGGCGCAATTCCTCGACCCGGACCAGATAACGGTCGTAGCAGTCGCCGTTGACGCCCACCGGAATATCGAAATCCAGTTGGTCGTAGACTTCGTAGGGCTGCTTCTTGCGCAAATCCCAGGCGAAGCCGGAACCGCGCAGCATCGGCCCAGAGAAGCCCAGTTGCAGGGCGCGTTCGGGCGACACCACGCCGATGCCGACCAGCCGCTGTTTCCAGATGCGGTTGTCGGTCAGCAGGGTTTCGTATTCATCCACTCGTCCTGGAAACCGCTCGGTGAACGCCTCGATGAAATCGAGCAACGATCCCTGCCGGGTGGCGTTGCGTTCGTCTACGTCCTTCTTGCTGTGGAGCCGGGACGTTTCATAGTCATACTTCTGCATCGAGTTGGGCAGGTCGCGATAGACGCCGCCCACCCGGAAATACGAAGGATGCAGTCGCGCCCCGGAGACCGCTTCGTAGCAGTCCATCAGATCCTCGCGCTCGCGGAACGCATAGAGGAACATGGTCATGGCGCCGACATCCAGCCCGTGCGCGCCGATCCACAGCAGATGATTCAAAATTCGGGTAATTTCGGCGTACATGACCCGGATGTACTGGGCGCGGACCGGCGGCTGAATGCCCAGCAGCTTCTCGATGGCCAGCACGTAAGCCTGCTCGTTGCACATCGCCGACATGTAGTCGAGCCGGTCCATGTAGCCGATGCTTTGGTTGAACGGCTTGCTTTCGGCCAACTTCTCGGTGCCGCGGTGCAGCAGCCCAATATGGGGATCAGCGCGTTGGACCACTTCGCCGTCCAGCTCCAGCACCAGGCGCAGTACGCCGTGGGCCGCGGGATGCTGCGGGCCGAAGTTCAGGGTGTAATTGCGAATCTCAGGCATCGGCGGCTTTCCTTCAGTGAGACCCGGACAGATAACGGTTGTCCTTGCGGATGACGCGGGGCACCAGCACGCGCGGTTCGATGCTCACCGGCTCGTACACCACGCGCCCGCGTTCGGGGTCGTAACGCATCTCGACATTGCCGATCAGCGGGAAATCCTTGCGGAACGGATGGCCGATGAACCCATAGTCGGTCAGGATGCGGCGCAGGTCTGGATGGCCCTCGAACACGATGCCGTACAGATCGAACGCCTCGCGCTCGAACCAGTTGGCGGAGGTCCACAACCCGACGACCGAAGGCACCACCGGCAATTCGTCATCAGGCGCGAATACCCGCACCCGCAGCCGATGGTTGCGGGAGACCGACAGCAGTTGATAAACGGCGGCGAATCGGCCTTTGCCGGGGATGGTTTGCCCGGCAGCATATTGGATCGCGGCGGGACCGCGGCCAACCGCCCGCTCCACCGCACCCCGGCTGAATCCCCGGTCGGTGGATTCGTTGGTGGCCCATTCCACCTCACCATAAGCCGAGTAATCCATGCCGCACACATCCATGACCTGCTCGAAAGCAAAGTCCGGCTCATCGCGCAGGGCGGTGAACACCTCGATGGCGCGCGCTGGTGAAACTTCGACTGTCACCTCCCGGCAGTCGAGCTTGCAGTCCAGCAGGGTATCGCCAAACCGGGCCTGGAGTTTTTCCACAAGGGTCTGTACGTCAGCCATGGCGCAGGTCTCTCAGCGGGCGATGGTGTTGGTGCGCTTGATCTTGTTCTGCAACTGGATGATGCCGTACAGCAACGCTTCCGCCGTCGGCGGGCAGCCCGGCACGTAGACATCCACCGGCACGATCCGGTCGCAGCCGCGCACCACGGCATAGGAATAGTGGTAGTAGCCGCCGCCGTTGGCGCAGGAACCCATGGAAATCACCCAGCGCGGCTCGGGCATCTGATCGTAGACCTTGCGCAGGGCCGGTCCCATCTTGTTGCACAGAGTGCCGGCGACGATCATCACGTCGGACTGGCGCGGGCTGGGCCGGAATACGATGCCGAACCGGTCCAGGTCGTAACGGGCCGCGCCGGCTTGCATCATTTCCACCGCACAGCAGGCCAGGCCGAAGGTCATCGGCCACATCGAACCGGTGCGCGCCCAGTTGATGAGCTTGTCGGCCGTGGTGGTCACCAGGCCCTTTTCAAGAATGCCTTCTATTCCCATTCCAAGGCTCCTTTCTTCCACTCATAAATGAAGCCGATCACCAGGATGCCGAGAAAGACCGCCATCGAGGCAAAACCGAACAGGCCGATTTGGTCGAGCACGATCGCCCACGGAAACAGGAATGCGATTTCCAGATCGAAAATGATGAACAGGATGGCCACCAGATAGTAGCGGACATCGAATTTCATTCGGGCATCCTCGAATGATTCGAACCCGCACTCATAGGGCGACAGCTTTTCACTATCAGGACGGTGGGTCCCCAGAACATAGCCGAGACCGATGACAATCACGGCTATCGCGAGGGAAATCAGCACAAAGATCAGGACAGGAAGGTAATTGGACAACATCAGAGTCGCACCTTCGACATGGCGAGCCGGGAGAAAGCGCTAGGATAGCTAGGTCTTGGCCTGAAGCCTGGGCAGGCGATCCCGCCCGTCGGCGGGGCCGGAATACCCTGGAATGAACCTGCCGGGAACAGCGATTGGGGCGAATATGTTGTTATAGTTAAAACGCCACATGGGACCTGAAACCTCATGGTGGTCTGCAATCCTCATTGGGACCGCATTACGCATCTCATCGAACCGGGCGTTCGGGATGCTCCGTATCGTTATTTGGTGCCGATGGCCGGACTCGAACCGGCACGGCTCGCGCCACTAACCCCTCAAGCTAGCGTGTCTACCAGTTCCACCACATCGGCACGGTACAGCATCAAACCCATCTTCCGCTATTGCTGCGGCAACTTCGGCACATCCGAGGGACCACCGCTTGGGGGCAGCGGCTGAACGGGTTTTTCTGCCTGGACCCGTTCGACGACGCTCGTCGGCGTGGCCGTCTGCGTCGAGAAATACGCCAGCGTCAGACTGGTCAGAAAGAACACCGTGGCCAGCACAGCGGTGGTTCGACTCAGGAAGGAAGCGGAACCCTGCGATCCAAACATGGTCGCCGAAGCGCCGCTGCCAAACGCCGCGCCCGCATCGGCGCCCTTGCCCTGTTGCAGCAGCACCAGCGCGATCAGCGCGACCGCAACCACGACATGGGCGACGAGAATGAGGGTATTAATCATGGCGACAGTTTAGCAACCCGCCTTGGCAATCGCCAAGAAATCCTTGGGATCGAGCGATGCGCCACCGACCAGGCCGCCGTCAATATCGGGCATGGCCAGCAATTCGCCGGCGTTGGAACCCTTGACGCTGCCGCCGTAGAGAATGCGCACCTGACTCGCCCGCGCCGGATCAAGTGCGGCCAGTTGGGCGCGGATGAAAGCGTGAACGTCTTGCGCCTGCTGGGGAGTTGCGGTCCGGCCGGTGCCAATCGCCCAAACCGGTTCGTAGGCGATGACCGCGTCAGCGAAACTGGCGATGCCTTCCAGATCGAGCACCGCTTTGAGCTGTCGCCCGACTACCGCCTCGGTAATTCCCTGATCGCGCTCCTCCAGGGTCTCGCCGACGCAGAGAACCGGCTTGAGACCAACCTTGCGCGCGGCGGCGTACTTGCGCGCCACCACCTGATCGCTCTCGCCATACAGCGTGCGCCGTTCCGAGTGGCCGACGATCACGTAGGCGCAGCCAAAATCCTTCAGCATGGGGCCGGCCACTTCGCCGGTGTAAGCGCCCGAAGCGTGCTCGGAGAGATTTTGCGCGCCCCAGCTAATCGCGGTGCCGGTCAGTTGCCGCCCGACGGCCTCCAGGTACACGAACGGCGGAAATACCGCCAGTTCGGCGGCGGCGACCTCGGCGGCCCCCCCCAGGATACCTTGCAGCAACTCGCGGATGCTGCCGGTCGAGCCATTCATCTTCCAGTTTCCAGCTACCAGCTTACGGCGCATGTCGTTCTTCTCCCCTGGCGAAAAAGCTGAGCAAGCTTACGGATTCCGCGCCCGGAAATCAATCATGCTGACAGGGTCTCGCGCACCACGCCGGCTGGGGGGTTTATAGCGGAGATGGCCGCACGGGTGCGGGGTCGTACAATCCGGTCACGCAACTGCCCGCGCCGCTGCGCATACGCACAATGCCTGCACGGTCTCGCGGACATCGTGGGCGCGGATGATACTGGCCCCTTGCCAGAACGCGATAACCGCCGCCGCCAGGCCGCCGCTTAACCGCTCGTCCACCGGCGCATTCAGCAACGCGCCGATCATACTCTTGCGGGACATGCCGACCAGGATGCCGGCGGCCAGATCGGTGAAACGGTTAAGATGGCGCAGCAGCCGCAGATTGTGATCCAGGGTTTTGCCGAAGCCGAAACCGGGATCGACCAGAATCCGCTCGCGCGAAATGCTGGCCCGCTCGCAGACCGCTACCCGCTCGGCCAAAAAAGCGTAAACCTCGGCGACCACATCGGCATAAACCGGCTCCTGCTGCATGGTGGCCGGTTCACCCCGCATGTGCATCAGACATACGGGCAGACCGCTGGCAGCCGCCGCTTCCAGCGCGCCGGGCAGGCGCAACGCCCGCACGTCGTTGATCAGGCCGGCGCCGGCGCGCGCCGCTTCCCGGATGATTTCCGGCTTGCTGGTATCCACCGAGATCGGAACCGGCAACTCGCGCGCCAGTCGTTCCACGACCGGCAACACCCGGTCCAGTTCCTCCTGAACCGACACCGGCGGCGCCCCAGGTCGGGTGGATTCACCACCGACATCAACGAGCGCCGCGCCCTCCTCCACCATAACTTCAGCGCGGCGCAGCGCTTCGGCAAGCTGGAAATAACGCCCGCCGTCAGAGAACGAATCGGGGGTGACGTTGAGCACCCCCATGACGGCGGGCCGGCTCAGATCCAGAACCTTGCCCGCACAGTCGAGTGGCATGGCTCAGTGCTGCTGGGCCGGGCCGCCGATCGGCTTCTCGCCCCGCCGATCCTTGTCCAAGCCAGCGGCTGAACCCGTGGCTGGAGGTTCCGAATCAGAACTCGCCTCCGCTGGCTCGCGCGGCGGCCGCCCCGCCATGATGTCGTCGATCTGCTCCGAATCAATGGTTTCGTACTTGATCAGGGCGTCGGCCATGGCGTGCAGTTTGTCGAGATTGTCCCGCAACAATCCTTCGGAACGCTGGTAGTTGCGATTGATGACGGTGCGGATTTCCTCGTCAATCACATGGGCGGTCTCGTCCGAGACGTTCTTGTGCCGGGTCACGCTGCGGCCCAGAAACACCTCGCCATCATCTTCGCTGTAGGTCAGCGGTCCCAGCCGGTCGGACAGACCCCACTTGGTCACCATGTTGCGGGCGATATCGGTGGCGCGCTCGATGTCGTTCTGCGCGCCGGTGGTGACAAAATCCGGCCCGAAGATGACCGCCTCGGCGATGCGGCCGCCGAACAGGCTGGAAATCTGGCTCTCCAGCCGTTGCTTGCTGAAGCTGTAGCGGTCGCCTTCCGGCAGGAACATGGTCACGCCCAGCGCCCGGCCACGCGGGATGATGCTGACCTTGTAGACCGGGTCATGCGCCGGCACCAGCCGCCCGACGATGGCGTGGCCGGCCTCGTGATAGGCGGTGAGCTTTTTCTCCTCCTCGCTCATCACCATGGACTTGCGCTCGGCGCCCATCATGATCTTGTCCTTGGCCTTCTCGAAATCGTCCATGTCCACGTCGCGCTTGTTGGCGCGAGCGGCGAACAGGGCGGCCTCATTGACCAGGTTGGCCAGATCGGCGCCGGAGAAACCCGGCGTGCCCCGGGCGATCACCGCCGGCTTGACGTTGTCGGACAACGGCACCTTGCGCATGTGAACCTTGAGGATCTGCTCGCGGCCGCGCACATCGGGCAAAGGCACCACTACCTGGCGGTCGAAACGGCCTGGCCGCAGCAACGCCGGGTCGAGCACGTCCGGGCGGTTGGTGGCGGCGATGACGATGATGCCCTCGTTGCCCTCGAAGCCGTCCATCTCGACCAGTAATTGATTCAGGGTTTGCTCACGCTCGTCGTGGCCGCCGCCCAGGCCCGCACCGCGATGGCGGCCCACGGCATCAATTTCGTCAATGAAGATGATGCAGGGCGCATGCTTCTTGGCCTGCTCGAACATGTCGCGCACTCGCGAAGCGCCGACGCCGACGAACATTTCCACGAAATCGGAACCGGAGATCGAGAAGAACGGCACTTTCGCCTCGCCAGCAATCGCTTTGGCGAGCAAAGTCTTGCCGGTGCCCGGCGAACCGACCATCAGCACGCCGCGCGGAATCTTGCCGCCAAGCTTCTGGAACTTGCTGGGATCGCGCAGAAACTCCACCAGTTCGACGACTTCCTCCTTGGCCTCGTCCACCCCGGCGACATCGGCAAAAGTGATCTTGATCTGATCCTCGCCCATCATCCGGGCGCGCGACTTGCCGAACGACATCGCGCCCCGGCCCGCGCCGCCACCCTGCATCTGCCGCAGGAAAAACACCCAGATGCCGATCAGCAGCAGCATCGGGAACCAACTGATGAAGATCTGCATCAGCAGGCCCTGCTTCTCCGGCGGCTGGCCTTCGATCTCCACGCCGTGGTTGAGCAACTCGCCGATCATCGGGCTGTTGTCGGTTTCCGGGCTGTAGGTGGTGAACCGCTCGCCGCTGTCGGTTCGGCCCTGGATGGTGCGGCCATCAATCGTCACCTGCTTGATTCGCCCCTGTTTAGCGTCTTGCAGGAATTGCGAGTAGGACATCTGAGCAGTCGGCGCCACCTTGGGGCCGAAGCTGTTGAACACCGACATCAGCACCACCGCGATGACCACCCACAACAGGATGTTCTTGACCATGTCGTTCAAGGCACGCACCTCAACTTGCGCAACTGGAAAATAGAGAATGGATTGAAAGTAGCGGAATTTTTAGACCCGCTCACCCGCGATAGTTCCTGGCCAGCAGGTATTGCTCGGCGCTGCGGGCGCGCGACGCCTTGGGTTTGCGAACCGCCACCGTGGCGAACGCGGCGCGCAGCTCGCGCAGAAATGCGTCGAAACCCTCGCCCTGAAACGCCTTGGTCAGAAAATCGCCGCCCGGCCGCAGACCGCGCCGGGCGAAATCCAGGGCCAGTTCGGCCAGATACATCCCGCGCGGCTGATCCACTGCCTTAATGCCACTGGTATTGGGGGCCATGTCGGAGATTACAAGGTCTACGGGCCGGCCGTTCAGCGCATTCAGCAACCGTTCCAGCACCGCTGCTTCACAGAAATCGCCCTCAATGAATTCCACGCCGGCCAGCGGTTCCATCGGCAGAAGGTCCAGAGCGATGACCACGCCCCGCTCTCCCACTAGCCGCGCGGCCAGTTGCGACCAGCCGCCCGGCGCCGCCCCCAGGTCCACCACCGTCAGGCCGGGGCGCAGCAAATGGTCCTTCTCGTGGATTTCCAGCAGCTTGTACGCGGCGCGGGAGCGGTAGCCTTCGGCCTGGGCGCGCTTGACGTACTCATCGGTGAAATGCTCCCGCAGCCAGCGGGCGCTGCTTTTACTGCGGGCCATTCGGACGCGGTTCCTGGCCACGGGTGCTGCGTTGCAGGACTTTGCGAGTACGGATCAGGATCCAGAGCATCCCCAGCACGCCATAGCTTGCCAGCACCAGCAGTTGCGCCAGCAGACTGTCCAGCAAGCGTCCCTGCACGAGCAGCAGCAATCCGCCGACCACCAGGATGATTGCCAGGTCCAGCTTGACTTCGTTCAGCGGGCTGGGGGCTACCGTCATGCCCTTGCCGCCCGGTACACTGCGTGAATCTTCAGCCATTCCGGTAACTCTCGTGTTCGCGCTCACTAATCCGCAGAAGCGTCATCTCAAAGCCCTGGCCCATCACCGTAAACCGGTCGTGATCATCGGCGACAGCGGCATCACGCCGGCGGTCCTGCATGAAATCCTGCTGGCGCTCGATCATCATGAATTGATCAAAATCCGGGTCAACGCCGAGGATCGGGAAGCGCGCGAGGCCATGATCGAGGAAATTTGCGCAACGGCCGAGGCGGCGCTGATTCAGCGGATCGGCCATATCGCCACGTTGTTTCGGCGCAACCCCGAAGCGCCGCGCATCGAACTGCCGTAAATCACAGCGGGATTGTCACGGTTTCAGGCGCGCAACGTCAATGTGAATCCCGTTTTTGGCGTGTCCGCGCGATCATCCCGCCAAGTTCTCCAGTGAACGCCTGGATAAAAGCTATTGTTATGGCAGCGTCCGCGCTGCGGTTCGCCATCCGAACCCGCCTGCTCCCGTGACGCCTGCCTTGCCTCCATCCAGGAATCGCCGATGACCTTCACTGTCCTCCCGTCCGCGCGGCGGCAGTTGCCGTTGCGCGTCCACATCGCCACCCTGTTCATCGCCCTGATCCTGCTGCTGGGTGGAGCGGTCATCTGGAACAGCTATACCAAAACCACCCGGCTGATGTTGCGAACCGCCGCCGAGCGATTTGATCGGATCGCCGATCAAACTGCCCGCCAACTTCAGGTGCTGGTTACGCCGGTCGCCATCACGGTTGATCTGCTGGCCTGGCAACGGCTGACTTTCGCGGCTTCGCTCACCGAACGCCTCGACCACCTCGGTTATTTACGCGAAGCGCTGGCGCAATCCGAACACCTGTCCGCCCTGTACGTCGGCTACGACGACGGCGATTTCTTTCTGCTGCGGCGGCTACCGGCGGATTCACCGCTGCGCGCCGCGCACGCCGCTCCGGATCAGGCCCGCTATCTGGCGCAGAGCGTGGAACGCAATGAAGAGAAGGTCATCACGGCTGCCTTCCTGTTCTTCGATGCGGATTTGAATCTGCTGCGCCGCGACGCCAAACCCGATTATACCTTCGATCCCCGCACCCGCCCCTGGTATCGGCTAGCGCAAACCCGGACCGAGTGGATTCGAACCGACCCCTACCTGTTTTTCACGACCCGCGAGGTGGGCATTACGCTGGCGCGTCGCGCTACGACCGGCATGGCGATGGTGGGCGCCGATCTCACTCTGCGCGACCTCTCCGCCACGTTGGCCGCCAGTCGCTTCCTCCCCAGCACGCAACTGGCGCTGTTCGATGACCGGGGTCAAGTCATCGCTCACCCGGAGGCCGCCCGGCTGCTGCGCGAAGACGACGCCGGCGAACTGCGCCTGGCCAGGCTCGCCGAATTGAACGAGCCGGTGCTGGCCCAACTGGATCAGGATTGGCGCGATCCGGAGCGGCGCGCGGCGCGGCTGGACCCGGACGGCTTCACGCTGCAAATCGCCGGTCAGAACTGGCGTGGGATCGTAAAAACCCTGCCGTTCCAGGGCGGTGCGCCGTTATCGCTGGCGCTGGCCGTGCCCGAGGGCGAACTGCTGGCCGACGCGGCGCAGATTCGCAATCAATCGGTTCTGATCACGATGGGGCTGGTGCTGCTGGCGCTGCCGATCACCTGGTTGCTGGCCCGCCGGATCGCCCGCCATCTGCACCGTCTGGTCGGCGAGGCCGCCCGCATCCGGCATTTCGATTTCCATGAATCCATCGTGACCCATTCGGTCATCACCGAGGTCAACCAACTGGCCCGGGCGATGGATCTGATGAAATCCACGATTCGGCGCTTTCTGGACATCGGATCGGTGCTGGCGGCTGAACGCCATTTCGAGCGGCTGCTGGATCGGGTGCTGGCCGAAACCCTGGCCCTGGCCCAGGGCGATGCCGGCATCCTGTTGCTGGTCAGCGACGATGAGCGCGAACTGCGGCCGGCCGCCGCCCGTCTGCGCAATGAGACCGGGGCCGCCGCCGTGGACCGGCTGGCCGCCCTGTCCCTGACTGAATCCCCGCCCCATCCCCTGGTGGAAGCAGCTCGAGCGACGGCTCCTCAAATTCGACCACTCGCGCCGGGCGAGCCGCTAGCCGACTATCTGGCGCCCCTGTCCGATCCGCCCATCAACGCCGGCCAACTTATGGTCGTGCCGCTGCGCAACCGCCAACAGGAATTAGTCGGCGTGCTGGCGCTCCTCAAAGCGGGATCGGCCCGCGACGAAACCGCCATAGCGCCGGAATTACTGGCTTTCATCGCTGCGCTGTCGGGTACTTCAGCGGTCTCCATCGAAAATCAGCGGCTGTTGCAAGCCCAGAAAAATCTGTTCGAGGCGTTCATCCGCCTGCTAGCCAACGCTATCGACGCCAAGAGTCCCTACACCGGCGGCCATTGCGCCCGGGTGCCGGAACTGACCAGGCTCCTGGCCCAGGCCGCTTGCGCCGATCAGGCAGGACCTTTTCAGGATTTCACCCTGAGCGAAACGGAATGGGAGGAACTGCGCATCGCTTGCTGGCTGCACGACTGCGGCAAGATCACCACGCCCGAGTATGTGGTGGACAAAGCCACCAAGCTGGAAACGATCCATGACCGGATTCATGAGGTACGCATGCGCTTCGAGGTGCTCAGGCGCGACGCCGAGATCGCCTATTGGCGGCAGGTCGCCAGCGGCGGCGACCGCGACGCGCTGCGGGCGGAACTGGAGGCGGAATGGCGGACGCTCGACGACGATTTCGCCTTCGTCGCCCGCTGCAACCAAGGCAGCGAATTCATGGCCCCGGACCAGATCACCCGGCTCCAGCGCCTGGCCGGGCGGACCTGGCTGCGCACCCTCGACGACCGCCTGGGTCTGTCGCACGAAGAGCGGACCCGCAAGGAACGCATGCCGGCCCCACCGTTGCCGGCGGTTGAGCCGTTGCTGGCCGACAAGCCGGAACACCGGTTCGAGCGCCGCTCCCAGGATCGAATCGAGGCGGACAATCCCTGGGGCTTTCGGCTGGACATGCCGGAACTGCTCTACAACCGGGGTGAATTGCATAACCTGTGCATCGGTCGCGGCACCCTGACCGATGAAGAGCGCTACAAGATCAACGAGCATATCGTCCAGACCATCGTGATGCTGTCGCGGCTGCCGTTTCCCAAGGCGCTGCGGCGAGTGCCGGAGATTGCGGGCGGCCATCACGAAAAAATGGACGGCAACGGTTATCCCAAGCGGTTGCGGCGCGCGCAGATGAGCGTACTGGCGCGGATGATGGCGATTGCCGACATCTTCGAGGCGCTGACCGCCATTGACCGACCCTACAAGTCGGGTAAAACCCTGTCGGAGGCGCTGCGGATCATGGCCCGGATGTCCCAGGAACAGCATATTGACCCGGAACTGTTTGAACTGTTTCTAAGCGCCGGCGTTTACCAGCAATACGCCGAGCGTTTCCTGCGACCCGAACAAATTGACGCGGTTCGCATCGAGGATTATCTGAAGCCGGCAGCCTGACGGTTTATGGCGCTTCTGAAATTCGTGCCCTTGTCCACCGACGCAATTTTGTTGCTGCCAGCGGCTGAACAGAAGACGGCGGAGCCGTATGGTGCTGGTGGTGGGACTCGAACCCACAAGGCCGGTCAAGGCCGCAGGATTT
>ERZ1645187.1060-NODE-1060-length-26009-cov-34.941550_pt1 | contig 26009 bp, 23 predicted proteins | sample MGYA00575352_ERZ1645187 | MGnify/ENA primary metagenome ERZ1645187 (study PRJEB40837, sample SAMN11349314) | freshwater sediment metagenome | isolation source: river sediment | host: Sediment | place: India: Wazaribad , New Delhi | collected 2017-02-21 ...
CACCCACCTCGATCTCCACCCCCGGCGCGGCGGCGGCGCTGCCGGTGTGGTTGAGCACGACAGTGGCCCGCGAGTGCCGCCCGAACCGCAGCGCGACGTGCAGCGCCTCGGTGTTCAGAGTGGCCTCGACAGCGCTGCCGTCGATCCGCACCATCACCGGCTCGGCCACCTCGGCCTCGGCGGGCACGTCGACGAGCAGCGTGCTCGGCGCCTCGGCCAGCACCCGCGCGGCGAACCGGGTGTTGGGCACTAGCCCGGAGATGCCGCGCAGCTCGCGGGCCGCCTCGCCCGAGACCTGCTCGACCCGCGCCCGGTCCGGGGTGTTCCACTCGTACACGATGCCGCCGGTGCCGAACTCGGCGTCGGCGTGCAGGCCGCGAAGCCGGCTCAGCGGGGTGAACCGCCACACCTCCTCGCGACCGGTCGGCACCGGGTGGTCGGACACGGCGAAGGAGCCGCGCGGGTGCAGATGGCTCTCCACCTTCGGCTGTTCGAGGGCGGACTGCACGGCGTCTGGTGCGGTCTGGGTCACGGTCACGGGGGTGTGCTTCCTTCTCGGGCGATCTTGTCCGGCGAGGGGTCCGGGGGTCACGGGTCGGGAGACCGAAGAACGGTCAGCCGACCGCACCCTCCATCTGCAGCTCGATCAGGCGGTTGAGCTCCAGGGCGTACTCCATCGGGAGCTCCTTGGCGATCGGCTCGACGAAGCCGCGCACGATCATCGCCATCGCCTCGTCCTCGGCCATCCCCCGGCTCATCAGGTAGAAGAGCTGGTCCTCGGAGACCTTGGAGACGCTGGCCTCGTGCCCCATCGAGACGTCGTCCTCGCGGATGTCGACGTAGGGGTAGGTGTCCGAGCGGCTGATCTGGTCGACCAGCAGCGCGTCGCACAGCACGTTGGACTTCGAGCCGTGGGCGCCCTCGTTGACCTGGATCAGCCCGCGGTACGACGTCCGCCCACCGCCGCGGGCCACCGACTTGCTCAGGATGGAGCTGGAGGTGTGCGGCGCGGCGTGCACCATCTTGGCGCCGGCGTCCTGGTGCTGCCCCTCGCCGGCGAACGCGATGGAGAGCGTCTCGCCGCGAGCGTGCTCGCCCATCAGGTAGACGGCCGGGTACTTCATGGTGATCTTGGAGCCGATGTTGCCGTCGACCCACTCCATGGTGGCGCCGGCCTCGCAGACGGCGCGCTTGGTCACCAGGTTGTAGACGTTGTTCGACCAGTTCTGGATGGTCGTGTAGCGGCAGCGGCCGCCCTTCTTCACCAGGATCTCCACCACCGCGGAGTGCAGCGAGTCCGAGCTGTAGATCGGTGCGGTGCAGCCCTCGACGTAGTGCACGTAGGCGCCCTCGTCCACGATGATCAGCGTGCGCTCGAACTGGCCCATGTTCTCGGTGTTGATCCGGAAGTAGGCCTGCAGCGGGATGTCCACGTGCACGCCCTTGGGCACGTAGATGAACGACCCGCCCGACCACACGCTGGTGTTCAGCGCGGCGAACTTGTTGTCGCCGACCGGGATGATCGTCCCGAAGTACTCCCGGAACAGCTCCTCGTGGTCGCGCAGCGCGGTGTCGGTGTCGACGAAGATGACGCCCTGCCGCTCCAGGTCCTCGCGGATGGAGTGGTAGACCACCTCGGACTCGTACTGGGCGGCCACCCCGGCGACCAGGCGCTGCTTCTCCGCCTCCGGGATGCCGAGCCGGTCGTAGGTGTTCTTGATGTCCTCGGGCAGGTCCTCCCACGAGGCGGCCTGCTTCTCACTCGAGCGCACGAAGTACTTGATGTTGTCGAAGTCGATGGTGCTCAGGTCCGAGCCCCAGGTGGGCAGCGGCTTGCGGGCGAAGAGCTTGAGGCCCTTCAGCCGCAGGTCCAGCATCCACTGCGGCTCCGACTTCTTCGCCGAGATGTCGCGCACCACGTCCTCGTTGAGGCCGCGGGTGGCGGCGGCGCCGGCGTCGTCACGGTCGGCCCAGCCGAACTCGTAGCGTCCGATGCCCTGCAGTTCCGGGTTGAGCTCCTCGATGGAGGTCATGAGATCTCAGCCTTCCTTGCTGCTGTGAATGCTGCGGGTGTGCGGTGTCTGGGGGTGCCCTGTCTGGGGCTGCGCTGTCTGGGGGTGCGCTGTCTGGAGGTGCACTGCGGGGATGCAGGTGGTGCACACCCCGTCCCCGTGGGCGATGGTGGCCAGCCGTTGCACGTGGGTGCCCAGGACCCGGCCGATCGCCTCGGTCTCCGCCTCGCACAGCTGGGGGAACTCGTGGGCCACGTGAGCGACCGGGCAGTGCTGCTGGCACAGCTGGTCGGCGACCCCGACCGTCGGGAGGGCGCGCACGCTGGCCTCGTACCCCTGGGCGCTGAACACCCGGGCGAGCGCCTCGGCGGGGCTCAGCTCGGGTTCGGCCGCGACCACGGTGGCGTAGTCCCGCTCGACGAACGCGACGCGCTGCCGGGCGAACTCGACCAGCGACTGCTCGCCCCCGGTCTCGACCAGGAACCGAAGCGCCTGCGCCGCAAGGTCGTCGTACTGCTGGTCGAACTGGTCCCGGCCGGTCTCGGTCAACGCGAAGACCCGTGCGGGCCGGCCGCGACCGCGGGTGCCGTAGACCCGCTGCTCCTGACCCTGAACCACGCCCTCGGCGACCAGATGGTCCAGGTGACGGCGCACGGCCGCCGCGGTCAGCTTCAGCCGCTCGGCCAGGGTGGAGGCCGACGAGGGCCCGTTCTCCAGGATCGACCGAACCACTCGACCCCGCGTCGAGGCGTCGCCCGAGGGCACAGTGGTAGTCCGGTCGAATTCCACAACGCGATTGTTACGTTATTGTGCAACCGTTTTCAACGAAGGTAAGCCTTACCTGCTCCCGCGGTCCGGCTGGGGCGACCCTGTCGCCCGGCAGCGCCGCGTCCTTCCTAGACTGAACCGGTGCCCATGTCCACTGCTGCCGTCGACGTCACCGGGCTGGTGATGCGGTACGGCGACAAGGTGGCCGTCGACGACCTCACGCTCAGGGTGGAGCGGGGGACGATCACCTCGGTGCTCGGCCCCAACGGAGCCGGCAAGACCACGACGCTGGAGACCTGCGAGGGGTACCGCCGCCCGCAGCGCGGCGCCGTACGGGTCCTCGGGCTCGACCCGCAGCGCGATCGCCGCGAGCTCGTCCCCCGGATCGGGGTCATGCTGCAGTCCGGGGGCGCCTGGTCCGGCGTGCGCGCGATGGAGATGCTGCGGCACATGGCCTCGCTGCACGCCCACCCCATGGACGTCGACCTGCTCGCCGAGCGGGTCGGCCTGGGCGAGTGCGGCCGTACGCCGTTCCGCCGCCTCTCCGGCGGCCAGCAGCAGCGCCTGTCGCTGGCCACCGCCATGGTCGGCCGCCCGGAGCTGATGTTCGTCGACGAGCCCACCTCCGGGATGGACCCGCAGGCCCGCCGCAACACCTGGGACCTGCTCTCCGAGCTCCGGGCCAGCGGCGTCACGATCGTCCTCACCACGCACTACATGGAAGAGGCGGCGCACCTCTCGGACATGGTGCACATCATCGACCACGGGCGGCTGGTCACCTCCGGCACGCCCGGCGAGCTCACCCGCGCCGGGGCGACCACCACGATCAACCTCCTCGCCTCCCGCCCGCTGCCCCCGGACGCGGCGACCTCGCTGCAGCGCGAGCTCGGCGACTCCACGCAGGTCGGGCAGCTGGACCCGCTGACCCTGGTGGTCACCGGCGCCGTGGACCACCACACGATGGCGGGCGTTTCGCGCTGGTGCGAGCAGCACCAGGTGCTGCCGGAGTCGCTGACCATGGGCCAACGCACCCTGGAGGACGTGTTCCTCGAGCTGACCGGACGGGGCCTGAGTTGACCGGACCTGACGTGACCAGACCTGAAGTGACCGGCCTCGACCTCTCCCCCCGCCCGGGCTCGGCGCCGTTGGCGCGTCAGGTGCTCGCCCAGGCGCGGATGGAGACCAAGCTGATGCTCCGCAATGGCGAGCAGCTGCTGCTGGCCGTGGTCATCCCGGTCCTGGTGCTGACCGGCGGGGTGCTGGCCGCCAAGACCATGGACGTGGAGTTCGACGCGCCGGCGGTCGACGTGCTCACCCCCGGGGTGCTCGCCCTGGCCGTGCTGTCGACCGCGTTCACCTCGCTCGCGATCGCCACCGGCTTCGAGCGCCGCTACGGCCTGATCAAGCGGCTCGGCGCCTCTCCCCTGCCGCGGCACGGCCTGCTGCTGGGCAAGGTGGGCGCGCTGCTCAGCGTGCTGCTGCTGCAGACCCTGGTCATCGGCGGCGTGGCCCAGCTGCTGGGGTGGACCCCGACCACCGACCCGCTGGCTTGGCTGGCGGCGCTGCTCCTGGTGGTCCTCGGCACCGCCGCCTTCGCCTCGCTCGGGCTGCTGCTGGCCGGGGTGTTGCGCGCCGAGGCGACCCTGGCCGCGGCCAACCTGGTCTTCCTGCTCCTCATGGTGGGCGGCGCGGTGGTGCTGCCCGCCTCGTTCTACGGCGGGTTCGCCAAGGTGGCCACCCTCCTGCCGTCCGGCGCCCTGGGCGAGGGTCTGCGCAGCGCCCTGCTCGACGGCGAGGCGGACGTGCGCGCGATGCTGGTACTGCTCGTGTGGGCCGCGGTCGGCAGCATCGCCGCCGCCCGCACCTTCCGATGGGAGTGAAGAGATGATCCGCACCCGCCTGGCGCCCTGGCTGTGGCCGCTGGCGATCGCCAACTTGCTCGCCAACATCGGCATCGTGGTGACCGGGGCCGCGGTGCGGCTCACCGGATCCGGGCTCGGCTGCCCCACCTGGCCGCGGTGCGACGAGACGTCGTACACCACGCACGACGAGCTCGGCCTGCACGGCGCCATCGAGTTCGGCAACCGGCTGCTGACCTTCGTGCTGGCCGGCGTCGCGATCCTGTGCTTCCTGGCCGCGCTGGGCTCGGGCAACCGGCGGGCCACCTGGCTCTCGTTCCTGATCGGACTCGGGATCCCGCTGCAGGCGGTCATCGGCGGGATCACCGTGCTGACCGAGCTCAACCCCTGGTTCGTCTCCGGGCACTTCCTGGCCTCGATGGTCATCATCATGCTCTGCGTGGCGCTGCTGGATGAGCTGCGCAGCCCGGACCGCGGGGCTGCCCCGGGGCTGCCCCGGGCGCTGGCGATCGCGATCTTCGTCACCGGCTGGGTGGTGCTCTACCTCGGCACCGTGGTCACGGGCGCCGGTCCCCACGCGGGCGACACCGACGCCCGGCGCAACGGGCTGGACCCGGCCACGGCGTCGGCGTGGCACGCGTGGTCGGTCTACCTGTTGGTGGCGCTCACCGTGGCGCTGCTGGTGGTCGCGATCCGCGGCCGGATGCGGTGGCTGACCCTGGTGACCGCGCTCGTGCTGGCCGTCGAGCTGGCCCAGGGCGCGGTGGGCTGGGCCCAGTACCTGCTCGAGCTGCCCGTCGGCCTGGTGGCCCTGCACATGCTGGGGGCCGGCCTGCTGGCCGCCGGTCTGGCCCGGGTGCTGCTGGCGGTGCTCCCGCACGCGGCTTCAGCGTCGACGCAGGGTTCGTCAGCGGGTGAGCAACGGGTCCAGAGCGACGGCGACGAAGAGCAGGGACAGGTACAGGTTGGAGTTGTGGAAGAGCCGCATCGGTGAGATGTCGCTGAGGTTGTCCGACGCCTTGGCCCGCCGCCAGAGCAGGTGTGCCTCGGTCAGGAAGACCGCGCCCAGCACGACCGCCACTACCGGGTAGACCAGCCCGGTGTCGGCCACCGGCCACAGCACCAGGGAGGTGGCCACCATCGCCCAGCTGTACAGCACGATCTGGCGACCCACGGCCGCCGCGGGCGCCACCACGGGCAGCATCGGCACGTCCACCCCGCGGTAGTCCTCCCGGTAGCGCAGCGCCAGGGCCCAGGTGTGCGGCGGCGTCCAGAAGAACACCACCAGGAACAGCACGAACGGCGCCCAGGCCAGCTCCCCGGTCACCGCGGTCCAGCCGATGAGCGTCGGGAAGCAGCCGGCGATGCCGCCCCAGACGATGTTCTGCGTGGTCCGTCGCTTGAGCCACATCGTGTACACGAACACGTAGAACGCGATCGCCAGCACCGACAGGGCCGCGGACAGCAGGTTGACCCAGACGACGAGCACGACCGTCGAGACGATCGCCAACACCGTGGCGAAGACGAGCGCGGCCCGCGGCGTCACCACGTGCCGGGGCAGCGCGCGCCGCCGCGTGCGCCGCATCTGCTCGTCGATGTCCCGGTCGTAGACACAGTTGTACGCCGACGCCGCACCGGCGCTCAGCGCCCCGCCCACCACCGTGGCCACCACCAGTCCCAGCTCGGGCACGCCGCCGGCGGCGAAGAACATCACCGGCACCGTGGTCAGCAGCAGCAGCTCGATGACGCGCGGCTTGGTCAGGCCGATGTAGGCGCCCACCACGTCCTTCCAACCGGCCCGAGACGAGTCGCCGTCCCCGCCGGGGGTTCCGGACTGCCCAGCGGGCGAGGCCGAGTGGCCGACGTGCGTCACGAACATGAACCTCGCGGAAGTGGGAATCAGGCGGGGTCGAGTCTACCGCTGTGGCGTGGGTAGGCTCGTCCCTGCCTGTCGCCGACCCAGTCTGAAGAGGAAGCCACGTGAGCAAGCCGACCCCCGGGCGGACAACCCCAACGGCCACCGGTTCCTCCGCCCTGGACTGGACGGACCTGGACCAGCGGGCGGTCGACACCGCCCGCGTCCTGGCCATGGATGCGGTGCAGCGCGTCGGCAACGGCCACCCCGGCACCGCCATGAGCCTGGCCCCCGCGGCGTACCTGCTGTTCCAGAAGGTCATGCGGCACGACCCGGCCCACCCCGACTGGATCTCCCGCGACCGGTTCGTGCTCTCCTGCGGCCACTCCAGCCTGACGCTCTACGTCCAGCTGTACCTGGCCGGCTTCGGCCTGGAGCTCGACGACCTCAAGGCGCTGCGCACCTGGGGCTCCAAGACCCCGGGCCACCCCGAGTTCGGGCACACCGTGGGCGTCGAGACCACCACGGGCCCGCTCGGCCAGGGCATCGCCAACGCGGTCGGCATGGCCATGGCCGCCCGCCGGCAGCGGGGCATGCTCGACCCGGACGCCGCGCCCGGCGAGTCGCTCTTCGACCACCGCATCTACTGCCTGGCCTCCGACGGCGACCTGCAGGAAGGGGTCAGCGCCGAGGCCTCCTCCATCGCCGGCCACCAGCAGCTGGGCAACCTCACGGTGATCTACGACGACAACAAGATCTCCATCGAGGACGACACCGACGTGGCGTTCACCGAGGACGTCGCCGCGCGCTATCGGGCCTACGGCTGGGACGTGCGGGTCGTGGACTGGGCCGGTGACCGCGCGGCCCCGGGCGACTACCACGAGGACGTGGCCGGGCTCTTCGACGAGATCCAGGCCGCCGGCACCGTCACCGACAAGCCGTCCCTGATCGTGTTGCGCACCATCATCGCCTGGCCCGCCCCGAACGCCCAGGGCACCGGCGCCGCGCACGGTTCGGCGCTCGGTGAGGCCGAGGTCGCCGCGACCAAGGATCTCCTGGGCTTCGACCCTGCCCGCACCTTCGAGGTCTCCCCCGAGGTGATCGCGCACACCCGCCTGGCGCTGGAGCGCGGCAAGGCCGCCGGCGCCGAATGGGACCAGCGGTACGCCGCCTGGGCCGAGGCGAACCCGGAGCGGGAGCGGCTGCTGCACCGGGTGAAGGAGCGGCTCCTGCCCGAGGGCTGGGACGCCGACCTGCCGACGTACCCGGCGGACGCCAAGGGCGTCGCCACCCGCAAGGCGTCGGGTCAGGTGATCAACGCGGTCGCACCGCACCTGCCCGAGCTGTGGGGCGGCTCGGCCGACCTGGCCGAGTCCAACAACACCACCATCGAGGGGGTTGACTCGTTCATCCCCAGCGAGCACTCCACCAAGCACTGGAAGGGGAACCCCTACGGCCGGGTGCTGCACTTCGGCATCCGCGAGCACGCGATGGGCGCGATCCTCAACGGGATCACCCTGCACGGCGGCACTCGGGTCTTCGGCGGCACGTTCCTGCAGTTCGCCGACTACATGCGTCCGGCGGTGCGGCTGGCCGCGCTCATGCAGGCGCCGGTGATCTACGTGTGGACCCACGACTCGGTCGGCCTCGGCGAGGACGGACCCACGCACCAGCCGATCGAGCACCTGGCCGCCCTGCGCGCCATCCCGGGGCTGGACGTGGTGCGCCCCGCGGACGCCAACGAGACCGCGGCCGCATGGAAGGCGGTGCTGGAGCGCACCGACCGGCCCGCGGGCCTGTGCCTGACCCGGCAGAACGTGCCGGTCTTCCCGCGCGGCGAGGATGCCGAGACCGGGCAGCGCTGGGCCGGCACCGAGGACGTGGCCAAGGGCGGCTACGTGCTGCTGGAGGCCGAGGGCGGGCAGCCCGACGTGGTGCTGATCGGCACCGGCTCGGAGGTCCAGCTGGCGGTGCGGGCCCGGGAGATCCTGGCCGACCAGGGGGTGCGCGCCCGGGTGGTGTCGATGCCGTGCCTGGAGTGGTTCGACGACCAGACCCAGGCCTACCGGGACGCGGTGATCCCCCCGATCGTCAAGGCCCGGGTCAGCGTCGAGGCCGGCATCGCCCAGGGCTGGCGCGAGGTCGTCGGGGACGCCGGGCGGATCGTCTCCATCGAGCAGTACGGTGCCAGTGCGGACTTCGCCCGCATCCTCACCGAGTACGGCGTCACCGCCGAGGCGGTGGCCACCGCCGCCCTCGACAGCATCGCCGCGGCAGGAGCCTGAGCACCCACCACCGCGCACCGAACACAGGGAGGCACCTCGCATGTCCGATCCACACCCCTCCGATCGACACCCCTCCGATCGACTCAGGGCACTCTCGGACGCGGGCGTCTCGGTGTGGCTCGACGACCTGTCCCGTGAGCGCCTGGAGACGGGCAACCTGGCCGAGCTGGTCGAGCGGTACAGCGTCGTCGGCGTCACCACCAACCCGTCGATCTTCGCCGCGGCCCTGGCCGACGGGGAGCGGTACGACGAGGAGCTGCGGGCCCAGGCTGAGGCCGGGGCGGACGAGGAGGCGACGGTCTTCGCCCTGACCACGGCCGACGTGCGCGCCGCGTGCGACGTACTGCGGCCGGTCTGGGAGGCCACCGACGGCGTCGACGGGCGGGTCTCGATCGAGGTCTCCCCCACCCTGGCCTTCGACACCGAGGCGACGGTGGCCTCGGCGCGCGCCCTGTGGCGGGCGGTGGACCGGGAGAACCTCCTGATCAAGATCCCCGCCACCAGCGAGGGCTTCCCGGCCATCACCACCGTGCTCGGCGAGGGCATCAGCGTCAACGTCACCCTGATCTTCGGGCTCGAGCGCTACCAGGAGGTCATGGCGGCGCACCAGGCCGGCCTGGAGTTGGCGCAGTCCCGGGGGCACGACCTGTCCACGATCCACTCGGTGGCCTCCTTCTTCGTCTCCCGGGTCGACACCGAGGTGGACGCCCGGCTCGAGGCCGCGGGAGCCGACCCGGCCCTGCTCGGCCGCGCGGGGGTCGCCAACGCCCGGCTGGCGTACCTCGCGTTCGAGGAGCACTGTGCCGGGGCGAGCTGGGCGGAGCTGGAGGCGGCCGGCGCCCGACGTCAGCGTCCGCTGTGGGCCTCGACCGGGGTGAAGAACCCGGCGTACCCCGACACGCTGTACGTCACCGACCTGGTGGTGCCGGACTCGGTGAACACGATGCCGGAGAAGACCCTGCTGGCCTTCGCCGACCACGGCGAGGTGCACGGCGACCAGGTCACGACGCGGTACACCGACGCCCGGTCGACGATGGCCGAGCTGGCCCAGGCCGGCATCGAGTACGACTCGGTGATCGAGGTCCTGGAGCGCGAGGGCGTGGCGAAGTTCGTCGCCTCGTGGGAGGAACTGTTGGAGACGGTGCGCGGCCAGTTGACGGCGGCGCGGGAAGGTCAGGTGTCATGAGCCCCTCAGCAACTACCGAGCGGAGCACCCCGGCCGGTGCCGGCGTCCGGCTGAGCCTGACCTGGCCGGTGGACGCCGACCTCGACGCGACCCTGGGCGCCCTGGTCGAGGCCCGCTTCGCCAGCCGGCTGGCCTCCCGCGACTACACGCTGTGGGGCGCCGCGGCCGAGGACGAGGCCAGCAAGCGCCTCGCCTGGGTGGACCTTGCCACCGCCTCGCGCCCACTGGTGCCGGAGATCCTGGCGCTGCGCGACGAGCTCGCGAGCCGCGGCCTGACCCGCGTGGTGCTCTGCGGCATGGGCGGCTCCTCCCTGGCGCCCGAGGTGATCTGCGAGCGCTACGGCGTGCCCGTGGTGGTCCTGGACTCCTCCGACCCCGACTTCGTGCGCGCCGCGATCGAGCAGGACCTGGCGCACACCGTCGTGGTGGTGGCGTCGAAGTCCGGCGGCACGGTGGAGACCGACAGCCAGAAGCGGGCCTTCGAGAAGGCCTTCACCGACGCCGGGATCGACCCGGCGACGCGGATCGTCGTGGTCACGGACCCCGGCTCCCCCCTGGAGCAGTCCGCGACCGCGGCCGGCTACCGGGTCTTCCGCGCCGACCCCGAGGTCGGGGGCCGCTACTCGGCGCTGACCGCGTTCGGCCTGGTACCCAGCGGGTTGGCTGGCGCCGACATCGCCGGGCTGCTCGACGAGGCCGCCGCGGTCGCCCCGAGGCTGGCCGAGGACCACGCCGAGAACCCGGGGCTGCTGCTCGGGGGGCTGGTCGGCCTGGCCGCCACCAGGGGCGTGGACAAGCTGGTGCTGGCCGATGCGGACTCGGCGTACCCGGGGCTGGCGGACTGGGTGGAGCAGCTGGTCGCCGAGTCCACGGGCAAGGACGGCGTGGGGGTGCTGCCGGTGGTGGTCGAGAGCCTGAGCGCCCCCGGCTTCGCGACCAGCACCGCGGACAGCGTCTTGGCCACGTACGGACCGGGCGCGGCGCCGGCCGCACCGGCGTCCGGGTGGGCAGCCTCCGTGGACGCCACGCTCGGCGCCCAGCTCCTGCTGTGGGAGTACGCGACCTCGGTGGCCGGGCAGCTGCTCGGGATCAACCCCTTCGACCAGCCCGACGTGGAGAGCGCCAAAGCCGCGGCCCGGGAGATGCTCGAGGGCGCCGGCCACACGCCCGAGCCGCTGTTCACCGACGGCCCCGTCACCGTGTTCGCCTCGCCCGGCTGGCTGCCCGAGGGCGTCGGCACGGCCGCGGCGGCGCTGGCCGCGCTGCTGGACCGCCTCGACCCCGAGCACGGGTACCTCTCCGTGCAGGCCTACCTGGACCGGGGTCGTGACGCCTCCCTGGCGCAGGTCCGGGGTGCGCTCACCGAGCGCACGGGCCGCCCGGTCACCTTCGGCTGGGGACCGCGCTTCCTGCACTCCACCGGGCAGTACCACAAGGGCGGGCCCGCGACCGGGATCTACCTGCAGCTCACGGGCCAGCCCGAGGCCGACCTCGCGGTCCCGGACCGCCCCTTCACCTTCCACGAGTTCCTGACCGCGCAGGCGGTCGGCGACGGCCAGGTGTTGGCCGGCGCCGGACGACCGGTGCTCCGCCTGCACCTGTCCGGTCCCGGCGAGGTGGCCGCCCTGGTGGCGGCCCTCGTCACGGCGCCAGCCAACGCGCCTGCGGAGGCCCCTGGGGAGACGCTGGCGTGATCGTGGCCGGCAACCCGCTCCGCGACCCCCGGGACCGCCGGCTGCCCCGGATCGCCGGCCCGTGCAGCATGGTGATCTTCGGGGTCACCGGCGACCTGTCGCGCAAGAAGGTGATGCCCGCGGTCTACGACCTGGCCAACCGGGGCCTGCTGCCGCCCGGCTTCAGCCTGGTCGGCTTCGCCCGCCGCGACTGGGCCGACCAGGACTTCGCCCAGATCGTGCACGACTCGGTCAAGGAGCACGCCCGCACCGAGTTCCGCCAGGAGGTGTGGGAGCAGCTCAGCGAGGGCTTCCGCTTCGTGGCCGGCGACTTCGACGACGACGTCGCCTTCGACACGCTGCGCCGCACCCTGGAGCAGCTCGACCAGGAGCGCGGCACCGGCGGCAACCACGCCTTCTACCTGGCCATCCCGCCCGGCCTCTTCGCCCCCGTGATCGCCCAGCTCAAGGAGCACGGCCTGGCCGAGGGCGAGGACTCGTGGCGTCGCGTGGTGGTGGAGAAGCCGTTCGGCCACGACCTGGACTCCGCGCGCGAGCTCAACGACGTTCTGGGGCAGGTCTTCACCTCCGGGTCGGTATTCCGCATCGACCACTACCTGGGCAAGGAGACGGTGCAGAACATCCTGGCGATGCGGTTCGCCAACACCATGTTCGAGCCACTGTGGAACGCCAACTACGTCGACCACGTCCAGATCACCATGGCCGAGGACATCGGCATCGGCGGGCGGGCCGGCTACTACGACGGCATCGGCGCCGCGCGCGACGTGATCCAGAACCACCTGATGCAGCTGCTGGCCCTGGTCGCGATGGAGGAGCCGCCCTCCTTCGACGCCGAGTCCCTGCGGCTGGAGAAGGAGAAGGTGCTCTCCTCCGCGGTGCTGGCCAAGCCCCTGAGCCGCAGCACCGCCCGCGGGCAGTACGACGCCGGGTGGGCCGGCGGCGAGAAGGTCGAGGGGTTCCTGGCCGAGGACGGGATCAAGCCGACCTCGACCACCGAGACGTACGCCGCCATCACCGTGCTGGTGGAGAACCGCCGCTGGGCCGGGGTGCCGTTCTACCTGCGCACCGGCAAGCGACTGGGACGCCGGGTGACCGAGGTGGCGGTGGTCTTCAAGCGGGCCCCGCACCTGCCCTTCAGCGAGCTGGCCACCGAGGAGCTCACGCAGAACGCCCTGGTCGTCCGCGTGCAGCCGGACGAGGGGCTGACGCTGCGCTTCGGCTCCAAGGTGCCGGGTACCGCGATGGAGATCCGGGACGTGTCGATGGACTTCGCCTACGGCGGCTCGTTCACCGAGAGCTCCCCGGAGGCCTATGAGCGGCTCATCCTGGACGTGCTGCTGGGTGACCCGCCGCTCTTCCCGCGGCACGAGGAGGTCGAGCTGTCCTGGCAGATCCTGGACCCGGTGCTCGCCCACTGGGCCTCGCGCGGCAAGCCCGAGCCCTACGAGTCGGGGACCTGGGGTCCGAAGTCCGCGGACGACATGCTGGCCCGGCACGGACGCACGTGGAGGCGGCCATGATCGAGCTGACGAACACCACCTCGGCCGAGATCGCCGCTGAGTTCGTCCGGGCTCGGACCAGGTCCGGCAGCCCGGCCATGGGCATGGTGCTGACCGTGATCGTGGCGGTGCGCGAGGACGACGCGACCGAGGCGATGGCGGCCGCCCAGGCGGCCTCGCGGGAGCACCCCGCCCGGGTGCTGGGCCTGATCGTCGGGGACGGCCGGGGCACCTCGCAGGTGGATGCCCAGGTCGGGATCGGCTCCGGCTGGGGTGGCGAGACCGCGCTGATCAGGCTGCGCGGCGAGGTGGTCAAGCACGCCGAGTCCGTGGTCCTGCCGCTGCTGCTGCCCGACTCCCCCGTGGCGATCTGGTGGCCCACCGACCACCCCGCCGACCCGGCCGCCGACCCGCTGGGCCGGCTCGCCCAACGCCGGATCACCGACTCGGCGGCCACCACGCGCCGGCGTACCACCGCGCTGGAGCGTCAGTGCGCGGCGTACGTGCGCGGCAACACCGACCTGGCCTGGACCCGCCTGACGCCGTGGCGCGCGCTCCTGGCGGCGGCGCTGGACCAGCACCCGATCAAGGTGGTCGCCGCCTCGGTCACCGGCGAGCGGATCAGCCCCTCGGCCGATCTCCTGGTGGCGTGGCTCAACCACCGGCTGCGGGTGCCCGTGACGCGCCACACCTCCGCCGGGCCGGGCCTGACCGAGGTGGTCCTCCAGAGCCGCGAGGAGGAGATCCGCATCTGCCGCACCGACGGGAAGCTCGCGACCCTGCACACGCCGGGTGCCCCCGATCGACCGATGGCCCTGGCGCGCCGAGGGGTTCCGGCGCTGCTGGCCGAGGAGCTGCGGCGCCTCGACGAGGACGACATCTACGCCGAGACTGCGCGGCACCTGGTGCGGATGCGGTCATGACCGAGACACTGCGCCAGGTCGTGGAGTACCAGGACGCCGCCGAGCTGGCCGCCGACGTGGCGAGCCGCCTGCTGGCGCGGATCGAGGAGCTGCAGGACGACGGCCGCATCGCGCAGCTCGTCCTGACCGGTGGCACCATCGCCGACGCGGTGCACCGGGAGGTCGGCCGGCGAGCCCCGGAGTCCTCGGTGGACTGGTCCCGGGTGGCGCTGTGGTGGGGGGACGAGCGCTTCGTGGCTCGCGATTCACCAGATCGCAACGCGGGCCAGGCGGCCGCCGCTTGGTTGGACCTGGTGCCGCTGACGCCGCGGCTGGTGCACCCGATGCCGAGCACGGAGGAGGCGGACAGCCCGGCCCAGGCGGCCGGCCAGTACGCGGACCTGCTCCGGGAGGAGCTCTTCGAGGCGCCGGGGGGCGGCGCCTTCGACCTGGTGATGCTGGGCCTGGGTCCGGACGGCCACGTGGCCTCGCTCTTCCCCGACCGGCCCCAGGTGCTCGAGACCGCGACGTACAGCGGGGCACTGGTCGTCGGAGTCGAGGACGCGCCCAAGCCCCCGCCGCAGCGCGTCTCGCTCACCCTGCGGGCCCTGAACCGAGCCAGCGCCGTGTGGTTCCTCGCCGCCGGCGCCCAGAAGGCCGATGCCGTGGCTGCGGCACTGGTCGAAGATGAGTTGGCCGAGGATGAGTCGGCCGAGGAGGCGTTGGCCGACGAGCGGCCGGCGCCCGCTCGCCAGGTGCACGGCCGCGCCGAGACCATGTGGTTCATCGACGAGGCCTCCGGGGCCGGGCGGCCCTACCACCGGGAGACCCCGCCCGAGTAGAACGCCCTTGGGCGGCCCTTTCAGGCCGGGTGCGCGCGGGCCGCGATGATCTCGCGCGCCCGGGCCTGTCCCCCGGTCAGCGACCAGCGCACGGCACGGGTCGAGAGGTGCCCGAGGCCGCGGGTCAGGGTCCGGTCCCGCAGCGGCCGCACCGGCAAGCCGAGCATCTCCCGGCTCCAGGGCGGCAGGGACGCGATGGCCGCGGAGCGCAGCATGGCGTACCCCGGCCGAGCGGCGAGCGGCAGGTCCGGGCGCCACAGCACGTCGTACACCGCCTCCCGAGCCTGCGGGGTGCTGCGCAGCTCCGGACGGAACGACTCCAGGCTCGCCTTGAGCGCCGCGACGTCTCGGGGCGGGTCGATGACCCCCAGCCGCTCCCCGACCAGGGCCGCCTGCGCCACGTAGGCGTCCTGCGTGGCCCGGTCGAAGCGCACGGGTCCGTAGAGGTCGAAGGCGGTCAGGAAGCTGTCGACCTCGGCCGCGTGCACCCACGCGAGCAGGTGCGGGTCGCTGGCGACGTACTCGGTGCCGTCGGGCATGGTGCCGCGCACGCGGTCGTGGATGCGCCGGATGTGGGCCACCGTCGCCTCGGCCTGGTCCTCGGGGCCGAACGTGGTGACCGCCAGGAACCGCGAGGTGCGCGCCAGCCGACCCCACAGGTCGCCGCGGAAGCCCGAGTGGTCGGAGACCGCCTGCATGGCGACCGGGTGCAGGGTCTGCAAAACCACGGCCCGGATGCCGCCCACGAACATGGCCGCGTCGCCGTGCACCACGGTGATCGGGCTGCCGTGGGGGAACCAGCGTGGCCCGGGCGCGCCGTGGATGGTCTCGCGGTCCTGCGGGCCCTGGGGGCCCGCGACCTTGGCGAAGACGAAGTCGCCGAACCGGTCCCGCAGCCCAGTCATCTCGACACCCGGGAGGGCTAGAAGATGATGTCCCCGGACTTGCGGCGGCTGCGGAGCAGCTGGATCGCCTCGTCGAGGATGTCGGCGGCCTCGGCGTCGGAGCGTCGCTCCTTCACGTAGGCCAGGTGCGTCTTGTACGGCTCGATCTTGGGCGCCGGCGGGGGGTTGTCGCAGTCCACGCTGGCCGGCAGGCCGCACTTGGGGCAGTCCCACGACTCCGGCACGGCGGCCTCGATCGCGAACGTCACCACGGAGCGGTGCTCGTGGGAGCAGAAGTAGGTGATCGCCTGACGTGGCGCGGCCTCGCCGCGCTCGGCCTCGCCCATCGGCCCCGCCCCGACCCGGCTGCCCCGGATCGCGTTTCCTCCACCAGCCACTACAGCCCTCCCAGGACGACCATCACGACAACGACTTTCGAGAAACGAACCAGCAGAACAGTGCTACCTCGTGTCGGGCTACCCGCTGTAGGCCAACAGCAGGCCGAGGGCGATGACGCACGCGAACCAGACGACACCCACGCCGATCGTGAACCGGTCGAGGTTGCGCTCGGCGACCGACGAGCCGCCCAGTGAGCTGGACACCCCGCCGCCGAACATGTCGGACAGCCCACCGCCACGGCCCTTGTGGAGCAGCACGAGCACGATCATCAAGGCGCTGGCAATGACCAGCAGGATCTGGAACAGCAGAATCACGGGGGGAATGCTACGTCACGGACGCTCAGGTCACAGGACCGGCATGTCGTAGAAGCGGCAGATCCCGCCGAATTCGTCGGCCTCGAGGCTGGCGCCGCCCACCAGGGCGCCGTCGACGTCCGCCTTCTCCATGATGCCGGCCACGTTCGACGCCTTCACCGAACCGCCGTACAGGATGCGGCAACCGTCGGCCGCGGCGTCCCCGTGCACCTCACGGATCCGCGCCCGGATCGCCGCGCAGACCTCCTGCGCGTCCTCGGGGGTGGCCACCTCGCCGGTCCCGATCGCCCACACCGGCTCGTAGGCGACGACCAGGCCGGCGACCTGCTCGGCGCTGAACCCGGCCAGCGACCCGTCGATCTGCGCCAGGGTGTGCGCGACGTGGGTGCCCGCCTGCCGGATCTCCAGCCCCTCGCCGACGCACACGATCGGGGTCATGCCGGCCGCCAGCGCCTTGTGTGCCTTGGTGTTGACCACCTCGTCGCTCTCGGCGTGGTACTCGCGCCGCTCGGAGTGGCCGACGACCACGTAGGCGCAGCCCAGCTTGGCCAGCATGTGCGCCGAGACCTCCCCGGTGTAGGCGCCGCTGTCCTGGGTGGAGACGTCCTGTGCGCCGTACTTGACCGAGAGCCGGTCGCCGTCGACCAACGTCTGCACCGAGCGCAGGTCGGTGAACGGCGGCAGCACCACGACCTCGGCCTTGCCGTAGTCGTGCCGCTTGTCCGACAGCGTCCAGGCCAGCTTCTGCACCAGCAGCACGGCCTCCTGGTGGTCCAGGTTCATCTTCCAGTTGCCGGCCATCAGTGGCGTGCGAGTTGCACCCATCACGGAACCCTTCGTGTGTCCTTCGTATGCCTACAGGGGGGTGGTGGCTGGGCAGGCCACCGGGGTGGATCGCGGAGACCCGGTCCGGCTCAGCGCTCGAGAACGGCGATGCCGGGCAGCTCCTTGCCCTCCAGGAACTCCAGGCTCGCGCCGCCGCCGGTGGAGATGTGCCCGAACGCGGCCTCGTCGAAGCCCAGGGCGCGCACCGCTGCCGCGGAGTCTCCGCCACCGACGACCGAGAGCCCGTCGACGTGGGTCAGCGCTTCGGCCACCGCGCGGGTGCCCTCGGCAAACGCCGCGACCTCGAAGACGCCCATCGGCCCGTTCCAGAACACCGTCTTGGCCTCGGCCAGCGCGGCCGCGAACGCGGCGCCCGACTCCGGCCCGATGTCCAGGCCCAGGCTGTCGCCCGGGATCGCGGAGGCCGGGACCACCACGGGCTGCGGCTCGCGCTCGCCGCTGGGGAACTCGGTGTCCACCACGATGTCGGTAGGCAGCAGGATCTCCACCCCCCGCTCGGCGGCCTCGGTGAGGTAGCGCAGACAGGTGTCGAGCTGGTCCTCCTCGAGCAGGCTCTTGCCCACCTCGTGGCCCTGGGCCTTGAGGAAGGTGTAGACCATCCCGCCGCCGATCAACAGCTTGTCGGCCTTGCCCAGCAGGTTGTCGATCACGCCGAGCTTGTCCGAGACCTTGGAGCCGCCCAGCACGACCACGTACGGGCGGGCCGGGTCGACGGTGAGCCGGCGCAGCACGTCGATCTCGGCCGCCACCAGACCGCCCATGGCGCTGGGCAGCCGCAGCGCGACGTCGTACACGCTGGCCTGCTTGCGGTGCACCACCCCGAAGCCGTCGGAGACGAACGCGTCAGCCAGCTGGGCCAGCTGCCCGGCGAACGAACCGCGCACGTCGTCGTCCTTGCTCGTCTCGCCCTCGTTGAACCGGACGTTCTCCAGCAGCGCGACGTCGCCGTCGGCCAGGGACTCGACCGTCGCCGTGGCGCTCTCCCCGACGGTATCGGTGGCGAAGGCCACCGGGCGGCCGAGGAGCTCGCCCAGGCGACCGGCCACCGGCCGCAGCGAGTACGCCGGGTCCGGCGCGCCCTTGGGCCGGCCCAGGTGCGCGGTCACCACCACCCGGGCGCCCGCCTCGGCGAGAGCCCGGATGGTCGGAACGCTGGCCCGAATCCGGCCGTCATCGGTGATCCGGTCCCCGTCGAGCGGGACGTTGAGGTCGGAGCGGACCAGGACGCGCTTGCCGCGCAGGTCACCCAGGGAGTCGATGCCGGACACGGCCGCTACCTCAGAGCGAGGCGCCGACGAGCAGCGTCAGGTCGATGAGGCGGTTGGAGTAGCCCCACTCGTTGTCGTACCAGCCGACAACCTTGACCTGGTTGCCGATCACCTTGGTCAGCCCGGAGTCGAAGATGCACGACGAGGGGTCGGTGACGATGTCGGCGGAGACGATCGGGTCCTCGGTGTACTTCAGGAAGCCCTTGAGCGGGCCCTCGGCGGCCGCCTTGATGATGCTGTTGACCTCCTCGACCGTGGTCTCGCGGCCGGCCTCGAAGGTGAGGTCGGTGGCCGAGCCGGTGGGGGTCGGCACGCGCAGCGCGTAGCCGTCCAGCTTGCCCTTCAGCTCGGGCATGACCAGGCCGATCGCCTTCGCCGCACCCGTGGAGGTGGGGATGATCGACAGCGCGGCGGCGCGGGCCCGACGCATGTCCTTGTGCGGACCGTCGAGCAGGTTCTGGTCCTGGGTGTAGGCGTGGATGGTGGTCATCAGGCCCTTGACGATGCCCAGCTCGTCCTGCAGCGGCTTGGCCATCGGGGCCAGGCAGTTGGTGGTGCAGGAGGCGTTGGAGATGACGTGGTGCGCTGCCGGGTCGTAGTCCTGGTGGTTGACGCCCATCACGAAGGTCGCGTCCTCGTTCTTCGCCGGGGCGGAGATGATGACCTTCTTGGCGCCGCCGTCGATGTGGGCCTTGGCCTTGGTGGCGTCGGTGAAGATGCCGGTGGACTCGATCACGATGTCCGCGCCCACCTCGCCCCAGGCGATGGCGGCGGGGTCGCGCTCGGCGAAGACTCGGATCCGCTGCTCGCCCACGGTGATGGACTCCTCATCGGAGGACACGTCGTCGGAGAGCACCCCGAGGACCGAGTCGTACTTCAACAGGTGGGCGATGCTCTTGTTGTCCATCAGGTCGTTGGCGGCCACGATCTCGATGTCGGCGCCAGAGGCCTGCACGGCCCGGAAGAAGTTGCGACCGATTCGGCCGAACCCGTTGATGCCTACGCGAACAGTCACGATGACGACTCCTCAATTCCCTGGGTGTGCACACCCGCGCCGGGTCTGGCAGCGGGGCGCCAGTCGTCTCGACCCTATCGCGCCACCGCAGTGCGTCGGCAGTGGGTCGGCTGTGGGTGGACTGTGCGTCGGCGGGCGCCCGAGCCCGACCGGGTCAGGCCTCTTCGACCAGCATGTCCGGGGTCAACGACGCCTCGGTGTCGGGGATGCCGAGCTCCTCGGCGCGCTTGTCGGCCATCGCCAGCAACCGGCGGATCCGACCGGCGATCGCGTCCTTGGTGAGCACGGGGTCGTGCAGCTGCCCGAGCTCCTCCAGGGAGGCCTGCTTGTGCTCCAGCCGCAGGTGCCCGGCCAGCCGCAGGTGGTCGGGCACCTCGTCGCCCAGGATCTGCAGGGCCCGCTCCACGCGGGCGCCGGCGGCGACCGCGGCCCGGGCCGAGCGCCGCAGGTTGGCGTCGTCGAAGTTGGCCAGGCGGTTGGCGGTGGCGCGCACCTCGCGGCGCATCCGCCGCTCCTCCCAGGCCAGCAGCGTCTCGTGCGCGCCGAGCCGGGTCAGCAGCGCGCCGATCGCGTCGCCGTCCCGGATGACCACCCGGTCGACCCCACGCACCTCACGGGCCTTGGCGGAGATGCCCAGCCGTCGGGCCACGCCGACCAGCGCCAAGGCGGCCTCCGGCCCCGGGCAGCTCACCTCCAGCGAGGAGGAGCGACCGGGCTCGGTGAGTGACCCGTGCGCCAGGAAGGCACCCCGCCAGGCGGCCACCGCGTCGCAGCCGGCCCCGGAGACCACGGCCGGCGGGAGGCCTCGAACCGGGCGGCCTCGGGCGTCCAGCAGGCCGGTCTGCCGGGCCAGCGCCTCGCCGTCCTTGACCACGCGCACGATGTACCGGGTGCCCTTGCGGATCCCGTTGCCCTGGACCACCACCATCTCGCACTGGTGGCCGTAGACCTCGGCGATGTCCTTGCGCAGCCGGCGCGCGGCCGCGCCGGTGTCCAGCTCCGCCTCGACCACGATGCGGCCGCTGACGATGTGCAGCCCACCGGCGAATCGCAGCATGGTGGCCACCTCGGCCTTGCGGCAGCAGGTCTTGGAGATCTGGGTGCTGGCAAGCTCCGCCTTCACCTGTGCCGTCATCGCCATGCGCGCATCCTGCCATGCACGTCAATCACCCGGGCGCCCTTCGTCGAGCCCACTTTCGTCCATCACTGCCCGCAGCGCCGCACCCAGCCGCGCCGGGTCGTGCGCGCTGGCCCCCGGCTCGCTGGCCACCTCGGCCAGGACCAGGTCGGCGCCCAGCGCGTCCACCGCCGCGCGCAACGACTGCGACGAGGAGACCGCGGACCGGTCGGCGATCACGGTGTGGGCGCGCAGCTCCGGCACCAGCTCGCTCAGCACGGCCAGGTGGTCGTGCGCGGTGAAGCCCCCGGTCTCGCCGGGCTGGGCCTGCAGGTTCAGCACGATGACCAACCGGTCGCCCCGAGACACCAGGGCCTCGCGCAGCCGGGGCACCAGCAGGTGCGGGATCACCGAGGTGAACCAGGAGCCGGGGCCCATGACGACCCAGTCCGCCGCGGCAACGGCCGCCAGGGCCTCCTCGCAGACCGGCGCATCGGCCGGGTCGAGCGCCACGGAGGCCACGCGGCCGCGGGCGGTCGCCACGCTGACCTGACCGCGCACCGTGCTCAGCCCGTCCGGCCCCTCCAGCTCCGCGGTGATGTCGATCGGCACGGTGGACATGGGCAGCACCCGCCCGCGGGCACCCAGCAGTCGGCCGACCATGTCCAGCCCCTTGACGGGGTCGTCCAGCAGCTCCCACAGGCCCACGATCAGCAGGTTGCCCAACGAGTGGTCGCCCAGCTCCCCCGCCCCGGGGAAGCGGTGCTGGAGTACCCGCATCCAGGTCTGGCCCCACTGGTCGTCACCGCACAGCGCCGAGAGTGCCATCCGCAGATCGCCCGGCGGCAGTACGTCGAACTCGCGCCGCAGCCGACCGGACGAACCACCGTCGTCGGCCACCGTGACCACCGCGGTGACCTCGCGGGCGACCCGGCGCAGGGCCGAGAGGCTCGCGTGCAGCCCGTGCCCACCCCCGAGCGCGACCGCGGAGACGTCGAGAACCCCCACGTCACTCCCGGCCCAGGTCGCGGTGCGTGGCGTTGACGTCGTGGCCGGCGGCGCGCAGCCGAGCGGCCACCTCCACGGTCATCGCCACGCTGCGGTGCTTGCCACCGGTGCAGCCGACCGCCACGGTCATGAACCGCTTGCCCTCACGCAGGTAGCCCGAGGCGACGATCTCCAGCACCGGCAGGTAGCCGTCCAGGAACTCCGCGGCGCCCGGCTGGGAGCGCACGTACTCCGAGACGGCCGCGTCCTTGCCGGTGTGCGGGCGCAGCTCGGGGATCCAGTGCGGGTTGGGCAGGAAGCGCATGTCGGCCACGAAGTCGGCGTCGACCGGGATGCCGTACTTGAACCCGAAGCTGATCACCGTCACCTTGAGCCGCCTGGCCTCCGGGGAGCCGAAGTGCTCGGCGATCCGGTCGGTCAGCTGATGCACGTTCATGCCGCTGGTGTCGATCACCAGGTCGGCGCCGCCGCGCATCTCCTCGAGCACCTTGCGCTCGCGGAGCAGTCCGTCCAGCAGCCGGCCGGCGCCCTGCAGCGGGTGCGGGCGGCGTACCGCCTCCTGTCGGCGCACCAGCACGTCGTCGCTGGCGTCCAGGTACAGCAGGGTGGTGGGCCGGCCGGTGGTCTGCTGGTGCCGGTTGGCGGCGAGGCTGGTGAAGAAGGAGCCGGAGCGGACGTCGACCACGACCGCGATCGGCTGGGTGACCCCCCGGCTGTCGTCGACCAGGCGCACCACGTCGCGCACCAGGGTGGGCGGCAGGTTGTCGACCACGAAGTAGCCGAGGTCCTCCAGCTCCTTGGCCGCGGTGCTGCGACCGGCCCCGGTCATCCCGGTGATGATCACCAGCTCGGCTGGTTGGGCGTCCATCAGTCCTCCTCGATCTCACCGGTGGCGGTGTTGATGCGGGGTCCAGTCTTGCTGGCCGCGGCCGCCGCCGCGACCGCTTCCTTGATCGCGGTCGCGGTCGCCGGGCCGATGCCGGGCACCAGCGCGATGGCCTCTGCCTCGGCCTCGCGCAGCTTCTTCAGGGAGCCGAAGTGGCGCAGCAGCGCCTTGCGCCGCACCTCCCCCAGCCCCGGGACGTCGTCCAGCACGCTCTCGACCATGGTCCGCGAGCGGCGCCCACGGTGGTGGGTGATCGCGAACCGGTGGGCCTCGTCGCGGACCCGTTGCAGCAGGTAGAGCCCCTCGCTGCTGCGCGGCAGGATCAGCGGGTCGGGCTCGCCGGGCACCCACACCTCCTCCAGCCGCTTGGCCAGCCCGCAGACCGGGATGTGGTCGACGCCGAGCTCGGTCAACGCCTGCTGGGCGGCGGCGACCTGGGGTGGCCCGCCGTCCACCACCACCAGGCCCGGGGCGTAGGCGAACTTGCGTGGCCGCCCGGTGTCCGGGTCGACCAGCATCGGCCCGGAGTCGGTGACCACCTCGGTAGAGCGCGCCTGCTCCTCCAGCAGCCGCCGGAACCGCCGGGTGATCACCTCGTGCATCGAGGCGACGTCGTTCTGGCCCTCGACGCCGCGGATCACGAACCGGCGGTACTCGCCCTTGCGCGGCAGCCCGTCCTCGAAGACCACCATGGAGGCGACGACCTCGGTGCCCTGCAGGTTCGAGACGTCGTAGCACTCGATCCGCAGCGGGGCCTCGTCCAGCCCCAACGCCTGCTGGATCTCCTCCAGCGCCCGGTTCCGGGTGGTCAGGTCGCTGGCGCGCTTGGTCTTGTGCAGCGCCAGGGCGGCTGCGGCGTTGCGGGCGACCGTCTCGTGCAGCGCCCGCTTGTCCCCGCGCTGCGGCACCCGGATCGACACCTTGGAGCCGCGCAGGTCGCTGAGCAGCTGGACCAGCGGAGCCGGCTCCGGCGGCAGCGCGGGCACCAGCACCTCACGCGGGATCGAGTCGGCCTCCCCGGCGTACAGCTGGAGGAGGAACTCCTCGACCAGGGCGGAGGTGTCGCTGTCGTCGGTGCGGTCGGCGACCCAGCCGCGCTGACCCCTGATCCGTCCGCCCCGCACGTAGAAGACCTGCACCGCGACCTCGAGCGGGTCCTCGGCCAGCGCGATCACGTCGGCGTCCGTGCCGTCGCCCAGGACCACGGCCTGCTTCTCCAACGCCCGGTGCAGGGCGCCGAGGTCGTCGCGCAGCCGGGCGGCCTTCTCGAAGTCCAGGGCCTCGGAGGCGGCGTACATCTCGCGCTCGAGCCGCTTGACGAAGGCGTTGGTCGAGCCGGCCATGAAGTCGCAGAAGTCCTCCACGATCAGCCGGTGGTCCTCGGCGCTGATGTTGCCCACGCACGGGGCGGAGCACTTGTCGATGTAGCCCAGCAGGCAGGGGCGGCCGATCTGCGCGGAGCGCTTGAACACCCCGGCGCTGCACGAGCGCATCGGGAAGACCCGCAGCAGCAGGTCGACCGTCTCCCGGATCGCCCAGGCGTGCCCGTACGGGCCGAAGTACCGGGTGCCCTTCTTCTTCGCGCCGCGCCCCACCATCACCCGGGGGAACTCCTCCCCGACGGTGACCGCCAGCCACGGGTAGGACTTGTCGTCGCGGTACTTGACGTTGAACCGTGGGTCGAACTCCTTGATCCAGGAGTACTCCAGCTGCAGCGCCTCGACCTCGGTGCGCACCACGGTCCACTCCACCGAGGCGCCGGTGGTGACCATGGAGGCGGTGCGGGGATGCAGGTTGCCGATGTCCTGGAAATACGAGGAGAGCCGCGGGCGCAGGCTCTTCGCCTTGCCGACGTAGATCACCCGGCCGTGCTTGTCCCGGAAGCGGTACACCCCGGGTTGCGTCGGAATCGTCCCGGCGGCGGGACGGTACGACGCCGGCGTTGCCATGGCGCAACCCTACGTGCCGTGACGGGGTGTGCCGCGGGCTCGCCAGAGGTCAGGCGGCCTCAGGCGGTGGCGATGTCGGTGCCGTCGACGGTGATCGCGACCTCCGACAGGGCGGCGGTGGCCGGGCCCTGCACGACCGAGCCGTCCTCGAGGGAGAACTGGCTGCCGTGGCAGTCGCACGGGATCACGCCCTGGTCCGGGCTGCCCGAGGAGACCAGGCACCCCTGGTGGGTGCACACCGCGGAGAAGCACTTGAACTCCCCCTCGACGGGCTGGGTCACCACCAGCTTCTCGTCCTGGTAGACCGTCGCCCCGCCGACCGGCACGTCAGCGGTGGACGCGAAGCCCTGACCGCCGGCGTCCGGGGTGCCCTCCGGGCTGCTGGTGCTGCCAGTGCTGCCGGAAGGGTCCTCCGTCGCGGTGGAGGTGTCGTCCCCACATGCGGCCAACAGCGGCATCGCGGCGCCGGACAGCGCGGCGGCGGACAGGGCTTGGCGACGACTGACTTCCTCGAAGAACATGACCACTCCTGGGACCCGATGGCGACTGGCCCCCGAGAATAGCCGCGCAGTCTGAGCCCTCCCCCCTGGATGACTCACTGTGGACTCGCTGTGACTCGCCATGGGGCGCCGCGCCGACCTTCAGGGCCTGCTTGGTGTTCATTGTCTAGTCGTTTACTCTACTTTGATGGACTGTACCGACACCTATGGTCTGCAGCTCACGACCTCACCCGAGGCGGCGGCTGCCTGGTCGAAGGGGCTGCGCAACCTGCTCGCGCTCCAGCGCGGCGCCGCGCAGGCGTTTGCCTCGGCGATCGCCCTGGACCCGACGTTCGCGGTCGGCCACGCCACCATGGCGCTGCTGTCCTACGAGCTGTGCGTCCCCGCCGACCTCTCGGCCCGGACCCGGGACGCGCTGCTGCACGCCGCCCGCGGCACCGAGCGCGAGCGCAGCCACGTGCACGCCGTGGTCTCCCATCTGGGTGGCGACTCCCGGCCGCTGCTGGCGCACGTCCGGGCACATCCGCGCGACGCCCTGCTGCTCTCGGTGGCGGTGCCCACCATCGCCTTCTCCGGCGCCACCGAGGTGCCCGCCGAGGCCTGGGGCCTCGTCGAGGGCGCCATCCCGGCCTACGGCGACGACTGGTGGTTCCTCGGGCTGCTGGGATTCATCCGGGCCGAGCAGGGTCGCTTCGACGAGGCGATGGACCTGTCGCTCTGCTCGCTGGCGGCCGAGCCGTCCGCGGGCCACTCCGCGCACGCCCGGGCCCACGCGCACTACGAGACCGGTGACCACGAGCCGGGGCTGCGGTGGATGGACGAGTGGATCTCCGGGGACGGCTCCGGCACCGAGAGCCTGAGCCACTTCGCCTGGCACGCGGCCCTGCACGAGCTGTCGCTGGGCGACCTGGAGTCGGTGCG
>ERZ1645187.1061-NODE-1061-length-25986-cov-16.810111_pt1 | contig 25986 bp, 18 predicted proteins | sample MGYA00575352_ERZ1645187 | MGnify/ENA primary metagenome ERZ1645187 (study PRJEB40837, sample SAMN11349314) | freshwater sediment metagenome | isolation source: river sediment | host: Sediment | place: India: Wazaribad , New Delhi | collected 2017-02-21 ...
CCCTGGCACTGCGGACGGACAATTGTGGTTCGGCCATCGCGATCTCCTCGTCGTCTGGACCATGGCGCGAAAGTCTCTGCCATCAAGATGGCTGGAGATGGCAATCCGCGCAAGGGGACGCCGCGACGACCGTCGTCCGCCCGATCGATCCCACGACTTCGGCCTCTTCGATCTCCGGCACGGCATATTCATCGCAGACGTCGCCGCCGCCCACTTGGTTCCGCCGGCAACGACGACCTCCGCGTCGCGGGTTCGTCTCGTTGAAATGACCTCGAAGGTCGCGCGGTCCAGGGAGGGCGTCGGCAGAGGAAGAATAACAGCCGTGCTAAGGCACCGAGCCCGCCATCTTTTCCGGAGCCGAACCCATGGACATCCTCGCCGCCTCCACCGCCTTCCTGCGGCACTGCCGCACCGGCCGCGATCTCTCGGCCAACACGATCAAGGCCTACACCCAGGATCTCGGCGATCTCCGACGCTACCTCGCCGACGGCTCTCATGCCTCGCCTGCCACCGCTTCGGGTCTGACGGCCTATGCAGAATGGCTGATCGGCCCGCGCAACCTCGCTCCGGCAACGGTGAAGCGACGGCTCGCTTGCCTGCGCGCGCTTTTCGCTTGGGCCGAGCGGCGCGGTGACATCGCCGCTTCCCCCTTCCGCACCGCCGAGGTACGGATCCGTCTGCCCAAGCGCCTACCGCGCTGCCTCACCGCCGTCGAACTGCGCCGTCTCTTCACCGGCCGCCGCCAAGCGTCGGCGCCGATCGCGCTCGCGGTGCTGCTGCTCTTCACCACCGGCATGCGCGTAGCCGAACTCACGGCCCTGCGGGTCGGCGACATCGATCTCGAGCGCCGGACGCTGCGGGTTCGCGGTAAGGGCAATCGCGAACGGCAGGTGTTCCTGACGTCGAGAGAAGTGGTCGGTGAGCTGCGCGCGTTCCTCAGGGATCACGGCCTCCATCGCGCATCCCCCACGACTCCGCTCCTGCAAACCGAGGTCGGCGGCCGGATGTCCACCGACCGCATCCGCCGGGGCCTACGCCGTCTCGCCGAGCGCGCCGGGCTCACCCGCCGCATCACCCCACACATGCTGCGTCACTCGGCAGCGACGAGCCTGCTCGAAGCCGGCATCGACATCCGGTTCGTCCAGCGCCTCCTCGGCCACCGGTCGATTTCGACGACGGAAATCTACACCCACGTCAGCGACGAACGGCTGAAACAAGCCGTTCTGAAGGCCAACACCCTGGGGAGGCTGAGGATGGGATAACTGGGAATTATGTCTGTCATAAGCGCAATTCGGGTTAGCGTATTGATCCCTGTATACAACCAGACGAGCCTGCTCCCGATCCTGTTGTCGTCCCTGAGAGAGCCGGCCCTAGAGGGCTCAATTGAGGTCATCCTCGTCGATGACGCATCCAGCGAAGACATCGACCGCGTCCTTGCCAACATCCACGTGAATTTTCCGATCAGAGTGATTCGACGAAAACGCAACGGAGGGTACTCCGCTGCCATTAATGCAGGCATAATAGAATCGTCCGGCGAATATTTATTTTTACTTAATTCCGATGTGATCTTAATCGAGGATTACATCAATCGTCTGGTGTTACTCCTGGAGAAAGATAGAAATACAGCGGTTGCGACGGGCGTATGCATATTCCCACAAAATGGGCGAATACAAAATGCCGGAATTGCATTTTCTGAAACGGACCATTATTTGCTTTATTATTGGGCTAATCCGTCGACAATACCACTTCACTCGCCGACCGAACTTCAGGCTGCCGCGTTTGCAGCTGTATTGATCCCTCGAAGAATATTCTCCCTCATCGGACTTCTCGACGAAGAGTTAGTAAATGGCTACGACGACATTGATTTTTGCTTTAGAGCACGGTCACGCGGTCTGAAGATCATGTTGGACCCCGATGCACTCTCCTATCACTGGGAACGTAAGAGCCGAGATCCACTCGGCGTTCGTCGTCGGGACAATATCGCCCGCGTGTGGAAGCGTTGGGGCAAGACGTTGAAGCCCGATCTGGCTTCGTTTGTCGCAAAATCCGCCATTGACCTGAAGCGTCGACGGAAAGACATTGCAGTCGGTCCACACGATCTAGTTCTGCTCGGCCAAGGCGCTGGGATCTCCATCCTCAGGGACGAACTGGTGTCTGAGGCTTCACCGTTTGAGATCTATAGCACATTCGATCTCCGCAGATACTCCGGTGTGGCGAAGGAATTTCTCTTGCCGTTGGCCGTCCCTTCCGAAATCTCGCACTCTGATCGTCCGCTCATATTGGCCGTCGATTGCATAGACCAACTTACCGACAATTACATGTGGATCGAAGCACGTAAGCATTACGGATACACGGATTTGGCCGTCGACCTACACGGGAATACGGTTGCGATCACCGACATCTAATCGCATGCTGGGTGGGCGAGCGACATGACGCCGTCAAGCGAACACGAAGAGATGAAGCTCGCCGAAGTCGATGATCGTCTGAGGTGCACGGCTCCGAAATTGCCTCAACAATGACGAGATTTTCTTGGGGGATGCGCCTTTCAAATCGTATCCTGTCTCGGCCATGAGCCCTTCTGCGCGAATGCGTATCATCGCACCGGCGGAACCCTCTACCGCTCCCGCTGTCGCAGCGAGCACATGCGCGAGAGGCAAAGAATAGTACTCAATTCGTGAGCACCTATGACCAGCGGATTGCTGGTCGACATCCCATTCGACTACACTCATGAGTTCATCGAGCGCCAGCGAACATTGCGTTTCGTTTTGAACATCCGGAAGGCGATGGAGCTGAGCCAAATTGACCAAGCATTTCCAGAGAAATTCGTGATGTTGATCACTTCTAGCGCGATCGCGCGCCTCCGATATGCAGGCAACAGCGCGATTCGGATCAGCGAAAGCCGCAATGATACCCATCAACAGCCTGGAAAAGACGATCTCATTAGGCGCCTGCGCAATCACCGCTTCCTCGAAGAGATTGGACGCTTCGCGGTGTAGTTTAGGAAGGTTCTCGAATTTCCCGATACTGAACTCAGCGCTGGTGTGAACGAGAATGTCGCATAATATTGCATGTGCCTCGGCAAGCAAACCAATTCTGAAGGTATGTTTTCGTGCGGAATGCGCCAGCCGGTGCAAGTTTATTGATTCACCGGATGGGTCCTTACTGGCTCTCACTGCAAAAAAATCGAGAAGAAATATATCTTCGACAGGCGCTAAATCCCATGCCTTCGCCTTCCGGGTGACCTCCGAAAACAGGGACCAAGCGGCTTCCTTGTCTCCGGCAAACCAGAGCGCCACACCTTTACGGTCCAGCGCAAGAAGGTAATTCTGCTTCACGTCCGGCGACGGCACGTCGATACAGTTTTCGCCCACAAACCACAGTTCCCGCAGAAGTGCGTCCAGTTCTTCGATCGCCTCTCTGTGCCTAGCGAGATGAAACAGATCGTTGGCCAATCGAAGTCTACATATTGTTCTGGTCGATTCGACGTCGCGGTCGAGGTCCGCACGATCTTGTCGGATGGTGAAAATGCGCAAAGACTCCCCGAAGCGGCGCGCATATTCCAGTCGCTCACGCCAGGGCCGATAATGGTCGTCACCGAGCAGTTTCAATGCGACGTCGAACCAAGCTTCCAGCTCTCGACCCGTAAGTTGAGCAGCGGAAACTTCGAGACTCGGAAAGGTCGCCAACCATCCTAGTCTTGCCAATATCCCAAGGTGTTGGGCACCGCAGGCATCCGCGGTTTCGACAGCCCTCATATAATGACTTCTCACCGTCGCGACCTGATATGTCGATCGCATCTGCTCTATCTCGGCCAACTTAATGTGCGACAATGCTAGTATGTCTTTGTCGCGTAATATGTAACTTTTGAGCGCATCTAATGTTGAATCCAGTACGTCGGAATCTATATCGAGCGCTTTCGCTGCGAGAAAGTAGCTTTCGTGGCTGAACGAAACGTCGTTCAGTCCATCGATCTCGACGATCGATCTGGACAGCTCGCGCCTGACGTTGCCTATATCGCAGGCGAGTGATTTTAAGATGTCTTCAAAAAGGCGCTTCGGTATTTTCGTACCGAAAAGTGCAGCGGCCTTGAGGGCCGCCTTGGCCGAATCCGACAAGAATCCCCAAACGTACGTGTCCCGAGCCAGTTGCCGCATCTCTTCTTTTGAAAGAATGGTTCGATGAAACTCGAGACGGCCGGCGGCTCCAGTTGGCATCAGAACGCCATGTGCGATCAGTTGTGTGAGAACCTCTGGTAAATCGATCGGTGCTCGGACATGTGCAGAAATCGCATCGACGAAGTCCTGCCCGCCCTTGGTCGACAAAAACGGACGCCACTGATCGGTGACGAAGAGCCTCAAGGAATGCTCACAGTAAACGCGAGCCTCTTCTTTAGTGAAGACGCTCGTCGTGATCACGTCGTTTCTGGACAAGAGCCGCCCGAGAAGCCGCGCATCTCGACCGTCGTCCGAAGTGCGACTTTCCAAGAGAAAGAGCACACGATGTCTGCCATCACCGGCGACGTCTATACCTCTCATTGATACGACGATATTCTCGATGATTTCGATCAGTACGGCCGACGTTCGATGCAAGTCACTTATTTGGAGGAATATCGGACTGTCGATCGCGACATGATTGAGTGTCTCCGCCAAAACCTGCCCCAAGATCTTCGGTTCGTCGGCCCGACGGTCTTCACCACTCCGGAGGAAATAGCGAACGACGTCTCGGACGTGGTCGCGTCGAGCAAACGGGGAACGGCATATCTGCTTCAGGGCATCATCGATCGATGTGGTGTCGTCTTCGTCTCGCACGTCGACCCGGAACAACTTGGAAACCAGGTCTCGCAAGAACACGGCTGGAGCCTGCGAGTCCGCTCCGCAAGAGACGTGAATCCATTTACCCCCCCCTTGGACGAACCGGGCGGCAGCTTCTCTACCGATGCGCGTCTTACCGGTTCCTCCCGGCCCGACCAGGGCGCGCAATTGAGGCCCGTCGCCATAGAGCGTCTTCGCCACAGCGTCGTCGATGCGAGCGAACTGGGCGCTACACGATCCGAGGTGAAAGGGAGGATCGAAGTGGTTTTCGACGGTTGTCGTTCCGAGGTCGATACGATGTAGAATCTCCCCGTCGCGGTCCCGCAGCAATAATTCGCCGAGCGTTATCTCCCCGATCGCAAAGCAGTAGACGCTTTCACTGAATACGCTGGTGTCCCATGGCTCGATGTGGATATCGTCGAGTTCATTCATCCAGAGCAGCGTCGCGGATGCGGCTTTGAGTTCGGGCGGGCGCCGGACCCAGGAAATGCCGATACCTAGAGGTAGGAGGCGCTTGGTTCGAACGTGTACCTCCAATTCGAACACCACTCCGGCGCCGACCCGGCGGACGACGCGGACAGACGAGGACCAACCCGGATCATAAAGCTGCCTCGGAGAGGTGAAGTATCTTTCGATTTCCAGGAAGTCATCGGTTGCAATTGCGCGGCGCAGAAATGCTGCGATACTTTTAAAGTATATTCGAATCAGAAAGTCGAGTTCATCGATATCGATGATCCTGACCGGCACGGGGGCACTGTCATGAAGCCTCTTGCGTTCACGATCTGACAATGAACACCGATTGCGTCGGGCTGCGACGACATAGACCGCGTCCAATCTCTGATGCGAGTAGCAGGGCAGGACACGGCGGATGTCTTCCTGGAGCTTCTGTACGAGTTTTGTATTCCCGCCATCATATTTACTCTGTCCGATTACGAGCGCCTCCAGAGGCTGCAGTCGCCCCCTGTTCTTCGGCTTCTCTCCGAAGAAGTCTAATCCACCGTCACCCTGTAGAGGCGTTACGAACCATCCGTATTCGTTACGCCATTCGGTGAAAACGAGGGCTATTAGACATTCTAGAATCTGAAAATAGCGACCATCTTCTTTCGCTTCAGAAAGAATGTAGCTCGGAACATCAGTTGTTTTACCGAGAAGTTTAAGCCAGATATGGTCAGCATGAGCGGTTTTATCTGCGCGAGATGGCGCTTTCGTCTTTTTCTGGGTTGATTTTATCATTCAGGAGCGAATCCGGACGAGAATATAGAGAGTCTTCGGAATTGACTTTAGATTGCGCCGGCAGGATGTGCCCCCTCCTGCATTCAGTTCGTCGCGCATAATTCCCAGTTATCCTGATTTTCAACAATGGTAGCGAATGCATGCATTGCAATCTACACGATCTCTCGGCCGAGGCAAATAGTGAGGGACTCTGGCCGCATAGGTATCCGTGATGGTACTCCTTGCACTGGCTAAACCCAGGTTTCTCGCGCCACACTCGAATGAAGCAATCGCTCTATCAACGAACGCATCACGGCCTTCTTGTAGGCCGACCATTGGGCATCGGTATGGCCGCTATGATTACCACGCTGGAGAAATGCAACGATATGTTCGGCCAGGGCATCCATCACCGCCAATCGGTGATGGCTGGTCGAAAGCAGCGCGTCGACCCGAAGGCCGAGGCTGAGGACAAAGGTCTCGGCGTCATCATCGATACCCGTGAGGAGATGAGAGGCGTTCTCCATGAACCCGCTTAGCTCCAGTTTCGCCAGCCGCCGTGCCGCCCAACGCGCTTCAGCATGACGTTTGGAATTCAATCCGAGAAGTTCGATCGTCGTCGCGGCGCGGAGCAGTCGCTGCCGCATCTCCCGGTCGGGGGATCCCCCATCTTCGGCGCCCGAGTCGGCCGGGACGATCAAAGTCAACGCGGTGCTTCTGGTGAACGAAACTGCGGTTCGCTCCGTCGATCCGGAATTAACTGAAGGTACTCCACCTTCAAAATCGACGAACCGAAAGAGATTGGTGAGATTAGACCACGTTGTCGTAGCGGGATCTATCAGGGCTTCGATGTCGTCCTTCTCGTGGGGCCCGATGAAGGTCTCCGGCATCGCTTTTTCTCTGGCGTCCAACAAGGGGAAATGGTGATGTTTCCCGCGCGTAAACCTGATGCCGTGATACCAGAGCGAGGAACTTCTCTGGTTGCAGGACACGCAGGCGGGAATGAGATTGTGGGGATCGGCCGCCCGCTCGGGATACCCCCGCCTAGTCCCGGCGTCATCGGTGCTACTGAAAAGTAGATCGAAGTAGTCACCATAGTATCCGCTCTCGAACTCACTCAAAAGCTTCTGGTTACCGTAGGCATAATTCGAGAGTGCTCGGCCGTGGCGATTCATCGCTTCGGTGACGACGCTTCGATCGCTCGGCTTTCCTTTCGGACGAAAATGATCCAGATCGCGGGCAGACTTCTCGCCGCAATAGGCACAGATCTCGTCCACCGCTCGTAAAATGGGCTCGGCAAAAATCTTCTTGAAGGCATCGAATGCTTGGTCTGCGGTCTTGTCGCAGCCGGGGGGAGACGCTGGCGTACGGACGCGCTCGACGACGCTCTTGGGTGGTCGATAGGGCTCCATCCTCAGATGTCTTCCTTCCGATCGTCACCTTCCGTCTGCGCCACTCGTTCCCCCGGGTCGCGGTTCATTGCGGGCAACCCCCAATGCAGTTGGAGGAGTTGCCCGACCTTTTCGATGGCCTGATGACGGGCGGCTGCATTCTCTTGAGCGTGCATTCGGGCGTAGATGAGATCCACAGCCGGCAGGATGATCCGGTCCCGAGGGTCGAGGCAACCGGCGTAGCCCGCGCCGAATCTCTTCTCGAGAGCTTCCAATTCTCTCATTTCCTTGGCGCCGAGCGGCGTGTATGGTTGTCCATCGTGAAATCTACGCGTGAGAAGCGATAAATATCTCTGATATCCAGCCAATTCATATTGATCATAGAGCGCTACGAGATCGAAATATTCCGATAGTAGAATGTCCTCGACGTCGAGGCCCGACAAGTTGCTATATCCTGGATTAGGCGCTGTTCGCACGAAGGACGTTCCATCTTCGCGGCGACTCGTCTGCAGGCGGACGACGTTTCGTGTATCCATGCCACGGATGACCAGCGGATCATGTGTGGTGAATATGAATTGCACGGAAGGAAAGGCGTCCTCGAGCCGCCGTAGCAGAGACAACCGCCATTTCGGATGGAGCGAGGAATCGATCTCATCGATGAGAACGATGCCGTTGTGCGATCGATCGACAAGGCCACCGTCTTCTGGAGGCTCTCCAAATCCACGCCCGATCAAAATCGCGAGCGTAAGAGCGGCCCGATAGCCGTCCGACATGTTCGCGAACGGAAGCCCTTGTTCAAATCGCCCACTGGTCCGAGAGGTCAACCGTATGTCGGGGAGACCGTTGATCCTGGTTAGTTGAACGTGAGGTTCGTCGTTGTTCTGACGGGACACCCCGCTCTGCTGCACGAGTTCGTTCGTCTGCAGACTGCGCGTCTCGGGTTTGGGGATGAGCCGGCACAGCGCATGGGTGATGGCCTGATCGCTCCAATACGACGGATCGGAGATCGGCCGGGAACCGTCGACCACACTCGGCCTATGGAGATCGGCAAGAAACGTGGCCAGCGGGCGGGGGCGCGCCTGTCGAGAGAAGATCGTCCGATCCACCTCGATCTGCAGTTGGGCGCGCGTTTCCCTCCGAGAGGCGGGAGCGTCCGCCTCTCCCTCGTCGGAGGCGGTCACGTCAACGATGTCCGCGAGGCAGCGCGCCGACACCGCGATGAACGCGATGTCGTGATCGTAGTCGATCGTAAATCGACGACTTCCAGCAAGCGCCACCCGACGTCGGGCGCAGGTGGGCCCCTCCGACGTGGCGGCACCGAACTCGACCACGAGCGCCGAAAACCGACCGCCTCCCCAGAACTCGACCTCGATGGTGACGTTCTCGGGAAAGTAGCGTTTCGCGATACCGTCCGCTCCGGCCAAACGACGTCGACATTCGCCGCCCGCCAGCGCCCAGACCAGGGCCTGCAGCAGGCGTGTCTTGCCACAACCGTTGTCGGCGAGAATAGCGACCGTCGGCCGTGGACCAACCTCCGCCACTTCGAACGAAATGTCGTTCAATCCGCGATAGCCGCCGCCGTTGGTCGCGGGTGAAGAGCCAGGATCGCGAATGGCGACCTTCCGAACATAGAGCCCCCGCCCATCCGCGGGTCCATAGGGCGCCCGCTTCTGCTCCGCCATCACCCTTTCTCCGAACCACTACAGCCTCGCAACACCGAGACAACGACTTCGGTTATCAAACGACCGAGGAGGTCGCGCCGTTTTGTCGCCCAATCCTCGACTGCATCACGAAGGCCACTACTGTGTTCGTCCAGGTTCCAGTCTGAATAATTAAACCCATCAAGCGCCTGCAATTCAATGGATGATTCATCCTTGAAGAATCCGACCCTCTCACAAAATCGGATGAGCTCTTTCGTTTCTTCGTTCACGAACTCCACTTCTCCATAAACGCGCTTTGGATCACCGCCCGCAATCAAATGAAGCATCAAACACAAATAATCAAAAATTGTCAGAATCATTTCAATCACTTGACGAAATGCATAGATTCTACTAGCGCTTACTCCGCGCTCGCCCATCCCAATCTCAATTTGATTTACACAAACAGAAATAAACTCTTGCTTAGGGGAAACATTAGAAGTTAATATCTCAGTAAAGTTATGTAATTTTACATCAAAATTCATTTTATTATTAGAAATTATTCCGAATAATTCCTCTATATATAGCCTCATTTTCATTGCTTCTTGCTTGCGGCGCTCCACCAGATCAGGTCGATTCAAATTGAAATATTCTATCGTGACATCGGATAAGCCGCGTTGTTTCCCGTGTCTGGGTACGAGTCCCCAGTTCTCGTCGAACTCGGCGGGAAAAGAGGGAACTTGGAACGGGTTCCATTTCGTACGCACCTCGGCGCCGTCGTTCGACAAGAAAGATAGAGGTAGAGAGCGCGGCACTTGTCGGGCGCAATCCGTGCAAATGAAGACGAACGACTCCTCGAGGCGTTCATTTTGGATGTCTATTACGGAATTGCGCTCCGAATCGAGTGAAATGCCCTTTACGAAATTTTCGATATCGTGAAAATAGTAGACAGAATACGAAAGACCAACTTCTTCGGCGGTTTCGCTCCCATCGGGTGTCGAAAGACGGTATGCCAAGCGTCTGTCACAATAGGGGCATTTGAACCTCTGAAGTACCATCCTGATATCGGCAAGTGGAGATGCGGCGCCGATCTCCTTCAAGAATCCATATCCGAAGATGTCGGATCGCAAATATTCAAGAAGATAATCCCGCCTCTCATCTTCAAGGGGCTTTTCATGTGTCGCCGAGGTGGCTTCGATTGCGTAACCGACGTTGCCGTATGAGGGCTCCGAATATTGTCTCGGATCGTCATTGAAGCGCTTAACGAGTTCCAGCGCCGATCGGACATGCGGAAATGGGTTCGACGGCTCTCCGACGATTTCCGCAAAGCGGGCCCTCCACCAAGGAGACGGATTGAAGTTGCGCACCACTTGCCTCCAAATGCGGGCCTGCTAAGGATATGGTGTACTCTGTGCCATTGCCATCGAGAATATGTGTATCATGCCTGACGGTGCCAAAGCTGCGTCGAGAGTTGCGGCGTCTCACGATCACACGACCTCTCCGCCCAACCCCGGCAGACTCTTGGAGATGTGGGAGGCACTCGTGCGGTGCTGGGGTGGTCGCAACACCCGTCTGGATCGATCCGCCGTTCTGGCGATCGCCGAATTCCGCCACTGCGGGCTACCCGACCTCCCCCGTGTCGAGCGCACGGCGTTCTTGGTTCTGACGCCGCACAATGAAACGGACGTCGCGTCCGCCATCCGCACCCTACCCCGCCTGAGGCCCGGCAAGCTGCCGGGGATCCGAACCGACCGCGATCCTGCCAACGAAGATCTGCTCTCCCTCATGATCTTCGCCACCGATCACCAGACCTGCCCGGAGCCGGTCCTCGCCGCCGCCCAAGAACACGCGCTCGCGCTGCGCTTCTTCGATTCCCGTGGCGTCGATGACCTCCTTGGCCGTCATGCGGAGTTGCGCGAACGCTTCCTCGCCTCCCCGGCGACTCGGATCGAGAAGCTCGAAGCCGAGCTGCGCCAAAGCGAGATGCTGGCGCACTCTCTGCGACATGAGGTGGACGCCTACCGAAAATATGCCAACGAGATGAACGACCTGCGTCGCCGCGCCGTCACCAATCAAGAGTGGAGATCGCTGTTCGGCGATCTCGCCCATAAGATCACAGGCAAAGTAACGTTGATCGGGCGGGAGATAGAGCGATTGAACGGAGACGAACATACGCTCGACGACGTCACGAAGAAAATCGTCATCGATGCGGCACGCGACATTCAGGAGCGGCTCGTCGGCCTCGAGCGGCGGCGCTTCGAACGCACACTGGACCTGCAGACCACGGAGCTGACAACGTTTATCGAAGCGCTGCGCGACCTCGCCGCGCAGAACCGTGTGGCGGCTCACCTGCCTCGACGTCTGGACGGTCGGATCGAAATCGATCGGACGAAGGTGCTCGACGCGATCCAGGAACTCTTCACCAACGCGCACCAATGGGCGGATGGCGTCAATCCGGGGCGCCCGCCTCAAATCGACGTCGATGCCCGTAAGATCTTCGAAACGGTCGCTGACCGACCTATGCTGGAAATGGTGGTGACGGACGATGGCCCCGGCGTCGAAGAAGCGGTGAAGAGCGCGATCTTTCTGCCGACCATCACGTTTCGTCGGGACGGAACCGGTATGGGGTTGGCGGAGGTTCAATTCGTCTGCGAAAGCCACGGTGGTTATGCGTTCGAAAACGGGATCCCCGATCGCGGCGCTCGCTTCGTCATGAGGCTCCCGATGCTCTCATCCGACCGCACCGAGGAGAACGCCTCATGACCATAAAGATCTTGGTCATCGACGACGAACCGGTCCGCGTGACGATCGCTCGGGACATCACTGCCTTCCTCGTGTCAAATGGTCGGCCTGACTTCACCATCTTCCGGCATCGTGAGCGTCCCGAGCGAACGGCCCCGCCGCACGTGACCTTCGTTCACGAAGCTTTGGAGGACGAGGATCCCTTTACCACAGCCGATGCAGCCATACGCGGCCGTTCGCGTCAGGACATCGAATTCGCCCAGATCGAGCGCCTTCTCAACCTTGCTGAACGAGACGCCACTCCGCGATTCGACATCGGGTACGTCGATCTGCTTCTCGGCACACGACCCGAGGGCCGTTATCGATATCCGACGAAAATCGCCGACATCGAGGGCGCGTCGCTCATCTCCACCCATCTCCTCGATCCCGCGAGTGGGCTCCCTCCTCAGGCGAAGCTGCGCTGCGCAGCTGAGCGGCCGATCCGTCACGCGGCGATCCTGTCGGGCTCCTACAATATCGCGTCGGCGGCGGAGAACGAATTTCTTCCGGCGGCCGATGTTGTTCCTCGGTTGACCAAGAGCATCGTCGAAGACCCGAATTGGCCAGGATCACGATATCCGGACAACATTTGGCGTTTCCTCGCCGAAAAGCTCGACATCGCCACACCCAAGTATCCTCGAACGCCGAGGTGACGTCATGGTAGAACGAAGCCTTGAGAACTTCGATTACTGGTTGAAGCTCCATTCCCTGCCGCTTCACTTCCCGCGGTTGTCGCAGATCGACGATCCCGAGAGCGGGCCGTTTCTTCGCAACGGTGGTGAAGAGATCCGCCAGATCACCGAGCAGGTGCAGGGCGCCTTTCGCAGCATGATCGTCTTCCCCCCCGGTCAAGGGGCTTCGACCATGCTGTCCGAACTCGTGCGGCGGCTGCGCGCGAGCGACGTCCGCCTCTATCAGTTGCTGGTCGTGATCGACGTCGCCCGCTTTCGCGACGCCGACGACCTGCCGAGCGACCTGGACGCCTTCATCCGCCGCGACCTCTTCGAGCAGTTGATCCTCCAGGGATGGGTTCGCGCCCTGTTCGGACAACGGCAGCAACAGTTGTTGTCGCTCTTCGGCGTCCCGTCGGAGAAGGATCTGTTCGACCTGGAATACGACCTGCGGGCTCGGCAACCATCGGCCAACGAGCGTCTCTCGACCATAGCCGAAGGGTTCGCGGGGCGAACCGCCGAACTCTATCGCCGGCTCTACGAGCAATTGGGACTGTCGGTGACACTCGCCTTCGACTTTCCCTGGGCGGCCGACGACGAACTCGTTCTGGAAATCTTCCGCGAAGTCAAGTGGTTCGACGAAAACGAAAAGCCGCGCGGCTTTCCGCCTTCGGCGCTGCGCGAAACCTATTTTCTGACCCGGAAGCAGGCCAATCTTGCCAAGTCGGTATGGACGGTCAATTTCGCCGACTGGGAGTTCAAACCCTACGGTGAAGGAGAGGTCTTCTCGATTCTCAGCCACCACTTTCGACCCTATTCCGGCGTTCGCCACTATCCGTTGATCAACGCTCTTTCCGACGCGTTCATTTCACGCGTCTGGGCGGAAGGATCGCCGCTCGCCGAGATGATGGACAAGCTAAAGCAAGAGATGTTGCGGGCGCTCGATCTGCCACGTGGACGAACGCCCTACACGCTTGAGCCGAAGACCGCGCCGCGAGGGGGGCAGTCATGATTTTCACCAACCGCCAGATGATCGACACGTCGTCGACCATCTTCGCCCATACCGACGCCTACAACCTGCCGGCAATGTTCGCCAATCGCTTCTCGTCACGCCAATTCCTGGAAAAGACGTTGAAGGATGGTGGTCGAAGAATCGTGCTCATCTCCGACATTCTCGGGTCGGGCAAGACCTTCCTCATGAACATGGTGCAGGGGGAACTGGGGCTGGCCGACACCAAGGCGCTGATCTGTGGACGTGTCACCGCCGGGCAACTCGCCACGCGGGCTCCGGTGTTCATCGACGAGTGGGACATCAAGGCCAATCCACGCCGCATGGTCTCGACGCTTTCGCTCGTGGAAGCGAAACTCGCGTCGGACGAAACGGCCGGTCCGGTAGTCCTGCTCGGCGACCTGACCCTGCGACATGACGGATTCCAAGAGCGACTGCGCGCGATGAACGTGCCGCTCGAGATGGTCCCAATGGAACCGCTCGATCCGGGATTTTTCAATCTCGCCATGCGCAATCGTTTGACTCGAGCCTTTCAGACCCTCCAGATCGGCGAGGCGGACGAGGCTGCGGTCACGGATCGAGCCCTGTCGATCCTCGACGAGCGCCTCGAGGCCGCCCTGGTGCCGGATTGGACCACCACCTCCGCCAATTTCCGCGACGTGTTTCGGGCTCTGACCGAAATGGCGGCGCTCGTTCGCGTCGACGACGCCGCCGCCTCGATCGGGGAACGCGAAGCCCGACTCTGGCTGGAGCACGACCATGTCGCTCCCAAGGGCCTATCGGACGATCAATCCCGCTTCATTACCAAATTCGTCGACCTGCTCCGCAGCATCATCGACCGATCTGGCTGGTCCGCCATCCGCCCCTTCGATGCGGTGGACTTGCAGCGGGATTGCGGATTTGCGGACATGTCGGTCGACGACTTCCGCTCTGCGGTCATCGAACCGATCTGCCGCGCGCCCAGCTTGCTTTCGGCTGTCGGAGCGCCGCGTTTGGCGCTCGACGGATCCGGTTACGACCGCTACGCCGGCCCCTATCTACCGGGAATCTTCACCCGCGTGCGAACCGCCTTCGGAGGGTGACATGGCCAACGAAGATCGAGATCGGAAACGCGACACGCGCGACTATCTCGTCGCCGCTGCTGTTCTCTTCGGACGTGGCGGAAACGTCGACGACATTCGCTTCCGCGTCGAGCTCTACGAGAAACTCCTCGAATTGCAGACCCTATACGCCGACGACATCGACGAATTCGATCTCAATCGCGCCCTTGAAGAGCTCCCGGGCTTTCGTCCGCTCGAGGAACTGCGCCGATTGGCCAACGAGACGGGAATTCTCGAGCGATACCCTCAGAGTGGAGCCGATCAGAAATTTCCGGTCTGGATGATACGGATCAAACGACATCTCAATCTCGATGACATTCTCCCCGGACGCTACCCGTCTCCGATCCCCCCGATCGCCAGCAACTTCGTAAGGCGATTGGCCAGCGGCGGCGGCGAGAAACGGGCCGTGACTGAGTTCGACGTCGAGTCCGTCATCGTCGGCGGTGTTCGAGGTCTTGCGGCCATTCTCGAGGCGGCGAAGCGAACACCTCTGCCTTTCGTAACGCCCTTCTTCGCTCCAGCGCGGAACACCGACGGTGAAACGCCTGCGGATTCGCCTTACTACGAATTGCGTTACTCCGGCACGACATCGGCGTCGACTCCATTCATAGACCTCTATCTCTTGGCCGCCGATCTCCGCACCTTGGCCGCGCAAGAGACGGACGGCGCGCTGGCGGCGGCGGTCCGCGAACTCGACGCGACCCTCGATCGCGACAGCGAACGGTGGGTCGCAGCGTACTTGGATCGGCATACCGCGAGCCGCGGCGAAGTGGAGGATGAATTCGATCGCGGCGGCCTTCTTCTCCGCGACGACGACGATTACCCGGGCGCGGAACGACCCACTGTTCCGTCAACGGCATGTCTGGTCAGTCTCCTCGTCGTCGAGGACGCGCGCCGCAAACAGCGAGAGCTACCGGCTCGAACCGATTTCGTCGACCGGATCGGCGAGATGGTGGACTTTCTGTTGCGCAGCCAGAACGACGATGGCGGTTGGTCGGTCAGCCGCTATGCGCACGAGCGGTACCGCTTGCCGCGCCAGCCTCCGTCACATCCTCTTTTCTCGCTGCTGGCATTTTTAGCGTTTCTCGATGCCGATGGAATCGTCGATTCCGATCGGCAGGATGCGATCCGCACCGCTCTTGGGCGTTACGCCGACCTTCTGGTTCAAAGCTCCAGGTCGGCGGGACCGCGCTACGATTACGTCTGTTGGAGTGGGAATGTCGGAGATCGATCCGACGCGCCGGCGGCTGACAGCGACGAGAGCCGGGAAAATCTCCTCCAGACGGCAGGCGACACCGCGACCAACATCGTCGCCTGCAATCTCCTGCCGTTGCTGCTGCCGGATCGTCTGACAGACCTCCACCGGTGTCGCGATGGCGGCCTTCGATGGCTGATCGACAATTGGACGGTCGGCGAAAATGCGAAGTCCAACATCTATAAGGTCGCGTTCCGCCCCCCCGGCGCTGCTGGGCCAGCAACACTTCCGATGTCCTGGGAGCAGCCGCTGCACGCGAAGGTGATGAAGCTGCTCTGTGAGATGCGTGTCAATGCAGGGATCGACCTTGGTTTTCGCGTGGGCGCGGAAATCGATGCCGCTGCCGCTCGTCTATGCGCCGATTGCGATCACGGCTTTTGGCGGGACCTCAACGATCCCAACCGGGTTTTGGTCAATACCACCGTCCACTCGATTCAAGCGTTGTTGGCGTACCGCAAGGCCGTTACCTCAGCTCTGACCGGAAGGTGAGGACGTGACCGATCAGGCCTCCGCTCCTCGTCTCGACGTTCGGTATTGGAACCTCGAACAGGCTTTCCCCCGCCGCGGGGCGAATGCGGTTTGGCCCTATGAAGACCGTCTCAGTTCCAAGGCGTTGATTTGGGATGTCGAACAGCCCTCGGTCACGCTCGCCGACGTGCAACCGGCGGCGGACCTGTCGCGTCTCGGCCTGATCGAGCCGCGGCAGCATATGATGCGGCTACCTCACGACGGCGATGCCGCCTCCGCTTGGTGGGAGACCGAGGCGGGGCGGCAGTTGATCGACCTGTGCCTCGAGGCGAAACACATTCGTCTCACTCCGGCCATCTGGACGAAAGAGGCGAGCGGAATCGCCGATTCCCTCCGCAAACGCGGAGTCGACGTCATGTCCGAGGTGAAAGCCTCGCACGGGCGGATCTTTCACTGGAACACGCGCGTCGGCATGCGTGATCTGTTCCTCGCAGACGACGCATTGGCCGACGTGCGCGTTCCCTCGACCATCTGCCACGACGGACGCCAATTGCGTCTCACCATCGATCGGCTCGACGAGTCCGCGCTGATGGTGAAGTCGAACTTCGCACTCGGAGGCTTCGGCTCCTGCCTCGTAGAGAAAGCGTCACAGGTCGAACTCTCGACCCTGGAAGATCTCAACCGCTCGTTCCTGGACTCAGAGGCTGCCAAGAAGGGGTTCGACTGGGCGTGGCGGGATGAACCTTTCGTCGTCGAAACCGTGGTGGGGAATCTACGAACCAACCGCTCCGTCACGGTCGACGCGCGCTGTCGAGAACACGGCGTCGTCGAACTCGTCGGGCTGTCCGAACAATTGTTGGCTCGGGAAACCCACTATCGCGGGATCGCGACCCCGTCCGCACCCCCGATCGTCACCGCGCGGCCTCGCATGGAAACCGCCGTCGAGTCCGTAGGCGCCCAGCTTGCCGCCCGAGGATATCGCGGGCATTTCAATCTCGACTTCGTCGTGACGGACGAAGGAACCTGTCACCTCGTCGATCTCAATGTGCGTCGATCGGCGCCACTCGATCTCCACATGGTCTTGCGGCGGATCAGCGCGCAATTTCCTGATCTCACCTGTTACCGGCATGTCGAGGACCTGCCGGTGATGTCCGCGACCGAAGACGAACTGCGCCGTGCGATCGACGCCCGCGGGCGAGGGTTCGGCCCCTCCGGCGGCCTAGTCGTCGTGCGGGGGCCCTCCCGCGACGGCGACGGTCCTCCACGGGCGGCGGTGCTGGGCGTTGCCGATGATCCGGGCAGACTGGAGTGGTTGTTTGAAGATCCGGGATTCGAGTGAGCGCGAAGAGATCAATCGATTGGCGCGGCGCATGAGCGCCGTCGCGCGAGCGTTTCGCAAGCGCTACCCCTTGGAGGAGGCTCCGTGGCGGGCGGGCCACTATCTCCTACCGGTCTGGTCTCACGGTCGACCGGCCCACAAAGCGCTGATTTGGTACCATAATCAGGGCTGCGCGTGGGCGCGCAAGGCCGGTTGCACGATGTGCAATTTCGGCGAACGCGACGATGTTCCGCTCGACGAAACCGTCGTCGCCGACTTTCGCCGCGAACTCGACAAACTGGATCCCGGCACGCGCTTCATCCATCTCGGCCCCGGCGGTTCGGTCCTGCAGGAATCGGAAATCCGGACGTCGCTGCGCCACGACCTCGTGCAATCGCTCGAGCGGTTACCGTTCCTCGAAGGCGTCGGGCTCGAAACGCGCGCCGAAACGATCCGCGAGGATCGGCTTGAGAACCTGCTGGCCGTTCTGCCTCCTCATGTCACCGAATTGGCGCTGGGCTTCGGGCTCGAGAGCGCCGACGAGTTGATCCTGCGCGTCGCCGTCAACAAGGCCGAAGCGATCGAAGACATCGAACGCGCGATAGAACGCGTTCTGAAGGTCAATGCCCGCACCCCCGATCGGCATGTCGTAGTCGACTGCTACGTGTTGCTCAAGCCTCCCTTTCTCACCGAGGGCGAGGCGATCGAAGACGCGATCGAGTCGATCACCTGGGCCTACGATCACGGTGCCGAGACGGTGAGCCTGTTCGTCAACACCATGAAACGCAACACGATCTGCGCGTGGCTGAATGCCCGGACGGAAGACGACGGCCCATACCGTTATCAAACTCCCTACCTCTACAGTGCCTTCGAAGTTCTGGCTGGATTGAGACCCGAACACAGAGCACGCACTGGCGTTCTGGGCTTCACCAGCGGCAATCCTTACGTCGGCGCCCCCCGAGCTTGTGATCTGTGCTGGCACGTGCTGCATGGGTTGCTTTCCGCCCACAACTACACTCGCGATACCGCACTGCTCAGTGCAGCAAGGGAAGTCCGCTGCGAGTGCCGCACCAATTGGCTGAAGGAACTGTCCCAGCCGGCTCCTGGACCGCTCCTTCCCAGATTCCGTTCCTATGTCAGTCGCATGGAGTGCTCGCTCGGTCTCGCGCCGGACCAGGTCCGATGACGCAGCGGCGGGGAAGAGTCGGCATCGGACTAGCGCTCGCACGTACCCGAGACGGGCGCGAGCAGGTCGATGGGGCGGTATGCTTTCGCGTCGATGGAAGCCTCCACGCGATCGCCGAAGAACGGATCTCGCGTCTGAAGCATGACGGGTCGACTTGGCGAGCCTTGCGATTCGGCATGGCCCGCTTCGGTCTCGCCCCCGGCGACGTCGACCACGTAGCGATCTCCACCTGCGGCGAAATACCGCCGGCGCATGATGGGGAATTCCCACTCCGAACCGATGGGCGCCTCGACCTTCGAGATTTCGAATTTCCGGTCGAGGTCGTGCAGATCATCTCCTCCCATCATTTCTCCCATGCCTGTGAGGCCTTGCACGCCGCCCGAAGCGTCGGCCGTCTCTTCGAACCCGCCATGGTCTTCGTGGCGGACAGGATCGGCCAACCGGGAGAACACCAATCGCTCTATCTCTACACGGATCGGGGCGTGGAACTCGTTCACAGAGACCGCGTGGATGAGGGTTTCACCACCGGCGTCGGCGAGGTCTACGACCTCGTGACCGAGCACCTCGGTTGGCGGCAGTCGTTCGATGCCGGCAAAGTCATGGCCCTCGCAGGAACGGTGCCTCGCCCGAACATACGATCCCCTCGACTGATCGCGGCCGAATCGGGGGCCATCCGCACGCTGTTGCCGTCGGATCCTGAGCGCCGTCTCGCCGCTCTGGCGGACTTTTGCGAGCCATCGCCAATACGCTCGCGTCTTATGGTCGCCGGTGCTCATTTGGCGACGCGTCTCCAGGCTGAACTCGAAGCCGCCGTCATTGCCGGCTTGGATCATTGGCGGCGAATCCTTTGTCCCCGCGCGATCTACCTCTCGGGTGGCGTCGCGACCAACTGCCGGCTCCTCGGAGCGATCCAGACCGCTTTTCCCGATCTCGTCGTCCAAGGCTCGCTCGCCCCCGGTGACACCGGCCAGGGCATCGGCAATCTGATCGCACGAGACTTTCTGCGAACGGGTAAACTGCATTTCGCCGAGAAAGCTGTCCCCCGGTCCGGTTTCTGGCCAGACGAACCGGTGGCACCCCCACCTCACTCCAATCTTCGTCTTCCGCGGTTAGGAATCCGCTTTGTCGTCAACGAGCCCAAGAAGGGCATCGACGATCTCGTCGATGACCTGTTGCAGGGAACCATACTGGCCATGAGCTTGGGGCCGCTCGAGCCAGGTCCTCGCGCGCTCGGTTTCCATTCCTTCATCGCCGATGCACGCAGAACCGATCTTCGGGAAAGGCTGAACATCGACATCAAACGACGTGAACCCTTTCAGCCCTTCGGGTGTCTCATGAGCGCCGCGGCAGCGCTGCGTTGGTTCGGCGACGATCAGAGATCGCCTTTCATGGATCTCGCTCTCGAGGCTCCGGAAGAGTTCCGTCGCCTCTTCCCCGCTGTCGTCCATTTGGATGGCACCGTCCGCATACAAACCCTGGGCCCCTTGCTGGTGGGCACGTTGGTCGGCCACATCATGGACGAACTGGACCGACGGGAGGGATACGCCGTTCTCGTCAACACGTCCCTCAACCTTCGGGATGCACCAATGGGATTCGATTGGCGCGAAGCTGCAGAGGGTTTGGCTCTCACACAGCAGTAGGGAGCGCGCCACGAAGCCTCCCCATCGAAATGATGTTTTGACCGGCCCGGCCAGCGCCCCACGATTCCTGGACGACCGAGGCGAAGATCGCGCGCCCTCGGACTTCAGCTTCGTGAACCGACGCGCAATGACGCCGCCAGCTGGAACATGTGTCTTTTGGTGCCTCCCTTGAATGCAGATGATTGCTGGCGAGCTACGATCGGAGATACCGAAACGTTTGGTGGCCCCTGAGTGGCTGTCACATCTGAACTTGGGACTATTCGAGATAACCATCGAATGTCTGTCTCTGGCGCCACAGCTCCGATGCCCCTGCGGCGTTTCCCTGAGGTTCAGAGCTGGATCTTTTCCCTTCACCTGAAGTATGTCATTGTAAAGATCACAATCTCCTGTTGGACGGAAAGTTCTGCGCGATGGAGCGTATCATGGCAGGGATCGTCGCCGCGTCCGCCTATTCTGACAACGAGGTCGCCTACGTTGCTTGGCGCGTCGATGTCCGGCTCGACGGATGTCTCGGCTTCGAGATCGTCCGCGAGTATCTGGATGAGGCCGGCGACGTGACCGAGGCGGTGCCGCTCGCCGCCTATGTCGCTTTCGAGGGCCAGTCCAATCCCGACTGGACTGCGCAGAACACCAGCCTGTGGCCGGTGCAGAAGTTCAGTTGGCGCGATCTGACGCTGCGCAAGCGCCGCGACGGTGCCAAGCGCCGGCCGTCCGATGTGCGCGTGCGCTACGCCGTGCGCCCGGTCTGCGCCTTTCGCCCCGACCTGCCAAAGGTGGAGCCGCGCCCAGAGGGCGATCCACCCGGGTCCAACCACTACCAGGGCGCGCCGGTGCCGCTGTCCTATCTCGCGGACGCGGTACGGACGGCGCCGATCCGGGTGACCAGCAATCTGCCGCCGTTCTTCTCGACCTTCACCAACGGCATGTTGTCCGGCCAATGGTTGGTCCGCGCACTCGAGGCGGACGACGGCCGGGTCACCGACGGCGAGCTAAAAGGGCATCTCGTCACGCCGGGTGATCGGCTGCGCAATTATCTCTCCGGCGACGTGTTGGAGACGCTGAAGGCCTTTTTCGCGCCGAAGGACGGCCGGTTCCACCTCGCCCTCTACGAACTCGACGACATCGAACTCGAAGGCCTGATGATGGACAAGGCCGAGCAGATCAGTCTCGTCCTGTCGAACACCGGACTGGGCAAGGGCGAGGGCGAGGGCGAGGACGGGAACGATGACGGCGTCGGAGGCGGCGGCGAGGTCTGGGACGCCCGCAACGCCCCGGCCCGCGCACGGCTGATCGCCCGCGCCGCCGTCGCCGGCACGCGCTTTGAGCTGCAGCACCGCATGTTCAACAACGCCACCCAGATCGGCCACAACAAGTTCGCCGTCCGGGTCGATGCCGACGGCACGGCGCGCTCCGTGATCACCGGCAGCACCAACTGGACCTGGAGTGGGCTGACCGGCCAGTCCAACAATCTGATCCGGATCGACGACGAAGCCGTCGCATCGGCCTACCTCGCCTATTGGGAGCGCCTGAAGGCCGACCCGATCGACGTGCCCGAGCCGCTGGGACGCCCGCAGCCTGCGGCCGTTCAGGGGCCGGCGATCCGCGCGGCCGACGCCACGCCCGTCCGGGTCGCGCTCGACGGCACCACGTCCACGGAGATCTGGTTCTCACCGAACATGAAGGAACGCAAGTACGGAGCCGACCCGGCGACGCCGCCCGATCTCGGCTCGGTGTTCGGACTGATGCGCAAGGCGCAACGTGCGATCCTGTTCCTCGCCTTCTCTCCGTCGCGTCAGGGCCGCCGTTCGATCATCGAAGAGGCGGTTCGACTCGGTATCTCCGATCCCTCGCTCCTCGTCGTCGGGGCGGTCTCGACACCCGACGCGATGTTCAACTTCCGCCCTAAGTCCAAGGCCGTCGACGGTTCGGTCATCCCGGCCGAGAGCCCCTTCACTTATCGCAAGAACCGGATCTCGGTGGTTCGCGCCGCGGCGCTGACCGACGAGGGCGTGCTCGCCCCCTTCGGCGACTTCAAGAAGGAATTCCTGAAGGTCGGCAACGCCATTATCCACGACAAGATCGTGGTGATCGATCCGCTCGACCCGGTGAACTGCACCGTCGTCTTCGGTAGTCACAATCTCGGATACAAGGCGTCCTATTCCAACGACGAGAACCTGATGGTGGTGCGCGGTCACGCGAGCTTGGCGCAGGCCTACGCTGTCCACGTCCTCGACGTCTACGATCACTATCGCTTCCGCGCCGCCACGGCCGAGGCGAAGACCCAGGGAAAGACCGGCTGGGACGGCTTCCTCGACCGCTCGGACGGCTGGCAGGATCACTCCGACCGAACGGTCTCCGATTATTTCGCCGGCTGAGATGCCGGATGCCGTCGACTGGAGTCCTACTGCAGCCGTCATCTTGCGTGTAGGTCGATCGAAGTGGAGGCATCGATGGGAAGTATCGTCTTTCTCCCCGGGATCCTGGGCAGCGAACTCCGACTCGACGATGAACTCGTCTGGCCCCCGACCCCGTGGGAAGTCACCACCAACTATGGTCGTACCGGCAAGTTGCTCGACGAAAAGATCAAAGCCGGCCCACCGATCGCGAGCGTCGCATGCTTCGGCGTCTATCGCTCGCTCCTCGCCGATCTAGCCGACATCGCCTCGGGAGCAGCCGGCGCCCCGAAGCGGACGCTGCAGTCCTTCGGTTACGATTGGCGGCGGGATCTGCGCGACATCGCCGCCGACATCGTCCGCCGCATCGACGCGCTGCCGGAGGAGGACAAGGACGAAATCCGCTTCGTCGGTCACTCCATGGGGTGTCTCGTCGTGCGCCTCATCCTGGAGAGCGGCCTCTACGACGGCCGGCCCTGGTTCGGCGCCGTCCGCTCCTTCACCGCCCTCGCCGGCCCGCACAAGGGAGCCCCGACTGCCTTGGTGCGGGTGCTCGGGCTCGAGGGAACACTGGGACTTTCACCAGCGGACGTGAAGAGGATCGCCGCCGATCCTCGCTATCCCGCCCTCTATCAGCTCTTGCCGGCGCCGGACGTCACCGCTCTGGTCGACGCCCGGGGCGACCGCATGACCCGACTGGACATCTACGACGCAGTGATCGCCACGCGGGCCGGCCTCGCGGCAGCCAATCTCGCCAAGGCGCAAGAGGTCCATGCGATCCTCGCGGCCGACCGCCGGCCGGATCACGTCGACTATCGCTATCTCGGCGGTTCGGGCAACGACACTTGGCTCCGGGTCGACCTCTTCGGCGATCAGATGACGCCCCGCAAAGGCCCGGAGACCGGCGACGGCACTGTGCCGCTGTGGAGCGCGATCGACCCCCGCAGCAGCCATCACGCCGCGCCTGGGACCCACGAAAAGGTGTTCCAGAACGAGCAGCTGAGGACACTTATGTATTTCTCACTCGGCGCCCGACCGGCGGCGAGAGCCTTCGCCAACGTCGACTCGGTGCCACTGCTGTCGCTCTTCGTCACCCATCCGGTCGTCGGGATCGGCGTACCGGTGGAACTGACCCTGGTTCCGGCTCGTCCGACCGGCAAGATCGTCGGTGAGTTGCTGATCGAGTACACCCGGTCGGCAGATGCCGTCTTCCGCCCGTTCGACAAGCGCACGCTGTCCTACGACGGCGAGCCGTTGGAATTGCAACGGCTGTTGCTCACGGGCCTGAACGAGGCCGGGATCTACCGGGTGACGTTTTCGGGATCGCACGCGATGGCGGAGGGCGGCGAGGCCGTCTGCGCAGTGTCAGAAAGCGGCGGCGTCAGGAGGGGCTGAGCGATGGATCGGAACGATGCTATGACGACGGCCCGCGCCCTGCGAGCCTGGGCAGAGGCGGCCGGCGTTTTCAGTCAGGGCCGATCGGCCGGGATCGGAATTGCGCGGGTAGGGGAAGCGGCCACGATGTTCGGCGCGGGCGCCGAGGTCACCTTCACCGCCAAGCCGATCACCGCGATCGGCGTCAGCGCGCCGCCCGACCGAGATCCGAAACTCGTCATCTACACCCGACGCCGCCTGACCAAGGCCGAACAAGCGACCCTGATCGAGCAGAATAGGCTCGGCTTGCCCGTCGAATTTCAAGTAGCATTGCCCTTCGGCGTGAGTACACCGACGACGTCGGCTCGGTTCGACACCATGTTCCGAAATGGCCGGATGACCTGCGGTTCCTCGATCAGCGTCGGCAACGCGCGGGAGGCGGGGACGCTCGGCGCGTTGCTTCGCGACGGGGACGGTAAGCTATACGGCCTATCGTGTAACCACGTGACGGGAGGGTGCTCAAACGCGCGCACCGGCGTTCCGATCGTCGCCCCGGGCATTCTCGACGTCGGGTCTGGCGCCCCCGATGTTCGCACCGTCGGCCACCACCACCGGTCACTATCCTTCGTTCAAGGTGACCCATCCGCGATCCCCGACTATCGGCTGAATTTGGACGCCGCGATCTTCGCCATCGCCGACGGCGATGCCGTGAGCTCCTGGCAGGGTGATGCCTACGATACTCCGGCGCTCGTCGCGGATCCCCTCGAAGATGCGGCCGTCGAGAAGGTCGGCCGAACCACCGGGCATACCAGCGGCGTGATCGAGAGCGAACTGGTCGGCGCCCTGCGCGTCGACTACAATGTCACGGTGTTTCATTCGGCCGAAGAGAACAACGTCTTCAGGGGGACCGTTTATTTCGAGCCGGTCTACGTGCTGAGGGGAGCCGATAATTTCGCTTTCGACGGAGATTCCGGTGCGCTCGTCGTCCGACGGAACCCGATCGGTGACGAAGTCGCTGCGGTCGGATTGGTGATCGGCGGCGGCGGCAACGGCGAAACCTACATGCTGCCGATCCGGCCGATCCTCGACCGGTTGGGAATGAGCCTCGTCACCGGTCACGGCTGATCGTTCCGGAAGTGTCGCGGGACGCGGAGCCGGTGGTATGATGGCGACCGACCTCGAACAGGGCCTGCTACGACGATGCCATCGTCTTCCGACCAGAGCCGCAGAGCGGACATGGCGGTGCGCCGCGATCTGCTGACGCAGATCGGCGCGCCGGCCGGCGCCGTCGTCGTGGCACGCCGCCCGACCCCGTCCGGCGACGTGTTGGTCGTGCGGATGACTGCTTCCGGGACCGTCCCTTCCGAGCGGCGCCTCACTTCGTTTCGAGGATTTCCAGTGGACTACGAGGTCACGCCATCGGCGAAAGCCGGGCGCTGGTGACGATCGCCCAAGCGGCCGTCGATCACAGCCGCACGGCTCTCCCCGTCCGCCGCCCCGTCTCATCGTAATAGCGCGCCGCCTGCTGCACCGAACGATGCTGCGACTGCGCCATCGCTTCGGGCAGCGACACCCCTTGGCGGGCAGCCTCCGTCAGGTACCCGGACCGCAGCCCGTGCGCCGAGACCATCCCCGGCTCGATCCCGGCGAGTGCCGCCCGCTTCTTGACGATGGCGTTGATGGTCTGCGCCGAGAGCGCCTTGCCGTCGAGATTGCCCCAGCGGTCGATGCCACGGAACACCG
>ERZ1645187.1063-NODE-1063-length-25975-cov-5.378742_pt1 | contig 25975 bp, 25 predicted proteins | sample MGYA00575352_ERZ1645187 | MGnify/ENA primary metagenome ERZ1645187 (study PRJEB40837, sample SAMN11349314) | freshwater sediment metagenome | isolation source: river sediment | host: Sediment | place: India: Wazaribad , New Delhi | collected 2017-02-21 ...
AACTTCAGGTTTAACAACTTCAGTCGGAACCCCCCGGTCGAGCTCTCGCACGGTGCCGTCCGGAGCCGTGAACCCCGAAACGAGGGTCGGCGCGATTCGTACCCCGCCGTTGCCCAAAGTTGCCATGACCGAGGCGGCTTGGACTGCGTTGATAGCATATCCCTGCCCGAAAGTCGTCGTGTAGAAAGTCCTCCCATCCCAGTCCTCTGGACTACTGAGAATTCCAGCTGATTCGCCCGCCAACTGCACCCCGGTCTTCTCTCCGAGGCCGAAGCGTCGCATTAGGTCGTAGCGATCCTCAGCCGGAATCTGCTCACCGATCATCACGGTCCCGGTGTTCAAGGATTGGGCAATGATCCCAGTTGCAGTCTTCGTGAAAGGCTCATGAGGAACCATGTCGCTGAACGTTTGCCCGTTGGAAGTCGTGTAACTATCGGCCATAGTAAAGGTCGACACGGGAGTGATCACACCACGTTCCAATGCGCCAGCAAACGTGAAGATCTTTCCTACGGACCCTGGCTCGTAAACCATCTGGACCGCCCTTGAGGCCTGCGGACCATTCTCCGGAGTGGTGGTGTCAGAGTCTGCGAGAGCAAGAATCTCCGCGCTCGCGACATCCATGACCACTGCCGCTCCCCACTCAGCACCATGCTGGTCAACAGCTGCATCCAGTTCACTCTGGACCGCATACTGCAGATCTGCAACAAGGGTGGTGTTCACCGTGTCTCCGGGTTGAGCCTCTTTTGAGACAACCTTCGCGCCGGGAATAACCGCACCAGTCGGCCCGATCTCATAGGATTCCTCACCTGGCTCTCCGGTCAGCGCATCCTGAAATATGAGTTCGAGGCCGGAGTTGCCGTCCCCCGCGACATCGACGCTACCCAAGACCGTACCCGCGAGGGAACCCCCGGGATAGAGGCGATCGAAGGAAGGTTCCCATTCGATCCCGTAGATTCCCAGCCGCCGGATCTCTCGGTAGGTATCAGGCTCAACATTCTTCGCTAGGTACTGGTAGGTACTATCGCCTAGGAGCATGCCCCCGAGCTCAGCTACATCCATACCCAAAATCGGCGCCAGTTGGCGAGCGGCCTCAGCGGGCCCCCGGCCAACAATCACGCCGTTGTCATCCACATTGCGATATTCGAGGAGTGCCTTCTGATTCGCCGCGATGTGGTAGGTGATACGCGACTCCACTAAGACCACGCCATCAGCATCAACGATTGAGCCGCGGGGGGCTTGAATCGCACTGGCCGAAGTGCGGACCACGCGACCCTGGTCAGCCAGTTCATCCCCACGCACAATCTGAATCATGAACAGCTGTGCTGCAGCAACAAGTAGAAACACGACTGCAACGATGAGTATCGATCGGGACCGTCGAGCAGCAGTGCGTCTGCTCGAAGGGGCAGGTCGGTCGGTCATTGGGCAGCCTCTCCGCCCTCGACCGTTCTGGTCTCAAGGGTGACTGCACCGATACTCCCAGAACGAACCAAACCAATGGCGTTCGCCTTCTCCTCAAGTTTCTGGGGCGAGGAGACAACCAACAGCTCTGCTTCCATGGTCTCAACCCGCGCGTTGATTTCTGCCAGCTGGACGTGTTGATCGCGAATCTCGTAGGCCCTCTGAGCCATTTGCGTATTGACAACCATTGGCAAGGCGATGGTCAGAATCACCAGAACGCTCGCAATGAGAATGAACGGCCATGCAGACGTGCGTACGTTGATTCTCTGGCCAGCAACAACTTGAATCCGGGTGGACGACGACTTCTTCGGAGCGACACTCGGCGGCGACGGGGGAAGAACTGGCTGTGCGCTAGCGGACATCATGCCTCCACTGAGTCAGAAGTTCAACGGCGCGCAGGCGCACCGGGATTGAGCGAGGGTTTGCGTTTGCCTCAGACTTTGAGGCCCGTTCGGCACCACGAGTAAGCAGGCGCAGAGTCCTGTGGGCGTCAACTTCGTCAGCGGTCATTGGGAGCCCTGCCGGAAGCTGTGGATTCGCTCCCGCATTGAAATAGTCCTTCACGATGCGATCTTCAAGGGACTGGTATGCCTCGACGACAAGACGCCCTCCGACAGCCAGGTTTGAGAGCGCAGCTGGGATAGCATCCTCCAAAATCGCCAGTTCATCATTTACTGCGATTCGGATTGCCTGGAAGGTGCGCTTAGCCGGATTACCGCCAGTACGCCGTGCCGGCGCAGGAATCGCGGCGCGCACGATGTCAACCAACTGCCCAGTCGTCTGCAATGGGTCAGTCTCACGACGCTTGACCACCAGGTCTGCAATGCGAGGAGCAAACTTCTCATCCCCGTACCTGCGCAGGATTCTCACCAGGTCATTGCGATCAATGCGGGCAAGCAGTTCTGCAGCGCTCTCGCCAGATGTCGCGTCCATCCTCATATCAAGGGGGGCGTCCGTGGCATAGGAGAATCCACGCTCAACCTCGTCCAACTGCATCGAAGAAACCCCAAGATCCATCAGGATCCCGTTCGCCAACTGGCCGTCGAGCGCTTCACCGATTTGATCGTATGTTCCTTGGAATGGCATGAAGCGGTTCCCAAAGGGCGCAAGTCTTCCCGAAGCCAACTCCAAAGCCACGGGATCCCGGTCGATACCAATGACGGAGAGAGAAGGAAATCTCTTGAGTGCACCCTCCGTGTGTCCCCCCAGTCCGACAGTCGCGTCAACCATGAGGGGAGCAGCAACCTCAAACGCGGGTGCCAAGAGGTCAAGGCAACGAGCCAACATGACCGGCGTGTGCTTCACAGCGGTGTTCGTCATCCTCTTCCTCTCTGAACTTCGGGCTGTCTGGGTGAGGTCACTATCTGAGTAGTCGCGGTGGGCACTGGTCGGTTCTGACAACGGGGAAGTGAAGTCAGAGCGCGTCCCAGTGCCCGCGCGAAGCTAGAACATTCCTGGAATAACCTCCTCAACAGACTGAGAGAAGGCCTCTTCTTGGGCGGAGAGATAGCGGCTCCAGGCTTCCGCATCCCAGATTTCAGCTCTGGTACCGACACCTACGACGATGAGGTCTCGAGATAGCCCTGCGTACGTGCGCAGTCGTGGTGGAACGGTGATACGCCCCTGCTTGTCAGGAACCTCATCTGAGGCACCCGACATCAGCACGCGGATATAGTCGCGCGCATTCTTCGAGGCACTAGGCGATTTTGCAAGATCATCGACCATCCGAGAAAACTCTGCGGCTGAGACAACGTAGAGACAGCGGTCTTGACCGGGGGTAATAACGAGGCCGTCGGCAAGTTGGTCGCGGAACTTTGCAGGCAGGATGACCCGGCCCTTCTCATCCAACTTTGGTTCATAGGTACCCAGGAACACACCCCACCCCCTCTCGATTCGTCCACAATACTCCACTTCCCTCCACTTGTATCCTTTGACGCTGTTATTTCTCAAATTTTGGTGAAGAAATCTTCGAGTATTCCCTGCTCAACTGTAAGGGGAGGAAAATGGAGGCGAATTCCGCAGATTTTGGGGAGAGTCGGGCCCGGAGGGCTGGCTTGCACCCGCCCCAAGGTCACATCGACTCCCCACGTATACATTTCACGCGGTGGCAGATCTCTCGCTCGATCTCGCGGTTTGAGGTGGGGAGTTACGGCGCCGGTTACGCCATAGGGAGCCCGCCAGGCTCAATGGGACCCATAATTTCGGCAGAATTCGCGCCGGGTCGGCTCCCTAATGCGCGGACCACTCTAAGCAAGCCCAAACGCGGGCACAGAAAAAGCCAACTGAAATCTCAGTTGGCCTTCAAGTGTCCAGTTCTTCGCTGCTACTGCCCTCGGTTCTGCCACCGTTCGCGACGTTGCGCATCCCGCTCTTCTTTCGAGATCTTGGGGGCCTTCTGCGCTTGCCGAACGCCATCATTTGTGGGTAGGGCATTCTTGTCAGTGCTCAAAGCCAGGAGAACACCGCCGACCATGCACGCAAAACCAGCTACACCCAAAAGGATTGTCCATAGCGCCACCCCGATTGTCACCCCGAGCAGAACTACCGCAAGGCCGACTGCCGCAAGGATCGAACCAAGGGCAATGCGACGCGGGGAAAGAGGTGCTGACGGGGCGCGCTCCGGAGCCTTCTCCGGCTCCGGCAATGATGAGGCCATCGTGTCTGCAAGATCGGGATCCTGCTGACGTAAGTGCTGCTCCATCTCAGCCAGAACCTGCTTCTCATACTCTGAAAGAGCCATCACTTACCCCCTGTCCCACATCAACCCGGTTCCCCAATATCACTGCCTAGTCTACCCGGATCCCGACGCCCCAACTAACCATGATTTCCATCTACACGCACCGGGGTGCTACTTCTTACCCGGAAGGAGCGATGCCGGCATGACCGCACCAGCTCCAAATCGCTCTTGAGCAGCATCCATTGCCAGTTCAGCCACCCGCGGACGCGGGTCTTCATCTAACAGCGTAGGAACCCCTCCGTCACCCCCGACCAATGAGGATACGCCCACACCCGCTAGGCGAACACCGCCCGATGGCAGCGAGCGCATCTCAATCAAAGAAGTCGCGACCTGAGCGATCTCACGGCCAACGTCAGTAGGTGCTAAGAGAGTCTTGGATCGAGCAGTGGTATTGAACTTCTGGTCGCGAACCTTTACGGTAACCGTCCATGCAAGGAGGCCCATCTTTCGTAGCCGTCTGGCGCAATCGTGAGCTGCCCTGAGGATAAAGGCCTGGAGAACCTCTGGCGATGTCACATTGACCTCGAAGGTTCTCTCAGTAGAGATCGACTTCTCCCGTTCCCTTGTCGACACGGCCCTGTCATCAACCCCCCATGCCAACGCATTGAGGTGCTGGGCACTGGCATTGCCAATCCATTGCGCTAAGTCACGAATCGGCACATTCGCCAACTGACCAACTGTGTCGATGCCACGTACCCGCAGAACTTCCCCCGTCTTCTTGCCAACGCCCCACAGCGCCCCAATGGGAAGGGGATGAAGGAAGTCAAGTGTCCGGTCCTTTTGTATGAGCAAACAACCATCGGGCTTTGCGTGCGCAGAAGCAATCTTTGCCACGCTCTTCGTTGCCGCAATGCCGACCGAAGCGGGAAGCCCCACTTCCTCACGGATTCTTTTTCGAATGAGGCCGCCAACTTCCACGGGCGAGCCAAACTGGCGGCGAGCACCGCTGACATCCAGAAATGCCTCATCAATACTGACTGGCTCCACCAGTGGAGTCACGCTGTGCAGCACTTCCATCACCTGTTTGGAGTAGCTGCCATAGAGGTCGTGACGCCCAGGAAGCAAGACAGCCGCTGGGCAGAGTGCGCGGGCGCGCCCAATCGGCATACCCGCACGGACTCCAAACGCCCTCGCCTCGTAAGTTGCGGCAGTAACAACGCCGCGGACTCCAATGCCGCCCACAATCACCGGCAGTCCCCGGAGTGCTGGGTTCTGTAACACCTCTACCGAGGCAAAGAAGCTGTCCATGTCGACGTGGAGAATCGGAGCCTCACTGTCGTCACCACCCCACTGACTGTGGACTTTGCCCCGCGGTGAGACTGACATTGCTTCCACCTCCTTCCCCACCTACACCGTAGCTAGTCCCTCCGACATTTCACGACCACCTGAGACTATGTAGGGTAAAGCAGTGGCCAAGGTACAAAAGAGAACTGCCCTCCCCCATTCGGTGACGCGGATGGGCACGGAGATATCCACCACCGGCTCTTCGCTTAGAGTCAGCGCGTCGGGAATCGAACAATCCGTCATTGACCTCAGTCGCCCAAAGACCATTGAGTTTGAATATCTGCAACATATGGACGTGCTCTTGGACATGGCTAATGAAGCATGGTCCATCCCGCATCTGCGCGCCTTCCACGGCGGAGCCGGCGCCTGCGCACTCCCCCTCGCATGGGAAGCCAAGCATCCGGCAATGTCACAGGTTGCCGTTGAAGTGGACCCTGAGCTCGTAGAAGTCGTTGGTCGGGCCGCCGGTCTCAAGAGGAAACCTCGACTCAAGTTGAGAGTAGGAGACGCAGAGCAAGTTCTCGCTGGATCTGGAGCCAAGTACAACGTCATCGTTCGTGACGCGTTTGTTGGCCCCCGAACTCCCCGCCACCTGACAACTCGCAAGTGGACGAACCTGGTCGCATCGCGTCTCTTGGACGAGGGCGTCTACCTTGTCAATGTCGGCAGGGACAGGACCGCGCCGTCAAAGGAGGAAGTGGCAACCGTCCTCGACATCTTCGCCGTGACAACTGTTGTGACAGACCCAAAAGTGTGGCGCGGTGACCGCAGCGGTAACCTCGTCGTAGCGGGGTGGGTTGGCCTGCTACCTGACTTTGACGAACTAGACCGGGTGCTGCGACGGCTGCCCCTGCCTGCACGTCTCTACCGAACAGATGAGGTGAGGCGTTGGCTGGGCGGCGCCCAACCAATTGACCACTAGGGAACTACGCACCGCCCTCGTCAACGGGACCTTCCTTGAAGAGAGGCTCATCTGGCTCTTCGGGCAGGCGATCCAGCTCCCACACGTTTGGCGCACGGTGTCTTGGCCGAGGTCGAGACACGCCAGCTCCGTCCTCCACACCTTCAGAGTTCGCGTCATCGCCAGTTGATCCTGGGAGTCTCTGCTCGCTTGCTGGCTTCTGCTTTGAGCGTGTCTTCAAGTAGCTCTCGATTGCGTCACCGATCGCATCCGCCATGGAGTCCGTTGGCGTACTATCCATCCGTTCGGCCTCGGGAAACACGGCTTGATCAATGCCAGTCAAGTCATCCCATCCAGGCAGGACCGCCTCCAACTGTGAGGTTGCGTCCTCTGCCTCCTCCCCGCGCATCACGGAATCAATCTCAATTCCCTCGGCGGCAGCCAGTGAGATCGAGTCGAAGTGCTGTTCAAGACCCTGCACTGTGCGTTGCAAGTCGGGGTTGACTTCAAGAAGTCTTTCCACCTGGCTCGCGTCCTCGTCCGCCCCTCTCTCAAGGTCACCAATAGGTAGCTGCAGGTCAGCGATCTCCGCTAGACGCCTCAACAGTGCCGACGATGCTCTGGGGAATGTCACATCAGAGAGGTAATAGGGCACTGTCGCAAGCAGCGTTGCGCCAGTGACGCCTTCAAGATGAAGGTGGTACTGGAGGAATGATGTCAGTGGTGCTGGGAATCGAGCGGTGCCCCCCATCAGTGGCTGCTGCGGAATCACGTCGCGATCCGTGCTCTGCAGGTGGACTGTGGCGGGGCGGGTATGGGGAACTGCGGCTGGCAATCCGTGGAACGAAAAGATTGCTTCAACGCCGGCTTCCTCCGCCAGAGTACCGACAGCATCACGGAAAGACTTCCAGCGAGCATCCGGCTCCGGACCATGAAGTAGCAAGATCGGGGTCCCGGCGTCATCGTGTACGAGGTCGAGGGCGATCTCAGGCTCCGACATGTCAGTCGTCACCCACTCGTCAACCTCCATAACAGGGCGGTGGGAGCGGTAATCGATCAACAGATCGGTGTCAAAAGTGGCGACACGTTCTGGCGACAGCGAAGTGAGAAGCTGAACCACAGCCAAGGTACCGGCTGAACCAGCATCCATGGCGCCCTCAAAATGAGCAATCAGGATTGGCGCCTTTGAACCGGCGGCAGGTCCTTTTGTATAAAGGTCTTCAATACGCGCCATGATGCTCCCCTCCCGGCCACCAGTCCTAATGTTCCCTTTCACCGTACTCGTTGACTCCCTGATTCGGCGAGGAACTCAACAAACATTGCGCTGGAAGGTGAACTGAACTCTCTAAGAGTCACAAAACCTCCGGGTGCCGTCCGGTCCACGTTTAGGGAATAATGGACACTTGGTATTTTTCGGCCGGTAAGGAGCGAGTTTGAACACCGAGACTCCCAATCTTCCCAATCGAGAAGACGATTTGACCCAAGAACAAGAGTTCGTGAGTCACGCCTACTCGGTTCTTGATTCCATGAGGACCGACTATCGGGAAGCGCAGCGCCGTATCGAGGCTCAGGGCGCCTGGGGCTCACCCCAGGCTCGAACCGAGCGTGATGCTCAGGCCTCTCATTTTGGCGATCAGGCCATGCGTCTGGAGCAGATCCAAGACCACCTGGTGTTTGGCCGTGTCGATATGACGGACGCCAACACCCACTACATCGGCCGCGCAGGCCTGCCGGACTCAACGGGGGGTCGTCTCCTTATCGACTGGCGCGCGCCGGCGGCTCGTCCCTTCTACCAAGCGACCGCCGTCACACCATCAGGTGTTGTACGACGTCGTCACATCGCCACATCAGGAAGCGTTGTAACGGGGATCGAGGACGACGTTCTTGACGTCGATGCCGCAACTGACCAGGGGATGACTTTCCAGGGTGAAGGCGCTCTTATGTCGGCTCTTGCATCTGCCCGTGGCGGCCACATGAGTGACATAGTTGCAACGATTCAGGCCGAGCAGGACGCGATCATCCGCTCCGATGATCAGGGAATCGTCGTTGTTCAGGGTGGCCCCGGCACAGGAAAGACGGCTGTTGCTCTACACCGCGCGGCGTACCTGCTCTACACGCACCGCGAGCGCCTGGAGCGATCTGGAGTTCTGATCGTCGGTCCGTCGCGGATTTTCCTGCGCTACATCGAGCAGGTTCTCCCCTCCCTCGGAGAAAACGGGGTGGTGTCGATTCCAATGGGTGAACTGGTGCCGGGTATCCATGCGGTCGAAACGGACCCCGCGGAAGTTGCATTTGTCAAAGGCAAGACCGCTTGGATAGAGACTGCGAAGGCAGCGGTGCGCGACCTTCAACGCCTACCTGCAGAGACAAAGACCTTCTCGATAGGTGGCAAAACAGCCACGCTGACCCCGGCGGATGTGGCGGCGGCACGGAGCCGCGCTCGCAGAAGCGGCAAACCACACAACGTCGCACGCACGGGATTCGCCCTCGACCTAATAGACGTCCTCGTTAGGCAGGTTGCCGGTGCAGATCCCGATTCTGAAGACCTTGACTGGTGGCGGGAGTCCGTCCGCTCCAGTCGCGACGTGCGCAGAGAGATAAATCTGTGCTGGATGCCGACGAGGGCGACCGATCTTCTGCGCCGCCTCTACACAAAACCTGATCTGCTACGACGGGTTGCCCGCGGGCTCTCGGCGCGTGAACAGCTGTTGGTATCCCGACCGTGGGATGCCCCCTTCACAGTCGCCGACGTTCCTCTTCTCGATGAGCTAGAGGAGCTGCTTGGAACTTCCGAGGAGCTCCTCAATCAGAAACGCCGCAATCGCGCTGCACTAGAGAATGAGGAACTGGAACGAGTTCGCATGGCAATGGAGGGGCAGAACCTCGGTGGGGGGATAGTGTCAGCCGAGGTGCTCGCCGAACGTGCCCGCGGGGAACGGGAATGGACGCCCCTTGCCGAGCGGGCCATAGCAGACCGTACTTGGACGTATGGCCATGTCGTTGTCGATGAGGCACAGGACCTCTCCCCCATGGCATGGCACGCGCTCCTGCGGCGCTGTCCGTCTCGCTCATTCACAGTCGTGGGCGACCTCGACCAGGCTCGCGGGCACCAACGTCCCGCAAACTGGGAGAAAGCACTGGGTCCAGCCAAGCGTGGACTGTCATCGGAGTTCATTCTCACCGTTTCCTACAGGACGCCGGCGACTGTCACCACGCTTGCGCAGCAGGTTCTCTCCGACCTCGGACAACCGCCACTGTATCCATTGACATCTGCTCGTGAGGTCGAGGACGCCCTGGCAGACACTGTTGTTCGAGGTGGTGACACAAACGGCGACCGGGACGAAGATCTCCTTTGGAAGGCCGTACAGGATGTGGTGGCGCAGGAAGAAAGCCTGCTCGACGCCACCACGGGCCACGGGATGGGTCGAATCGGTGTGCTTGTGGCTGACGAGCGAGCACACCGTTGGCGCGGTGACATTTTCGGTTCCACCGCCCTCGATCACCGGGTCAGTGTGCTGAGCGTGGCGGGAGCAAAAGGTTTGGAGTTCGACACGACCATAGTTGTTGAACCAACAGAAATCCTCTCCGACGGGCCCGGGGACCTCTTCGTTGCAATGACCCGCTGCACGAAACGGCTCCATTCGGTTCGTTCGACTGAACTGCCACGAGCGTGGGCGCGAGTTGTGACAAGTGTTTCTCACGAATGGCACCCAGAAGCAGGCCACTAGTCGGGACCATCCTGCAAATGCTGAAGGACTTCGGCACAATACTCTGGTGACCAAAGTTCTACTTCTTGAAAATCCCCACCCGATTGCCGCCGAGCTTCTGAAGCGAGACAACTACGAGGTCGAGGTCGTTCACGGCAGCCTTGACGAAGACGACCTCATCGCAGCACTGGATGGCGTCTCAGTCCTCGGCATCAGATCCAAGACGGAAGTGACGCGCAAAGTCCTTGCGCACGCACCAAAACTGGAAGTTGTGGGAGCATTCTGCATTGGCACCAACCAGATTGCCACGGAGTTCGCGGCCGAACGTGGGATCCCCGTATTCAACGCTCCTTACGCGAACACGCGGTCCGTGGTTGAACTAGCGATCGGAGAGATTATTGCCCTTACGCGTCGTCTCACCGTGAAGAACAGCCGCCTGCACAAGGGAGTATGGGACAAGTCCGCTGATCACGCTCACGAAATTCGAGGGCGGACACTGGGGATTATCGGATATGGCAACATCGGCACACAGCTTTCTGTCCTGGCTGAGGCGCTCGGGTTACGCGTAATCTTCTACGACATTGCCGAGAGGCTCGCCCTCGGCAACGCCCACCCCGCCGCAAGCATGGAAGAGGTGCTGCGGGAGGCTGACATCGTCTCGGTGCACGTCGACGGTAACCTTTCAAACACCGGCCTGCTTGGCGAACGTGAGTTTGCCATGATGAAGCCTGGTGCAGTGTTCATCAATCTGTCACGCGGGTTCACCGTTGACGTCGATGCGCTTCGCAGCGCACTTGAGAGCGGTCACCTTCTGGGTGCTGCCGTCGACGTGTTTCCTGAGGAGCCGAAGGCCAACGGGGACCATTTCACGTCGGAACTCGCGGGATTGGACAACGTGATCCTCACTCCCCACATCGGTGGCTCAACGCTTGAAGCCCAGCATGATATTGCCGTGTTCGTGGCGGGAAAAATCCAGGGATACCTCTCCCGTGGATCGACTGCCCTCAGCGTCAACCTCCCCAACTTAAGTATGCCTGCTTCCTCGCCACGCGCCCAACGACTCTGCTTTGTTCACCACAACACGCCGGGTGTCATGGCTCGACTCAACGACGTCTTCGCCCAGGAGGGTGTCAACGTCGAAGGCCAGGCACTGGCGACCTCGGGGTCGCTGGGTTACGCCATCACGGATCTGCGCTCACCCCTGAGCGAACACGCCCTCGAACTCATTGGATCGTCATCATCCTCGGTGAGAATGCGGTACTTCCCCATTAGGTAGTACCGAATACCACCAGGTCGGTGACCTGTGTGTGGGTAAGCACCTAACATCAAACACAGTCGAGCATGGAGGCACTATGAACCTGACAGAACAACTACGCCAGGGCTACGCTCCGGGTGTCCCATACTTCACGGACTCCGGGTCAACGTTGATCTGCGACTTCCTCTTCGACACCGCTGCGTACTATCCCAAGCGGATTGCCCTGGACTTCCTCAGCCAGCAAACAACCTATGAGGAGCTGGTTCACCAAGTCCGCCAAGCAGCGAGCGTCCTGCGTGATTCAGGTGTGAAGCAAGGCGACCACATTGCGCTCATAATGCCCAACTGCCCCCAACACGTTGTCGCGGTCTTCGCGATTGCCCTGGTAGGTGCGGTGTCGGTCGAACACAACCCGCTTGCTCCCGAAGATGAACTGAAGAGTGAGTTTGCACGACACAGGTCCAAGACCGTCATCGCGTGGCAGAACACCGTTGAAAAGCTTGGTTTTCTCGGTTCAGACGTGCGGGTCTTCGGTGTCAACCTCGCCTACGCACTCTCCCGCACTACGCGCATGCTGCTGAGACTTCCACTCAAGTCTGTCAAAGAGAAGAAGAGGATCCTGGGCGCATCCGTGCCAGATTTTGTTCGTTCTTGGGATCATGAGGTGCGTGAAGCACAGCCTTGGATGGGTGATGCAACTGCCCACGCTGACGATCCAGCGGTCATGCTGCACACGTCAGGGACCACGGGGACCCCCAAGGCAGCCGTCCTCTCACACAAGAATCTTGCCTCCAATGTCTTCCAAGCAATCGCTTGGGTGCCACCCCTTCGCGAGGGCGCTGAGGTCTTCTACTCCATTCTCCCGTTCTTCCACGCTTACGGTTTCACAGTCACACTCCTAGCCGGAGTTCGCCTGGGTGCAACGATCGCGATCTTCCCGAAGTTCGATGTCTCGCAGGTGTTGCTTTCCCAGAAGAGGCTCCCCTGCACTTTCTTTGTGGGAGTCCCCCCGATGTTTGACCGTCTCCTAGCCGAGGCCCCCCACCTCAACGTGGATCTGACATCGATCAACTACACAATTTCCGGGGCAATGCCGCTCTCTGAAGAACTCTCGAAGCGCTGGGAGAAGGCCACAACTGGATACGTAGTCGAGGGCTACGGGATGACCGAGGCATCGCCAATCATTCTTGGCTCTCCTCTCTCGCATGATCGCATACCTGGAGCCCTGGGTATTCCATGGCCGTCGACGGAGATTCGGATTGTCGACCCGGAGAACCCGGAAGTCGATGTTGAAGAGGGGCAAATTGGGGAGTTGATCGCACGAGGGCCCCAGGTCTTCCAAGGCTATTTAGACAATCCTGAAGAAACTGCACTTGTTCTTCGTGATGGCTGGCTCTTCACCGGTGACCTAGTGCAGGTTCGTAACGGCTTCGTTTTTTTGGAAGATCGCCGGAAGGAACTAATCCTCTCGGGAGGCTTCAACGTGTACCCAAGCCAGGTTGAAGACGTTGTGCGTATGATGCCGGGCGTCGCTGACGTGGCTGTGGTTGGTATGCCCGGGGGCAACAAGGGTGAAGAGATGGTGGCGGCCCTGGTTCTCGAAGGTGGCGCGTCGGTGACCCTCGCTGATGTACGCGAATGGGCGGAGAAGTCTCTAGCTCACTATGCATTGCCGCGGCAAGTTGTGGTTCTGCAAGAGCTTCCAAAGTCGCAGATTGGCAAAGTCATGAGGCGTTCCGTGCAACAGCAGATTGCTGAGCTTCAGAGCAACTTGGATGCGCGGTTCCCAACCCTGCGTGCCTCCGCTACTGAGATAAGTGAGCAGGTAGGTCAGGCGGCTGCGGCACTGAAGGAGTCTGTCGCGCAAGCCAGATCCGAAGCGTCTGAACGGGCCTCTGCGCTTCTTGCGGCGGCAACGAAGACAGACGAGGACGACCAGGAGAAAGGCTCTGACAGCAACACCTCAGAGCAGTAAGAGGCCCGGCGCAGCTAGGCTACGGTTGCCGTAAGTCGGCTATTGCGCGTTCAAAGTCCTCAAGAGACTGGAATGAGGAATAGACAGAAGCGAAGCGGAGGTATGCGACTTCGTCTAGTTCGCGCAGGAACGGCAACACGGCCTTCCCAACTTCATCTGCGGAGACTGTCGACTGCCCACTGACTCGCAGGGCCTCTTCGACCTGCTGCGCAATGATAGCCAAGTCATGTTCCGAAACTGGTCGACCCTGGCATGCCTTCCGCACGCCTAGCGTCACTTTGTCGCGGGAGAAGGGTTCGACAACACCGGAGCGCTTCTCAACAGAGAACGACGATGTCTCAAGTGTTGTGAACCTGCGCTTGCATTCACTGCACTCCCGGCGGCGGCGTATTGTTGCACCATCATCTGTAACGCGGGTGTCGACAACGCGAGTGTCATCATTCTGACAGAACGGACAGTGCAAGGCGGCCCTCCAAATCATTGCTAGCACCTCAGCGATGCCAGTAGGAAGACTCTAAGATGTCCGGGGAGTTCCTGCAAAACCATTTCACTCAACTGGGAGCAATAGTTCTTGTCCGGGATGCAGAACACTGGCATCGAGCGCGTTCAACGACACAATGTCAGCCACCACATCCTCCAGCGCCCGGCTTGACCCAAGGGATTCAGCCAGGCCCCAAACGGACTCTCCGGCAGTTACAGAGTGCACGTACGTCTCACCACCATAGGGCGCGGGACGGAGAGCCAGTCCCAAGCCGAGAGCAACCGAGAAGGCAACGACAACTGCGACACTCCACGCCACGATCCGAAGCGCTACTGCGGTGAAGTCAACCCGCGGCAGGACGCTTGAAGCGGTCCCGGTAGCCTTAGCAGCGCTTCGGGGTGCGGCAACGGCTGCAGGCCCCATGGACGCACGGGCACCAACAACTACAGCAGACCGCGCAGCAGCATGCGCACCAGCGACGGTAACCGCATCCGTGTCAACACTGACGTTGCCCGCTGTCTCCTGTCGCAACCGCCGACGAGCATCATCAATCGATACGACGGTCGCACCCCCCTGCGTCACGGGCCACACAGATACCTGGGCTGCGGGTGCACTTCGACGCGGGCGTTCCGAGGGAGCGGCCGAGGTCCCTGGAACCTCCAGTAGTGGTACTGCACTCATCACTTACTCCTTTGACACCGGTGGCAACTACGAACTTCCACACCGACAAGTTTCGAACAGTTGTTCGTCGAACACTTGTACGATACCAAGAGGTTCCGACATTTAGAAGACTCGCTCGAACATATGTTTCATTTCTGTGACAATTGCGCCTAAACTGGCGGAAACGGAAAGGGGTTCGCGATGTCTGATGAGTCAACTCTGACAAAGAGGCAACAACAGATTCTGAGTGTTGTTCGAAGCCTCACGGACGAAAGAGGGTACCCTCCTTCGCTCAGAGAGATTGGACGGGCGGTGGACCTCACCTCCCCATCAACCGTTAAGCACCACCTCGATGCACTGGAACGGGAAGGATTCATACAGCGCGACGCGGGGCGCCCTCGTGCCATTGATCTTCGGCGCGAGCCCGCTGTGGAAGCACTGCGTCCCACAGAAGTGACAATCCCGGTTTCCCTCGCCGAGGGCGACTATGTGGCAGCGCCACTTGTCGGTCGAATTGCTGCTGGCACACCCATCACTGCGGAGCAACAAGTGGAAGATGTGTTTACGCTCCCAACCCGATTGACGGGGGGAGGCCAGCTTTTCGTCCTCGAAGTACACGGGGACTCAATGGTGGATGCCGCCATTTGTGACGGCGACTTCGTGGTAGTCCGCACGCAGAATGTTGCCGATAACGGCATGATTGTCGCAGCCATGATTGACGGGGAGGCGACGGTCAAGGTCTTCTCTAAGGCAGACGGCCACGTCTGGCTGCTACCCCAAAACGAGGACTACGCGCCGATCCCCGCCGATCACGCAACTATCCTCGGAAAAGTTGTGACAGTCGTGCGCTCACTTTAGGGGCTCTTCTGCGAAAACTCCTTCGGGCCAGCCACCAACCCTAAGGTTGCCGGAGTCAAGTTAGGTTGCCGGGGTCGCCTAAGGTTGCCCGTAATTCGGAAAAACGGAGGCAACTTTAGGTGATACCGGCAACCTTGGATGGCTGCTTACAAGAGTGGCTGTCGGTGGCGTTTGAATCCTCCGGTGTGGAGGAGGCCATGGTGGATGCAGCTTTGAAGGTTTCGAAATGCTAGGGCGATTCCGCGGAGGTGGAGGTGGGTAGTGACGGCAACGGTGACCGGTCGTAGAGGCGAGAGCGATACCCACAGCCTCTTCTGCGAAGCGCCGTCCATATAGCAAACGCGCCACAACCCAAGAGCTGTGGCGCGTCATGCACGCGCGTGGAACCGATGCGCCTCAGACCATTAGAACCCGAGGGACTTCGCGACCGCCTTAATCTCATCCGCCGACTTTCGCAGGCCTGCGAACTCCCTACCGGACATCGGAGGAACCAGGGTACGACCAGCGCCGTTGCGTGTAACCACAGTCGGAGCAGCCATGCAGACATCGCTGATTCCCGCCCAGTCATCGAGGAGGCTGGAAATAGTCATGACACGGTGCTCATCCCGTAGAACCGCGGTTGCGATGGCAGTCGAAGCAAGACCGATTGCAAAGTTCGTTGCACCCTTGCCCTCAATGATCTCGTAAGCAGAGTTCACCACATCCCGTGCGATCCGTTCCTTGAGTGCATCATCGAACGGCTTGCCTGAAAGCGTCGTTCCCCACTCTTGAACCGGGACGTTGCCAATCTCTGCAGACGACCACAAGGCGACCTCGGAGTCACCATGTTCACCAGCAATAAGAGCATGGATCGACTTGGAGGAAATGCCTGTTTCCTGCGAGATCAAGTACCGGAAACGCGAAGTGTCAAGGACCGTGCCCGAACCAAAGACCTGGTTGCGTGGAAGACCCGAGATCTTCAGCGCAGCATAGGTGACGACGTCGACGGGGTTCGTTACGAACATGTAGATAGCATCCGGAGCAACCTCAAGCATCTGCGGCACGATGATCTTCATCAGGTCAACCGTGGATTGTGCGAGGTCGAGACGTGACTGTCCGGGATTCTGCTTAGCACCGGCCGTGACAATCACCAGGTCAGAGCCCTTGAGGATGTTGATGTCATCCGATCCCTCAACAGTACCCGTCGGGGTGAACTGAATGCCGTGCGCGATATCCAGCGCATCCGCCCTCACCTTGGGACCATTGATGTCGTACAGAGCGACTGAGCGGGCAACGCCCGAGATCGCCGCGGAGTAGGCAACCGCAGTTCCTACAGCGCCCGCGCCAACTACTGTCATTTTGGATGGTCGGCCCATTGCCTTCGTTGAAGCCGTTGCTTTCTCTGCCATCGTGTCTCCTTCACTAGATGCTGTGATCCCCAGCTACATCTTGGCTGAAAACCGTGTGCCGCAACATGGATTTGGAATTTCGTTCACCGCTAGGCTCAGTCTATGCTCAGACGCCCACCTCGCGCAGGCGCGCCGCGAGGTCTTTAGGGACCCTTCCCTTGAGCCGCACCCCAAGGTCCGTCCACTCTTCCTCGTCAACCTCCCCAACATCATGGGCTCTGCTCACCAGCCCTGCGTTCTTGAATGGGACGAGGACGTCAATCTCTACCTCTGGTCGCGGGAGACGCCTGGCGACCTCATGCCGCAAGGCTTCTATTCCAGACCCCGTTTGAGCTGAGACTTCGAGAGCATCCGGGTACAGTGCTCGAAGACGTGCCCGCTCCGTGGCGGACGCAAGGTCCGTTTTGTTCAGGACGACGAGTTCTTTACCGCTGTCAAAACCCTCTATCCCACTCAGAACATCGCGCACTGCCTCGACTTGAGACTCCGGATCCGGGTGCGATGCGTCCACAACGTGCAAGACTAGGTCTGCCTCGCCAATCTCCTCGAGTGTCGAGCGAAATGCCTCCACGAGCTGCGTCGGAAGGCTACGCACAAACCCAACGGTATCCGTGACCGTGTATTCGCGCCCGTCCTCGGTCTCGACTCTGCGAACCGTAGGGTCCAGGGTCGCGAACAGCGCGTCTGCCGCCATCACATCCGCACCTGTCAGAGCGTTGAGCAGCGTCGACTTCCCCGCATTGGTGTAGCCGGCGATAGCGACAGCTGGCACCTCTCCCCTACGTCTCGACAGTCTCCGAGTTACGCGACCCGGCTCCATTTTCTTGATCTGCTGACGGAGCTTTGCCATCCGGGTGCGGATACGACGTCGATCCAACTCAATCTTGGTCTCGCCGGGGCCGCGTGAGCCAATGCCTTCGCCACCCGCGACTCGGCCGCCGGCCTGCCGAGACATCGATTCACCCCAACCACGCAGACGAGGGAGGAGGTACTCAAGCTGGGCTAGTTCAACCTGCGCCTTGCCTTCCCTGGATTTAGCATGCTGAGCGAAAATATCGAGAATGACAGCGGTCCTGTCGATGACTTTGACGCCGACTGCGTCCTCGAGCGCACGCCGTTGCGAAGGAGCAAGATCCCCGTCTACAACAACGGTGTCCGACTCCGTCTCCTGGACAACTTCCCGTAGTTCCTGCGCCTTGCCCTTGCCCAAGTAGGTCGCGGGATCCGGCTTGTCCCTGCGCTGGAGCATCGCCGCGGTCACTGTGGCACCTGCCGTCTGGGCGAGGGCGGCAAGCTCGCGAAGAGAGTTCTCCGCATCCGCTGCGGTACCGTCAGTGCGAAGGCCGACGACCACTACCCGTTCCAGTCTGACCTGCCGGTACTCGACCTCTTGAATGTCCAAGAGCTCCGTTGAGGCAGCTAGGTGAGCAGATCTACCCACAGAGCGACGGTCCTGCCAGTCCTCATGGGAGGAACCAGTCAATCCCAAACTGGCGATATCGATCGTGCCCGGCAGTGCGTCTACACGATCATGCGCTTCCGAGAAATCTGCCTCATCCCGGGCGAGGATCCGCGCAGCAATGGCTTCAGCCCTGGAGAGCTGTGCTTCCGACGTCTCTTCACCTGCGTATTCGGTTTCGTCTTGACTCATGCTTCGATGCTAGTACGAAGTGTTGCTCTCTTCACATGCCTGGTTCGTTCACACGTGCCCCAGGAGTGAGCACGCAGAGCTTGTAGTCTTAGCGGGTGAGTGAACACTATTTCTCCCCGCATAAGGACACCGATACCAACGATCTGGGAAAGCTACGTGATGTCCATGTCGCCTACCGTGGTCAAGACCTCAACCTTGTGGCAGGAGACAAGGTCTTCTCAGCATCGGAAGTGGATCTCGGAACGGAACAACTGCTTCACAAAGCACCTCCACTGCCAGACGCAGGTACTTTTCTTGACCTCGGCTGCGGATGGGGGCCCGTCGCGCTGACGATGGCTGCGGAGTCTCCGGCCGCAACGGTGTGGGCCGTGGACGTGAACGAGCGTGCTCTGGCGCTGACACGCATCAATGCCCAACGGGCCAGGCTTGACAACCTGCGGATCCTCGAGGCAGCAGTTGCTCTAGAGGATGCCCGCCAGTCCGGTACGCGCTTCGATGTGATCTGGTCAAATCCTCCGATACGCATTGGTAAGACCTCTCTGCAGAGTCTCCTCCTTGAATGGTTGGATCTCCTGGCGGAACAAGGCGTTGCATACCTTGTTGTCAATCGTCATCTTGGCGCAGATAGCCTGGCAAAGTGGCTCGGCGACCAGGGATTTGTCGTTTCAAGGCTCGCATCCCGCAAAGGCTTCAGGATCCTTGAAGTCTCACGCGGCAGGGACAGAACTTAGGATTTCCCGCGCGCGCCCCGCCACATCACCCTGGCGATCCACGTCAATCCACGTGATCCGCGGGTCTCGACGAAACCACTTCATCTGGCGACGAGCCAACTGTCTTGTCGCGATTGCCGTTGCCGAAATGGCCTCATCAACCGTCAACACGCCGTCGAGGACGTCCAGCGCCTGCGCGTATCCTGTGGCGCGTCGGGCAGTCTTGCCCTCGCGGAGCCCAAGGCCTTCTAGGCGCCGCACCTCCTCAAGAAGACCCCCGTCGAACATGGACTGTGCACGCTTCGCGATGCGCTCATCAAGGAATTCTTTACCAGCGCGCAGCCCGATCTGAACGGCGGGAAGCGCATAGGTGTACCGCGGCAGAGACGATGAGTACGGGCGGCCAGTAAGCCTGATGACCTCCAAAGCACGAACGATCCTGCGTCCATTCGCACTGCCAATCGACTCGGCTGCCTGTGGGTCTAGCGCCATCAGCGTTCTGTGGAGCTGAGCCGGGCCCTGAGCCTCCAGCTCAGCCTCAAGTTGAGCACGAACAATCGTGTCCGTCGGGGGAAACTGCATTTCGTCAAGAAGTGCGCGTAGATACAGGCCCGATCCACCCACGACGATCGCTTGCTTGCCGCCCTCTGCAATGCGTTCCAGAATCTCGCGAGTCGCCTCCTGGTAGGCGGCAACCGAAGCATCCTCAGTCACGTCGAGGACGTCCAATTGGTGGTGAAGAAAACCCCTGCGGTGCTCTAGAGGCAGTTTTGCCGTACCAATATCCATCCCGCGATAAAACTGCATGGAGTCAGCGTTGACAATCTCCACACGCTGGGGGCCACCGAACGACTCTGCAAGGTCGAGGGCGAGGTCGCTCTTCCCCGTGGCAGTTGGGCCAACAATCGCAACAACAGGCTGACTACTCACTGCGGTGACGCACCTTTAGCGGGTGCGCAGAACAGGAATGCCCAGTGAGACGCCCACTGGATCTGCATCAACGCTTTCCTGCTTTGCCTGCCAGACATCACCTGCCCTTGTTGGACGAACCGTGTACAGTCCCCCATCACTCAGCGCCGAGTCAGCCAACAGGTGATAGGGGGCTCCGTGAGTCACTTCCACATCGACAAAGTCGCCTGGCCGTGGCTTGGTGGCACCATCAGGCACAGCGAAGTGGACCAGGCGCCCGTCGCGGGCGCGTCCTGACAGCCTGTGACTCTCTCCGGACTTGCGACCTTCGCCCTCGGCCACCAGCACCTCAACCCGCGTACCTACCAGAGCAACATTCTCTTCCAACGAAATCCGGTTTTGCAGATCAAGGAGCCGCGCATACCTCTCAGCTACCACTTCGGGCGGTACGGAGTCAGTTCGGGCACCAGCAGGCGTCCCGGGACGTGGAGAGTACTGGAATGTGAATGCCGATGCGAATCTAGACTCCTCCACAACATCGAGTGTTGCCTGAAAATCCTCTTCAGTTTCGCCCGGGAAGCCAACGATTATGTCCGTAGTGATTGCGGCATCGGGAATCGCAATGCGCACCTTCTCTAGGATGGAAGCAAATCTCTTGGCCCTATAGGAACGCCTCATGTCCTTGAGAACCCTGTCGGAACCAGACTGGAGCGGCATGTGTAAAGAGGGCATTACGGCGGGAGTTTCAGCCATTGCTTCAATAACGTCATCCGTGAAGGCCGCAGGGTGAGGAGACGTGAACCTGAGCCTTTCAAGGCCGGGGGTTGCTCCGACCTCCCGAAGCAGCTTTGCGAATGCCCCCCGATCACGGAAGGAAGCGCCGTAAGAGTTCACATTCTGCCCCAGCAACGTCACTTCGATAGCGCCTTCGGAGACAACAGCTGAGACCTCGTCGAGGACTTCGGTTGGGAGACGGTCACGTTCACGGCCACGAAGCCGCGGAACAATGCAGAAAGTGCAGGTGTTGTTGCATCCCACCGAGATGGACACCCATGCCGCGTAGGCAGACTCTCTAACCGAGGGCAGAGTCGAAGGAAAGACTTTGAGTGACTCTTCGATCTCCACTGCAGCTGCCTGGTTGTGCTCGGATCTGCGAAGCAACGCAGGCAAGACATCCAAGTTGTGGGTTCCAAACACCGCATCAACCCAGGGTGCGCGCTCCACAATGCCATCACGCATCTGCTGGGCGAGGCACCCGCCGACGGCGATCTGCATACCCGGTCGTTCACGCTTCACAGAGGCAAGCTGTCCGAGGTTGCCGAACAGGCGGTTTGCAGCGTTCTCACGAACGGAGCAGGTGTTGACCACGACAACGTCAGCGCCGCCGTCGCCGGCATCGGTTGCCCTCAACATCGCACTGGGCACACTCTCCACTGGCACCAGTCCGGAATCCTCAAGAAGTCCGGCAATACGCTCAGAGTCGTGTTGGTTCATCTGGCAACCGAGAGTTCGAACCAGGTATGTGCGTGGCACATCGGCAGACCCCGCTAGGGACATGGGATCGGTTGGGGCAGTATTATCATTCATCGCCAAGCCAGCCTAGTACGGTCCGGCGACCATCCCAAGAACGCCACCGCAAACACCTCTGAGTCGGATCAGGTTGAAGAGTGAGTCCCACGTTCATCAACTTCACGCTCCACTACCTCTCTAAGAAGAGCCAGGCCCTCTGCCACCGTGGCTGAGCGCACCGCTGATCTGCCACCCGAAAGGTTCAGCTCGCGTACCGCGCTCTGCGAAGGGCCGACGACAGCGATATAGACCAGCCCTTCCGGCCCATCCTCGGAGTCGCCGGGACCGGCAACCCCGGTGGTTGCCAACCCGTAGTCTGCACGGCAAAGTTCGCGTACACCTGCGGCCATCTGCCGTGCGACCTCGGCTGTAACCGGACCGTGTCTAGCAAGGAGGTCCCTATCAACACCAAGAAGTGAGCTTTTCAAATCTGTTGCATATGCGACAATGCCGCCTCGCACAACCTCACTTGCGCCAGGCATGTCTATCAGCCTGGCGCATAGGTCACCGCCGGTTAGCGATTCAGCGGTTGCAACAGCCCACTCGTTACTCTTGAGAACACCTGCAATTGTCTCAACGAGGCTCTTGTGCTCACTCAAACGACACCTCAGCTCCCTGCGCAAGCTCATCTTCAAGCTGCCGACACACAGTCAAAACGACCCCTGTCGAGAAGCCCCGACGGGCGAGGAATGACGATAGCCGCCTCTGCCACGTTTCGCGATCAAGTGAGGAGATCTTGCTGGTCGGACTATGTTTCCTAGCCGCAGCCAGCGCCCGAGCCAGCTCTTCATCTTCATCTATCTGCTCTAAGAGCGCTTCGCTGATTTGCGACGTGACACCCTTCTGCGCCATCTTCCTAGCTAGGCCACGCCGTCCCAAACCTTGGTTTGATCGCGCCAATAAAACCGCAAACCGCTCGTCGTCCAAGTATCCGTAGCCTTGCAGCTTCCCCAGTGTCTCCTGAACCTCTGCTTCATCAAAACCGCGGCTAAGCAGCTTCTGTTCCATCTCAAAGCAGGAATGATCCCTGACGCCGAGGACTCGCAAGGCCACGTCCATGCTGCTTCCAGCTGCGGCTGCTCCCTTACTCGAAGTCTGGCTCTTCACTTACAGCCGCCTCTGCCTCAGCAACAGGTTCACCAATGCCTAAAGCTGCAAGGATCTTTCCCTCAATCTCATCTGCAAGGTCGGGATTATCCACTAAAAATTGGCGAACGTTCTCTTTGCCTTGCCCCAATTGGTCATTGTCGTAGGTGAACCACGATCCAGACTTGCGCACAATCCCCGCTTCAACACCCATATCTATGATCGAGCCTTCACGCGAGACACCCTTGCCATAAATGATGTCGAACTCTGCCTGCTTGAACGGAGGAGCCATCTTGTTCTTGACGATCTTCGCGCGGGTGCGGTTGCCGACAGGGGCTCCCGCTTCCTTCAGAGTCTCGATGCGTCGAACGTCGATACGCACTGAAGAATAGAACTTGAGTGCCTTTCCACCAGTGGTGGTCTCCGGGGAGCCAAAGAAGACTCCGATCTTTTCGCGGAGCTGATTGATGAAGATTGCTGTCGTACCGGTCGCAGATAGTGCACCAGTAATCTTTCGAAGCGCTTGACTCATCAAACGTGCCTGGAGGCCCACGTGAGAATCACCCATCTCACCCTCAATTTCTGCCTTGGGTACCAGGGCAGCCACTGAGTCAATGACGATAATGTCAATGCCGCCCGAGCGGATGAGCATGTCAGTAATTTCGAGGGCCTGTTCCCCAGTGTCCGGCTGTGAGACGAGGAGGTTATCCGTGTCAACACCGAGCGCACGGGCATAGATCGGGTCGAGCGCATGCTCTGCGTCGATAAAGGCAGCGTTGCCGCCGCCACGTTGAGCGCTTGCGACTGCGTGTAGTGCAACAGTAGTCTTCCCTGAGGATTCGGGGCCGTAGATCTCAACAACCCGGCCCCGCGGGAGCCCGCCGATCCCAAGTGCCACATCAAGCGCCAACGAACCAGTGGGAATGACCTTGACTGGTGGGCGCGCATCATCGCCTAGACGCATCACCGACCCCTTGCCGAACTGGCGATCAATCTGGCTGAGTGCCAGGTCCAGTGCCTTATCCCGATCGCCTCCTGGGGCTATGGTTACTTTCGAACTGGCTGCACGCGCCATAAGTCTTCCCTTCGTCAACAGCCTCTCCGGCTGAGTTACATGCTGGTCTTTGGATTCAGGAACCCTCACCGAGACCTGATACGCAACGATATGCCCGACCACCGACATAATCGGGTCGGTGATTTCCAAGCTGTGGAAAACGCCGACCCGCGCTACCTGGGGACAACCTTACTCGAACATGCGTTCGATTCAAGTTCGACACGCGTCCACGCCTACCTCTTCTTGACGGGGCGTCTGTGGACCCAGCGGGCGTCCTCGCCCATCCCAGTCTCATCAATCAAGGCATGCCATATGACGTCGTGCTTGGTACCTCTCTCGAGTGCTTCCTCAGCGGTTTCGCCCAGCTTTGACAAGTGCAGATCGTGAGCAAGAGAACGCCCTAGAGCGGTTCCAAAAACCTGCTCTAGGGCGTTCCAAAACTCAGATTTATTCACCTGTTAGAAACCAGAGAACCTGCGAGCAGGTCATCCGGAACAGTATCGGGCACAGTGGCCGTATCGAGAACCATCATGCGGTCTGCGACCTCGCGAAGCACGAACCAAAGTGGAACTCCCAAAGCGGAGCAAATCGACTCGAGTAGTTCGGAGGAAGCTTCCTTCTGTCCGCGCTCTACCTCACTCAAATAGCCGAGGGAGACTTGCGCTTGAGAGGAAACCTCACGCAGCGTACGCTCTTGCAAGGTGCGAAGCGAACGCAATACATCGCCCAACTCGCTTCGCAATAGTGGTGGCTTTGCGGAAATGACACTCATCATCCCGCTACTGTAGCTCGTCTTGGCTCCAGGGCGGATACCCTGTCCGTTGCGAGCGCCTGCCCGAGGGCGTGACGGCACGCCCGGCGGGCGGCGAAGTTGATTTTCAGTGTTCATGCACATTACAACGATGTTCGGCCTTGGATTATTGCGTTATCCGTATCACATGCTCGCTCCACGTGCCGGATCGCTTGCAGATAGGAGCATCCTCCAAGGATGACGCAGTGGATGCTCCCGACGACGGAGCAAATTATCATTTCTGTGGAAAACGCCAGAATCGTAGCACTGTGGAAACTGACGCCGCCTGGAACGGTCTCTGAGGTTTTGGAGCTCGCAATGCCGATGAAGGCCGCATTTCCCGATAGGCCTTTGCACGTTCAGCGTTCCGCCAGAATTGGCGAGCCACATCGGTCATGGCGAGCCCGCCCGGCCCCACAAACGATCCCAAACGGTGTTATGCAAGCCGGTCTGGCTCCCTAAGACCTAGACGGCGCGCTATTGCCAGGACGGAGGGGTACAGGCCGACGCGCAACCCGAGCCAGTGGGCACGACGCCACGGAGGAGGGAGAGCCACGTGCGGGCCTGTGGCGCGTCGCCGGACGCGGGGTGCAGGCCGATGCGCAGCCCGAGCCTTTCAGCCCCTACGCCTCATCCCCGTTCTGCTTCTTCATAGCGTGCGCCGCCACGACCGCGTACTGCACTCCGGACCAGACCGTTACCACCAGCGCTGCCAGGGCAATTATCCAAATCACGATAAGGAGGAGCTGCAGAATCAGTGCATTTGAGAACGCATCCCAGGGGACAATCAACATCATGATCAACACCATCTGCAAGACGGTCTTGAGCTTCCCACCTGATGACGCCGCCACGATGGTGCCCCGTCTGCGCAGCACCTCCCGCAGGATCGTGATCCCAATCTCTCTCACAGCAACGATGACGGTGAACCACCAGGTCAGGTCGCCAAGAATTGACAGAGCAATGAAGGCGCCCAGGGTGAGGAACTTGTCTGCCAGCGGATCAGCAAGCTTCCCAAAGTTAGTAATGATGTTGTGCTTACGCGCAATCTCACCATCGAGATGATCCGTGTACGCAGCAATCGCGAATACGGCCAGCGCCCACCAGCGTGATCCCGTCGTGTTCTCAAGCAAGAGCCACAAAAAGACAGGGACAAGCACAAGGCGGAGAACCGTCAGCGCATTGGGTACGTTCACCGCAGAAGGAGCCTTGTTCTCCCCTTTTCCTTCACCACCGGACATAACAATGCACCCCTAATCCCTGACTGAAAAGCTCCGCGATCCTCATGATATGCCACTTCCGCCACTGAACTCTGGAGTGATACGGATCGGCTTCGTTGCAGCCTCAGCAAACGCCCCCGTGCCCGGACCTTCCCGCTCATCACGGTATGCACTGCCGCGCTCAACCGCGTGCGACCGGAGTGCATCTTCATCGCTCCACCGCGGAGACAATTCGGTGACTTCCTCGACTGCCGCTCCCTCGTCATCCCAGTCGTCCCCATCTTG
>ERZ1645187.1066-NODE-1066-length-25936-cov-7.058035_pt1 | contig 25936 bp, 25 predicted proteins | sample MGYA00575352_ERZ1645187 | MGnify/ENA primary metagenome ERZ1645187 (study PRJEB40837, sample SAMN11349314) | freshwater sediment metagenome | isolation source: river sediment | host: Sediment | place: India: Wazaribad , New Delhi | collected 2017-02-21 ...
CTCAGGAGCTTGAACCCGGGGACGGCTGGGATTACGTCTGGCTTAAAGAGCTTTCAGACAATCCTCAGTCTTCCGGGGAAGAAGTCGGAATTTCGATCGTCGATTCGTTTAACGAATACTACAGGGAGAACGTGTCGGATACCGGCTCGACGCTGTCAGTGACCGATCTGTCAAAAACGGACAGGATCGTCAATGCGCTGGGTGCGCTCTCAGACGCGGGAACGGAGGATCTGGGTGCCGGAGAATTTACACAGCTGGCAAATGCGCGGGATAAAACCGAAACCTTCGGAAGCTCGGATACGCGTTCAGAGAAGTATCAGGATATGGCGGATCTGGGCGATATGGCGGCGGAACTGGCTCAGCTGCATCCGGCGGAAGCGGCGGAGCTTGAAGCGGCGGTTTCCGATGCGGTCGTCTACAACAAAACGACTGACTACGACAGCGATACGGAACGGACTGGAGCATCCGGTCTGTCCGTTTATTATCCCTACGCTTACTCTGACAGCGGAGATCAGACGAAATACGATGCGATGAACGCGATCGGTGTCAGCGCCTCTTATACGCGGTATATCGCCGATTATTCGACCACCTATTATGGCGGCAGCTCAGGCGGCGCTCTCGATTCGCTGTCGTCGGTTCCGGTAACGGACGGCGATGACGGAGACGTGTACGTCACGCTGACACAGGAACAGCTCGACGAAGCGGTAAGCATCAGCTTCGACGTATGGGAGCCGGTCGATGAGGACGGAATGGAGGATTACTATTTCGCCTATATTGACGATGCGGGTGTCGAGATCGACGATGACGGGAGGATCCGGACAGAGTTTGACGGAAGCCTGCCGATGCTCGGAGACGATTATCTTCCGATGTATTATCAGTCGGAAACCGGGAGTCAGACTATCTACACATGTCCCGCGATTCTCAACGGCGAAGAAGTGGATCTGCTCATCAGCATATCGGACAAAAATCCCGACGGAAAGATCATCGGAGCCCAGCCTGTCTCGGAGGACGGCGTTCCCAGCAGAAAGGACGTCGAGGTCAAAAAAGGAGACAGTCTGCAGATCTACTATTATGCGGAATATCTCGGCGACGATCCCGATAAAGAGGATGAATGGTACCTCGGTGAGGAGTTTACGGTGGGCAGCCTGTCCATCGACTGGGTGCAGGTCCCCGACAACGAAGTCTTCCTTTACGGCTATCGGATCGAGGACGCCTATGAAAACTCGTATTACACGGATCTGATCGAAGTTTCATTCTATTGATGACAAACTGATGATAATAAGCTGAGTATTTCGGTGACGAGCTGAGTTTTTCGTCTGAAGGGCGTCCGGTTTTGTATAAAATTGAAAACGAACCGAATTACGCAGTTTCGGTTTTCTTTTTTACTCTGGCTTAGATATACTTAAAGCAGGGAGTAAAGGATGAAGAAAAAAAAGAAAATCAACACCAGAAATATTAAAATACTTGCCTGCGTTCTGCTTGTGGGGTTTGTGCTGGTATTCGGTATTCAGTTCTGGCTCAGCTCGACGGGAAGCGCGAGCGACCAGTCGCAGAGCGGCTCGGGTAGTACTGAGGAACCGGATCAGAGTACGACTGTCCATACGGAGCTTACGGAGGATCAGAAGAAAGACAGGAAGGTTCAGGAGCTGCTCAAGGACATGACGCTGGATCAAAAGATCGGCCAGCTTTTCCTCGCGCGCGTACCGGAAAGCGGCGCCGTCGCCGATATTCAGAGCTGGGGACTGGGCGGATATCTGATCTTCGGCAGAGATGTGGACGGAGAAACGACCGAAAGCTTTCAGGCAAAGACCGCGTCGTGGCAGAGTGCGTCGGCAGTCCCGATGCTTGTCGCGTCGGATGAAGAAGGCGGAGACGTTACGCGGGTCAGCTACGGAGACGGAATGGTGGACACGCCGTTCCCGTCGCCTCAGGAGCTGTATGCGGAAAACGGACTGACGGCGGTCGAAGATGACGCGACGACAAAGGCGCAGATTTTGAAAAATCTCGGCATCAACGTCAACCTCGCGCCGGTGGCCGATGTCGCCGAGGATCCGGACAGCTTCATGTATTCGAGGACGATGGGACAGGATGCTTCGGGAGAAGCGGATTTTGTCAAAACGGTGATCACGGCGACGGAGGGCACAGGAGTCGGCAGCTGTCTGAAACATTTCCCGGGTTATGGTGAAAACGGGGATTCCCATACGGATATCGTACATGACGACAGAGACCTCGATCATTTTGAAACGATCGACTTCATTCCGTTCAAAGCGGGGATCGAAGCGGGAGCGGACGCAGTTCTGATCTGTCACAATATCGTCAGCGCGTTTGACGAGACTCAGCCTGCGTCGCTCTCACCGTCTGTCCATCAGGTTCTCAGAAACGAACTGGGATTTACCGGCGTGATTATCACCGACGACTTCGATATGGCCGGACTTGCGGATTACACGGATCAGAAAACCGGAGCGGTCGATACGATCAAAGCGGGATCGGATATGATTATTTCCTCCTCGTACGCGGATCAGATTCCCGCGGTCAGGGCGGCCGTTCAGGACGGTACCATTACCGAAGACGAGATCGACGCGGCGGCGGGGAAGGTACTGCGCTGGAAAATCAATCTGGGGCTGATATCTTACGATGATGTTCAGGATATGACAAATTCGTAAAGACGCCGCATCAGCGGCGGAAGATTGCCGTCTATACGGGATAATATGAAAAAGCACGAACGATACGGAGAGAACCGCATGGCGGTCTCCTCGTAACGTTCGTGCTTTTTTGCTGCTTTAACGTATTTATCATTATCGAAATTATCGTTCGATGCTCGACAGGAATTCTTTTGTCCGCGGCTGCTTCGGATTCATAAAGATCTCGTCCGGCGTTCCTTCTTCGAGAATAATGCCCTGATTCATGAACAGGATCTTGCTGGCTGCGCTTCTCGCAAAGGACATTTCGTGGGTGACGACGATCATCGTCATATGCTCCTGGGCGAGCTTTTCCATAACCTTGAGAACTTCACCGGTCAGCTCGGGATCGAGCGCGGAGGTGGGTTCGTCAAAAAGCAGGATATCCGGGCGCATCATCAGCGCGCGGGCAATCGCGACACGCTGCTTTTCCCCGCCGGAGAGCGTGGACGGCATCGCGTCGATCCGTTCGGACAGACCGACTTTATCGAGATAGTAGGCCGTCCGGTCTTCGATCTCCCGTTCGGTTCCGACGCTTCTGAGCTTCGGAGCGAGTTCGAGATTTTCCCGTACCGACAGGTGAGGAAACAGATTGAAATGCTGAAAGACCATGCCCATCTCGGCAATGACCGCGCGTTTCTCCTTGTTGTCGGCATGTACGCCGTCGCTGACGAGCCTGCGGCCTTCGATCTCGATGGTTCCGCCGTCTGCCTGCTCCAGGTCGATCAGACAGCGCAGCAGCGTCGATTTGCCGGATCCGGAGGAGCCGATCACCGCGATGACGTCGCCCTTGTTTACGTCGAAATTGATATCTTTGAGGACCTGATTGTCTCCGAAGCTCTTCGTGAGACCTTCGACCCGAATCACATGGTTGTCGTTGTTACTGTTCATATTTCTTTTCCAGCTTCTTGAAGATAAAGGTAATGACAAAGTTGATGATCAGATACAGAATCGCCGCGAGGACAAAGGGGAACGGCGTACCGTCGCGGTTGACTTCCGTTTTTGCGTAATGCAGAATTTCCGCGACCCCGATGACTGTAACGAGGGCCGTATCCTTGAGCAGTGTGATCGTTTCATTGCTGATGGAAGGAAGACAGACGCGGATCATCTGGGGGATGACGACTTTGGTCATCGTTTCGAATCGGGTGAGTCCGAGCACCTTTGAGGCTTCGTACTGACCGGGATCGATCGCAAGAAGGCCGCCTCTGAAAATTTCACCGAAGTACGCCGCGTAGTTCAGAACAAAGGCGACGCAGGCGGCGGTGAAGCGTGAGAACGTCAGGTACGGACCGATGCCGGGTATCAGCGGAAGACCGAAATAAACGAACAGGATCTGCAGCAGCAGCGGCGTGCCCCGCAGGATGTATACGTAAGTCTCCGCGAACCAGTGGGTAAATGAATGGCGGCTGTTAAGCTGCAGGGTGACGCAGAATCCGAGAGGCAGCGACAGGATAAATGTGACTGCAAATACGGCAAGCGTCATGCCGGCGCCCTGAATCAGAGGCACAAAGAGCGTTACGATGTAATCCCAACTCATATTAAAACCTTAATACTTTCATATTGACGTAAAAAAACCGGATAACAGGTATCCGGTTCAGGACTGCCGAAATGTTCGTTACTTTCCGGTATAGATAATATCGGAACCGAACCATTTTTCTGATATCTGAGCTGCCGTTCCGTCCGCGACGATTTCGTCAAAGGCGGTCTGGATCTTGTTCAGAAGCTCGGTGTTGCCCTTCTTGACCGCGACTCCGTAGAGTTCCGGCGCGAGGGTTTCGTCGAGTACTTTATAGTCGGCGTTTTCGTCTTTGATATACCAGTCGGCTACGACCTTGTCGACGACGACTGCATCCGTACGTCCGATGCCCAGATCCTGGAGAGCAGAGACGTTTTCTTCATATTCGACGACTTCTTTCAGTTCGCTTTCGATCGCATCCGCATCGAGGGCGTCCTTGGCTGAAGAGCTCTTCTGTACGCCTACTGTTTTGCCGGACAGATCCGCTTTAGTCGCGATATCCGAATCCTTCTTGACGACGATGACCTGCGCGTTCTGCAGATAAGGGTCTGTGAAGTCCATCGCTTCCTTACGTTCGTCGGTGATGGTCAGACCGTTCCAGATCGCGTCGATGTTTCCCTGGTCAAGTTCAAGCTCCTTGGCGGACCAGTCGATCTGCTGAACCTTGAGCTCCATGCCCAGCTTGTCGGCGACTGCCTGAGCCAGATCGATATCGAATCCGACGATATTGCCGTCGTCATCACGATAACCCATCGGCGGGAACTGATCGTCTACCCCGATGACCAGCGTGTTTTCGTCGTTGCCCGATGATGAGCTGTCAGTGCTGGCGGAGCCTGAGCTGCATCCGGCAAGCAGAGTGCAGATGAGCAGGACAGACAGTACCGCGGTAAAAAGTTTCTTTTTCATACCTTCTCTCTCTCACTGTAATTGATTGAAGTTATTATATACTTTCATTAGAAGAATTGCAACGAGGGAGAAGCGGCGGTGTAAACGAAAACGAGATGCCTGTCGAGGCATCTCGTCAGCCGGTGATATCCGGTTCAATGCCGGAAGATCAGCGGGTAAATGAAGCGATTTTATCCGTAAAGCTGTTCAGCAGCAGCTGGCCTTCGTCCTCCGAGATCAGTCCCAGAGAAAGCAGGGCGCGAACCCTTCCTTCGAGGCCTTCGACAAACGGAATGTCTTCCGTTCTGAAGCAGCGCTTGAGATCGCGCCGCAGTTCCAGAGGTACGACTCTGCGGATCTGCGCGATTTCATTTTCGGAGATCGTGACAGGATGAAGCTCCGCACGCGGGGCGAATTCAGGGAACTTCGGCGGGGAGCTCGGACTTTTCATCGCCCGGGACAGATAACGGCTTAAAAGCTGGTATTCGTCCGGCGAGATCGCTTCGATCTGGTAAAGCTCCTTGGCGATGCCGGCAGCCAGATTAAGGGTGCGTTTCGGGTTGGGACCTGGTTCGCAGATCTGCTTTTTCAGTTCTTCCAGACTTTCGTCGTGTATGAGATTCATGTTTGTTGATGTCGTAAACTGCATATAGACTCCTTCTCGATTGCGCGGAGCTCTGGCCGCGCTGGATATACCGGGACGTTTCCGTATCGGGAGGTCCGCGTACAGCGGGCCCACGGATTATTTTAAACTTTTACCGGAAAACAGAAAAGTCTTTTAAGAAAGATAGGCCGGTCTAGCCTCCGATTCGAATCTCGTAATGCTTTTCAACAACTTCGGACTCGAGTCCCCGCTCGTCCTTCGCGTAGGCTTTAATTGTCGTATCGGCGTTGATAATAAAGGGCCCGGTATAAACGAGCACATTAGAAGAAGTTTTCGGATCGCTGCCGTCAAGAGTGTAATAAATCGTGGTGGCGGCGCCGGATGGTTTGTTGATTACGATTTTTCGCTCTCTCGTATACAGACCGGAATCCGGAAGGATTTCCGGCGCGTCCGGGACCCGGTTCGCATTGTAGGTGTAAATAATCGCTCCGGATATGACCGCGATCAGGACGACAGCGGCAAAGAACGCCAGGAGTTTTCTGTTTTTCGCTGTCATAAGAAGGTCCTCGTCAGTTGCGGTTTATATGCCTTTAGTTTATCCGATTCTGCGGGTATTGTGGATAACTTTATCGCGTTATTATGTAAAGAAGGGACGGATGCTCACGGGAGTCAGCCTGGGTATAAGACGCAGCCTGTTCTGTTTAACGTCTGAGAAAAGCGCGCAGGTGGACGGCGCAGTCATTTATTTTTACAAAAGCAAAAATAAATGACCATAAAACATCGAATCTTCCGCAAAAACTGGAAAATAAGTAAATAAATGTCGAAAATAAACGGATATTGACCGAAGCAGCGTTGAACTTTTCCGCTGCCCGTTTATAATGAAAATTGTAAGAAGAACGAAGAAATGCCGGACAGGGCAGTCGGGAGGCGCGGAATGATCAAGATCGTCGATGACGAGAGGCTCATCGCTAAAGTATGCGATATGCATTACAATCAGAATATGAGCCAGAAGACAATTTCGGAAAAACTGAATCTTTCACGTCCGACGATTTCACGGATCATCACCAACGGACGCGAACGCGGGATCGTCAAGATCACCGTCGATACGTACGGAGTGACCGATTATCTGGAGCTCGAGAGAGCCGTCGAGGAACGATGGGGACTCCGGCACGTTATTGTCGTCGAAGCAGACCAGGATCCGGATGTAGAAAAAGACCGCGTCGGAGAAGCAGCGGCGGGATATCTCGACAGGATCATCAAATCCGACAGCATTGTCGGCGTATCGGTAGGCTCGACGCTGGGCCGGGTCGCCCCGCACATCCGCCGGGGCCCGCTTCCGGGAACGCTGTTCGTTCCGATGATCGGAGGACTGGGGCATGTCAGGATGGCGCTCCACTCGAACAGCCTGGCGGAGAATCTGGCAAGAGCCTACGGCGGCCGCAATCTGCTGATGCACGCTCCCGCACAGGTCGGAAGTCCCGAGATCAGACGTGAGCTGATGAAGGATGAAAGCATCCGCGAGACACTGAAGGTCTGCGAAAGTCTTGATATCGCGATTCTCGGGATCGGGTGTCCGGGCAGCCGGTCGGCGATTATGGCGACGGGCTACTACGACAAGGAAATAAACGCGCATCTGCGCAGCTCCCACGTGGCCGGAGACATCATGATGCAGTTTTTCGACAGCAGCGGGGATTACGAACCCTTTCAGGCCTACAACAACGTCGTCGGGATCGAAATCAAAAAGCTCAGACGAGTCCCCGATTCGATCTGTCTGGCCTGCGGGACTGAAAAAACAGAAGCGATACGCGGAGCGATTCGCGGCAGGTATATCAACTCGCTTGTCACAGATACGGAAACGGCGCGGGCGCTGCTGTCCCCGGGATAAGCCGGCGGACACAGAAAGAGAATTACGGGTCAGGACCCGAACGGTATAATTAAGACTGGAGAGGAGCAGCAATGAAATTTTTCCTGGACACGGCGAATACGGATGATATCCGCGAAGCCAATGAAATGGGCGTGATCTGCGGGGTGACGACAAATCCGTCGCTGATCGCCAAAGAAGGCCGCGATTTCAAAGAAGTGATCAAGGAGATCACGGACATCGTGGACGGTCCGATTTCCGGAGAGGTCAAGGCGACCACGACGGATGCGAAAGGGATGATCGAAGAAGGCAGAGAAATCGCCGCGATTCATCCGAATATGGTTGTCAAGATCCCGATGACACCGGAAGGACTCAAAGCCTGCAGACAGCTGTCGTCGGAAGGGATAAACGTAAATATGACGCTTATCTTCTCCGCGAATCAGGCGCTGCTTGCGGCAAGAGCGGGAGCGGCCTACGTTTCACCATTTCTCGGACGTCTCGACGATATCTCGACCTGCGGGACGGATCTCGTCGCGACGATTGCGGAAATGTTCGACGTAGCGGAGATCGATACGCAGATTATCGCCGCGTCGGTCAGAAATCCGATGCACGTCACAGAATGCGCGCTGGCCGGAGCGGATATCGCGACCGTGCCCTACAAGGTGATCCTGCAGATGACGAAGCATCCGCTGACGGATGCGGGCATCAAAAAGTTCCAGGAAGACTACATCGCTGTATTTGGGGAATGAGCCCCGTGAAATACGGGGAAGATACCCCGAAGAGGAGATCAATGAATATTACAGAGCTTCAGAAGCACGCGAACGAAGTGCGCAAAGGCATCGTTCGTTCGGTTCACTCGGCTAAGTCCGGCCACCCGGGCGGATCACTTTCAGCGGCCGACGTATTTACGTATCTGTATTTTGAAGAAATGAACATCGATCCGGAAAATCCGAAGGATCCGGACCGCGACCGTTTCGTTCTGTCCAAGGGCCACTGCGCTCCGGGCCTGTATTCGGTTCTCGCGGAACGCGGCTACTTCCCGAAGGAAGACCTGCTGACGCTGCGCCATATCGGCAGCTATCTGCAGGGACATCCGGACATGAAGCATATTCCGGGCGTCGACATGTCATCCGGTTCGCTGGGACAGGGCGTCTCGGCAGCAGTCGGAATGGCGCTTGCCGGAAAGATCGACAAGAAGGACTACACCGTATACTGCCTGCTGGGCGACGGGGAAATCGAAGAAGGCCAGGTCTGGGAAGCATCGATGTTCGCGTCTGCCAAGAAGCTCGACAATCTGGTTCTGATCATCGACAATAACAATCTTCAGATCGACGGTACGGTCGAAGAGGTCAACTCTCCGTATCCGATCGATGAAAAATTCGCGGCTTTCGGCATGAACGTCATCACCGTCGACGACGGCAACGATTTCGCGCAGCTCGCGGAAGCGTTCAAGCAGGCGGAAGACAGCGAAGGCTGCCCGACAGCGATTATCCTGAAGACGGTAAAAGGCAAGGGCGTTTCGTTTATGGAAAATCAGGTGGGCTGGCACGGAACCGCACCCAACGACGAACAGTACGAAATTGCCATGAAGGAACTTGAAGAAGCAGGAGAAGCGCTATGTCAGAAGTAAAGAAGATCGCGACCAGAGTCAGCTACGGCGACGCACTGAAGGAAATTGCAGCAGAAAATCCGGATATCGTCGTTCTCGACGCAGACCTTGCGGCTGCGACCAAAACGGGCACATTCAAGAAAGCTTATCCGGACCGCTTCTTCGACTGCGGGATTGCGGAATGCAACATGGCCGGTATCGCGGCCGGGCTTGCGGCCAGCGGCAAAATTCCGTTCATGAGCTCCTTCGCGATGTTCGCGGCGGGCAGAGCCTACGAACAGGTCCGCAACTCCATCGGTTATCCGCACCTGAACGTCAAGATCGGCGCGACTCACGCGGGCATCTCGGTGGGCGAAGACGGCGCGACTCATCAGTGCCTCGAAGATCTCGCCCTGATGCGCGTGATCCCGGGCATGGTCGTCATGAATCCGTCCGATGATATCGAAGCGAAGGCTGCCGTCAGAGCGGCTGTCGAACACGACGGTCCCGTCTACATCCGTTTCGGACGTCTGGCAGTTCCGGTCATCAACGACCGTCCGGATTACAAGTTTGAAATCGGCAAGGGCGTCATCCTGAAAGACGGACGCGATCTGACCATCGTCGTATCCGGTCTGCCCGTCGCGGCGGCTCTCGAAGCGGCGGATATGCTCGCGGCCGACGGCATCGACGCCCGTGTTATCAATATCCATACGATCAAGCCCCTCGATACAGAGCTTCTCGCGAAGGCGGCTGCGGAAACCGGAAAGATCTTCACAGTCGAAGAACATAACGTTATCGGCGGGCTGGGCAGCGCGGTTGCGGAAGCCGTTGCGGAAACCGTTCCGGTACCTGTCCACAGAATCGGAATCTACGATCAGTTCGGAGAATCCGGTCCCGCGGTGGAACTGCTGGAAAAGTACGGCCTCGACGGAAAAGGCATCTACAGCCAGATCAAAGACGGCCTGAGATAATTCTGCAGTACGCAGTCCGTCAGACTGTCCGAACGGCGGAAATAAGCCGCCGCTCGCATGAATATGGTAATAAAGACGTAAAAAAGACGCCCGGGGCGATTTCGCCCCGGGCGTCTTTTCTTTGCCGTTAACAGATCTAAAACGGTCAGTTAATATTTCTCAACAGTATTGTCAGACCCACAGACCCCACATCGGCAGCAGTCCGTAAAAGACGATCCCGAGTCCCGCGCACAGAACGATCAGGAAAATCGGATTGAGCTTGAACCGGTAGTACAGGAACGCCGCGAGTCCGCAGCAGACGACCGCCTTCCAGTCGATCGCGTCAAGGGAGAACGAGGACAGGCTCGTGTCCAGTACGTTGCTTACGAACAGCGTGAACACGGCGGACAGGATCAGCGCGACCACCACCGGCATCATGCCGTACAGCGCGGCCTTGACGTACTTGTTGTCCGCGAAGTTCTTCATCCATTTCGCGATGACGAGAATGATGATAAACGACGGCAGCGTCACGCCGAGGATCGTCGCCAGCGCGCCGGGAAGCCCGGCTACCTTCATGCCGACAAAGGTTGACGTATTGACTGCAAAGGGACCGGGTGTCGATTCCGCGACTGCGATAAAGTCGGTGAACTGAGCCATCGTGATCCAGTGATAGGTGTTGACGATCTCCTGCTGGATAAGAGGGATCATCGCGTAGCCGCCGCCTATCGTAAACAGGCCGATCTTGAAATAGACCGCGAACAGTGTCCAGAGAATGCTCATTTCGCACCTCCGTCGGCGTCGTAGGCCCGGGTGATCCAGATCTGCCAGATGATTCCGAGAACGGCCCCTGTCAGGATAATCCAGATCACGGAGATATCCGTAAGGGTCGCGACGAGGAATGACGCGATAAGCAGCGTCCAGTTAAACGCGTTGAGCGTCAGACTCCTGCGCATCCGGATCACCGCGTCGAAGATCAGTACGATCACGCCCGCCCGGATCCCCATAAACGCGTAGCTCACCCAGGTCAGAGCGAGGAATGCGTCGAGGAAGAACGAGATGATCACGATGATCACGAAGGACGGTATCGAGACGCCCAGCGTCGCGAGAAGCGCTCCCGGAAAGCCGCCGACTGCGTAGCCGACGTAGGTCGCGGTATTGATCGCGATGACGCCGGGCGTGGCCTGGGAAATCGCGATCATATCCATGTACTGTTTTTCAGTGATCCATTTTTTCCGGTCGACGACCTCGATCTCGACCATCGAGATCATCGCGTAGCCGCCGCCGAAGGTGAAGGCTCCGATTTTTATGAACGACCAGAAAAGCTGGAGCAGTCTGTTGTTTTTGATATTCATGGGTTATGTCTCCGTCTGTCAGATTCCGTTATCTCTGGTATTCCCGTTTCGGACAGGCGCGAAACATTCCGGATCAATATCGCCGGTTATCAATAGCGGTTGTCGAAGACACGCGTCGATTTCTTTTCGCTGCGCGGCAGATCCTCGAGATCTACGGGCATGACATGTGTCGCGATTCCGATTTTATGCTTGAACAGTTCCTTCATGTCGTTTTCAACCGCGTATTTATTTGCGCCCGGAATGGTTTCGACAAACAGCGTGCAGAGATCCTTGCCGTTGATATGGTCGATCATAAACTGGTATTCGCTGCTTGCGCCCGGGATCGCGGCGATGACTTCCTCGATCTGGCCGGGGAAGATGTTTACGCCCTTTACCTTGATCATATCGTCGGTGCGTCCGAGGATCGTGTCGATGCGCGGATAGGGGCTGCCGCACGGACAGTCTCCCGGAATAAAGCGGGTCAGGTCGTGGGTTCTGAAGCGGATAAGCGGAGCGCCTTCCTTGACCAGCGTCGTGACGACGAGTTCGCCCAGCTCTCCGTCGGGCAGCAGTTCTCCGGTCTTCGGGTCGATAATTTCGCAGTAGACGTAGTCGTCCCAGATGTGCATGCCGTCTTCGTAGTCGCAGGAGATCCCGATGCCCGGACCGTAGCATTCGGTCAGGCCGTAGATGTCGTAGAGCTTGACGCCGAGTTCGTCGGCGATGCGCGCGCGCATTTTGTCGCCCCAGCGTTCGGATCCTATAATCCCCTTTTTCAGGCAGAGCTTGTCGCGGATTCCGCGCTTGGCGATTTCTTCCGCCAGCAGCAGCGCGTACGAGGAGGTCGCGCACAGAACCGTCGATTTGAGGTCTTCCATCATTTTGAGCTGCTTGTCGGTGTTGCCCGGTCCCATCGGGATAACCATCGCACCGAGACGTTCCGCACCGTTCTGGAAGCCGATTCCCGCCGTCCACAGGCCGTATCCCGGCGTGACGTGAACGCGGTCCAGATTGGTCAGGCCCGCAGTCGCGTAGCAGCGTGCGAACATGTCCGCCCAGTCGTCGACATCCTTTGCGGTATACGGAATGATGACGGGCGTGCCGGTGGTTCCGGAGGACGAGTGTATCCTGACAACCTCTTCTTCGGGAACCGCCTGAAGTCCGAGAGGATACGCGTCGCGCAGATCGTTCTTATCGGAATACGGAAGCTTTTCGAAGGCTTCCTGAGAATCGATCGAATCGACGTCGATTCCCTGAAGCTTTTTCGCGTAAAAGCCGTCTTCGATTGCCATCAGTCTCTTCAGCTGTTTCCTGATGAGCTCCAGCTGTTCGGGTTTCATTTTCATAGTCTACTCCGCTCTTTGTTCGATCGAATAAAAAAAGCGCCTGAAACAAGCGCTTTCATCTTCAGATCATTTTTCCGCCGGAATCGGGCCGGCTGCAATGACTTCTTCTGGCATATTATCGTACTTCGCGAAATTATCGATGAAGGCGTCCGCCAGTTTCCTTGCCATTTTATCATATGCCTGGGGATCTTCCCACATTCCCTTCGCATTGAGCTTTTCAGGCGGGACTCCCGGGCATGAGGTCGGAACGTCGACGTTGAAGATCGGATCGTGGACGTATTCGACATTTTTCAGGCTGCCGTCGATGGCAGCATCGACCATCGCGCGGGTCAGCGGAAGGGCCATGCGGTCGCCGACTCCGTACTGTCCGCCTGCCCATCCGGTGTTGACGAGATAGACGTCGCAGTCGTATTCTTCGACGCGTTCGCCGAGAAGCTCCGCGTAGCGCACTGCCGGAAGCGGCAGGAACGGCGCCGCGAAGCAGGTGCTGAAGGTCGTCTGAGGTTCCGTGACACCGCGTTCTGTTCCGGCAAGCTTGCTCGTGTAGCCGGAAACGAAATGGTACATCGCCTGGTTCTTGCTGAGCTTCGAGATCGGAGGCAGAACGCCGAAGGCGTCGGCTGTCAGGAAGACCACCGTCGACGGCTGTCCGCCGATGCTCGGGATAACCGCGTTGGAGATATAGTTGAGAGGATAGCCGACACGCGTGTTTTCCGTGTAACGGCTGTCGCTGTAATCCGGTGTTCCTTCTTCGTCGTAGACGACGTTTTCGACAACGGCGCCGGTCTTGATCGCGTCCCAGATTTCCGGTTCGCGTTCACGGGTCAGGTCGATGCATTTCGCGTAGCAGCCGCCTTCGAAGTTGAAGACACCGTTGGGGCCCCAGCCGTGTTCGTCATCGCCGATCAGACGTCTCTTCGGATTGGCGGAGAGAGTGGTCTTGCCGGTACCGGACAGACCGAAGAAGACTGCCGTGTCGCCGTCATCCCCCATGTTAGCCGAGCAGTGCATCGGGAAAACGCCCTTGTCGGGAAGAATCGCGTTCATGACCGAGAAGATCGATTTTTTGATTTCTCCGCAGTACTGGGAGCCGGCGACGAGAATGACCTTCTTTTTGAAGTCGATGATAATCGCGGCTTCGCTGTGAACGCCGTCGATTTCAGGATCGCATTTGTAGAACGGCGCCGCGATGACTGTAAATTCGGGGTCGATTTCTTCGTCGATAGGAGGAGTGATGAACAGATTGTTGACGAACAGGTTCTGATAAGCCGCTTCTGTAACGACGCGCAGCGGAAGACGGAATTCTTCGTCGGCGCCCGCCCATCCGTCGTACACATAGATCTTGCGGTCTTCCAGGTAACGGATCACCTTATTATACAGACGGTCAAAGGTTTTCTGGGAGATCGGAACGTTTACCTTGCCCCATTCGACGACGTCCTGGGATGCGTCGTTATCGACGATATAGCGGTCATCGGGAGAGCGTCCCGTGTATTTTCCTGTCAGTACGGACAGCGCGCCTGTGTCGGTCAGATGACCTTCCTGCTGTGAGAGCGCTTCTTCGATAAGTCTGATTTTATTCAGATTAACGGGTACTTCATCTTTCTGGATACCGAGGTAATTTAAATCTGCTGTTTTCATTGTTCCCCCTGTGGACGTTATCAATTTTGATGGAATAATCCGGCTGTCGCGGACAGACGGTCGTATACTAAGATCATTATCAGAGTCTTAACTGACAGTATAGCACAACGCCTGTCATATGAAAAACGGGAAAGCGGCGGCTTTCCCGTTTAAATATTCACAAAATATGAATAAATATTAATACTGCTTCTTCGAAAGGTCAAGCATTTTCTGCTTGAGTTCGGATTCGATCTGAGCCATTTCCTTTTCGGCATCGGCGCGCTTCTGACGGCCGTCCGCCTGGATCTGCATGACTTCGTCGAATGTCGAAATCAGGTCGCTGTTGGTCTGCTTGAGGGTTTCGATATCGACGATTCCGCGTTCCGATTCCTTCGCGATATTGATGCTTTCCGTCTTGAGCATTTCAGAATTTTTCTTGAGCAGCGAATTGGTCATGTCGGTCACTTCTCTCTGCGCTTTCGCGGCTTCTCCGGAATGGGCGAGACCGAGGGTAAGCGCCATCTGGCTCTTCCACAGCGGGATCGTATTGACGAGAGAGCTCTGGATCTTTTCAGCCATGAGCGTATCGTTGTTCTGGATCTGACGGATCTGCGGGGCCATCTGGAGAGCGATGATCCGGGTCAGCTCGAGATCGTGGATCTTCTTTTCGAACCGGTCTATCATATTCGCGTAATCGTTGGCCGCCTGGGTGTCTTCCTGCAGCTTCGTCTGTTCTGACTTTGCGATGAGTGCGGGCAGTTCGACCGTTCTCGCCTGTTCGAGCTTCTGCTTTCCGGCGAGAATATACATCGAAAGCTCTTTGAAGTAGTCCTTGTTGACATCGTAGAGCTTGTCCAGCATCGCGATATCCTTCATCAGCGTGACCTGATAGTTTTCGAGGGAGTCGACGATGCCGTCCATATTCTTTTCGGCTGTCGTGTATCTGGCTTTCATGGTTTCTATCTTGTTCTTCTGTTTCTTGAACAGTCCCATGAAGCCGCCTTTTTCGTCATCGTCCTTTTCAAAATTCTTCAGCTCGACGACCATGCTTGACAGCATATTCCCAACTTCTCCGAGGTCCTTGCTCTTGACATTGGCAAGAGCGGTATCCGAAAAGTCTGCGATTTTCTTCTGTGAACCGGCTCCGTACTGCATGACCAGGGCGGAATCTGTCACGTCGATCTGTTTCGCAAAATCGGCGACCATTTTCTGCTCCGCCGGAGTCAGCTCCTGCATCTGCAGGTTATCCTGTGTCTGCTCTGCGGGGTTGACAAGCGTCGGTGTCTGCACTTCGCTTCTGGTCAGCTCCAGAGTCGGCGCTGAATCTGTCGATAGGGTGACAGCGGAATTCGCTGTGCTGGTGGTATCGTCGGTCATTTTTTCTCCAATCTTCTGCGGTTTCTATATTTACTTATCTTTGAAATCAGGGTTCTGAAGGCCGTTTCTCGCAAACATCGTGTTCATCACGCTGATATCGGATGAAACGTCGAGAGCCGTGTTCTGGAAAAAGCCGTCGTACATTTTTCTGAACGCGTATTCCACACTGCCGAGGGTTTCTTCGATTTCCTTTTTAGACTGTTTGATGGTCTCGGTCTGCAGCTTCTGGGCGTCCAGGGTATTGTACGTTGTCAGCAGCTTGTCCACCGTAGGAAGGAAATAATCCAGAAAGCTCTTCATATTCGGTATATTTTCAGGATTCTGAAGAATATATTCGTTGATATGGCCGAGAGTCTTTTCAAGGGCTTCCAGCTGTGCATTGAATTCCTCATTGCTCTTTGCAGTTCTGCTGCGCTGGGTTGCGCGCAGTGTTCCGATGGTCGCGTCAATCGCATCCGATGCCGCCTTCAGACTCGGATACTTTTTCGAAAGCTTTGCTTCCTGTTCTTCGCGTTCCTGCTTCTTTCTGACTTCCGCAAGATGTCTGTCGAGATACTCCTTCGCGCCCGGAGACAGGATCAGATAATGATCCTTATAAATCAGCTGGCCCTTCGGAAAGTATTTGATCTCGATAAATTCCTTGACCGCTTTGTAGGTTTTGCGGTCGCTGAGTCCCGAAGCTTCTGAAAGCTCCTTCATCGAGACATAGGGTTCTCCGTGCATCACTTCCCGGAATTCTCTGAACAGCGCCACGCGGTGGTTCAGAGAAAAGCCCTTCAGGATCATGTAAAAGCTTAGTGCGACCGGGACCAGAAGAAAGAACAGGCCCGCCGTCATATGCCCCAGCGTATAGGCTGTCATAACTCCGGCGGCGCACGCCAGCAGAATGATAATGCCGCAGATCAGAAGAACCGGGCCGGATACAGTGCCGGCAGGGCTGGACGTCATCGGCGACAGCTCGCGCTTGCGCTTGGCTTCCAGCCTGCGTTTCTGTTTTTCTTCCTGTGAATCCGAATACTTCTGGACCGCCTCCGTTCCGCTGCTGATAAAAGAGCCGGCAGCTTCGATGGCCGTATCGGCCAGTGAATTGAGTTTTTCGTTTAGTGTACTGAAATCACCGGTTTTCATCGCTTCCGTAAAAGCGTCGGTAATTCCGGTCTTTTCCTGAGATTCTGACATTTCTGTCTCCTTTATCCGTATCTAACTGCGATATAATATTCTCAGTAATACGTACGTTAATCTGCTGTTTTTCTATTATAATACAAATCGATGATGAATAAACTAAAAACGACGTCTGTCTGCCGGTCCGCCAGTATTCAGGGAATGCTCTTTCTTGCGATGATCCTGACGGGGAGCGGAGCGATGTTTTATCTGTATCTGGTCAGGTCCGGCATCGTTGTTCCCGGAATGTGCGATGTCTACAGACTGACAGGGTTTTACTGTCCGGGCTGCGGCGGAACACGGTCCCTGATGTGTCTGCTTTCAGGCGATATCGCGGGAGCAGTGTACTGGCATCCGTTTGTGCCTTATGTCTGTATCCTCTGCGGAGTCTTTTTCGTCAGGTATACGCTGCATCTGTGCTTTCCAAAACGAATCGGGCTGCCGCCGCTATCCGACGGCTGGATAAAAGCAGGTCTGATGATCCTGCTTTCGCAGTGGATGGTTAAAAATATTCTGCTTGTACTCGGCTTCGCATATCTTTCGTGAAGCTGCTGTTGTAATTACGGGAGTAATCATGGTTAAAGGCTTTTCAATTGCGTCTCTTGTTCTGGGCATCCTTTCGCTTGCCTTATGCTGTACGATCTGGCTCGCGCTCTTAATGGCCGTCGTCGGTCTCATACTCGGAATTATCTCGCTGTCTCATGTCTCAGCTTACCACGGTCCTGATCAGAGTGTCTGCAGGGGGATGGCGATTGCGGGAATCGTCTGCTCGTCCATCGGACTGAGCATTGTCCTGATTTGTCTGACATTTGCCGCAGGCGCCGGCGGGTTCAGCGATTTCTATAATACCTGCAGCAGATCGCTGGACGATGTATTCCAGGATCTCAGCTATTCTGTGTCTCTGTAAATGTGAAAAAAGCCTGTCCGCGGACAGGCTTTTTTATTACGGCTGCATATAACCGGCGCTGCGGTAAATTTCATACCACTGGGCGCGGGTAAGCTGTACGTCCGCCGCTTTGCATGCATCGTTGAAATGAGCGATATTGACGGTGCCGATTACAGGCATAAACTGCGCCGGATGCCTGAGAAGCCATGCGATCGCTGTCGCTGCCGGCGTCAGGCCGTATTCTGCGCCGATTTTTTTCAGAGTATCGTTGAGCTCCGGATATTTTTCTCTGTCCAGAACCGACCCTTCGAAGTAGCCGTAGGAAAGCGGTGACCAGTTCTGGATCGTGATTCCTTCCCTCATGCAGTAGCTGACAATGTCAGAATCCCGAACGATTCCTTCGTCATTGAGCATATTCACGTTAATTCCCGATGCGATCATGCCGGCGTGAAGGATAGAAAGCTGCAGCTGATCGGTCAGGATGGGCTGGATCACAGCCGTTTTCAGAAGTTCGATCTGTCCCGGATTCATGTTGGATACTCCGAAATGACGAACCTTTCCGCTATCCTTGAGTTCGAGAAACGCTTCTTCGATATCCGACGGGACCATCAGTGCGTCGGGTCTGTGCAGTACGAGGATATCCAGATAATCGGTGCCCAGACGTTCGAGTATGCCGTCAACGGATGCGAGGATGTGCTCTCTGGACAGATCGTACATCTGACCCGGGATTATTCCGCATTTTGACTGGATGATCACGTCTTCACGCCGGATACCCGCGTCGACGATCGCTTTTCCGAGGACTCGTTCCGAATTTCCGCCGGCATAGATATCGGCGGTATCGAAGAAATCAACGCCCTGTTCGACCGCGTTGGCAACGTAGGAGGCAGCCTGCTTTTTATCGAGCGAATCGATCTTCATGCAGCCGGCGCCGATGACCGGTACGGATAATTCTGATTTTCCAAGCTTAATCGTTCTCATTTTTTTCTCCTGTCTGACGGATCATCAGTCCGTGCCGCATAACTGATGCTTCGATTCTGCCGTTATATTCATTTATACCGTTTTGAAGTGATAATTAATGATAAAAAGTTTAATTATAGAGTAATCATATACCGTATTTATGATAACGGGAGCAGACAGATGATAAAATTAAAACAAATTTGCCGGATGGCCGCGTTTGCGATTATCGCGTCCCTGATACTGGCAGGACTCAGCAGCTATTCCGGCCGCAATGACGGATACCCAAACGTGACGATAGATAATTATCATTCGGGAGACTGCAAGTATGCGTTTAACGGACAGATTGTCGGAAGCAGGAACGGCACGCTCACTCTCCTCAACCCCTGGACAAAGGAGGTGACGACTGTGCCCGACGTTCAGTCGAACTGGTCGGACGTTCTGCCTGCAGAGCGTCTAGTCGTCTACTCAGGCGGTCTGGACAGCAAAATCACAGGAATCGTCAAATTCGATTATTTCAATACGGTTATTTATAACCGGACGATCCTGACGGCGGGCGACGACCTGCGAATCGATCCGACGATTATAAAAATCGGAAAAACCTATTATATGACGTCGACATTGATCAAAGGGACTGTGAATCAAAGCGATCCGAACGCGGAAAACGGCTATTATACGATTGAGATGTATTCTTCCGAGGATCTGAAAAACTGGACTCACATATCGGATATCGCAGCCGCAGAAAATAATCTTGAAGACGTCGATATTATGGCGGACGGAGACGTGATCCGCGTTACCTATGAACGGGAAACACGGGACAAGGCGCCGTCAACAATCCTTCAGGTTTCTTCAGCCGACGGCGGAAAGACATGGAGCAGTCCGGTAACGCTCGTTTCGGAAAATGCAGACAACGAGCCGGCTACCTTTATAAAAGAGGACGGCTCATATTATATGTTTTACAGTTCGGATTATCATGAACCCGGCCGTTCCTATAACGGAGCGAGCGCCTATGTCGCTAAGTTTGACAGCAGCATGAATCCTGTCTCGACCGACGAGCTCATTACGATTCCATCTGACGGAATTCTTCTTTATGAGGCGGCGATAAGGGGGAATCAGGTTCAGCTGCTTTTCGCATCTGACTATCTCGGTTCGGATAATCTTCAGATCCAGACAGTGGCGCTTCCCTGATATCCCGACCCCAGGAAAGGAATTATGCGGATCTGACAGTCAGCCGGGCGCCGGAAGTATCCGGAAGCTGGAAAATGCAGAGAGGAGAGCCCATGGACGATGATTTTATGAGAACGAAGCCTGTTTTCAGGCTGCTGCTGTCGATGGGCGTCCCGATGATGATCTCGATGTTTGCGAATTCTCTGTACAACATTGTGGACAGCATCTATATCGCGAGTCTCGGAACGGAAGCGCTCACCGCACTCTCGCTGATTTATCCGATGCAGAATCTGATTATCGCTGCGGGCGTCGGAATCGGGGTCGGAGCCAATGCGGCGATCGCAAAAAATCTCGGCGCGAAAGACCAGGAAGCGGCGGACCGGTCCGCGATGAACGGATTCGAGCTTGCGCTGATCGCCGCCTTCGTCTGTCTGCTGATCGGCATATTCGGGGTCAGGCCCTTTATCGCGCTGTTCACAGCTGATCCCGTCGTAACGAAATACGCCGTCGATTACGGTGCGATCGTAATGATATTCTCCTTCGGCAATATCCTCCAGGTCTATATGGAGAAGGTGTACCAGTCCGTCGGCCGGATGATGATCACGATGTGCTTCCTGCTCACCGCAGCCGGCCTGAACGCGATTCTCGACCCGATCCTGATATTCGGGCTGTTCGGGGCGCCGGCGCTCGGAACTGCGGGTGCGGCGATCGCTACGGTAAGCGCTCAGATCATCGTCTTCACGTTTTATCCGATCGCTTCTCATTTCCGGCCGATTCCCGTCAAGTTTAAACGTTCCGATATCGGCCTGGACCGGAAGCAGTGCCGGCAGATCCTGAAGGTTGCGCTTCCGTCAGGTCTCACGGTCGGACTGCCGTCGCTTCTGACGTCGGTTCTGAACGGGATACTGATCGGCTTTTCAAATGTCTATGTCGCTGTCCTCGGGATCTATTTCAAGATTCAGACGTTTTTCTACCTTCCGGCCAGCGGCCTCGTTCAGGGGATGCGCCCGATCGTCAGCTACAATTACGGAGCGAAGGAATATGAACGGGTTCGAAAGACCGTCCGGTATGCGATGCTTCTCATTGCGGGAATCCTTGCGGTCGGAACGCTTATCGTCGAGTTTGCTCCCGGCGCGATCCTTTCGCTGTTTCAGGCGGATCCAGATCTTCTGGGAGCGGGATCGGACGCATTCAGGCGGATCGGACTCGGCTTTATTCCGTCCGCTGTCGGCTACGTATGCTGCGGAGCATTCGAAGCGCTCGGAAAGGGGTGGGACAGCCTTGTGGTTTCCGGTACCCGCCAGTTTGCCGCGATCGTGTTTTTTTCATGGATTCTCGCGCCGTATCTCGGAGTAAACGGCATCTGGTTCTCGTTCCCGCTTGCAGAGATCTGCACCGCTGTGCTGGCATTCTGGATGCTGCGCCGCGTCTTCCTGAAAGACGGTATTCTGTCGGGAGCAGGGCCGAATAATCCGATATGACCGCAGGCCGATCATGGACATAAAAAACGGGCCCGCAAAGCGGACCCGTTAAATTCGTCGTCTGATCTGTCTGTAATTGATCTTCCCGCTTATTCGTCGGCGCTGTCGGTCCAGTGGGCCGGATTGATACGGCTTCCCGCCCAGGGGGTCACGATCTCCCGCGTCCGTTTTTCGGAATAGATATCGGTGGCGCTGCGCTTCAGGTGAAGCATCTTGATATACCAGCGGCTCCAGTATTTCGAGAACAATGCCGTCCCCTCCATAAAACCGGGGATCAGAAGGAACCAGTAGTACGGAAACGGGATGTGCTGAATAATCGGGACGTTTCGCGCTCCTGCCATCAGCAGGTAATTCACGCCTGTCACATGGGTCATGATAAAGGCGTTGAACAGCATGACGAAAAATCCGATCCAGGTCTTGTATACCATCTGAAGCGTCGGTATAATACCGGAAGCCATAGGCATCGTCAGCGCGCAGATAATCATCAGCGCATGAGAGGTCATGCTCTGAACAGCCATCAGATGAATGCCGGCATAATCGTAAAAGACCCACAGCGGATACACAAGGACGATCACCCCGCCGTACAGCGCGAGCTGCTGAACGTAGGGATACAGCTTGGGTGATCCGAACAGAACGAAAAACGGAAGAAGCATGCAGATCTGGTTGCAGTAGTCGAAACGGAAGATGGTCAGGCTGAAACCGTGATAATAGCAGTTCCAGCAGATCCGGAAGATCTCAAGACAGAGCATGATTGTCGCGCAGGTCTTCAGAACGTGCCGGCTGTAGCCGATCTCGTCTCTTCGCAGGACCTTTTTCATGACCATTACGATCATGACGGTAAGAAGCCCTGTCAGGATCAGATGCTCCGGAGAGAAGATACGGTTCTGCGGCGCTCCTGTCGGAGCCGCGATATATTTGATATAGAATTGCTGCCAGAATTGTTCCATAATTACTCCTGTGACTGCCGGATTCTCGTAAGAGACGAAAGAATAAATTCAGCATAACTGCTGAAGAATGCTTTGAATTTTTAGCTTTAGATTACATAAAAATACCCAGGCGTCTCATTATTTTAGCATAGAAAACGCCGGGAAGCGGAAACAGTAAGAATTCTGAAGCGGAATCGCACGGATTTCACACTGCGTTTCAGGAAAAAGTATAGCGTAAACGAAATTATAACGATAATAAAACTTAGATAAACAGAACCCGGAGAGATCGGAAATAACGTAAAAATGATCCGGGAACCGGAGAGTACAGGGGGATCGATGGAGATCATAAAACTGACGGAAGAAGAAATTCTGGAGAAGGCGGACCGTATCTGCAGCGTATTAGGCAGGTATGAAAAACCGTGCGTCGCCTTTTCCGGCGGTGCCGACAGCACGCTGCTGGCCTTTTTAGCAGCCAGGAACGGACCGATGGCTGCGATCACCGCTTTCGGACCGATGGTGCCGGAGCAGGAGCTTGAAGAGGCCCGTGAATTTACGAAAAGCCGGAATATTCCCCATGTTGTTTTTCGGGCGGACGTGATGGGACTTCCGGGCTTTGCGGAAAACGGTCCGGATCGCTGCTATCACTGCAAACGGCTTATCTTTACCGCGATCCGTGAGATCGCCTTTCAATACGGATGCGACGTGATCGCGGACGGATCGAACACGGACGATCTGACGGACTACAGGCCCGGAATGAAGGCGCTCAGAGAAATCGGAGCGGTGAGTCCCTTTGTCGAAGCCGGGATCTCGAAGGACGACATCTACGCGATCTCCGAATACTATGCGCTTCCGACGAGCAGAAAGCCGGCGGCCGCTTGTCTGGCATCGCGAATCCCGACGGGAGAACGGATCACGCCCGAAAAGCTGAAAAAAGCCGAGAGCGGCGAAAAAATTCTGAAGGATTTCGGTTTCGAGCGTGTCCGGCTGCGTCTGCTTCATCCCGAAGCCGTAGTCGAGCTGAGTCCGGAGGAGATTCCGCTGTTCGAGGAAAAACGGGACGAGATCGTAAACGCGCTTGAAGACGCGGGCATCCGCGTGTCCGGAACTGCGCGGGCCTACCGCCGCGGCAGCATGAATCTGAACGGCGAAGCAGCCGGGAAGCAGCCGGAAACAGAAGGCCCGAATCGAAATGTGCCGGAACAAAACTAAATCGAAACGCGAGGAGAATATGAAAGACTGGGAGAAACGAAGACAGGAGCGCCGCAGCGATTACGAGGCCGGCAAGAAGTATTCGAAAAAAGCTCTGGAAATTCTGACCGAAACGCCGCAGCCGGAGGATGATGTGCTTGTCGACAGGCTGGCGGCTCATCCGCTCCATTCGAAACAGGCGGAGAATATCCCGTCAGAACCGGAAGGGACGGGAGAAAAGGAAGACCTGTTCGAGTATTCGGATCTGAAATACGCGAAGCCGGATCTTACCCGAAAGAAGCGTAACGGCTTTCCGGAGGTGATCTATTCACCGGGGAAAACGACGAAGCAGATTGTCGGGATCGCCCGCGAGATGACGAGGCGGGGCTGCGGGAACATTATGGCGACCCGCGCGAGCCGCAAGAATTACAAAGGCGTCAAGGCGCTGTTTCCCGACGCGGTCTACTACAGGGACGCGCGGGTAATCCTGATTCAGAACGAGCCGATCCGTCCGTCAGGCGGGACCATCCTCGTCGTTTCTGCGGGAACGTCGGATATTCCGGTGAGTGAGGAAGCGGCCGTCTGCGCGGAAATCATGGGGAACCGTGTCGAACGGCTCTATGACGTCGGCGTCGCGGGTATCCACAGGATACTGGATCAGACGGACGCGCTCAGACACGCCTCGGTGATTATCGTCGTAGCGGGCATGGAAGCCGCGCTGGGGACGGTCGTCGGCGGACTGACCGACGCGCCGGTTATCGGAGTTCCCACATCCATCGGATACGGCGCGTCCTTCAACGGCGTCGCGGCGCTGCTCGGGATGCTCAATTCCTGCGCCTCCGGCATGACTGTCGTCAATATCGACAACGGCTTCGGAGCTGCCTGCGCGGCGTCGAAGATCAACCATACGGCGCTGCTCCACGAGCAGACCGGAAACGAAGCGGAGGATTCCATCGTACCCACAGATTTTTCCGAACAGAATGCGAAAAAGCAGGGCCGTCATGCCCGGAGCAGCGCCGCTGTTTCGGCAGACGCGGATACTGCTTCGGACACAGGCGGGAGCGACGCTTCAGACATCGCGGCAGAAAATTCCGATGCAGAGACAGGCAGCGGACAGCAGAACGGAGGCGCACGTGAAGATTCTTAAAATCGAATGCTTTGCGGGAGCTGCCGGGGATATGTTTCTCGGGGCGTTTGCGGATCTCGGCATGGATATCGGATATCTGGAACGGGAGCTTGACCGTCTCGGCCTGCCGATCCGGCTTGAATTCGAAAAGGAGCTCAGAGAGGGTCTTGCCGGAACGAAATGCCGGGTCATCGATCTGAGCACAGGTCTCGAAGCGGATCGTCACGTGCATAATCCGGGTTCCGATTCTGACAGTCATCCTGAAGATCACGATTTTCACTGTGAACACGGTCACCACGAGCATGATCATCACGAACTCGCACACACGAGTCCGGAACACGACCACGATCATCATGAACACATTCACGAACACGAACATGATCATCACGAACACGGGCATGAACATGAGCATCATCATGATCACGGACATCATCACCATCACGCGCACCGGAGCTTTTCCGATATCCGCAGGATCATTTTCGAATCGACCCTGAGTACGGAGGTCAAGGAGGAAGCGGTACGGGTGTTCGCCCGGCTTGCGCAGGCCGAGGGCCGCGTTCATGGAAAACCGGCGGACGAGGTCGCTTTCCATGAAGCGGGCGCTCTCGACTCGATCGCGGATATCGTCGGCTGCGTTATATGCTTCGACTGGCTGCGCAGAGAAGCCGGTGTCGAGCGGATTTACGTCTCGCCGGTGAATACAGGGACGGGGACCGTACGGTGCGCTCACGGGCTGCTGCCGGTCCCGGTACCGGCCGTTCTCGGGGTGATGGAAGACAGCGGGATCCCGATCTACGGCAGAGATATCGAAACCGAAGCGCTTACGCCGACGGGAGCGACGCTGCTGGCAAGTTACGGGCAGTACGATCCGGATCTGGTGTACGCGCCGTTAAAACGCGGGATCGGCTTCGGCTCGAAGCGGTTTAAGATTCCCAACGCGCTCAGATTGATCATCGGCGAAACGGCCGCGGCGGAGGTCCGGACCGAGCCGGATGTGGAACCGGACGAGGAGATTCTTCAGATCGAGACCCAGACGGACGACATGACGGGCGAGGAAGCCGGTTATCTGACACAGCGTCTGCTGGATACGTCCGGCGTGCTCGACGCGTACTGGACCGGCGTGACGATGAAGAAATCCCGTCCGGGGATGCTGCTCACCGTGCTGTGCAGAAAGGAAGCGCTCGGGGAAGCCTCTGAGATCATCTTCAGGGATTCCTCCGCCATCGGACTGCGGTATTTTCCGGTATCGCGCCTCGTCATGAAGCGGGAGATCGTGTCGGTGGACACTTCTTAC
>ERZ1645187.1067-NODE-1067-length-25923-cov-16.354144_pt1 | contig 25923 bp, 28 predicted proteins | sample MGYA00575352_ERZ1645187 | MGnify/ENA primary metagenome ERZ1645187 (study PRJEB40837, sample SAMN11349314) | freshwater sediment metagenome | isolation source: river sediment | host: Sediment | place: India: Wazaribad , New Delhi | collected 2017-02-21 ...
CACTCCCGAGGCTGCGCTTCACGGCTTCGATGAAAGCGCAGGGCGCTTCCAACTCGGCCGATCGCACTCCCGAGGCTGCGATTCACGGCGTCGATGACAGCGCAGGGCGCTTCCAACTCGGCCGATCGCACTCCCGAGGCCTGCGCTTCACGGCTTCGATGAAAGCGCAGGGCGCTTCCAACCCGGCCGATCGCACTCCCGAGGCCTGCGATTCACGGCGTCGATGAAAGCGCAGGGCGCTTCCAACTCGGCCGATCGCGGCCTAGTGCGCGCCGGCCGCCGCCTGCACCGCTTCGACGATGTCGCCGACGACGCGATTGACGAGCGTCTCGTCGTCGCCCTCCGCCATGACGCGGATGACCGGCTCGGTGCCCGACGGGCGAATGACGAGGCGGCCCTTGGCGCCGAGCTTCTCCTTGCCGGCATCGATCGCCTTCTTGACGCCGGCGTCGTCGAGCGGACGGCCGTTGGCGTAGCGCACGTTCTTCAGCAGTTGCGGCAGCGGGTCGAAGCGGCGGCAGACTTCCGACACCGGCCGGCCGGCCGACACCGCCACCGCCAGAACCTGCAGTGCCGAAACGAGACCGTCACCCGTGGTGATGAAGTCGGACAGGACGATGTGGCCCGACTGCTCGCCGCCGACGTTGTAGCCGTGCTTTCTCATATGCTCGACGACGTAGCGATCACCGACCGGCGTGCGCGCCATGCTGAGGCCGATGCCGCGCAGATAGCGCTCGAGGCCGAGATTGCTCATCACGGTAGCGACGATGCCGCCGGCCGCCAGCTTGCCCCGCCGCTGCCAGCTTTCCGCGATCACCGCCATCAGCTGGTCGCCATCGACGATCTGGCCCTTCTCGTCGACGATGACGACGCGGTCGGCGTCGCCGTCGAGGGCGATACCGATGTCGGCGCGCACCTCGCGCACCTTGTCGACGAGGGCTTCCGGCGCGGTCGAGCCGCACTTGTGGTTGATGTTGCGGCCGTTGGGATCGACGCCGATCTTGATGACCTCGGCACCGAGTTCCCAAAACGCCTCGGGCGCCACCTTGTAGCCGGCCCCGTTGGCGCAATCGATGACGATGCGCAGCCCGTCGAGCCGCAGGTTCTTCGGCAGCGTGCGCTTGGCGAACTCGATGTAGCGCTCCTGCGCGCTCTCGACGCGCGTCGCCCGGCCGATGCGCTCCGCCGGCACCAGCATCGACGCGCTGTCGCTCTCGATCAGTTCCTCGATGCGCTTCTCGGTCTCGTCGGACAGCTTGTAGCCGTCGGGATCGAACAGCTTGATGCCGTTGTCCTCGAAGCGGTTGTGCGAGGCTGAAATCATGACGCCGAGGTCGGCGCGCAGCGATCGCGTCAGCATGGCGACAGCGGGCGTCGGCATCGGACCGAGCAGGAACACGTCCATGCCGACCGAGGTGAAGCCGCTCATCAGCGCGGCTTCCAGCATGTAGCCGGAGAGGCGCGTATCCTTGCCTATCACGACGCGGTGGCGATGCTGGCCGGAGCGGAACACATGCCCCGCCGCCATGCCGACCTTCAACGCCACCTCGGACGTCATCGGATGCCGGTTGGCCTGACCGCGGATGCCGTCCGTGCCGAAATAGCGCCGCACCATGTCTGCTCACCCCGTCGTTGTCGGCCGCCGCCCTGAAGCGTCCGGCCCCGGTTCTGGTCGATCCACGCGCCCCCGCCCCGGGGGCGAACCGCGCCTGACCGATGTCTGCCGGCGGACCGTTAACCAAGTGGAATCTGCATATCAAATCACGTGCGCGCGCGATATGGCCTCGCGAGGGCAATACGAGTTGCATCACCCGCCACCTTCGCTCCCGCGCCGCGCCGCCGCCTTGTCAGAGCCCGGCGAAGAGGGTATCGCCTGCGTCTCACCATTCTCCCCGGCCGGGACCGCCGGGCGCCGCGCGCCGCGCCGCGCCGTCCGCTTCGCCCCCGGTCGCTCCCTCGCAGAGCGCCGCGTAGAGACAGCCATGCCCGCCTCAGCCCTGATGAACGTGATGGTCGGCGCCGCGCGCAAGGCCGGACGCAGCCTCGCACGCGACTTCGGCGAGGTCGAACAACTGCAGGTCTCGATCAAGGGGCCGGCCAACTTCGTCTCGGCGGCCGATCTCAGGGCCGAGGAGATCATCCACGCCGAGCTGAGCAAGGCGCGTCCCGACTACGGCTTTCTGATGGAGGAAGGCGGCACCATTGCCGGCCGCGACGCCTCGCACCGCTGGATCGTCGATCCGCTCGACGGCACCACCAACTTCCTGCACGGCATCCCGATGTTCGCCATCTCGATCGGCCTCGAGCGCGAGGGCCAACTGGTGGCGGGCCTGATCTACAATCCCATCTCCGACGAGCTGTTCGCCGCCGAGAAGGGCAAGGGCGCCTTCCTCAACGACAAGCGCCGCCTGCGCGTCGCCGCTCGCAAGCAGCTCGCCGACGTGGTCGTCGCCACCGGCATTCCGCATCGCGGCCGCACCGGCCACAAACGCTTCCTCAACGAGATGCAGGAGGCCATGCAGGATGTCGCCGGTATCCGTCGCACGGGCTCCGCCGCCCTCGACCTGGCCTGGACCGCGGCGGGCCGCTTCGACGGCTACTGGGAGCGCAACATCCAAGCCTGGGACATGGCGGCGGGTATCGTCATCGTGCGCGAGGCCGGCGGCATCTGCACGGACCTCTCCGGCAGCGACCAGATGCTCGCCAAGGGCGAGGTCATCTGCGGCAACCTCGCCATCCACAAGGCGCTGCTCGGCGTGGTCGGCGATCCGCCGCCCGAGCCCCACCCGCTGCCGGTCAACGACTGACTGGCAGAGGCTCAGAAACCATCGTGTGCCGGCCGCCGCCGTGTGGCCAAATTACCCGCTAGGATGCGCGTCGGCTGCCGAAGGCAGCGGGTGACACGTTTCCGTGCCACTCTGTAGCGATCGCGCACGCCGGGGCTGCCGCGGGGACCCCGGCGCGCGGAACGAGGTGGCGAAGGGCAAGGCATGGCACGCAACCGCAAAAGCGAGCAGGCGATCCACCATCGCACGCTGACCCCGCCGGGCCTCTTCCTCGTGCGGATGCTCATCTTCCTCACGCTCGTCGTGCTGATCGGCGCCATCCTGCACGAGCAACTGTTGCGCGCGGTGATGACCAACCCGGGCCTCAATGGCCTGATCCTCGCGGTGCTGGCGTTCGGCGTCGTCTACTCGTTCCGGCAGGTGATCCGCCTCTATCCCGAGATCCGCTGGGTCAACGACTTCCGCGTCAGCGATCCCGGCATCGCCATGGCGCACAAGCCGCGCCTGCTGCTGCCGATGGCGACCATGCTGCGCGACCGCACCGGCGCACTGCAGCTCACCACGCAGTCGATGAGCGCCATCAAGGAAAGCCTCGGCTCGCGCCTCGACGAGGCGCGCGATACCGGCCGCTATCTGGTGGGCCTGCTGGTGTTCCTCGGTCTCCTCGGCACCTTCTGGGGTCTGCTCGACACGATCCAGTCGGTCGGCGGCGTCATCGCCGCCATCGACACCAAGGGCGGCGATACGGTCGGCCTGTTCGATGAATTGAAGAGCGGGCTCGCCGCGCCCCTGAAGGGCATGGGCACGGCGTTCTCGTCCTCCCTGCTCGGCCTTGCCGGATCGCTGACGCTCGGCTTTCTCGAGTTGCAGGCGAGCCATGCCCACAACCGCTTCTACAACGAACTCGAAGAGTGGCTGTCGGGCATGACCGAGCTGACACCCGGCATGGCGGGCGGCTCCACCGATGCGATCAACCGGCAGCTCACCGCCACCCTGTTCGACGTGCAGCGCGTGCTGGAAGAGATGAACGCCCGCTTCGCCGCGGGCGAGCAGGCGGGCGAGTCTCTCGTCAGCAAGGACGTGCGCACGCTGGCGAGCGGCGTTACCGACCTCGTCACGCAGATGCGCGCCGAGCAGCAGGTGGTCCGCCAGTGGGTCGACGAGCAGGCCGTGCAGCAATCCGAGGTCGCCAACGTGCTGAAGGATCTGTCGCACGCGCTCGGCCGGAAGAAGGGTTGATGCCATGGCGCGCGGACGCGCGAGGCGCGGCGGAGACTACGGCGAGTTCTGGCCCGGCTATGTCGACGTGCTGTCGACGCTGCTGCTGGTCGTCACGTTCCTCATGTCGATCTTCATGGTGGCGCAGTATTTCGCCGGCCAGGAAGCGAGCGGCAAGAACGACGCCCTGAAGCGGCTCGACCGCCAGATCGCCGAACTGACCAGCATTCTCGCGCTCGAGAAGGGCAAGTCGAAATCGGCGACCGACGAGCTTGCCGCGCTGCAGGCGACGCTCGCCGCGCTGAAGGACGAGAACGCGCGCATATCGGGCTCGGCGCTCTCGGGCGACGAGCAGGCGAAGGCGCAGGCCGAGCGCATCACGGCGCTGAGTTCGGAAGTCGAAGGCCAGAAGAAGATCTCGGACGACGCGCTCGGCAAGGTCGATCTGCTCAACCAGCAGCTGCTCGCGCTCAGGAAGCAGATCGCCGCGCTCAACACCGCACTCGAAGCCAGCGAGAAGAAGGACCAGGACAGCCAGGAACGCATCAAGGACCTCGGCAGCCGACTCAACGCCGCGCTGGCGCGTCAGGTGCAGGAGCTGCAGCGCTACCGTTCGGATTTCTTCGGACGCCTGCGCGAGCTGCTCGCCGAGCGCAAGGACATCCGCGTCGTCGGTGACCGCTTCGTTTTCGAAAGCGAGGTGCTGTTTCCCTCAGGCCAGGCGACCATGACCGCCGAGGGTACGCCCGCCATGGAGCAGCTCGCCAAGGCGATCAACGAGCTGTCGGCGCAGATCCCGCCGGAGATCGACTGGGCCTTGCAGGTCGACGGCCATACCGACAACCGCCCGATCGCCTCGCCGCAATTCCCGTCGAACTGGGAGCTGTCGACGGCGCGCGCCGTCTCGGTGGTCAAGTTTCTCGTGGCGCAGGGCGTGCCGGCCAAGCGCCTCGTCGCCGCCGGCTATGGCGAATTCCAGCCGATCGAGCAGGGCCAGGACGAGGACAGCCTGCGCAAGAATCGCCGCATCGAGCTGAAGCTCACCAACCGGTGAAGCCGGGTTCGGCCTGACGTGCGACAGCAGGAGAACCTTTCGTTAACCGCTGTTCGGAGCAGTTTATCAAGGAATTTCATTTCAATATTACTGCCGACACCGCGAGAATAACTCTTCGACGTCGGAATATTTGAAATGATGATCCCTGACGTTCGCCTGTTTGGGCGTGATGAGCGAGCCAGCGTCCTCATTGTCTTCGGCCTCATGGCCTTCGTCGTTCTTGGTCTGGCTGGTGTCGCAGTGGACTACACGCGCGCAACGAACGTCGAGGCGCGCATCCGCGACTCCCTCGACGCAGCGGTGCTCGCGGCCATCAAGCAGGACGTCAGCCAGCGTCAACGAACGGCGGAAAAGGTGTTCGCCCGCAACCTCGGCACGCCGGCTGGTCTTGTGGTCAATCTCGAGTTTGCCAGCACGGGACCGACCACCTACTCCGGCACCGCCCGGGCAACGATGAAAACCTCGATCGCCGCTGCGATCGGGATCGACGCATTTCCGATTGCGGCCTTTGCCGAAGCCCGGATCACCGACAGCGGCAAAGCCTGCATCCTCGTTCTCAGCACCACCGCACCGCAGGCGCTGCTCGTCAACGGCGGTGCCAACGTCGTCGCGCCCGACTGTGAGGTTCACGTCCACTCGGCGGCCTCCCCGGCCGCAGTCTTCAATGCCGGCACCAGCCTCGACACCAGGCGCATCTGCATCAAGGGCACGAACATCCTCGACAACGGCGGTCATCACCCCAATACGAACACCAGCTGCAGTCCATCCGCCGATCCCTACGCCGGGCGTTTTCCGGAGCCGGCAAGTGCCACGTGTGATTTCTCGGACCTCAATTTCAACGGTGGCAACGTGAACCTGACACCGGGCGTCTATTGCGGCTGGGTGAACTTCAACAACGCACCGAACGTGACGTTTGCCCCCGGCGTCTACATCATCAAGAACGGCGGCTGGAACGTCAATGCGGGCAACTGGAGCGGTGATCGCGTCACCTTCTATTTTGCCGACACGTCCAAAATCCAGTTCAACAGCGCGGTCGCCGCGCGCCTGACGGCGCCGACATCCGGCCCTTACGAGAACGTCATCATCACCGAGAAGCCAGGGCTTGCCACGTCGCACTTCGTGCTCGACGACTCGCGCGGTTTCGACGTGCGCGGCCTGATCTATCTTCCGAGCCGGGACACCATCTTCAATTCGGCCTCGGGCCTGCAGGCCAAGGATTTCACGATCGTCGTCAACACGCTGATCCTCAACCAGACGAACTGGAACCTCGAGTCGACCACGACCGAAATTGCAGGCGGTGGCGACGGCGTGCCGCGCCTGATCAACTAGGTTCGCCGAGCCACGGCGTCGTCCAGCCGAGGCCGGCAAGCGTCCCGGCGCGCGGGCGGTACTCGCAGCCGACGAAGCCGTCGTAGCCGGTCGCATCGATCGCTGCGAACAGAGCGGGCACGTCGAGTTCGCTCGGGGCCGGTTCGCCGCGATCGGGCGGACCGGCGATCTGATAATGCGCGACCAGTGGCGCGTAATCGCGGATCGCCTGCAGCGCGCCTCCCTCCATGCGGTGGCGATGATAGAGGTCGAGTTGCAGGCGCAGGTTGGGCATGCCGACGGCGGCGATGATCTGCGCGGCCTCCTGCGTGGTCGACAGCAGATAGCCCGGCATGTCGAAGGTATTGATCGGCTCTATCAGGATGTCGACGCCATGCGGGCGCGCGCGCTCGGCGGCGGAGGCGAGATTGCGGACGCAGGTTCCGAGGTCGGCGCCGTGCGTGGTGAGACCCGCCATCGCGTGCAGGCGGCGGCAGTCGAGCGCGTCGGCGTAGCCGAGAGCCTGTTCCACTGCGGCGCGGAAGTCGTTCGTGCGTGCGGCAAGCCCTGCGAGGCCGCGTTCACCCGCGTCCCAGTTTCCCGGCGAGATGTTGAACAGCGCCAACTCGAGGCCGTTGTCGTCGAGTCGCTGCCTGAGATCGCGGGCCGGATACGCATACGGGAACAGGAACTCGACGGCAGTGAAGCCGGCGGCACGCGCCGCGGCGAAGCGGTCGAGGAAATCGAGCTCCGTAAACAGGAACGAGAGGTTGGCGGCGAGACGGGGCATAGGGGAGGCTCTTGGTTCCAGGGACTAGGGACTAGGGACTAGGGACTAGGGACTAGGGACCAGGTTTTGGAAGTCGGGGCGCCTCACCAGTCTCCCTTCGACGACCGCTGCCGCTTCACCTCGCCGCGCTTCGTCTTGCCCTCTAGGCGCCGTGTCTTCGAGGCGAGCGTCGGCCGCGTCTTGATGCGCGGCTTCGGCGGCACCGCCGCTTCACGGATCAGCTCGACGAGCCGCTGGCGGGCGTCGTCGCGGTTGCGGTCCTGGGTGCGAAACTGCTCGGCCTTGATGACGAGGATACCGTCGTCCGTCATGCGCCGCCCGGCCAAGCGGACGAGGCGCTGTCGCACGGCCGGCGTCAGCGCCGCCGAGTTGCGCACGTCGAAACGCAGCTCCACCGCCGTCGATACCTTGTTGACGTTCTGCCCGCCCGGTCCCGACGCGCGCACGAAGCGCTCTTCCAGCTCGCGCTCGTCGATCTCGATGCGCTCATCGACCTTCAGCATCGTGCATCATCCGTTATTGCGGCCGATGTTCCAGTAATCGCCGCGAAAATAGAGCAGCGGCTCGGCCTCGGCGCTGACCCGCCCCGCGACCACGTTGCCGATGAAGATCGAGTGCGTGGTGAAGCGGTGATGCTCGATCAGCCGGCAATCGAGATTGGCCAGCGCGCCATCGAGTGCCGGCGCCCCGGTTTCGAGCCGCGACCAGTCCGAGCCTTCGAACCGCGCGGCGCCCCGCACGCCGCTCGCCCCCGAGAAGCGCTCGGCCACGTCCTGCTGGTCGGCAGCGAGAATGCTGACGGTGAACTTGCGCGCGGTGACGATCAGGTCGTGGGCTCCGGCCGTGCGATGGATGCAGACGAGGATGGTCGGCGGGCTGTCGGACAGCGACGAGAAGGCCGTCGCCGTGAGCCCCCCGCGCACGCCGTCGTGCTCCGTGGCGACGACCGTCACGGCACCGGCCTGATGGCGCATCAGCGCGCGGTAACTGTCGGCTGTAATGCCGGCACGCGGCGGGTTTCGGTCCATGAGGGTCACGAGCGTCGATCCTGAGCACGTCGATAACGAGCGGTTGCCCTACATATAGGCATTCGCGACGCGGCAGATAGGAAATCCTCGCGGATCGGGAAATGGCGGCGGCTCACCGCCAGGGCATCCAGCGTCGCACCGTGTTACCGAAGCCGCCGCCGAGATCGCGCAGGATTTCGCGCGCGGCATTGCGGCCGGGAAGCCCCGTCACGCCGCCGCCCGGATGCGCGCCGGAGCCGCACAGGTAGAGCCCCGGCACGCCGGTGCGATAGTCGGCGTGGCCGAGCACGGGGCGCGCCGCCCATAGCTGGTCGAGCGAGAGCTGGCCGTGGAAGATGTCGCCATCGACGAGGCCGAAGCGGTCCTCGAGGTCGAGCGGAGACAGCAGCTGGCGGGCGATGACGCTCGAACGGAAATTCGGCGCATGGCGCGTCACCGTCTCGACGACCACGTCGGCAAACGCTTCCTTCTCGCGGCCGTCGGCCCACGCGCGCCCCGCCGGCAGACGCGGCGCCACGTGCTGCACGAACAGGCTGGCGACGTGCTGGCCCGCCGGTGCCAGCGTGTCGTCGATGGTCGACGGAATCAGCATCTCGACCACTGGCTCGGCCGACCAGCCGTCACGGCGCGCGTCGAGATAGGCGCGTTCGAGATAGTCCACGGTCGGGCCGATGACGATGCCGGAGCCGTGGTGCGGAGCGAAAGCGCGTCCCGGCCGGCAGGTGAAATCGGGCAGTTCGGCCAGCGCCACGTTCATGCGGAAGGTGCCGGACCCGGTCTTGATGCCGGTGAAGCGGCGGCGTTCCTCGTCGCTGACGAGATGCTCGGGCACGTAGGCGCGGAACAGAAGCTTCGGGCCGATGTTGCTGGCGACGGCGCGGGCGCGGATTTCCTCCCCGCTCGTCAGGACGACGCCGGTCACCTTGCGGTCGTCGGCACGCACCATGGCGACCGGCGCGTCGGTGCGGATTCCGGCGCCCGCCGCGCGCGCGCTCGCCGCCATCGCTTGCGTAATGGCGCCCATGCCGCCGACCGCGTGGCCCCACACACCCGGCTTGCCGTTGACCTCGCCGAAGCAGTGATGCAGCAGCACATACGCGGTGCCGGGCGTCCTCGGCGACGCATAGGCGCCGACGATGCCGTCGAAAGCGAAGGCGCCCTTCACCACCTCGCTCTCGAACCACTCGTCGAGAAAATCACTGGCGCTCTTGGTGAACAGGTCGAGCAGCAGGCGCTGGTCGTCGAGCGAGAGGCGCGCCATGCGGCGGCCCACGCGTCCCGCGCGGATCAACTCGACGAGGCCGCCACCGGCGTTCGGCGGCGTCTCCAGGACGAGATCGCGCAAGACGTTCGCCGCGCGGTCGAGAGCGGCGTCGTAGGCCGGCAGCCGCTCGGCATCGCGCTTCGAGAACGCGGCGATCGCCTGCTGGCGCGGACCGAGCCCATACGGCATCAGCAGCCCGCGCGTGGCATCCACGGGCCAGAAGTTCGCCGCCGGGCGCTCGATGACTCGCAGCCCGTGCCGGGCGAGATCGAGATCGCGGATCACATGGCGGTTGAGCAGGCTCACCGTGTAGGCGGCGACCGAGTTGCGAAAGCCCGGATGGAACTCCTCGGTCATGGCCGCGCCACCGACCTGCCCGTTCTTCTCAAGCACGATGACGGAAAGCCCGGCGCGCGCCAGATAGGCCGCCGCGACGAGGCCGTTATGCCCGCCGCCGAGGATCGCCACATCATAGGACCGGTTCGAAGTCGTCGCTGTCATCGTCTCTCGGTCGAATGCCTGAAGACCCGCGCTTGCGGCACGGCGGGAATCACGATTGCCTGCGGAGTGTCGCACATGGTCTTCGAGCGCGAGCGTTTACACGGCGTTGAGGCTCTGCGCCAACCTTCGCCAGGGCGGGCAGGCAGCCTTAACACTGCGTCAACTGCAACCCGACTAGCCTTTGCTTTCGTGCGCCGCGTCAGAGCCCGAGGAATCCGTGCGATGCAGAATGCCGCCGATGCCGTCCAGCGCAGCGAAGCCCGCGTTCGCCAGCCGCTGCTCTCCGACCGGCTGACCGGCGTGCTGCTGATGTCGATCGTTCCGGCCACGTTCTGGACGATTGTCGCCGGCGTCGCCGCCCCTGCCCTCGGCTTCGACCTCGGCCTCGATACCGCACTCAAGGTCGGCTGCGGCCTCGCGCTGTTCCTCGCCATCGTTGCGACCGCCGTCACCCACCGCTCGGAGTGAGCGCCCCCGGAGCGGTCACACGCCTCACCCGCCCCAGCCGCACCGCACCTGATGGCACGTGCGGCGGCGGTTCCCCACACTGCAGCGGGCCGGCACGAACCGGCATGCCCGGCACGAATACGACGACAGGCAGCCGCGATAGCTGCCGTTGCGGCGGAAGTTGCAGGTCAAAATCGTCTGGCAGTCGCGCTGCGGATTGATCAGACCGCCCGGTCCTTCCTGCGCATTTGCCGGAGCCAAGCCGGCGACAAGCCCGGCGATCATCCCGATCAGTATTGCGGCCATCCGGCGACGCCGGCCGGTGGAGCGGTGATCTGTCATGACGGCACCTGCGTTCGAGAAGCGCGTGGAGCTGGAAGTTTCCGGCATCGCCGCCGCCCCTGCAACAGCGGCGGGCGAACTTGGACAACGCCAACGTCACTCCTGTTGTCGTCCCGCCACGACAACGCTCGCCCCATCGACGGCCGGGAAGTGGCATCCGGGCGGCCCACTGGTCGCCGCGCATGCAGTCAACCTGTTAGCACGGCTTGGATTTCTTCCCGCCGAAAGTGCTTGCCAGAGGTCCGGAAGGGCGGCACATAAGTCAGCATCACTGACGTAATCGGGGTATCGGGAATGAGCAGACGCGAGGCGACCGGCCAGCTCGAGGGCGCATTGACCGGCCCGGTCGCGGATCGGGAACGCGACACGCTGGTCGCCTGCGCCGAGCTGTTCTTCTTCGCATACAGGGATTTCACCGCCGAAGCGGACAAGATTCTGGAACAGTACGGTTTCGGTCGCGCGCACCACCGCGTGCTGCACTTCGTCAACCGCAACCCCGGCCTGCGCGTCGCCGACCTTCTGCACATCCTGCAGATCACCAAGCAGAGCCTCGCCCGCGTGCTCAAGCAATTGATCGACGAAGGTTTCGTCGCCCAGCGCTCGGGCAAGGAAGACCGTCGCGAGCGGCTTCTGCACGTCACTGCCAAGGGCGCCAAGCTCGCCGACAAGCTCGCCGACCTGCAGATCCGCCGCATCGCCGCCGCCCTCGACGCCGCCGGGTCTGGTGCCGATGCGGTGACGCGGCGCTTTCTCTTTGCCATGATTGGGGAGAAGGATCGCGTCCGCGTGCGCGACCTGATCCGCCTCGAGACGACGGATCCGGTCTCCGGCGCGCGCGCGCTCGCAACGCCGGAGGTCACATGACGAGCACCGCAGCCGCCCTGAAGGAACCGCTGCCCGACGACGCGCCGCACGTGCTCGTGGTCGACGACGACCACAAGATCCGTGATCTCCTGCGCCGCTTCCTGACCGAGAACGGGTTCCGCGTGACGCCCGCCGCCGACGCAGCGGCAGCGCGCGCGGCCATGCGCGGGCTCGCCTTCGATCTGGTGCTGCTCGACGTGATGATGCCGGGGGAAAGCGGGCTCGATCTGGCCCGCGCTCTCAAGTCGAACCTCAACGTGCCAATCCTGATGCTGACGGCGCTGTCCGATGCCGAGGATCGCATCGCCGGGCTCGAGGCGGGCGTCGACGACTACCTGCCGAAGCCATTCGAGCCGCGCGAGTTGCTGCTGCGCCTGCAGAACATCCTCCGTCGCGGCCGCACCATGTCGGGCGGCGGCGGCAACGGTGACGAGGTGCGCATGGGCGCCTACGTGTTCCACATCAGCCGCGGCGAACTCAAACGCGATGACGAGACCATCAAGCTGACGGAGCGCGAGCGCGACCTGTTACGGCTGTTCGCCCAGCGCCCCGGCATGCCGATCCAGCGCCACGAGTTGTCGAGCGACGACACCACCGGCAGCGAGCGCGCCATCGACGTGCAGATCAATCGCTTGCGCCGCAAGATCGAGAGTGACCCGTCGAACCCGATCTACCTGCAGACGGTTCGCGGCAAGGGCTACATCCTGTACACCGACTGAGCCGCAGGCGGAAACCGCGGTGGTCGCGCCGGGCGACATCCTGCGCCGCCGAGCAAGGAACGACCGAAACCTGCCGATGGCCCTGCTGCGCGACATTCAATCGGAACGGGAGAGGCGCCGGCTCGGCTTTCGCCTGAGCTACGCCTTGCGCGCCCTCGCGGCCCGCATCCGCATCTTCCTCACCGAGGCCGCCCGCCGCGCCGCCGACTTCATGCCGAAGGGCCTCTACGCCCGCGCCCTCATCATCATCATCGCGCCGATCGTCGTGCTCGAGGGCGTCATCGCGTTCGTGTTCATGGAACGCCACTGGCAGGCTGTGACACGGCGTCTCTCGGAAGCGACCGCGCGTGACGTCGCCGCGCTGATCGACCTCTACGACCAGCAGCCGAAGGGAGGCGACGCCAACCGCATCATCGATCTCGCGCGCGACCGGCTCGCCCTTTCCCTGCAATTGCTGCCGCCGGGCGATCTCCCCGAGACGCGCCCCAAGCCGTTCTTCGGCCTGCTCGACCGCGCGCTTTCCGACGAAATCCGCCGTCACGTGAAGCGCCCGTTCTGGATCGACACGGTCGGGCAATCGCGCCACGTCGAAATCCGCGTCAAGCACGACGAGGCCATCCTGCGCTTCATCGCCACGCGCACCCAGACCTATGCGTCCAACTCGCACATCTTCCTGCTGTGGATGGTCGGCACGTCGGTGATCCTGCTGACCGTCGCCATCGCCTTCCTGCGCAACCAGATCCGACCGATCCTGCGGCTCGCCGAAGCCGCCGACGAGTTCGGCAAGGGCCGCCCGGTGCCGGAGGATTTTCGCCCTCGCGGCGCCCGCGAGGTGCGCCAGGCGGCACAGGCGTTCCTCGAGATGCGCGACCGCATCAAGACGCACGTCGAGCAGCGCACCATCATGCTCGCCGGTGTCAGCCACGACCTCAGAACCATCCTGACCCGCTTCAAGCTGGAGCTCGCCCTGCTCGGCGATACGCCCGAGGCGAAGTCGCTGCGCGCCGATGTCAACGAGATGCAGCACATGCTCGAGGACTACCTCGCGTTCACCAAGGGCGATGGCGGCGAGGAGGCGAGACCCACCAGGGTGCGCGAGCTGCTGGAGGAGATCCTCGGCGAGACCGAAGTGCTCGGCACGCCGATCGAACTCAAGATGCGCAAGCGCAGCCGCAACCTCGTGGTGCCGCTGAAGCGCAACGCCTTCAAGCGCGCCATCACCAATCTCGTCACCAACGCGGTGCGCTACGGCGACCAGATCGTCATCCGCGCCGCGACCGAGGGTGGCTGGCTCAGGATCGAGGTGGACGACAACGGCCCAGGCATTCCGGCGGCCGAGCGCGACAACGTGTTCAAGCCGTTCTATCGCATCGACCATGCGCGCAACTTCGACAAGAGCAACACCGGCCTCGGTCTCGCCATCGCGCGCGACATAGCCAAGAGCCACGGCGGCGACATCACACTCGGCGAGAGTTCGCTCGGCGGCCTGCGCGCCATCCTCAGCGTGCCGCTGTAGACGGCCTGATCGATTGCACGACGGTCGCCACGACCTCGCCCTCATCTCGACGCAGGTCGGCACCCACGCCAGCTTCTATCCATGTAACGCAAGCGGTGGGCCACCGCGGTTGGCAGAGCGATAGAGAACGCACGCTTCGAAAAGCTGCGGTCTGGCGCTGAAGCACTGCCCTATACCGCTGTCATTCGCGTTGCGGCTTGCGTAGGTTCCGGCCTTCGCCGGCATGACGATGGAACGCGGGGGCGCGGGGCAGAGCCCCGCACTGACTTTGCTGCGCGTCGTCTTGGCGAGCCGTGCAACTTCCTTCAGGCGTTGATCGGCATGTCGGGAGCGGGCTTCGCTGCCTCGGACGAATCCGGCGCGGGATCAGGCTTGCTGCGCGGTCGGGACGCGCCGCCAACGATCGAGGCGACGCCTTCGCCGATCCGGCGCAGCGTGCCGGCGACATCGTCGAACAGGGCCAGCGTGCGCTCGCCGCGCCTGAGCCGCCGATCGAGTGCGGCCATGGTGCGCGCAAGCCCCGGATCGTCGTCATCGAGCCAGGTGCGCAGCACCGACGCATAGACCGACGTCATGCCGGCGACGCGCACGCCGCCGTCGAGCCCGCCGCTGTCGATGCCTGCGGCCTGCAGCATCCAACCCTGAGATGTGAGCATGGCGCGGATGGCGGCCGGTTCGGTCGAAGCGTCAGCGATGATCGAACGGACCGCGGCCTTGTATGGCGTCAGCGCATCGAAGCGCGCCATGACGACCTCGAACAGCGCGTCGCGCTTGCCCTCGCCGGCAACCGGGCGCGGCGCGTTCTCGACCACCTGATCGTCGATGGCGCGCGCGATCAGCGCGATCACCTCGCCCTTGGTCGCCGCGTGCTCGCGCAGCCCCGCGAGTCCGAGCCCGGTCCTCTCGGCGATGTCGCGCAGCGTGACGTCGCGCCACGGTCGCTCGGCGGCGAGCGCAAGCGCGGCGTCTGCGATGCGACCTTTCGGTGTCGAAGTATCGATCATGGCTCCCTCCTTCGCGGCGTCTTGCTCCGAGGTAGGTACGCGCGGGCCGGAGTGCCAGATGTGCCGAGCGCCGGGAGCGCCAGCCTAGAGCATCATCCGATCGCACGGAATCGCCTTCGGCGCTTCAGCGGTCGGATAAAGATGCTCGAGCAGCATGCAGCTAGAGCGCTTCCATCCGATCAGCGAACCGCAGAGCGGTTCCGCCTGATCGAATAGTGCTCTAACCCCGCGGGCGTCCCTTCACCACCTCGCCGTCCTCCTTGGTGAAGGCGCCGATGTCCGGGTTTTCGAGGATGTCCAGCACCACCTCGGAGGGGCGGCACAGCCGCACGCCCTTCGGCGTGACGACGATCGGCCGGTTGATGAGGATCGGATGCTGCATCATCGCGTCGATCAGGGCATCGTCCGAAAGCGACGTATCGCCGAGCCCGAGTTCGGCGAAGGGCGTGCCTTTCTCGCGCAGGATGTGGCGCGGTCCGGCCTTCATGTTCTTCAACAGCCGCACAAGGTCGGCACGCGACGGCGGCGTCTTCAGGTACTCGATCACCCGCGGCTCGACGCCCGAGGCGCGGATCATGGCCAGCGTGTTGCGCGAGGTGCCGCACTTCGGATTGTGGTAGATGGTGACGGTCATGGACGGCCTCAGGTGTGCGGCTTCGCGGCGGCGGCGCTCGATGCCACGCCGCTGCCCGCTTCGTACCAGCCCTTCGTGCGGTTGACGATCGCCACCACCGACAGCATCACCGGGACCTCAATGAGCACGCCGACCACGGTCGCCAGCGCGGCACCGGACTCGAAGCCGAACAGGCTGATCGCCGCCGCCACCGCCAGCTCGAAGAAGTTGCTGGCGCCGATCAGCGCCGACGGGCCGGCGACGCAGTGCGCCTCGCCTGCTGCGCGATTGAGCAGGTAGGCGAGCGCCGAGTTGAAATAGACCTGGATGAGGATCGGCACCGCCAGCAGCGCGATGACAAGCGGCTGGCGCAGAATCTGCTCGCCCTGGAAGCCGAACAGCAGAACCAGCGTGGTCAGCAGCGCCACGATCGACACCGGACCGAGCCGCGCGATCAGGCTCCGCAGCGCCCCCTCGCCGTCACGCGCCAGCACCATGCGACGGATGAACTGGGCCACGATCACCGGAATGACGATGTACAGCACGACTGAGAGCAACAATGTGCTCCACGGCACCGTGATCGCCGAGAGCCCGAGCAGCAGCGCGACGATCGGCGCGAACGCGAACACCATGATGACGTCGTTGAGTGCCACCTGGCTGAGCGTAAAGTGCGGCTCCCCGTCGGACAGGTTGCTCCACACGAACACCATCGCCGTGCACGGCGCCGCCGCCAGCAAGATTAGACCCGCGATGTAGCTGTCGATCTGATCGACCGGCAGCAGGTCGCGGAACAGCCAGCCGATGAAGAGCCAGCCGAGCAGCGCCATCGAGAACGGCTTGACCGCCCAGTTGACCAGCAGCGTCACGCCGATGCCGCGCCAATGTTCGCGCACGCCGGCGAGCGCGGCGAAGTCGATGCGCAGCAGCATCGGGATGATCATCAGCCAGATCAGCACGGCGACCGGCAGGTTGACCTGCGCGATCTCGATCGCGCCGATCGCCTGGAACGCGGCGGGAAAGCGATGACCGAGTGCGATGCCGACCACGATGCAGAGCCCCACCCAGAGGGTGAGGTAACGCTCGAAAATGTTCACGGTAAACCCCTTCAGACCGGCGTGGGCGCGACGTCATCGATGCGGCCGATCGCATCGAGCTGCCGCTTGAGGGCCAGCGAGTCGAGCGAGGCGAGCGGCAGGTTGGTGAAGATCGATATGCGCTGATGCAGCATGCGGTGCGTGTCGGCGAAAGCCGCCGCGATTTCGGCGTCGGAGCCCTGCGTTTCGGAGGGATCCGGCACGCCCCAGTGCGCGCTGATGGGCTGGCCCGGCCACACCGGACAGGTCTCATTGGCGGCGTTGTCACAGACGGTGAAGACGAAATCCATGCGCGGCGCGCCGGATGCCGCGAACTCGTCCCACGACTTGGAGCGGATCGCGCCCGTGTCGTAGTTCAACTTGTCGAGCAGGCGGATGGCGAAAGGATTGACCTTGCCCTTGGGCTGGCTGCCGGCGCTGAAACCACGGAAGCGGCCCTGGCCGAGCCGGTTCATGATCGCTTCGGCGATGACGCTGCGGGCCGAGTTGTGGGTGCAGAGAAACAGTACGTTGAGCGGAGCGGCCGCGCTGCCGTCCTTCGCATCAGACATTGGTCTTCCTCCTGCTTGCGAGTTTCACTGCGGGCGGCTGCGCCGTGGCGTCCGGCGGACAGCAGGGGCGCGCCGTCGCGGTGGTGGTGATGCCGCACAATTCCGGGTGGCCGCCGCAGCAGTCCTCGCTGAGGAACGTCAGCAGCTCGCGCATGCCTTCGACGGCGAGGCGATAGCGGATGAACCGCCCCTCGCGCTGCTGGGTGACGAGCCCCGCCCGCTCCAGTTCCTTGACGTGGAACGACAGGCTGGTCGGCGACAGCGCAGCGGCCTCGGCAAGGGCGCCGGCCGTCAGGCCCGCATCTCCGGCCCTGACCAGAAGGCGGAAGGCGGTGAGCCGATGTTCCTGCGCGAGCGCGGCAAGTGCTCGAATGGCCGATGAGGTCTCCATGCATTCCCATTTCAACTTTTCTTGAAATATTCAAGTATCATCTGCGGGCCCGGCGCTGCGGGCGATCCCACTCGTCGACGGACCGCGACCTGCCGTGCCGACCGCGATCACGAATGCGTCAGGCCGGGAACTTTGCCCATTGATGGGAGTGTAACATTATATCATATCGAAACCGGGAAACACGCTTGCCACGCGAGGTTTCCAGGCGGACGGCGCGGCACCTCCCTCCTGTGGTGCCGGCCGTGCCCCTTCCGATCTGCCGTCCGGCACGCCGGAGCCCTTCACCGGGCTTTTGCCGGACTTCACTCGGGGCCGTGGGCCCCGGCTCTCACGAGCCGGCCAGCTCGCGGCCCCTTTTCGTCGCCGCCGCGATGGCCTCGTCCATCAGGCTCGGCAGGCCATTCTCGCCGCGCATGAGCACACCGAGCGCTGCAGCGGTTGTGCCGCCGGGCGAGGTCACGTTTTCACGCAGCCCTGCGGCGCTTTCCGACGACTGCCGCAGCAGTTCCCCGGCGCCCGCCACGGTGGCGCGAGCGAGCCGGTCGGCCAGCGCTGCATCGAGCCCTTGCGCGCGGCCCGCCGCCGCAAGCGTTTCGGCCAGCAGGAACACGTAGGCCGGGCCCGAACCCGAGACGGCGGTCACCGCATCCATGAGCGCCTCGTCCTCGACCCAGCCGACCTCGCCGACGGCTTCCAGCAGCGCTGTCGCCATGGTGCGCTGAGCCGGCGTCACCGCCCCGTTGGCGACGCAGACCGTGATGCCGCGACCGATCGCTGCCGGCGTATTCGGCATGGCGCGCACGACCGGCGCCCGCGCCCCGAAATGCTTTTCGAAGCTGGCGATCGTTTTGCCAGCGGCAATGGAGAGGATCAGCGTTTCCGGCCAGGCGAGGCGCGCGAGGTCCGGCAGCACCATGTCCATAGCCTGCGGCTTGACGGCCGCAAGGATGACGGCGGGCGGCGCATCGAGCCGATCGAAGCGCGCCTGCACCGGGATGGAGTGACGGGACAGCAGCTCGACCAGTTCGGGCGCCGGTGACGGCTCCTGCACGAGGATGCTCGACGGGGCGAGCCCGCGCGCCAGCCAGCCGGCCAGCATTGCGCCGCCCATCTTGCCGGCACCGGCCAAGAGCAGCTTGCCGCCGAGATCCAGTGTCATGGGTGTACCCTCGCATCGCACGATCCGGCGATGCTGTCGCACCCCGTCGCCGCGCGATCAAGTGGCCGCCAGCTGCGGAGACTTCGGCGGCACATCCCCGGAGCGCTACAGCACGCCGCGTGTAACGCCTCCAGGTGCGCGCGGCGCTCAGGCCTGGCCTTCGGTCTCGAACATGGTCGAAACCAGCGCCTCGCGGCTCTCCTTGCCGGCCCAAACGACGAACTGAAAGGCCTGATAATAGCGCTCGCAGGCTTCCAGCGCCGCCGTCAGCAGCGTCTCGCACTGGCGCGTGGTGGCAACAGCGCCGTTGAGCAACAGGCCATGGCGGTACATGACCAGCCCTTCCTGCGTCCACAGGTCGAAATGGCCGATCCAGAGCTGCTCGTTGATCTGCGCGACCAGCCGGTACAGCTCGTTCAGGCGGAAGTCCGGTGCCTTGAATTCGAACGCGCAGGCGAGATGCAGCGTCTCGAGGTCGCCACGCCAGTTCAGCGACAGCTGGTAGTCGGTGCGCGTGCCAGCCACGACGAGCGTCAATTCGTCGTCGCTGGAGCGGTCTGCGCCCCAATCGTGAGCCACCGCGATCTGCTCGATCAGATCGATCGGATTGCTCATTCGATCGTAGCTGCGTTCTGCCGATCCCATGCGTCGTCCTCGGTTCTTCGCTGTTCTTGGTCTTGCGGAGACACACACACGTTGCTCGAATGACGCGGCGACGAAAACAGACCGATCCACGAGTCGCAAGCAAACCCGCCCCTTGTCCACCGCGGATGCCTGAAAAGACGCCAAATGGCAGCTTCGGGCCGGTTTACGCACAGCGCCTGTGGAGCAGGCAGGGCCACGGCGCGAGACTGTGTGCGCTGTGTCGTCGCTGCACGACTCGGGACGACCGCCGGTCTCAGCCACTTACGCCGAGCCGGGCCTCGAGGGCGGCGATGCGGGCGGTCAGCCGGTCGTTTTCGGCGCGCGCCTTTTCCGCCATCGCCTTGACCGCCTCGAACTCCTCGCGGCTGACGACGTCCATGTCGCGCAGCAGCTTCTCGCCCTGCGAGCGTACCAGCGTCTCGACCTCGCGCTTAACGCCCTGCGCGGCGCCGGCGGCGTCCGTCATCATACGGGCAATCTCGTCGAGGATACGGTTGTTGGACTGGGTCATGATCGGGCCTTTCTGGCGCGTCGGCGCGCCGTTCGGGCGGACTATGGCCGCGCCCTTGGCGCCGATCAAGCACAGCCGAATGGCTTGACACGTGCGGCCGGCTGGCGAAAACGTCGCGGGGCCTTCGGCGCGAGACGCCGCGCGCCGAACGAGAGGACCGCGGACCGTGCATCTGCTCGCCATCGCCTACCCGAACATCGATCCGGTCGCGTTCTCGTTCGGTCCGCTGTCGGTCAAATGGTACGGCCTCGCCTACATGGCCGGCCTGCTGCTCGGCTGGCTCTACGTCAAACGCCTGATCGCCAACGCTGGCCTGTGGCGTGGCGGGCGGGCGCCCCTCACCGACGGCATGATCGACGACCTGCTGCTGCTGGTCACGCTCGGTGTCGTCATCGGCGGGCGGCTCGGCCACGTGCTGTTCTACGAACCCCACTACTACCTGTCGCGGCCGCTGGAGATCCTGAAGGTCTGGCAGGGCGGCATGGCGTTCCACGGCGGCGTCATCGGCGTCACCATCGCGCTTTGGATCTTCTCGCGCTGGCGCAAGGTGTCGATCTTCTCGGTCGCCGATGTCGTCACCGCCGCCGTGCCGATCGGCCTGTTCTTCGGCCGCGTCGCCAACTTCATCAATTCCGAGGTGGTCGGCACCGTGTCGAACGTGCCGTGGGCGATCGCCTTCCCGGGTTACGGCGACCAGCCGCGCCATCCGGCCATGCTCTATGAAGCGGTCCTCGAGGGCGCCGTTCTGTTCGCCATCCTGTGGTGGCTGATCCACAAGCGTGACGCGCTGAAGATGCCGGGCCTCGTGGTCGGCGCATTCCTCGCCGGCTACGGCCTGTTCCGCATGTTCGTCGAGATCTTCAAGATCGAGGAGTACCGCATCCTGTTCGACGGCTGGCCGATCACGCGCGGCATGGCCTACTCGGTGCCGATGGTGCTGGCCGGCGCCTATCTCATCTGGCGGGCGCGGCGGGTGGCGGCGAGCGGGCCGCAGACCGGAACGCTCACCACATGAGCCCCAGCGACTTGCCCTACGATCCGCACGCGCGCCGCGATACGCCACTGGCGCAGAAGCTCGTGCAGCGCATTCGCCGCGAGGGGCCGATCACCATCGCGGAGTACATGCGCGCCTGCCTCACCGATCCCGAGCACGGCTACTATGTGAAGCGGCAGGCGATCGGCGCCGACGGCGATTTCATCACCGCGCCGGAGATCAGCCAGATTTTCGGCGAACTGATCGGGCTCTGGTGCGCCGTCGTCTGGCAGCAGATGGGCAAGCCGGCGCGCTTCAACCTGGTCGAGATCGGCCCGGGGCGTGGCACCTTGATGAGCGATGCGCTTCGTGCGGCCCGCATCGTGCCGGGGTTCCTGGATGCCGCGTCGGTCGTGCTCGTCGACGTGACCGAGGACGCCGCCGCGTTCGAAACCGTGAGCCAGTCACTGCCGCGCGAACGCCTTGCGCTGGCACGCGAGGTGCGCGCGCTGCCGAACGACGTGCCGACGATTCTCATCGCCAACGAGTTCCTCGACACCTGCCCGGTGCAGCAGTTCGAGGTGGCGGGCCGCAAATGCCTCGTGCGCAGCGTCGGCCTCGACGCGCGCGGGGAACTGGCCTTCCACAGCCTGGCGGGTGCCGATGGCGACCACGCCGAACTGTTTGCCGCCAACCCGCTGCTCGCGGACGGCGATGTGATCGAGGTGCAGGATTTCCACACCCTCGTCGATCTGCAGTTCGGCCGAACGCAGCCGTGGGCCGCCCTGTTCATCGACTATGGTCACTTCGATCCCGCGCAGCCACGCGACGGCGTGACCAAAGGCGAAACGCTGCAGGCGGTCCGCAGCCACACCTACGAGCATCCGCTGACTTCGCCGGGCGAGGCCGATCTCACCTGCTATGTGAACTTCAACGACGTGAAGGCGCATTTCGAACTCGCCGCGTCGCAGAATTTTCCGCGCGTCACCGTCGATGGCCCGGTCACGCAGACCGAGTTCCTCGGCCGTCTCGGCATCATGGAGCGCGCCTCGCGGCTGATGGGCGCCAACCCTGCCGCCGCGCACGAGATCGAGGCGGGAGTCGCCCGCCTGATGGCGGTCCCCGGCATGGGCGACCGCTTCAAGGTGATCGCCGTGCGCTCCGCCAACCTGCCGCCCTTGCCGGGGTTCTGACACAAGTCGGCTTTGCGATGACGGCAAGCGTGACTTCGCAACGGCCGAAGGCACACCCCGATGCGGTGCGCCGTATCACGTCACTTCTTGCCGTGACCCGTGTCGCCGCCGGTGCCGCCGATCAGCATCAGGACCACCATGCCCGCGGTCGCAAGCGGGCCAATCGTGATAACGACATACTTCGCCAGTTCGATCATCGTCGTGCTCCAGTCGTCGCTTGTTCTCAGCTACAGCAACAACCTTGATGCGATCGCTGCGTCCTCTCATTGCGAATTCTTCAGCGATGGCCCGGCGTCGACCGGATCGGCCTCGTCTGCGCGCAATATCGCGGTGTGCGGCCGACAACCGAGCTTTGCTGCAAGACGCGGCGGGATCGGATATGGCGAAGCAGCAGCCCCGCGTGACGCAACCTGCGGAGACCACGTTTGCCTAACCCCGTCATCGCCCGTTCGCTCGACCGCCTGCCCGGTATCCGGCACGGCTTCTTCGGCCGCGAGGGCGGCGTCTCCGATGGCCTCTATGCGAGCCTCAATTGCGGACTCGGGTCCGAGGACGAGCGCGCGAAGGTGATCGAGAACCGACGCCGCGTCGCCGGCCGTCTCGGTGACGCCGGCATGCCGGTCGTCACGCTCTACCAGACGCACAGCGCCACCGCGCTCACCGTCACCGGCGCCGTTCCGGGCGAACTTCCGAAAGCCGATGGAGTGGTGACGCGCACACCCGGCGTCGTGGTCGGCGCGCTCGCCGCCGACTGCTGCCCGATCCTCTACGCCGATCCCGTCGCCAAGGTCGTCGCCGCCGCACACGCCGGCTGGCGCGGCGCCGTCGCCGGCATCGCCGAAGCGACCGTCGAGCGTATGGTGGCGGAAGGCGCCGAACGATCGCGCATCGTCGCGGCGATCGGCCCGTGCATCGGCCCGGCGGCCTACGAGGTGGGACCCGAGTTCGAGGCGGAGCTGCTGGCGCTGACGCCCGCCAACGCGGCCTTTTTCCATCGTGCCGACGCGACCGCGCGGCCGCATTTCGACCTGCCCGCCTACGTCGTGTCGCGACTGTCCGCGATCGGCCTCGCCCACGTCGAGAACGCCTCGGTTTCCACCTATGAGAACGAATCGCGCTTCTTCAGCTACCGCCGCTCTACGCACCGCAAGGAGCCGGATTACGGCCGTCAAATCTCCGCCATTGTCGTGGCCTAGGTGCACAATCCACAGGTTAGAGGAGTTCAATGGCCGTCCGTTGTGGGCACTTCGGGCGCCTTTACCGAACTCCCATGGACTTTTGATGCGGGCCTTGGCTATCTCGGGCGAGAGCGTGTACCGGTAGAGAGGAGCGTTTGGCCGCCTTGTAAGTATGTCGGCCGCCGGATGTCAGCGGGATCGTATTTTTTGGGGGGACGTCGACGTGACGACCAATCGTGCTGAATCGGCGAATCTGTCGGCCCGGACCATGACGGCCGCGCGCGCCGTCCGTTCGTTCGCGGCCGCGGCCTCGGTCGCGCTGCTCGGCCTTGCTCTCGCCGGTTGCGAGACGGCCGGCAATCTTCTCGGATCATCCGAGGGCAACAGCCCGCAGGCCTCGCTGACGGCGCCACCGCCCGCCGCGACCGGTGCCGCGCGCGTCGCCATCGCCCCGGTCTTCGGCGCGCCCGACGGCGTCGCCAACCAGATGCAGACGTCGCTCGGCGGCGCGCTGCAGAAGTCGTCCGTTACAGTGGCGCAGGGCGCCAACGACAAGGCCGACTACACGCTGCGCGGCTACGTCGTCGCCGCCCGCGAGAAGACCGGCGTCAAGGTGTCCTACATCTGGGACGTGACCGATCCCGCCGGCCAGCGCGTCAAGCGCATCACCGGCGAGGAAATGGTGGCCGCCGCGCAAGGGCGCGATCCGTGGTCCGCCGTCTCGCCGCAGGTCATCGAAACCATTTCGACGAAGACCGCCGGCCAGGTGGCGACGTGGCTGCCGTCGGCCGGCCGGCCCGGCGCTGGCACGCCGCCCGCGAATGTTCCGGTTGCCGCGGCGCCCGCCGCCGGTGCCGTCACCGCCGCCAGCGCTGCCACCGCCGCGAGCGGCCCGACCACCGGCAGCATCGGCCGCGCCGGCGCCGTCACCGCCTTCGTGCCGAACGTCAGCGGCGCGCCGGGCGACGGCCGCATTTCGCTCACCACGGCCATCCAGCGCGAGCTGTCGAAGAACGGCGTTCCACTGGCCAATGCCGCCGGAACCGCCTATCGCGTCGAGGGCGTGGTCAAGGTCGGCGATGCCAAGGATGGCAAGCAACCGATCGCCATCGACTGGCACGTGAAGGATCCGGCCGGCAAGGCCATCGGCACGGTATCGCAGAAGAACGACATCCAGGCCGGCTCGCTCGACGGCGCCTGGGGTCCGACGGCCGACGCCGCCGCCGCCGCCGCCAGCCAGGGCATCGTCAAGCTGCTGCCGAAGTCGAACTGAGCTGCCGGCCGCCATAGGCCGCCGGATCATCTGTCTGCACCTCGAACGAGCCGGTCTGCCGGCTCGTTCTGCTTTGCAGGGCAGGGAAACTTTTCGGGGCTGGCATCGGCGCAGCGGCGCATCGCACGGCCTCTCGTGCCCACCGTGGCGGCCGCGCCCTTCTCCCCATCTTGCCGTAACGTCCTATCCGGTTGACGTTTACATCCCCTGGGCTGATTGCTAGAAGCCGTCACGCAACTGTCGCGGAGTGCCAGATGTCCTTCGACGCGCGTGGAGACGGCGGACGCGGCGGGCTCAACATGAAGCTCGTCGCCGGCAACTCCAATCGGCCGCTGGCCGAGGCCATTGCCCAGCAGATCAAGGTTCCGGTGGCGAAGGGCGTCGTCAAGCGCTTCGCCGACATGGAAATCTTCGTCGAAATCCAGGAGAACGTCCGCGGCCAGGACTGCTTCGTCCTGCAGTCGACCTCGTTCCCGGCCAACGACAACCTGATGGAGCTGCTGATCCTGATTGACGCGCTGAAGCGCGCGTCGGCCAAGCGCATCACCGCCGTCATCCCCTACTACGGTTACGCGCGGCAGGACCGCAAACCCGGTCCGCGCACGCCGATCTCGGCCAAACTCGTCGCCAACCTGATCGAGCGCGCCGGCGCCGACCGCGTTCTGTCGCTCGATCTGCACGCCGGCCAGATCCAGGGCTTTTTCGACATCCCGACCGACAACCTGTTCGCGGCGCCGACCATCGCTCGCGACATCCACGAGCGCTTCCCCGGCAACAACCTCGTCGTGGTCTCGCCGGACGTCGGCGGCGTGGTGCGTGCGCGGGCGCTCGCAAAGCGCATCGGTGCGCCGATCGCCATCTGCGACAAGCGCCGCGAGCGGCCGGGCGAGAGCGAGGTGATGAACGTCATCGGCGACGTCAAGGGCATGCGCTGCGTGCTCATCGACGACATCGTCGATTCCGGCGGCACGCTGGTCAACGCGGCGGAAGCGCTTCTGAAGAACGGCGCCACCGAGGTGATCGCCTACATCACCCACGGCGTTTTGTCGGGCGGCGCCGTCAGCCGCATCGCCAATTCGCGGCTCAAGTCGCTCGTCATCACGGACTCGATTCAGCCGACCGAAGCCATCCGGGCGGCGAAGAACATCCGCGTGCTCTCGATCGCCTCCCTGCTCGGCGAAGCCATCATCCGCACGAGCCGCGAGGAAAGCGTCTCCAGCCTGTTCTATTGAGCACCGCGCTCCGATCGTCGCGTCCTTCACGCGCGGCGTGAATCGGCAGCGCAGAACAAAAGCTCCGATCGTCGCGCGTCCTTCACGCGGCATCGGCAGCGCAGAACAAAAGCTCCGATCGTCGCGCGTCCTTCACGCGCGGCGTGAATCGGCAGCGCAGAACAAAAGCTCCGATCGTCGCGCGTTCGTCACGCGCGGCGTGAACCGGCAGAAAAAAATCCCTCAGCCGCAACCGCCGCCCATGCAGCAGCTCGGCGACGCGCAGGCGT